>Ga0247822_10000671_pt1 | contig 19186 bp, 18 predicted proteins | sample 13C_Cellulose_Da_FD_192423 | JGI IMG/M metagenome (GOLD analysis project Ga0247822, IMG submission 192423) | Soil microbial communities from agricultural site in Penn Yan, New York, United States - 13C_Cellulose_Day30 | ecosystem: Environmental > Terrestrial > Soil > Agricultural land | place...
GATCGTGCGCGGCGATCATCAGCAGATTGTAGAAGACGGGCGCCTGCCCGCCCTGCCCGTCGATCAGATTGGGCCACAGGATGACGGCGATCCCCGCCGCCAGCGCGCCGCGGCCCCAACCCGCCCGGTCCGCCAGCCGCGCGGCGAGGATCGCGGTGGCGACAAGGCAGGCGAGGGCCAGCGCCTGATAGGCCCAGATCCCTGCGGGATAGCCAAGCGCTGCCGCCGGCGCATAGATCAGGAACAGCCCGATCGGCTTGCGGTCCCACACGTCCACGAACGGCACGGCGCCGTCGAGCATCGCGCGGGCAGCGACGAAGTAGAATTCCTCGTCGACATGCAGGATCGGATTGCCGAACGTGATCGCGCGCGCCGCCAGGGCGACAGCGAGCAGGATCAGCCAGCGCGGCGCCTTGGAAATGCTCACACCTTGTTCGGGTACACGGGCACGATATCGACCGGGATCGCCTTCATCGACGCGATCACGGCGCGGGCATTGTCGTCGAGCACCGCCCATTTCGCCATGAACGCCTTGACCCCGTCATAGTCGCCATTGCCCTGCAGCACGACCATGTCGCGCAGCAGGTCGCGCAGCCCCAGCTCGAACCGGGCATCGTCGATGCGGTAGCGGCCGGCCTTGGCATCCCAGACGAACGCGCCCTTGGCCTTGAGGTACCCGTACTGCATCGCCGCGCCCTTGCCATGCGCCTCCTCGATCCCGAAGCGCATCGCGCGAAAGGTACCGGCAAGATAGGTGGCGAAGAGCTGCGGCTTCTCCGCCGCGGGCAGCTCGCCCTTCTGCATCATGAACAGGATGTTCCATGCGCCCATCACGTCGGCCTTGGCTTCCTCCAGCCCCGACGCCTGATCCTTGAGCGCCTCGCTCACGGTGGTGCGCTTGCCGTCGACGACGATCGTCCCCGGCCCAAGGCTGTGCGACAGCTCGTGGAACAGCGTTTCGAGCTGCATGTATTTCTTGGCGACCAGGCTCGCCTGATCGGGCACCAGCACCAAAGGCGCCATCGGGCTCAGGATCCGCTCATATTTGGCGCCGAGCACGTTGGAGAGGATCACCTTCTTCGCGCCCTTGGCCTCGCGCACGCGTTCGTCATTGGGCAGGTTGAAGGCGATCGTCTGGACGCCGGGGACATTGTCGCCGCCGCCGCGGATCTGCTCGGCCACCGCGATCGGTGACTCGAAGCCCCGCTGGAAATTCTTGTACTTGGCGGGGACCGGCAGGTTCGCCTCCATGTCGCGCAGATAGCGCTTGTACTTGGCGAGCGCAGCGGACTCCGCCGGGTCCTTGAGCGTGACGAAGCTCTCGAACGCGGTCTTCTGGCCGTGGAGCCGGTCGGTATAGACCTCGTACGGGCCGATCGCGACCTCGATCGGCGTGCCTTCGAGGTCCATCCACGCCAGTTCGGACTGGAAGTAATCGTCGGTCAGAAAGGCCTTGGCGCGCAGCGACAGGAACTTCTTGAGGCTGGCATTGGTGGTGATCGCCGCCGCCTGTTCCAGCAGCTTCGCCGCCTGCGTCAGCTCGGCCTTGTAGGCGACCGAATAGGGGATCGCCTTCAGCTTCACGCCGTCGCGGACGACGACGGTATAGGGGCTGGTGAGCGCGGTCTTCTCGCCGGGGTTCTTGGCGAGATAGGCATCGAACTCCTCGCGCGTCAGGTCGGCGGGATAGAAGCCCGCGCCCTCGGGCATCTTGGCGCCGCCGCCGAACGGGTGAAGGTCCGCGACCTCGTCCCACGGGCCGAAATTGCGGTCGTACATCTCGAGCTTGAGCGCATCGCCCTGCTTCTCGATTCCCGCCCGGGTCGCCTGCCAATTCGAATCGCGCTGGGCGCGATAGATGGTCGACATGATGTCCGACGCCTGGATCAGCAGATTGACCACCTGCCGCTCCTCGTCGGTGAGGAAGCTGGTGTCGGCCTTCATCTCGATCACCGCGAGCTTCGCCTTCTGCGCGGCGAGGTCGTAGCTGTCGGCAGCGGCAGCCGTGTCATTTCCTGCGGACGGCACCTGATTGCAGGCGGCGGTGGCGAGAAGCAGCGCGGCGAGGGCGGTTTTGCGCATCGGTAACTCCGGAAACCAGTCGGTTGCGGCAAGCTCTAGACCTGTCAGGATCGGCTGTCACGAACCAGCCATATGCACGGGCCAAGGACGCCGCGAGGGAGACCAGCCATGACCATCCGTATCGACCGCCGCGCCTTCGTCCTCACCGGCACGCTCGGCCTTGGCGCCTATGCCGTTCCCGGCTTCGCGCAGGTGGCGATGGCGGATGGCTTCACCCACAATGTCGCAAGCGGCGAGCCGGGGCCGACGTCGATGCTGCTCTGGACCCGCTATGTGGGCAAGGGCGATTCGGCGAAGCTCAAGGTCGAGGTTTCGGAGAGCGCGGATTTCGCGAAGGTCGTCGCGGGCGGGGAAGCGATCACCGGGCCGTGGCGCGACTGGACGACCAAGATCGTCGTCACCGGCCTCAAGCCAGCGACCCGCTATCACTATCGCTTCGTCGCGCCCGATGGCAGCGTCTCTCCGGCGGGGCGGACGCGGACGCTGCCGCAGGGTGATGCGGCGCGCTTCGGCATCGCCGTCTTCTCCTGCTCGAACATCGGCTTCGGCTATTTCAACGCCTATGCCCATGCCGCGGCGCGTGACGACATCGACCTCGCCGTGCACCTCGGCGACTATATCTACGAATATCCGCACGGCTATTACCCGTCGGCGGATCAGACCGTGCCGGGCCGCCTGCCGCTCCCCGCGACCGAGATCCTCCACCTCGCCGACTATCGCCTGCGCTACGCCAGCTACCGCGCCGACCCCGACCTGCAGGCGCTGCACGCCGCCAAGCCGATGCTGATCCAGTGGGACGACCATGAATCGGCGAACGACAGCTGGGAAGGCGGCGCGCAGAACCACAATCCCGACAAGGAAGGCGACTGGAATGCGCGCCGCGCCGCCGCGATGCAGGCGTGGCGCGAATGGATGCCGGTCTCCGACGAGCCGTGGAAAGCCTATGAGATCGGCACGCTCGCCACGCTGTTCCGGACCGAGACCCGGCTGCTCGGGCGGACCAGGCCGTACAGCGCCGCGCCCTTCCTGATGGCGGACGATCCGGTCGCAGCGCTGAAGGCGTTCCGCGATGGCGCGTGGCAGGATCCGGCGATGACGATGATGGGCTGGGAGCAGGAGGCGTGGATCGCCGCCGAGCTCAGGCGATCGGTCCGCGCCGGCACACGCTGGCAGGTGACCGGGTTCGGCACGATCATGGGCCGGCAGGTCGCGCCGAAACAGGCGATGGACTGGCTCAAGCCCGACGCGCCGGAAGTCGCCAAGCGCTATGTGAAGGCGGGCGTCACGCTCGCCGCGCTCGGCCTGCCGACCAATCTCGACAATTGGGGCGGCTATCCGGCCGCGCGCGCGCGCTTCCTCAAGTCCGCGCAGGCGGCCAACGCCAACCTCGTCGTGCTCTCGGGCGACAGCCACAACGCCTGGGCCTATGATCTGGCGCAGGACGGCAGGCCCGCGGGCGTCGAGTTCGCCGGGCATGCGGTGACCTCACCCGGCTATGAAAGCTCGACCGCGGCGGACCCCAAGGTGATCGCCCGCGCGCTGGTCGAGACCAATGCCGAGCTCAAATGGTGCGATACCTCGCGCCGCGGCTATATGGCGCTGACACTGACGCCCGATCAGGTGCGCAACGACTGGCTGTTCGCCGAGACAGTGCGGACGCGGACGCCTGCGGCGAGCATCGGCCACAGCGCCACGGTGCGCCGCGGCCGCAACCTGATGGCCTAACCCTCGAGGCTCTTGCTCACCTGTTCGGTCATGTCCTTGGACAGGCCGGACACCGCGAGGATGCGTTCCAGCTCGGCCCGCATCTTCGCCGCGCGCGCCTCGTCGAAGCGCTTCCACCGGCCGAGCGGCGGGACCAGCTTCGCCGCGGTCTGCGGGTTCAATTTGTCGAGCGCGATCAGCTGGTCGGCAACGAAGCGGTAGCCGCGTCCCTCGCCTGAATGGAAGGCGCGCTGGTTGATCGCGAACGCGCCGACCAGCGCGCGCGCGCGATTGGGGTTGGCCAGCGTGAAGTCGCGATGCTTCGCCAGTTCCTCGACCGCCTCCGCCGTGTCGGCGCGCGTCGCCAGCGCCTGGGTCTGGAACCATTTGTCGAGCACCAGCGCGTTGTCCGAATAGCGGTGATAGAAGATGTCGAGCGCCGCTTCGCGCAGAGTCTCACTGGCTTCGGAAAGGCCGTTGACCAGCGTCATCAGCGCGCCCTGCCGGTCGGTCATGTTGTCCGCGCCCTCGAACTGGCCGAAGGCAAGATCGGGGCCGTCGGCCGCGCCGCTGGCGTTGATATAGCCGAGCGACACGGTGCGCAGCCGCCGCGCGCCCTTGCCCGCCGGCGAATATTCGAAGCGGTTGGCCTTCACCGCGTCATGCGCGTCGCGCCATTGCTGCTCGAGCGCCTTGCCGAGGTCGCGGCGCAGCGCCTCACGCTTCTGGAAGATCAGCTCGGGATCGACCACGGCCAGCTGGTCGCCGATGAAGCTGTCCGAAGGGAGCAGCACCGCTTCGGCGATGAACGCCCGGTCGAGCGCCGGATCGGCGAGCGTGTTGCCGACCGCCTCGATCACCGGGGCGTGATCGGCACGGCCCTGCGTCACCGCGGCGACCAGCGTGTCGAGCATCAGCTGCTGCATCGCCTCGTACCGGGCGAAAGGATCGTCGTCATGCGCCGAGAGGAAGGCGAGATCGGCGGCGCTGCGGTTGGTGTCGACGATCACCGGCGCCGAGAAACCGCGGTTGATCGACAGCACCGGACGCTCGGTCACGCCCTCGAACGCGATCTCGGCCTCGGCGTCCGACAACAGGACGAGCTGCTCGGGCGCGACCGGCTTGGCGCTCTCGCCGCCGAACAGCCGCAGCTTGAGCGGAAGCACCATCGGTGCCTTGCCGGGCTGGCCGGGGGTCGGCGGCACAGCCTGACGAATCGTCACGCGCGCGCGACCGTCCCCATGCTCCAGCGTCGCGGTGACCCGCGGCGTCCCGGCCTGCGAATACCAGAGGCGGAACTGGGTCAGGTCGATCCCGCTCGCCTCCTCCATGCACGCGACGAAATCCTCGCAGGTCGCGGCGGTGCCGTCGAAGCGCTGGAAATAGAGGTCGGTCGCCGCGCGGAACTTCTGGGGACCCAGGATCGTGGCCATCATGCGGATGACCTCGGCGCCCTTGTTGTAGATGGTCGCGGTGTAGAAGTTGCTGATCTCGAGATATTCGTCGGGGCGCACCGGATGCGCGAGCGGCCCGGCATCCTCGGGGAACTGCGCCGCGCGCAGCCCGCGGACATCCTCGATCCGCTTGACCGCGGCCGAGCCCTGATCGGCCGAGAAGCTCTGGTCGCGGAAGACGGTGAAGCCTTCCTTGAGCGAGAGCTGGAACCAGTCGCGGCAGGTGACGCGGTTGCCCGACCAGTTGTGGAAATATTCGTGCGCGACCACCGCGGCGACCGCGTCATAGTCGTAATCGGTGGCGGTGTCGGGATCGGCGAGGATGTAGCGGCTGTTGAAGATGTTCAGCCCCTTGTTCTCCATCGCGCCGAAGTTGAAATCGTCCACCGCGACGATGTTGAACACGTCGAGGTCATACTCGCGGCCATAGACCTTCTCGTCCCACGCCATGCTGAGCTTGAGCGCATGGAGCGCATGATCGGTCTTGGGCAGGTCCTTCTCGCGCACCCAGATGCCGAGCTGCACCTCGCGTCCCGACAAAGTGGTGAAGGTGCCGCGATTGGCGGCAAGGTCGCCCGCGACCATCGCGAAGAGGTAGCAGGGCTTGGGGAAGGGGTCCTGCCATTCGGCCCAGTGCTTCCCGTCGGGCGCCTCGCCCTGCGCGACCGGGTCGCCATTCGCGAGCAGCACCGGGAAACGCGCCGCATCGGCGGTCATCTTCACCCGGTATTTGCTCAGCACATCGGGCCGATCGGGGAAGAAGGTGATGCGGCGGAAGCCCTCCGCCTCGCACTGGGTGCAGAGGTTCCCGCCCGAGGCATAGAGCCCCATCAGCTGGGTGTTGCGTTCGGGCGCGATCTCCACCTGCGTCTCGACGACATGCGCGTCGCCGGTCAGCGCGATCACCAGCGCGGGGCCGTCCATCTCATAGGCCGCATCCACGCCATCGACCTTGACGACAAGCGGTGTCAGCCCGTCACCGTCGAGCCGCAGCGCGCGGTCGTGAGTCCCGTTCCGCTCGACGGTCAGCATTGCCGTCACGCGCGTCGCCGCCGGATCGAGGTCGAAGTCGAGCGCGATCTCCGGCACCAGCCAGTCCGGAACGCGATAGTCTTCGCGGCGGGTAATATGCGGAGTGGCGGCGAGGGCGTCGATCATGGGACAAGCCTATAGGCGGTGCCGCCCGCGCGGCACCACGAAATTTCGTTGCGGCGTATAGCTGTAGTGCTACGCCTCAGCCCATCCTTTGTTCAATCGGAAGACCTTCTAGATGCTGCGCCCGACGCTCACGCTTGCTCTCCTCAGCCTCGCCCTCCCGCTCGCCGCCCAGGAAACCGCCCCTCCGGCAGCGCCCGAAGCCGCCAAGGCACCGACCCCGGCCGAAACCAATGCCTTCGTCAACGCAGCGCTCCCGGCCGATCAGGCTGCGATGAAGGCGCATGTCATGTTCCTCGCGTCCGACGCGATGAAGGGGCGTGAATCGGGGACCAACGAATATGAGATCGCCGCGCAATATGTCGCCGCGCAATTCTATGCCGCCGGCCTCAAGCCCGCGGGCGTCGACGGCTCCTATCTCCAGCCCGTCCCGCTGCTCAGCTTCCGCGCCGCCGACAAGGGCACGCTGACCGTCACCCGCAGCGGCGCGGCGGCGGTCAGTCTCGTCTTCGGCGAGGATTATATTCCCGGCGGTAATCCCGAGCGGGAAAGCACGGTGATCGACGCCGGCGTGGTGTTCGCCGGCTATGGCATCGTCGCGCCGCAATATAAGCGCGACGACTATAAGGGCGTGGACGTGAAGGGGAAGGTCGTCGCGATCTTCTCGGGCGCGCCCGGCGGCTTCGATGGCGAGGAACGCGCGCATTTCGGCAGCAACGCCAACAAGGCGGCGATTGCGGCAAGCAAGGGCGCAGTCGGCGTGATCGTGCTCGAAAGCCCGAGCTCGGCCAAGGTCCGCCCCTTCTCGCGCCTCACCGAAGTATGGGACGAATGGCGGATGACCTGGGCCGATGCAAAGGGCAACGGCCACCTCCCCGCCAAGGGCACGCCGACCATCGCCTCGGTCAGCCTCAAGGGCGCGGGCAAGCTGTTCGGCGCCGACAAGGGCTGGGCCGCGGCGGTCACGGCCGCCGAGGCGGGCAAGCCGGCGATCGCGCCCTTCGCGAGCAGCGCGACGCTCGCCGCTGCGCTCAAGACCGAGCGCAAGACGGTGACGAGCAGCAACGTCGCGGGCATCATCCCGGGCGCCGACCCCAAGCTCAAGGACGAGGTCGTCGTCCTCTCCGCGCATCTCGACCATGTCGGGATCGGCAAGGCCGACGCGAAGGGCGACACGATCCACAACGGCGCGATGGACAATGCGATGGGCATCGCCTCGCTGATCGAGGAGGCCAAGCGCTTCCAGGCATCGGGCAAGCCGCCGCGCCGCTCGATCCTGTTCCTTGCCGTCACCGCGGAGGAGAAGGGGCTGATCGGCGCCGACTATTTCGCGCACAACCCGACCGTGCCCAAGGCGAACCTGGTCGCCAACGTCAATCTCGACATGCCGGTGATCACCTACAAGTTCGAGGACATGATCGCGTTCGGCGCGGCGCGCTCGACCCTCGGCCCGATCGTCGCACGCGCGACCGCGGGCGTCGGCGTCGGGGTCGGCAAGGACCCGATGCCCGAGCAGGGTTTCTTCGTCCGTTCGGACCATTACCGCTTCGTCCAGCAGGGCATCCCCTCGGTCTTCCTGTGGCCGGGGATGGCGGGTCCGGGCGGCGAGGCGTTCAACCGCTTCCTCGCCACCCGCTATCACCGCCCGTCGGACGAGATCAGCAACCCCGAGATCAAATGGGATCAGGGCGTCCGCTTCATCGAGGCGAATTACGCCATCGCGCGCGAGATCGCCGACGCCGATGCGCGTCCGGCGTGGAACAAGGGCGATTTCTTCGGCGTGCTGTACAACGGATATGGCGCGAAGTGACGTGATCCTCCCCGTTCGCGGGGAGGTGATCTGATGCGCCTGCTCGTCTTCGGCCTCGGCTACACCGCGTCGGCGATCGCCGCGCGGCTGCCGGGCGCGCGGGTAGCGGCGACCGGAAGCGCCGGCAATGTCGCCTTCGGCGATGCGGCGCGGGTGCGGTTCGAGATCGCACAGGCTACGCATATCCTTTCCTCGATCCCGCCGGGCGAGGAGGATCCGGTACTTGCAGCCTATGGCGATGCGCTTGCTGCAACCGCCGCATGGCTCGGCTACCTCTCCTCGACCGGAGTCTATGGCGATACCGGCGGGGCGTGGGTGGACGAACATGCCCCGACCGGCGCCGGACGGCGCAGCGCGCGTGCAGCCGCCGACGCCGCGTGGCTCGCACTGGGCGCGCGCGTCTTCCGGCTGCCGGGCATCTACGGCCCCGGCCGCTCGCCGCTCGACCGCATCCGCAGCGGCGAGGCGCGGCGGATCGACGTGCCGGGGCAGGTGTTCAGCCGCATCCATGTCGATGACATCGCCGGCGGGGTGATCGCAGGCTTCGATGCGCCGCCGGGCGCCTATAATCTCGCCGACGACGAACCCGCGCCGCAGAGCGACGTCATCGCGTTCGGCTGCCGGCTGCTGGGGCTGCCGGTGCCGCCGCTGGTGCCGCTGGAGGAAGCGAACCTCTCGCCCGCCGCGCGCGCCTTCTATTCGGAGAACCGCCGCGTCGCGAACGGCAAGGCGAAGCGGGTGCTCGGCTGGAAGCCCGCCTGGCCCGATTACCGGTTGGGCCTGCGCGCCCTCAGCGCCAGCACCAGCCCCGCCCCCGCGAGCAAGGCGCCCGCGGCGGCGAGCCACGACCAGCGATAGCCCTCGAACAGCGTCGAGAGCAGCATCGCCAGCACCGGGATGATCACGCTCGAATAGGCCGCCTTGGCCGGGCCGATCTTGCGCAGCACGTTGAAATAGAGCGGGAAGGACACCGCCGAGCCGAAGATGCCGAGATAGAAGACTCCGGCGATATAGCTCGGCCGCGTGTCGAACACCGGCGGACCGGTCGTGATCCAGGCGAAGCTCGCGTCCATCGACGCGCCGAGCAGCATCGCCCAGCCGAGCATCGTCGCCATCGGATAGCGTTTCGCCGTCTCGGTCGCCTGCATGATGTTGGCGGTCGAGGCCGACAGCACGCCAAGGCAGGTGAGGCCGATGCCGAGCCAGATCTCCGCGCTCCCCATCGGATCGCGGCGCAGCTCGTGCAGGAAGAGCAGCCCGACCCCCGCCATCGCGATCAGCGATCCGACGATGAGCTGCCGCCCCATCTGCTGGCCGAGGAAGAGGCGCGCGAAGATCGCGTTGGGGACCAGCAACAGCGCGAACACCACCGCGACCAGGCCCGAGGTGACATGCCCTTCCGCGCGATAGACGAAATTGAAATTGAGCGCGAACTGGAAGGCACCCATCAGCGCCGCGAACAGGATGCCGCGCGCGTCGAGCCGGAGCGGCTGGCGCGTGAACGCTGCCCAGCCGAGCATCGCCACCCCGGCGATCAGGAAGCGGTAGGTGACCGACCAAGTCGGCGGCACCACGCCGAGCTGGCCGGTGATGACGATCCAGGTCGATCCCCAGATCAGCGTCACCGCCGCGAACGGCAGCAACACGGAAAGCCGCGTGGAATTGGGCGCGGGCGCCGTGCTCACAAGCGCGCGATCGCGTCGGCCAGAGGGCGGACCGCCGCCGCGTCCTGGTCCCAGGAGACGACGATCCGGATCTCGCCCGGCGCCCAGTCGTAGAAGCCGAAGCCCTGCGCGCGGAGCGCGGCGGCTTCGTCCGCGGTCACCTTCAGGAACACTGCGTTCGATTCGACCGGATGCAGCAGGCGCGGACCCGCCACCTGCGCGAGCAGCGCTGCCCCGGCATTGGCGGCGCGCGCGTTGCGCAGCCACAGCTCGCCGTCGAGCATCGCGTGCAGCTGCGCGGCAAGGAAGCGGCCCTTGGACTGAAGGTGCCCGGCGCGCTTGCGGCGCACGCGCGCGGCATCGGCGAGATCGGGGCGGAAGAACACCAGCGCCTCCGCGCCCATCCCGCCATTCTTGATGAAGCCGAAGCTCAGCGCATCGACCCCGGCGCGCCAGCTGAGGTCGGCGGGCGTGCACCCCAGATGCACCAGCGCATTGGCGAACCGCGCGCCGTCGACATGGAAGTTCAGGCCCCGCGCCTTCGCCAGCGCGCCGATCGCTGCGGTCTCTTGCTGCGTATAGGCCAGCCCATATTCGGTGGCATTGGTGATCGAGATCGCGTGCGGCTGGGTCCAGTGGACGCCGGGCTTGATCCGGTCGATCACCGCGCGGATCGCGTCGGGGGTCAGCTTCGCGCCTTCCCCTTCGGCGAGCAGCAGCTTGGCGCCATGGGTGAAGAATTCGGGCGCGCCGGCCTCATCGGCCTGGATATGCGCCTCGCGATGGCAGACCACGCCGCCATAGGGCGGGCAGAGCGAGGCGAGCGCAAGGCAGTTGGCGGCGGTGCCGGTGGGCAGCCACAGCACTGCGGCATCGGTTTCGAAGAGGTCGGAAAAGCGCGCATCGAGCGACTGGCTGAGTGCGTCGCCGTCATAGGCGGCGTCCTGCACATTCGCGGCCGTCAGTGCCGCGAGCACCTCGGGACAGGCGGGGGCGGCATTGTCGGAGAAGAAGCGCATGGCGCGCCACATGCGCCCTGCATTGTGCGCCGTCAATCGGAGGCCCGCTGCGGCGGGATCGTTACCCGTTTCCGCGTGCGGGCCGAGGTTTCGCTGAAGCTTGCCGTCTGGTGATCCTCAACCCGGGGGGAGGATCGGTTTGCGCGGGTACGGGGAGGCGGCAATCTCCCGCCCGGTCATCCCGGCCCGTCTGGAGCCGGGCCTGCGGGGCTCAGGCGATGATGCCCGAGCCCGGCACGGCGGTGGTGGTGAGGATGGTCACGGTCGTCAGACCGAAGGAGACGAGGGTGATGAGGATGCTGCGTGCCATGATCTTGCTCCTGCTGGCTGGTCCGGTCAGGCGACCGGACCCATGCTGAGGGTGTTGGCGATCAGGACCGCGGTGAAGGCGGCGGCGCCGAGCAGCGAGAAGGCGTAGCGGCTGAGCGAGTCGAAACGGAGTGCCATGATTTCAGTCCCTTTTGCGTTTCCACCGGACCGTCCGGCGGGATGCACAAGGTACTGCAGGGTCCGTGCCAGTTTCAGTAAGCCGTTGATTTACAAGGATTAGAAATTTTATTGCAGAGATTGTTCGTAATTTACGCCAAGATACTTGGTGAAATTCACCAATGATCCGGAACGAAATCGACGTGCCGCGTCAGCTGCAGCGAACGCAGTTCCGGCCGTCCTTCTTGGCGGCGTAGAGCAGCCGGTCGGCGCGGCCGACACTGGTGCAAAGCGGCTCGCCCTCGGCAACGAAGGTCAGGCCCGCCGAAAAGGTGATTTCCCCCAGCGGCGCGTCGGTCTCGCGCAGGCGATAGCGCTTGCCCGCGACGGTCGCGCGGGCATTGTCCAGCGTCACCCGCGCGCTTTCCAGCGCCGTGGCCGCAAAGATGATCGCAAACTCCTCACCGCCATACCGCGCAACCAGATGCCCCGCGCAACTCGCCTTGAGCGTCTCGGCGATCGTCTTGAGCACGCGGTCGCCTACGGCGTGGCCGAACCGGTCGTTGACCGCCTTGAAATGGTCGACGTCGCAAACCGCGACGCACATGGCCGCGCCGGTGGCGGCAAGCTCGACATAGGCCTCCTCGAAGGCGCGGCGGTTAGGCAATTCGGTCAGCGGATCGCGGCGGGCATTGTCGCGCGCCTCTTCCAGCTTGTCGCGCAGCTCGGTCGCCTCGCGCGTCGCGTTCTCCAGCCGCGATTCGGCGCTATGCACGCGCTCGAGCATCGTCGCGGTGACGCGGGACAGCTCGTCGAACAGCGCCCCTTCGCTCCCGGTGCCGTAGCGGCGGATCGCATGTGCGCTGGCGGCGAGGTCGCGGCCGAAGCCCGCGGTCTCGTCGCGCATCGCCTGCACCATGTCCTGGAAGCCTTCGACCTGCATCTGGGTCTGCGCGACCAGCCCGTCGGCCTTTTCCCGGACGCTCCGCGCGCTCGCGGGCGAATCAACGCCCAGCGATTCGATATCGCGCTTGGTCAGCCGCACCCCGCCATCGGTCAGCGCCGCGACCGCCCGCGCAAGCGGGCTGTCGGAATCGTGGAGCAGATGCCAGGCGAACGCGAAGTTCGCCGGATCCGGCTCCAGCCGCTGATCGAACAGAAATGTGCCGATGCGCTCGTAAAGCTGCCAGGCCGGATCATCCGCCCCTTCAGCTCGAGCGGCCCTCGCCACCGTCATATTATCCTATCCCCACGCCCATCGGAGCGCCTCGTACACGCGCCCGCAAACGCACCCTGATGAGCGTGATCTAGGTGCTAACTGCTAAAATCCGGTGAAATCGTTACGCCACCAATAAGCATATTATTTGGCGCGTTTGGCGCGCCATTCCTTCACCGCCGCCAGCGTGTTGCGGATGTGGGGCGCGGGGCTCATCTCGCTGTGCGCGTAGATCACCTTGCCATCAGGTGCGATGACGAAGCTGGTGCGGCTGGTCATCGCGGTCTTGGTGCCGTTCCGCTTCAGCGCGACGTCATAGCCGTCGATGATCGCGGGGGTCGCCTGCGCCACCGCGAACTTGCTCGCGCAATCCTTGGTCGAGAAGTCCTTGAGCTTGTCGATCGGGTCGGCGGCCATCCCGATCACCGTCGCACCCGCGGCCTTGAACTCCGGGGTCGCAGCGGCAAAGGCCTGCGCCTCGGCGCTGCATCCCGGCGTGAACGACATCGGATAGAAATAGAGGACGAGCGGCCCTTTCTTGAGCTGCTTCTTGAGGTTGAGCGTGAATTCCTTGCCCCCGAGCGCGCCCTGCGTGGTGAAATCCGGCGCGGTGGTGCCGGGCGCGATCTGGGCGGCGGCGGGAAGCGAGGCGGTCAGGGCAAGTGCGGCAAGGATCGTCGTGCGCATCATATCACTCCTCATTTGCGGCGCTTATGCGCCTCCAAGTGGCGCCCGCCAAGCTCAGCGCGTCAGCGAAATTCCGATCCGCGCATGCGTGTCCCGGCGGCGATAGTCGTCGAGCGCCTCGCCATGGCCGGTGAAACCCTGTCCGAACAGATAGATGCCGAACCCACCGCCGAGATCCGCGAGCGGATAGGAGGCGAACAGCTCGGCCGCGCCGCGCCCGGTCTCGAAATCGCCGCGCACGTTGAGGCTGAGCTTGAGGCTGTCGGGCTTGAGCAATGTCAGGCCGAGCGAGGCATTGCCCCAATAGCGGTTGAGGTCCGGCGCGACGCCCTGCTTGCCGACATAGATCCAGGCCCGGGGCGTCACTTCGGCGCGCCAGCTGTCGCCGAGGTCGAACGCCTTGGTGAACCGCGCGAAGATGCGGTTCGAATCGATCGAGGTTGCCGGCCCCTCACCGTTCGAATCGTGCCGCCAGCCGATCCCGAAGCTCGCCGTCTCGTCGACCGCCTTCTCGTAGAAGACCTCGGGCGAGTAGGTCGTGTGCTCGAACGGACCCGAAGGCAGGTCGATCCGCCAGAACATCGTCTGGGTATAGGCGAATTTGAACCCGCTCAGCGCACTCTCGTTGCTGAACGGCTGGAAGGCGAAGCTGAACTGCAGCTTGGTCCCCGAATCGCCCGGGCCGAACACGCCATAGATCGGCTCGTGTGGCGCGAAGCGGGTGAGGAAGCCGGAAGACGTCCCGGCCGAGCGCCGTACCTCGGTCTCGCCCTCGGCATTGGCGGCGGCCGCGGAGGCTGCCGCGCGCGCATCGGCGGGATAGGCGCTGCCGACCCCCGGCGGAAGCTCGCCCGCAGTGGAGGGCGCCGGCCGGGCGGCATAGGCGACCGGGACGTAGCGCGCCTTGGCGAAGCCGCCGGGCTGAATCGTGGCAGCGGGCGCGGGCAGCCGTTCGAGCGTCATGCGCGTGCCGTCGGCCGCCGTCACCTCGATCTGGCGCGGCCCTTCGGCGGGCACAGGCGCTGCGCCCTCGTTGAGCAGGATCACCTCGACCCCGCGCAACGCCTCGCGCTCGGTCGCGGGCTGGGTGGGCACGGCGCGGACCTGCGCCAGCGCGGGCGCGGCGGTCAGGGCGAGCGGGAGAAGAAGCAGCGAGCGCATCGGCGCCCCGGATGCCAGCAAGCGATGACGATTGCGAGTCGATTGGCGCGCATCGCCTATCGGCAACCGTCCGGACGAGGCCTAAGGTCGGCCAGCCACAATCGCAGGAGAGACCGCATGACCGCAGACGAGGCCGAGATCGGAAAGGTACTGGACGAGCTCTACGACATCATCTCGGGCCCGGCGGGTCCGCGCGACTGGTCGCGCCAGCGCGCGATCTTCCACGACGAGAGCCGCCAGATGCGCACCTGGGTCGAGTCCGACGGCAGCCCCGCGATCCGCATCATGGGCCGCGATGCCTATGCCGCGGACACCACGCCCTTCTTCGCGGAGAACGCCTTTTACGAGATCGAGACCGCGCGCCGGATCAACGTCTTCGGCAACATGGCGCATGTCTGGAGCATCTACGAGGCGCGACGCTCGCCCGATGCCGCCGATCTCGACCGGCGCGGGATCAACTCGATCCAGCTCTACCGGGAAGCCGATGGCTGGAAGGTGATCAGCATGATCTGGGACAATGAACGCGAGGGCGTGGTCGCTAGCCTCTAGGCGGACTCGCGGGAGACGCAGCCATGGACGACGGCCAAACCCATCTGAAGCACGCGATCGCGCTGGCGGTCGCCAATGTCGAGGCCGGGGGCCGTCCGTTCGGCGCGGTCCTGGTCAAGGACGGACGGGTGGTGGCCACCGGGGTGAATACGGTTCTCGCGACCCATGACCCCTCGGGCCATGCCGAGCTCAACGCGATCCGCTCGGCGAGTGCGGCGCTCGGCTCGGCCGATCTGTCGGGCTGCGCGGTCTATGCCAGCGGCCATCCCTGTCCGATGTGCATGGCCGCCATGCGCCTCGCCGGGATCGGTGAGGTCGCCTTCGCCTATTCAAACGAGGACGGCGAACCCTATGGGCTGTCGACCGCGGCGGTCTATGCCGATCTGGCAAAGCCGTTCGCGGAGCAGTCGATGCGGATACGGCATCTGCCGGTCACCGCCGGCGCCGATCCCTATCGCGAATGGGCGCGGCGCAACGCAGAGGAATAAGGGGCCGGCGCGCATCAGCGTACCGGCCCGCAAGGATTTAGCGGTTCACGACCCGCTGCTCGATCACCTGATCGAGCGTCCAGCGGATCGACGAGCCGTCCGCCGGCGGGTTCTTCACCTTCTCCTCGATGATCCGCAGGCGGTATTCGATCCCCGGCTGAGGTTCGAAATCGACGATCCCGCTATAGTGGAGCAGCCACGGATCGCTTTCCTTCTCGCGTACCTGCAGGCAGGTCATCGGGCCCACGCCCGTGCACGGCCTGGTCTCTGCTGAGACATAGATGAACTTGCGCGGCGCATCGGCGGCGGGCTTGTGCGCGGCCTGATAGGTCAGCGTCTCGCCCCTGGCGGTGCGCAGCACCAGCTGGTCGCCCTTGATCGTGTAGCGGGTGACGGCGCCCAGCCGGCCGACATAGTCGCGCTCGGTCGTCATCGCCGGCGCGGGGCAGGCCATCAGCGTGCTGGCGAAGCCACCCTTCTTGTCGCCGAAGCGGATCGTGTTGCCCTTGACCTTGAAGCCGCCACCGGTCCGGTTGCAACCCGTGCTGCTCGAGAAACGGCCGGTCTTGGCATCGAAGTCGAGGCGCAGCTTCTTGCCTTCGGGCAGCGCGCGCCCGCTCCATTCGACCAGATCCCAATGCTGCGCCGCCAGCGCGGGCGCGCCCTTGGCGGGCTGGGCGGACGCGGCATTGGCGCCGGTCGTCATGAGCATGGCAGCCATGGCGATCGAGATGATGCCGGCATGGCGGGGGAAATACATTCTTGGCTCCTGTTTCAGATCGACCGCGCCTTTGAAGACCCGTCGCTGAATTAGGCCTGTCCCGCCTGTTGCCGGAGCGAAAGGTTCCGGACTGCGGTACAAGGCCGGCGCCCCGATCCCCCGATCGGGGTGCCGGCACCTGCCTATTCGACCGCGACCGCCAGCGTCTCGTCGGGCTTGAGCAGGCCGGACATCTTCCACTGCTGTTCGAGCACGCCGGGGCCATAATCCTTCGAGCCGCCCAGCGTCTCGGCGAGTGCCTGGAAGCGCGCGCCTTCCTCGAGCAGGACGATATAGTTGGCCAATGCCAGCAGCCCCTTGCGGCCCCATGCGGTCGATCCGCCATTGGCCTCGAGGATCGCGGGCACCTCGGGGTCGCGGCTCAGCACCTCGAGGATGAAGTTCGCCTCGCCCTGGCGCCGGTCGATATAGATCGGCAGCTCGCGTGCCCGGGTCCAGCGCTGGACCGGGACGTAGCGGATCGGCAGCGCGCGATGGCTCTGCGACCAGGCGCCGAGATAGACGGTGTGGACATGGCTCACGGTGGTGATGTCGGCATGCGCCTGGAAGATCGACAGATAACGCCCGCCGCCGAGATTGGCATTGGGCGGCCCCTGCAGCACCTCGCCGCCGTCGAGCCCGTAGATCGTCGGCTTGAGCTCGGCATCGGGCGCGAACGGGCCAGGATAACCGATCGACACCACCGCTTCCTCGCCCGGCACGCGCTCGACAAAGTTGACGGTACCGCTCGGCGCGATCGTGCCGGTCGCGGCGAGCCCCCTGAACGCGATGCCGGCGTCGCGAATCGCGGTGGCGGCGAAATCGGTGATGGTCGAATTGAGCTTGGTCATGATGCGTCTCCTTATTCGGCGGCTTCGAGCAGAGGCTGGGCGGCGGCGGTGCGGCCGAGCAAGGGCAGCACTTCCTCACCGATGCGATAGGCTTCCTCGAGATGCGGGGTGCCGGCGAGGATGAAGGCGTCGGCGCCGCGGCGGATCAGTTCGTCGAGCTGCTCGGCGCATTGCTCGTAACTGCCGACGATACCGAGCGCCGGACCGCCGCGCAGCAGGTTGAACCCGCCCCAGAGGTTCTTGCCGACGACCAGCTCGTCCCAGCGCTTCGCCTCGGTCGGGCGCAGCGCGGCCTGACGCGAGGCGCCGACCGAGTCGGTCGGCTGGCCGCGCCACTGCGCGCGCGTCGCGTCGCTGACATTCTCGAAGCCGGTGCGGATGTCGTGCCACGCCTCTTCCTCAGTCGGGCGCGCGACGAGATCGACGCGGATCGCGCATTTCTGCTCGCCGCCAAGCTGCGCGGTGCGTTCCTTCACCCGCGCGAACTTGTCGGTGATCTGCTCATAGGGTTCGAGCCAGGACAGGTAATAGTCGGCATGCTTCGCCGCCGATTGCAGCGCCGCATCGGACGAGCCCGAGAACCAGATCTCCGGCACGTCCTCCCGCGCCAGCAGCGGCGAGAGCTTGTCGCCCTTCACCTGATAGAAGCGGCCGTCATAGTCGAACGGCTGCCCGCCCCACACGCCGCGGAAAATGTCGAGGAACTCGGTGGTACGGCCATAGCGGTCGTCATGCGCGAAGCTGTCGCCCCACCACAGCTGCGACGGCCCGCCGCCGCCGGTGATGATGTTGAACACCGTCCGTCCGCCGGTCGCGCGCTGCAGGCTGGCCGAGAGGCGCGCGGCATGCACCGGGTCGAGAAAGCCCGGCTGGAACGCGATCATGAAGCGGAACGTCTCGGTCTCGCGTGCCAGCAGCGGCGAGATCGTCCACGGGTCATCGGTGTTGGGGAAGGACGGGATCAGCCCGCCGATGAACCCCGACAGCTCGGCTGCCTTCGCGATTTCGGCAAGGTGGTCGATATAGCGGTAGCCGTCATCTTCGCCCGACGCGGTGAGACCCGGCGTCTGGTTGCCCGCCTGGAGCGGAGACCAGTCGCCGCGGTCGTAGGAGCCGCGGCGGATGGTGGCGTGGCAGCCGTGCGTGGGCAGGCGCCAGTAGAAATCGATCGACATGGTGGGTCTCCTCAGGCGGCGGTGCGCAGCTGGCCTGCGCGAACCCGCGGCAGGACGAACTGGCCGATGCGATAGGCTTCCTCGAGCGAAGGCGAGGCGCTCAGGACGAAATGGGTGATGCCGGCGGCGTGGAGCGTCGCGATCTGCCCGGCGACGCTGTCATAGCTGCCAGCGATGCCGGTGCGGCCCGTGGCTTCGGCATCGGTTTCGCGCGCGGTGATCGTGACGAGCACGCCCGCGGCCACGTCACGCCCGGCGGCGAGCGCCAGCCGCTCCAGCGTCTCGACCCGTCCGCGTAGGTCGTCGAGTGATGCGTTGTCGAACAGATGGATATCGGCGGCATTGGCGGAGAGCTGCAACGCCTCTTCGTCCGCGCCCTGCAGGAATACCGGCGGGAAGGTCGCGCGAGACAGCGGCTCGGAGAAGCCGCCGCCCTTCACCTCGAAGAAGCGCCCCTGATGATCGAACGGCTTCTGGCCATACACCCCGCGCGCGACATGCAGGAACTCGGCGGTGCGTGCGCTATCGTCCGGGTCCGCGCCGGGCGCGATCGCCCAGCCGAGCCGGTTGTGCGTCGCCCGCTGGAAGCTCACCGCTTCCTTGGCAGCGTACACGGCGGACCCCACCGTGCTCGGGAACTCGGGCACGAGCAGCAGCCGCGGCGCGCTGCGCGCCACCGCCGCCGCGACGATCTGGCTGTCGTCGCTCTCCGGGCGATAGGCGACGAACAGCCCGTCGAACCCCGTGATCGCGGCGGCGCGGGCGACCTGCGCATAATAGTCGTAGCGGGTCAGCCCTGCAGTGCGCACGTCGCGCGGCAGGAAACCTGCGGTCGGACGCAGGCTGGGCTCGCCCCGCTGCGGTTCGGCGGCGGGATCGAGCCGCCAATAGAGCTTGATGGTCATGCGGCGTTCCTTTGCTGGGGAATGGCGGACACGCCGAAGCGGCCCTCGAACACGAAGTCGGCGAGCGGTCGGCGGCCGTT
>Ga0247822_10000672_pt1 | contig 19149 bp, 22 predicted proteins | sample 13C_Cellulose_Da_FD_192423 | JGI IMG/M metagenome (GOLD analysis project Ga0247822, IMG submission 192423) | Soil microbial communities from agricultural site in Penn Yan, New York, United States - 13C_Cellulose_Day30 | ecosystem: Environmental > Terrestrial > Soil > Agricultural land | place...
GAACAGAGTTGTTGTCGGCCTCCAGAAACTTTCGCTTCATGGGCTGGTCCCGGTCGAGGTCGAACGACTTGACGACATATTGCCGACTTCCGTTGGGCCCCATGGGCTCAAGGAGGAGTTCGCGAAGGGCTTCTAGATCGCGCGCATCCTCATAGTATCCGTTCGGGGAATGCCGACCCTGCCGGTGGCGGATAACAGAAGGGTGGTGAAAGTCGTCGATCGATGCGCGAACGACTGACCTTCCCGTCTCCATAATCACGACGGCAAGCTCATCGGCGAATGTGGTCTTGCCCGACGCCGAACGGCCATCAATGGCCACTCTGACTGGATGAGTCAGGGTGAAAGACAACAGTCGGCCGGCAAGAGCGGCAATCGTGGAAGTTCGGACGCTGCGGGTCTCGGAAGGCATCCGTCGAGCCTATTGGCTCGATGCTAGCGTCCGCAATGGGTCGAAACCCGTCGCGGCAAGTTTGGGGGAATTCCGACAATGCAAAATGTCAGACAAGCTGTCTCAATCCAGCGCTCCGTTCGACAGGCGAGATAAGAATACCACCGCGCCATCGTTCGCCGAACCAGAGGATCAGCATGAGCACGAAGGGGTTCACTACCTGCGCCAAGATCATGGGAGTGCTGCCGATCGATCCTCTGAGGAATAGTAACATCGGCGCGGTCAGAATCGCGTGCATTACGACGCCACCCACAACAAGCAATGCAAGGGCACCATAGCTCATCCGTCCGGGACCAAAGCACGCTCGAACAACCCAAATTGATAGTGGGATGAAGACGACAAGGGCGGTCAGCGTCCCTGCGCCATAACCGACCCCGCCAACCAGCGGGAGGACATGGAAGAATACGTTGACGATGATGATGCTGTAGACTGCTAGCCCTACAAGGGGGTGACGTCGGCTAACCAGGGCGGCAATCGGGGCCGCGACCCAGAACGCAGTGACATTAACGGCGACGAAATAGAGCGGTGGAATCGGGCAGTCTGGGTAAGGGGGCAAATTCATTATGTTCGCGATGTCCTGAGGAAACCCGTGCAACCTCCCGAACATGTCGACGCCGTATTCCTCGACGTTATGCAGTAGGTAAGCGGCGAGGCCCATCCACGATAGCCAAGTGTAGTCACGCCATCGGGACTTTGCGGGGTCGGCCTGTAGCCTGTTGGTGCTGAAGAGCAGAGCAAGCAACACAACTGCAGCCGCGCCACCAATCCACTGAAAATTAGATTCGAACCAGCTCCAGCCGGGCATCTAGCTTCTCCCCGAATGTCATCGGAAACTAGCGAGGTCTCGGCAATCCATGACAAACCCTAATATTTGCAATGGGTGGAAAACGGTCGCGGTAGGTTCTGGGGTGGAAATCAGACACTAGCAGCCGTATCAAAATTCGATGACCTTGAGAGAGCTCCAGTCGTCACTCGGAACGATCTTGGAGGCTGAGCTGGCAGAACGTGTCGACTGGCCGAAAGTGCAGTCCCTCTGCAGGCAAACTCGTCATCGTCTTCAGCAGGAGCCGCTCCCGGACTACATCGACGACTTCGTCCATGTCTTTCTCGACGACGCTCGCCTGAGACAGGAAGATGAGAATTACGCGCAAATTCAGCGCGAGCGGCTGAACAATTGGTTGGAAGGCTCAGCGATTATATCGCGCTAATGACAGCTCCAGGTGGCATGCGGACTGTCCGACCGCGCGGACCAAGCTCCTTTCGAAAATCCTCTGGAACCAACCGTGGGCGAGATGGGAACTCGTCGTCGCGAAATGCGAAACGGCCTTTCTAGTTTCGGTTTAGACCCTCAACGTTCGGCGAACCTTCTCCGCTTCCTCCCTTGATGGTTGGCCTTTGGAGACGAACATGGGCCTTTGGTATATCGCCGCGTTAGTGGCGATCCTCGTGCTGATCGGAATGCCGTTGTTCGTCGCCTTGCTGGTCAGATCAGCCCTTGAACGCCGCGACCCCAAAATCGATCGGCGGTCCTCTGTCAGACCCGAGTCATATTAGTTCGGCTGCCAGCCAATGTCGGGAATGGGTCGAAAGCCGTCGCGGCAAGTTCAGTCCTGATCTTTCGCCTGTTCCCCTATTGTCGACGACAAAGCGGCCTAGCCGGGGGTCTCCGCTAGGCCGCTCCGTTGGGCCTCTGGGGCAGCCCACAGGTGGGCGAGGCCGACGAATCTTAACTAAACCGAAAGAAGAGCATATCTCATCCGGAAACACCCTAGGAACAAACTACTGCTAATCTGAATTAAGCTCGATCGTTGTAAGACAATCTCACAATAGGGGTGTCGAGATGGTCGAGTATCGACGTAGCGTCGCGAGCGTCCGCAAAAGTAGTGACTGGCACTGGAGTGAAACCTGCCCTTCGTTTCCAATTAGGAACTTCGCTCGAAGAGTAGATCCGCCTCCTACGAGTGAACGGTGCTCTCAATGTGCTAGTCAGGCATTAGCAGATAAGTGAGCGATCTCTGCTTCGTTTCCTCATCCGGCCTACGTAACGGGGGACGGCGAAAGGTCTACGCTGAGAGAAGGAGACCCGCACCGGGTTCTGGAACGGTGCGGGCCTCCGCCGCGACACCCATAAGCTCTCGGAGGCCAGTGAGCATCTTGCAACCACCTCGGTAGGACGTCTTGGAGAGGAAATCGTCCGAGGCGGTTAGGAGCTGGTTAGCTCGGGGGGCGCGCGTCGTAACTCGCTAGAATCCCTTAGAATCTTCTCAGGGCGATTACTGGCGACGGGAACCGATCAGCCCTGCACCGATTGAACGCGTTCACCCTCACGAAGTCCAGCGCCATGCAAACACATGCACTCGCAACAGCAGCAGTCTTGGTCGCTTTGGCAGCTTGTAATCGCTCTGAGCATGGTCAGAACCTGGCTATGACTGATGAAGCTACAACTGCTGCTGAAGCCAATGCAGTAGAGGCCGCAGTCATCGACACTGCCTTCGTCATGGATGCTGTGAAGGGCGACAATGGTGAAGTCGCCATTGGGCAGCTGGCGCAAGCCAAGGGCCAAAGTCAGGCTGTGAAGGATTTCGGGAAGCTGCTGGTTAGCGACCACGGCGCCCACAAGCAGGAGCTGGCCTCGCTTGCGCAAAGTGCGAACGTGCCAGTCACCGACGAGGCCACAGACGAGGCGAAGGCCAATCTGGAGAAGCTGACGGGCTTGTCAGGCGCTGAGTTCGACAAGCAGTTCAAGACGACGATGGTCGAAGACCACCAGAAGGACATTGAGAGATACGAAAAACAGGCAAACTCATCTGATCCGCAGACGGCTGCGCTGGCTCAGAAGACACTGCCAACGCTACGCAAGCATCTTGAGGTTGCCAAAGGCCTGTAACCGCTCCGTACACTGTCGAGCCTCGATCGCTGCCGAAGAACGTGACGTTTCAAGCCGTTTGCGGTCTGGCACCCGAAACATAGCTGTGAACGAAGCTTGCCCGTCACCAATGAGGGCAATGGATCGAGGCGAACCCTGACCCTAGCCCCTCGTGGCAGCAATGGGTCGGAAGCTGACACTAGAGTTGGGTCGTCACCCCGCGCTGACGAACGAATCCAACACCTTCTTCAGTCCCGCATGCTCGAAATCGATCTCGAGTTTGTTGCCTTCCTGCGCGACGATCTTGCCGTAGCCGAACTTGCCGTGGAACACGCGCTGGCCGAGCTCCAGGTCGGTGCGGCCCTGGTTCCCTAAGGACACCGCCGACGCCTTGGCTTCGATCACGCGCTGGGGGTCGCGGTTGAAGCGGTCGGGTTGGCTGGCGCGCTGCCAGCCGGGGCCGCGGGTGCTGGCTCGCATCGACTGGGCGGGGCCAAGGTGGGCGAAGGGGTCGGCGCGCTCGCTCCATTGCGCTCGCCACAGGCTCTCGCCGCCGGACATGGTCGTTTCCGTCTCGATATGCTCGTCCGGGAGCTCGCCGACGAAGCGGCTGGGGAGCGAGCTGGTCCACTGGCCGTAGATGCGGCGGTTGGCGGCGTGCATCACCGTCGCCTTCTTCCGCGCTCGGGTGATGGCGACGTAGGCGAGGCGTCGTTCCTCCTCGAGGCTGGCGAGGCCGCCTTCGTCGAGCGCGCGCTGCGACGGGAAGATGCCTTCCTCCCAGCCGGGCAGATAGACGATGTCGAACTCCAGCCCCTTGGCGGCGTGGATGGTCATGATGGTGACCTTCTCTCCCTGCCGGTTCTCGTCATTGTCCATGACGAGGCTGACGTGCTCGAGGAAGGCGGGGAGGGATTCATATTCCTCCATCGCGCGGGTGAGTTCGGCGAGGTTTTCGAGGCGGCCGGCGCTCTCCGCGCTGCGCTCGGCCTGGAGCATGGCGGTGTAGCCGGATTCTTCGAGGACTATTCGGGCTAGTTCGGCGTGGGGTAGGGCCCCTCCACCAGCCTGCGGCTGGTCCCCCTCCCCGAGCGAGCTCGGGGAGGAACTTCCGGCCATCGTTCTCCACCGGCCTATGTCTCCTACGAAGCGGGCGAGGCTGGAGCGGGCTCGGGCTTGCAGTTCGTCGGTGCCCAGAAGCTTCGACGCCGCCATCAGGAGGGGCTCTTGAGTCGCGCGCGCGTGCGCGTGGATCGTCGCGATCGCCTTGTCGCCTAGGCCGCGCTTGGGCTGGTTGACGATGCGCTCGAACGCGAGGTCGTCGGCGGGCTGATGGATGAGGCGGAGGTAGGCGAGGGCGTCGCGGATCTCGGCGCGTTCGTAGAAGCGGAAGCCGCCTATGATCTGGTAGGGCAGGCCGATCGCGATGAAGCGCTCTTCGAACTCGCGGGTCTGGAACTGGGCGCGGACGAGGATGGCGACGTCGTCGAGGCTGATGCCGCGGCGCTGGAATCCCTCGACGTCCTCGCCGATGCGGCGCGCTTCCTCCGGGCCGTCCCAGATGCCGACGACGCGAACCTTCTCGCCGTCGCCCTTGTCGGTCCAGAGCGTCTTGCCGAGGCGGCTGCCGTTGTTGGCGATGAGGCCGTCGGCGGCGGCGAGGATGTGCGAGGTGGAGCGGTAGTTCTGCTCAAGCCGGACGATCTTCGCGCCGGGGAAGTCCTTTTCGAAGCGAAGGATGTTGGCGACTTCGGCGCCGCGCCAGGAGTAGATCGACTGGTCGTCGTCGCCGACGCAACAGAGGTTGTTGCGCGGCTCGGCGAGGAGGCGGAGCCAGGCGTACTGCGACTGGTTGGTGTCCTGATATTCGTCGACGAGGATGTAGCGGAAGCGGTCGCGGTAGCCTTCCAGCACGTCGGGGTGCGTGCGGAAGATCGTCAGCATGTGGAGCAGGAGGTCGCCGAAGTCGCAGGCGTTCAAAGTGCGCAGGCGGTCCTGATAGGCGGAGTAGAGCTCGCGGCCGAGGCCGGGGCCGAACGCCTCCGCCTCGCCGAGGTCGACTTCCTTCGGAGTCCAGCCGCGGTTCTTCCAGCGGTCGATGAGGCCGGCGAGCTGGCGCGCGGGCCAGCGCTTCTCGTCGAGGTTGGCGGCGCTGATCAGCTGCTTGAGGACGCGGAGCTGGTCGTCGGTGTCGAGGATGGTGAAGTTGGACTGCAGGCCGACAAGCTCGGCATGGCTACGGAGCATGCGGGCGGCGACGGAGTGGAAGGTGCCGAGCCAGGGCATACCCTCGATGGCGCCGCCGCTGATCTTGGCGATGCGCTCCTTCATCTCGCGCGCGGCCTTGTTGGTGAAGGTGACGGCGAGGATCTGGCTGGGCCACGCCTTGCGGGTGGCGATCAGGTTGGCGAGACGGGCGGTGAGGGCGGAGGTCTTGCCCGTGCCGGCGCCGGCGAGGACCAGCACCGGGCCTTCGGTCGTAAGCACGGCCTCGCGCTGCGGCGGGTTAAGGCCGGCGAGCCAAGGCGCTTCGGGGGAGGGGACGTTGCTTTCGGGCACGGCTTACGAGGTAGGGAAGGGACGCCGGAACGGCAACGCGGCACTGGCCGAATCGCTGCCGTTATGGCACATCGCCCGTGCAGAACAAAAGGGGACCGGAAATGCCGAAGGGTCAATGCCACTGCGGTGCGGTGAAGTATGAGATGTCGTCGAACACGGTGCATCAGGCGCTGTGTCACTGCAGCGACTGCCGGCGGCACGCGGGCGCGCCGATGGTGGCCTGGGGGCTGGTCGCGAAGGACGATCTGAAGGTCGAGGACGAGACCAAGGAATATGCGTCGTCGGAGCATGGGCGGCGGCACTTCTGTCCGCAGTGCGGGACGAGCCTGTTCTACACCAGCGAGGCGATCTTCCCTGGTCAGATCGACGTTCAGATCGCAACCTTGGAGGACCCCGACTCGATCGTCCCGCAGGCGCAAATCCAGACGGCGGAGCGAATCGGCTGGATGGAAAAGCTCGACTCGATGCCGCAGTTCGAGCGCTATCCGGGGCCGTAACGAGAACAGATTGTGGCGACTCGGGAGAGTCGTACGGTTGTTCCCAATTTCCCCGTTATCCACAGGCTTCGAACAGCATTTTTCGCTTCCCCGACTCGGCGGCGAGGTGCATTGTTCAAGGGTGATCGGGACGGAAGTCCCCGCCTCCACCGGAAGGCCCGCAAGGGACAGAAGGAAGCGGAGGGGATGGAAAGACCGATCTCCGCCGACAGGCAATGAGAGACTTTTCGGAGTAGCTCGGGGCCAGTCGGGAAGAGGCGCCGGAAGAGTTGATCTTCCTCCTGCGCGACGCGGCTTCGGAAGTTTTCGGACGGAAGAAGCAAAGCGAGACGCAAGAGTGGTCGACCCAAGAAGGGCCGCGGAACATCGGATGGCTTTGGCTCTGCCAGGCACCGATAGTTGAAAGACAAGCGAACCCTCGGGTGGCGCAGGCGAGTAAACGGTCGGTCTCCTCCTCGGAGGGAGTTGTCAGATGGAAAGCGACGCCTGAGCTGGTGAACTTGGATTTCAAGGAAGCGATCCTTCGGGATCAGGACCATGAAAACCGGTAGATCCTTCGCTCGGCGCAGTGGGGGCTGGCAGCAATGCCGGCCCCCATTTCTGTTTGGGCTATGGCGGGCGTATGCACGGCGGTCCGTCCGTGGGGCGGCGCAGACCGACCGCGCCGCCGCCCGGCCTTAGCGCTCCATGCGATACAGCAGGTTCAAGGACACGCCCGTCTCGAGCTGGCCCGGCGCAACGATATCGCCGCCGCGTTCGGGAGCGGGCGGCGGAGGAGGCGGGGGCGGAGCCGATGCGTTGCTGACGCGCGATCCGGTTACGACGACCTCGGTTCCGCGATAGGACACGCCCTCCTCGACCGAGAGAAGCCGGACACTCGAATATCCATTGTTGCGGGCATATTCCAAAGCCTCCGCCTGGCCGCGCGCCATGGCGCGAACACGCGCTTCGCGGCGGAGCGGCGCCGGATCGGCGATCCCGAAATTCGGCCCGTAAACGGAATCGGCGCCCGCGGTCGTCAGCGCATCCAGTAGGGACGTCAGCGTGTCGATATTCCGCGTTTTGATCTGAACCGAATTGCTGGCGATATAGCCGATGAGCGTCTGCCGTCCCCGGCCGTTCGGCTCATTGTCCCAACGGTAATCGGGCTGCAGCTGGATGCCCTGGGTCTGGATGTCGCGTTCGCGGATTCCTGCCGCGCGGATGGCGGACAAGAGCTTTTCCGTCTTGGCCTTGTTCGCGGCGACCGCCTCGGTGGCCGTCGATGCCTTGGCCTGCGTGCCCACCGTCATGCTCGCTTCGTCCGGCGGCGTCCGAAGGGTTTCGGCGATGTTGACCCGCACCAGCGGCGTGCTTGCCATTTCGGAGATACTGGCCGTCGGCACCTGCTGCGCCGAGGCCGCCTGCGGGAGCGCGGTTGCTGCCGTCGCGGCCAGAATGACGCAAAAATTTCGAACGTTCATCAAAGACTCCTTCGCGAGCGCAAACCGTGCGCCCGTTCCTAAGACGCGGCCGCGCGGGGAAACCTTTGAACGTAGTCAAAAATTTTTTGGAAGGGCGGCTTAGGACTAGTTGTCCGACCGCGGCCAATGCAGCCTGAGGCTCAGCACCCGATCCCAATTGATCCGCATCGCGGCCAGCGCGTGATTGCGTTCTTCGGGCAGAAGGAAACCTGCTGCGATCTGCTTGTCGGCGGCTTTCGCCGCAGTCTTCATGTAGCCGTCGAGCCCTCCGTAGCGAACCGCCACCGAGCGCCTGGGATCGCCGGACTTTTTGCGGTCCGCTTCCGTTGACGGAAACGGCACGAACGATCCTTGCAGGCCTGACAAATATCCGAATGCGTCCATCGCCGGATACTGGTGGTTCCACGCGGTGTACGTTCCCAGAGGCACTGAGCGGATCATGCCGCCCCACGAGCCAAGCTCGTTCCCGTCCTCATCGACTTGCGGAACCAGCAGGGGATAGCGCGGACCGAGCACTGGTGGCTCAGCGACTATTCCCTGGCTTCGATACTTCGGCCCAAGGTTGAGTTGCCAGACAGGCGGCGGGGCGGCGGGTGAATGGACGCCGGGAATTTTCGGGAAGTTGAGCGCGGCGGGCCCCACTAATGCTTGGCCAAGCCTAGGAAACCGAGAGGCAGGCGGAGAATTGTCCCTGGCGATCCAGTTATCCAGACCGACGAGCAGGGCGGGAAGCGCGATGAACATGTCGGTGTTGTCGTTGTAGGGAAGGTCGGCCTTGCCGTCGGGCGTCAGAAAAAGGCTGTGACGACGAGGACCGTGTGACGTCCCGGCGAAGGCGTAGGTTCGCGTGCCGTCCGCCTCCGGCAACGCTTTTCGACCGTCCGTGGTGGTGTGCAGCAACGATCCGGCCCGCGCCCAATATTCGGAGCTGCTGAGGATGTGGAAGACGCGCGGCTGCACTTTGTCGCGACGTGCGCGGTCTAGCAGTCCCTCTTTGCTTTTGCCGTCGATATCGGGGGTGGGAACGTCGGCGAAGGGGTAGAGATCGACCGCACGATGGATGCTGCCGACCGAATTGCCTGCCTGTCCCGGCATGGCATAGCGATGGTTGAACGATCCGCGACCGGCGCCTGATGCCGTGTCCAGCATGCCATCGAATAGCTTTCGCTTGCGAGCGTCGGCGTTGAAGCCGCGATACAGGAAGTCCCGAAGAAAGCGCCCGCTCTGCGAATATCCGAATGCGATGAAGCGCTGCCCGTCAGCCGGCGACCGATGCAACGGGCTCGCGATGTCGGCATACTTCAGGTGCGATACGAAATCGCGGATTGCAGCCTGACCGAGTCCAAGACCTTTCGGCGATTGGCCACGAAAGCGGATCGACACGAGACCCGGTTTGGCGAGCGGCTTGGCGAGCATAAACGAGCACGGGTCGGCTGTGACCCTGCCGTCCTTTTCCTTGCGCGCGAACCGCCATTCGGAGCGCGGAATGATCCTTCCGGGGTCGTCGAGGCTTTGATGAAGTCGCAACTCGGCGGCCGGATCCGAAACGTCGGCGGCGCACGGTCCGTCGAAGACTCGTGACTCAAGGCTCGGCTCGGCGATCCCCAGGAAGGTGGTCGCTCGAAAGGTTCCTTCGACCGGGACCACGGGCACTTTCAGACCGAATTCAGTCGGCTTGAGATCGCCCTGCCAGCCGGCCCAAGCGAATGTGTAACCGCGGTCGAACAAAGCGGATCGAGAGATGTCGGCGGTCTTATTATCGACTAGGGCCAGGCTGTCGGCTTCTAGCAAAGTCCCCAGCATCTGGGTGCTGCCGCGGTTGGCGACTTCCACGATCGTAGCGCCGTTGGCCCGCGCCGGATCCGCAGGCCTCAGGACCATGAATGGCCCCTCGAACTCGACTTTGCCCCGGGCATTACGGGGCATCAGGCGGACGTCGCTTATGTCTGTAGAAGTGGAGGCCAGTGGATCGACTTCGTAACGGACGATGCCCGCCACGAGTTCGTATTCGCCCGCTGCAGCGAAACTTCGTCCTGGGATCCAGGGCCTGACCTCAGAGACTTGAACTGCGACCACTTCCGCGAGCGATTGGGTGGCGCAGCAGAATGACAGCAAGCCCACAGACAGTACGCGCATGGCAACCCCCCGGTGGGCCAGAGGATTGCACTCCGAGCCCTCGCTGTCGACTGCGTGATCGGAGGCCGACTTCCAGTAAGATGCAGTGTCTTCAATCCATCCGGAGCGACCAGGCGTGCCCTAGCTGGATGTAGAAAACGAGCCCGCCCGGCCCGTAGGCGAGGTCGAGTCCGGCATCGAGCCCGAGCTTTCGCGCGAGCCGGTAACGGAAGCCGCCGCCGCCGGCCGCGATGAGGCCGGAATCCTTGTAGATGCGCCGGCCGCCGGCCTTTGCCGTGCCGACCCCGCCGAATGCCAGGAGCGACCAACGCTTGTTGAGTTGCCACGTCAATTCGGCCTCCGAACTCGCGACGTTCTGACCCTGGTAACGGATGGCCTGGACGCCGCGCAGCTCGATCGAAGGCGCAAAATAGACGGGGTAATCGCCGCGGATCGCGTCCAGCTTCAGCTTGAACGCCGAGCGGATTTTTGGATTCAGCTCCCGGAACCAGAAAAGATTCGCGTCATAATCTTCGAAGTCACGGTCGCTGCCAAAGGTGCCACGGTTGAATTTTCCTTCGACGTAGGCGTTGATGCCGTTCTTGGGCGTCAGCGTATTGTCTCGGCTGTCGAAGTGGAGGCCCAGGCCGAGGGCGCCCGTGTGCAGCGTATCGTTGAAGTCCCGGTCGAAAATGTCCGGTGCCCCGGCGATCTCGAGTTCCGATTTCAGCTTGCGGAAGTCGAGCAGGGGACCGACTGAAAAGCCGCTGCCCAGGCTCCACAGCGCGGATCCCATGATCCCGTAATCGTAATGGTTGGTGTACTTCACACCGTCCGGAGCGAAGCGCGGAAAGGCTTCGAGATTGAACTTCCCGCGGCCGGCGCCGAACCGGTAATTGAGCCGGCCGTCGAACGCGAACCCCGATTGGAAATAGCCGAAGCCCCTGGAGCCGTTCCGCGTCTTGAACGCCGCAATGACACGGCGAGTCACGTTCTTCGGATTGTCCTTGGGCACCCGCAGGAAGACTGCCGCCACCCCGTAGCCGCCTTCGACGGCGGGCTCGGTGATGATGATGGGGAGCGGAATGAACCCGCCCTTGGCGAGGAAGTTCGAGAAATCGACTTTGCCGTCTTCCTCGTCGGTGAACTGCCGGAAGAATCCCTTCTTCTCCGGCTCCTCATCCGAGCGTTCCTCCGGCTTTTCCGGCGCGACGACGAGGTCCGCTTTCTTGCCCTGAGAAACACCCGGCGGCGCCACTTGAAGGCTAAGCGTGAGATCTTCGCCGTCCTCGGTGTCCAGCGCAAAGGCTGGCGAGCCGCAGGCGGCGAGGGCGACGGCAAAGGCGCTGAGTATTGATCCGAATTGCGGCACCTGAACCATCGCGACACCCGCTGCTGTGATGGGTCAGGCGTACGGAGGACCGGGGATACTACCTATCGGGTTTTCCCTGTTCCCGACCTTCCGAAAGCCCTGAGATTGCGGCGAACTTTCAGCGGCCGCTGCTCCAGATCAACGTGTCGACAAGCCACGATCCGTCGTTGCGGACAAGCGTGGCGGTGACCGTCCCGTCCACGCCGAAGGACGTGTCGTTGAGGCTACCGTTGAGGACTCCGGGCGCAACCACATACGCCCGGTCTTCGCTGACCCGGACGTCTACTTCCTTGAGGCCCAGGGACGCGTTCAGGCGGTTGCGGCCGTTGGAGAGCCGGCGGAACCACAGCTCCGCTTCCAAATGACCGGAGCGGCGGAATGGCGGAACGTCGTCGATGATGACGACGTCCTGATTGAGGCCCGCCAAACCGACGGTGTTTTCACCTTTGTTCATGGCGTCGATGACGCCCTGGACTACGCCGAGCGCTGCTTCCTTTTCAGACATAAGCTCCTCCTTGCCACTCGGTCAGAGAAGAGCCGTCCGGCGCTAAGCACAATCGGGTTATGCCCGATATGCGGCCATCATTGGCTGAGGGCATTCCAAGGGCATGAGGACTTTCAAAAGCCTGTTGGTTGCGCTGATCGGCCTGACCGCAATGACGTACGCGTTGCAGAATCTTGCGAGCGTCGGGGACATGCGGCGGCACATCGAGGCCGCGCCTGTGGTCATAACTCCGGCGATGAGCTGGGCCGGGTTCGCGCTGATTACGCTGTGCCAATTGCTGATCGCAGTCGTGGCGTTGAAAGGCGCGTGGGAATTGTATGCAGCGAGGAACGGCTCCGCGGACGAGTTCAAGGAAGCCAAGTCGACCGCCGTCTGGGCCGGTGGGCTGTCGCTGTTGTCCTGGTTCGCCTTGTCACTGATGGTCGGGGTGGGCCTATTCCAGTGGGGCACCGACAATGGCGCGGAGGCGCTGGCGAAAAGCTTCGCCCTCGGCACCACGTCCGCCCTGACGATCCTCTTCGTCTGGGGGACGCGGGACTAGAGTCCGAGCTCCTTCAAGATCGCCTCGCGCAGGGTCTGTGCCCTCGGGTCCGAAAGCTTGCGCGGGTGAAGCAGGTCGACTTCGAACGTCGTCTGGATCGTGGTCGGACGCGGCGACAGAACGAGGATGCGGTCGGCGAGGAAGATCGCTTCTTCGACGTCATGCGTGATCAGCAGGACGGTATGCCGCTCCTCGTCGAGGATGCGGCGCAGTTCGGTCTGCATCTTCAGGCTCATCAGCGCATCCAGCGCCGAGAAGGGCTCGTCCATGTAGAGGATCTCGGGCTTCACCACGAGCGCGCGGGCGATCTCGACGCGCTTGAGCATGCCGCCCGACAGCTCGTGCGGATAGGCTGTCTCGAACCCGCTCAGCCCGACCATTTCGATGTAGCGATCGGCGCGCTCGCTATGGTCGCGGTGCTTGGTGCCGCTAAGCGCGAACATCAAATTCTGGTGCACCGTCAGCCACGGGAAGACCGAGCCGTGCTGGGAGATCATGATGCCGTTGCGGTTGGGCCCTTTGCGCTCGACTCCGTTGATCCGGATCTTGCCCTTATCCGGACGCTCGAAGCCGGCGATGATGTTGAGCAAGGTCGACTTGCCGCAGCCCGATGGACCGACGATGGCCACGAACTCGCCGTCGCGGACTTCCAGGCTGACGTCGTCGACGACCTTGAGGTCGCCGAAGCCCTTGCTGACGCCTTCGACGCTGATCTTCGACTTATCGGACATAGCGCCATTTCACCGTGTTCATCTGTTCCAGCAGGCGGGTAGCGCCGTCGAGCAGCAGGCCGATCACGCCGATGATGATCATGCTCGCGATGACCAGGTCGTAGCGGTTGCCGGCGTTGCGGCTGTCCATGATCAGATAACCCAGGCCGGTGTTCAGAGCGATCATCTCGGCAGCGACGACGACCAGCCAGGCGACGCCGAGACCGATGCGCATGCCGACGATGATTTCGGGCAGGACAGCTGGGATTACGACGCGCCGGAACAGGGTCCAACGTGACACGCCGAAGTTCGCGGCGGCCCGCAGATAACGGCGGTCGATCGTCCGGACGCCGACGGTCGTCTGAACCATCATCGGGAAGACGGATGAAATGAAGATCAGGAAAATCGGCGAGAAATCACCGACGCCGAACCACAATATGGCGACGGGAATCCACGCGATCGGCGAGATCGGCCGGAGCATCTGAAAAAGAGGGTTCAGGGTGTGGAACGCGCCCGTCACCCAGCCCATCCAGAGCCCTAGCGGAACGGCGACGAGGAACGCCAGTCCGAAGCCCATTTCGACGCGGAACAGCGAGGCTTCGATGTGCTGCCACAGCGTGCCGTCCTGCGCGAGCGCCCATGCCCCCGTCGCGACCTCGCCCGGCGTCGGGAAGATTGGGCTATTGCTTCGGGCGACGACGATCCACCAGATCGCGATCAGGCTCCCGATCAGGAGCACTGGCGGCACGACCCGTCCCAGCTTGCTGTCGAATATACTCACTGTCCCCCCTTCAAGCCGTCTCGGTCAGGCTGTGCCAGCGCCATCGTAGCCGCTCCAAACCCGGTGTCGGTTCCGGCTCGACGACGACGGTAAGCTGGCCGTCGGCGTGCGCGGTGCACACGAAGCTGTTGGTCGATGCCGTCGTGAACGGCAGCCGGAAGGTCTGCCCCGGCATGATCAAGGTCGGCCCGAAGATGTGCGGCGCCTTGTCGTTGTTCTTCAGCGCGAGGACGTCGTTCCGGCCCAATGTCAGGCGGATCGTGTGCGGCAGGATCTCGAGGTCTTCGCCGGCCAGGCGACGTTCCGAAGTCCCGCGCGGAATTTGGTACAATTGTTCGCGCGATATGGGGGCGAGGGGCGCTAGCGTGGCCCACAGAATCGCGCCGACAAGAAGCACCGCCAGCACAATCGCGATCCGCCTGGCGCTACGCATCCAGTAGCATCCGAACGTCGTGGACGAAGTCATTGGGCTGATGTCCGAACGGCATCATTGCCCTCAACTTGCCGCTCCGATCGATCAGGAAAATCGAGGACGTATGCGCCATCGCATAATCCTCGCCGGTGCCCTGCTTCGCGGCCGTGACACCGTATTTCTCGCGGACCTTCGCCAAGGCTTGCGGCTGGCCGGTGGCGCCGATGAAGGTCGGATCGAAAGCGGCGAGGTAGGTCTTCATGCCCTGCGCATCGTCGCGATCCGGATCGACGGTGACGAAGATCACCTGGACGTCGTCGGCCGCTTTACCGAGTTTGGCTCTCGTCTGCGCAAGCGTCGCCATCGTCGTCGGACAAACGGCCGCGCAATAGGTGAAGCCGAAGGTCAAAAGCACGACCTTGCCGCGGTAGCGGGCGAGCGTGACTTCCGATCCGTCCGAGCCGGGCAGCGAGAAGTCGGGCGCAGCGCGTGGCGGGTCGAACGCGCCTGCTATCATCTCGCCAGGCCTTGGAGCCGAAGCAACTGCAGTCGCTGGCTTGCTGTCGTGCGCGAGGAAGGTCGCGACGGCCGCTGCCGTGATCAAAACGATCAGCACACCGCCGATGGTCGTGATCCAGCGAGACGCCGTCATAAAGCGATGGACGCCGGTCGTGCCGCGCGTGCGAAGCTTTCGTCGACATATTTCGCGTACGGCACCGGGTGCTTCAGCGCGCCGGCCTGGACCGCCAGCTGCATCAGTTCCTCGAACTCGCGCGGGATCATGCGCAGGTCGCCGTAGGTCACGCGATCCTCCGGATTGCTCATCACGAAGCGGAGGATGTTCGGGTCCTGGTTGAAGTAGCGCGGCGTCGCGGCAATCTGGACCGCTTTCTCGCGGTTCTGCCGCTGCCCATCGAGCCACATTCCTGCGGCCAGAACGTAATTGACCATGTTCTGTACGAGCGGCCGGTTCTTCTTGATCAGCTCCTCGCGGACGGTGAGCACGCAGCACATGTAGCGCGGCCATTCGTCGCGGGTCATCCGCAGCACCCGTGCATAGCCCGCGCTTTGGGCGGCCGCACCGAACGGCTCGCCGGTGCAGTAAGCATCGACACCTTTCACGTAGAGGGCCGCGGGCATGTCTGCCGGAGCCATCTCGACGATCTCGACGTCGTCGGTGGTCATGCTCTCATTGGACAGCATCTTGCGCAGGAAGAGGAAGTCGACGGCGAAGCGGCTGGGAATGGCGATGCGCTTGTTGGTGAGGTCGCGAAACTGGCGGTACGGCGAGTCCGTGCGAACCATGATCACGGCGCCGGAGCGGTGGCCGATTGACACGATCTTCACCGGTACGCCCTTGTCGGCAAGGTCCATGACCAAAGGCGCAAGCATGTAGCCCGCCTGCAGGTCGCCGGACATCAGACTTTCCTTCAGCTCCGGCCAGCCGCTGTAACGGCTATAGTCGAACGCCAGCTGTGACGCGTCGCGGGTGCCGAACGGGTTCGCGGCTTCGTTGGCGGCGCAGGCGATCGGCAGGGTTAGATTGCAGGTCACGGCAAGCCCGCCGACGGTCACCGGATCGGCGACTGCCGCAGGCGCGAGCAATCGTCGCGCGGGGAGCGCAATGGCCCCGGCCGCGCCCACGGCAAGAGCGCCGCGCAGCAACAGCCGGCGGTCGACCTTGCGGCCGAGCCCATTCGCCGGAGTTGATTTCGTAGACCCGCTTTCCACAGCTCTCTTTGAGCCCCCAATTCCGCAAATCTCTGAACGACTGGCGGCGGATTTCACAAGCGCGTTTGATGCCGGCGGCGTCAGAAAGCAGGGAGAAGCGGGCCACCGTTGTCTGAAGGCAACAAGGTAGCAACGTGCCTACATTCGTTGGCCCTTGATCGGCTGGGTTAGGGGATGGGCAAGCCGCACGACTCGACGGCGACTGTTCAGGAGAGGATTGGCGTGAAACGACTAGCTCTGGCGTCTCTGATCGTGCCACTTATGTCCTGCTCGCAGCCCGCTCAGTTGGAGGTCAAGGACCCCTGGACGCGTGACACCGTCGGCAGCGTCGCCAATGCAGCGATTTTCATGAGCATCACGTCGCCGACCGAGGACCGCCTTGTGTCAGCGTCTACTCCGGCTGCCAGGAAGACCGACCTGATGACCATGGGCGGCGGCGGGAACGTCATGGAGATGAAATACCTCCAGGGGATCGACCTGCCGGCCAATACGCCGGTCAGCCTTAATCCTACCGGCCTTCACGTCTGGCTTGCGAACCTCCATCGGCCGCTGAAAGCAGGCGAGACAATCCCGCTCACGCTCAGGTTCGAAAAGGCCGGCGATCGCCAGATCACGGTGTCGGTCATCGCACCATCCGCGCCGCCGCCCAACAGCGGCGGATAAGACTAGGCCAACGTCAGGATCAGCGGACCGCGCGTCGTTGCGACAAGCGTGTGCTCATACTGGACGACCGGCTGCTGGTTCGGCGGGCGGAGCGTCCAGCCGTCGTCGGCTTCCTCGACCGATTTCGCGCCTAGCGACAGGAAAGGCTCGATGGTGAAAACCAGGCCCTCCGGGATCGTCCGGCGGTCCTGCTTCTCGTACCATGTCGGTATCTCGGACGGCTCGTCGTGCAGCGAGCGGCCGATGCCGTGGCTCGCGAGGTTGCGGACGAGGGTGTAGCCGTTGCGGGTGGCGAAGCGCTCGATCGAGCGGCCGATCTCATTGAGGCGATTGCCTGGCTTCACCGCCTTGATGCCGGCGAGCATGGCCTGGCGCCCGTCGCGGCACAGGCGCCCGATAGCGGGCCTGACCGGCGGAACGGCGAAGCTTGCTCCGGTGTCACCGTAATAGCCGTCCAGTTCCGCCGAGACGTCGATGTTGATAAGGTCGCCAGCCTTCACAACAGTGCCATTCGGAATGCAGTGCGCGCAGTCGGGACCGACGGAAATGCACGTCGCGCCCGGAAAATCGTAAGTCAGTTCAGGAGCGGAGCGGGCGCCTTCTTTTTCGAGCAGCGCGCGGCCGATGTCGTCCAGTTCCTTGGTCGTCATGCCGGGTTCGAGCGCCTTGCCCATTGCCGCAAGAGTGCGCGCGACCAGACCGCCGATCGCTTTCAGTCTGTCGAGTTGCTCTTCATTTTCGACCGTCAATGCGCGTCTCCGGTGGGTGTCTGCGATCTCATGTCCGGGTCAACGCTCGGAGGCAACAAGCGCCGCTTGACCCAATTAGACAATTAGCTAAATGTCGTATCATGAGCCACGTATTCAGAGCCCTCTCCGATCCGACGCGACGGCGCGTGCTGCAGCTTTTGCGGCAGGGGCCGATGAGCGCGGGCGATCTTAGCGACCAGTTCGACGTCTCCAAGCCGACCATGTCGGCGCACTTCGCGGTGCTGAAGGAGGCCGACCTGGTCCACACGGAAAAGGCCGGCAAGTCGGTCATCTATCACTTGAAGCTCTCGGTCCTCGAAGAGGCGCTGCTGGGCTTCGTCCATTCCTTCGGCCTGGGCGAGGAAACGCCGGAGCCGGAAGCCAAACAGGAGACTGCACGATGACCAAGGACCTGAAATCAAGCCTGGCGTGGGGTGGCGGCATCATCGCAGTGGCGCTAGCGGCAACCCTGGCCCGCCGGACCGGCGTGATCGACGCCGACGCGGTGACGAGGATCGTCCTGGGCGTCATCGGCCTGATGGTCGCCTGGTACGGCAACCGCATGCCGAAGACCTTTGCACCCAATGAAATCAGCCGGCAGGTCACCCGTGTTGGCGGCTGGTCGATGGCACTCAGCGGGCTGCTTTACGCGGCACTATGGGCCTTCGCTCCGCTGGACGTCGCCTTGATTGCGGGATGCGGCGCGATCCTCATCGGTATGGCAGTGACCTTCGGTTATTGTGTCGCCCTGAGGAATCGAATGAAGGCAGCCTGAGGTTCGCATTGTCGTGAACTGACAAGCGGCTGTCGCGGACGGACAAGTCCCGCAACAATCCTCAAGCTAGGAAATCCGCGCACGCTCCCGGGCCCCAAAGCTGGGGGCGTGCAACCTCCTAAGAATCCAACTCCGCTGCTTCGTTCGCTTCGACATCCTCGTCGGACCAATGCAGCAGATCGTAGATGTAGAGCAGGGTCTGCGGAGCGAAAGCGACGTGCCCGGCGAACCAGTAGATCTTCGCCGACGTCGAGCACCAGATCACCAGCAGAATATAGCAGATTACGAATGATGCGCCGTTGACCACGGCTACCTTCCGGATGCCCATCACGCGTGCCCGCATCAGCAGGAACAGGACTCGGCTGACCAGAAAAGTGGAAGCGACGCTGATCGCCAGGGTCACCAGAAAATCCGTGGCGCCAAGAACGTGCATCGGCCTCACTCCCCGTGGGCCCCAATATCATAACGGCTCCGCAATGTCCGCGAATTCGGGGCGCGATTAAATTTCACATTTATTAGTTCGGGTCGGAGACTTATCATTGCCCCATGTTTCGCCCGGCAAACGTTCGCACGACGATCGACAGCCTGAACGCGAATGTCGCTGTTCTCGACAGTGTGGGGCGGATCGTCGAGGTGAATGAGGGGTGGCGGCGCTTCGGCGCTCGCCGGAACGCGCGATCGGACTCGGTCGGCCTGAACTATCTGCACGTGTGCGAGAAAGCGGCCGCCAAGGGCGATGCTTCCGCCGGGCGGATTGAGGCCGGACTTCGCCGGCTCCTACAAGGGCAAGCCGAGACCTTCGGAGCCGCGTATCACTGTGGTGACCGGATCTTTCGTTTGAGTGCTCGCCGCGTCAGTCATCCCTCCGGTGGCATTGTGGTCGCTCATCAGGACATCACGACGCTGCTCGCCGCACGCCGGTCGGCGAGGGAATCGCGCGAAGAGCTCCAAGCAGCCCACAA
>Ga0247822_10000673_pt1 | contig 19139 bp, 6 predicted proteins | sample 13C_Cellulose_Da_FD_192423 | JGI IMG/M metagenome (GOLD analysis project Ga0247822, IMG submission 192423) | Soil microbial communities from agricultural site in Penn Yan, New York, United States - 13C_Cellulose_Day30 | ecosystem: Environmental > Terrestrial > Soil > Agricultural land | place...
ACACGGGTCAGGCCATCGTCGATGTTCCGACGCATGTCCTTGCCCATCGCTCGCGTTTCGAATTCGATCTCAATCGCGGTGCGGAGGAGGCGGTTTACCGGACCCCGGAGCAAAGCTGGGGCCTGAAGGTCTGGAAAGGGGACTGTGACGAGACCATGAGCGCCCGCTCGCTCGATCTGCACGCTTCCTACTACAGGATGCTCGGCGGCCTCCTCGACGACATTGCTGCGGAACACGGCCGGTTCGTGCTGATCGACGTCCACAGCTACAATCACCGGCGCGATGGGCCGGAAGCCGAGCCGGCCCCGCAGGCCGATGCCCCAGACATCAACATCGGCACGTTCACAATGCCGCGCGACGAGTGGGCGTTTCTGCTCGATCCCTTGATGGAGGCGATGTCCGGTTTCGATTTCAACGGCCGCAAGCTCGACGTCCGGGAAAATGTCGCCTTTCAGGGGAAGGGCGAACAGACCCGCTTCGTTCACGAGCGCTATCCAGGCAAGGGTTGCGCGATCGCCCTCGAGTACAAGAAGTTCTTCATGGACGAGTGGACCGGAAAGCCGGACCCGAAAGAACTCGACGCCATGCGCCGCTTCATCGCCTTCACCGCCCGGCGTGCCGAAGAACTTCTACGATGAGCGCGACGGCCAGCCTACAGCCAGTAGGGCCCCCATTCGCGGCAAGCTGGAGCGAAGCCGGTGCGCTCCGCCAGCCGGTCGGGAAGAATGGCCGCGCCCATATCGACCGCTGGCTACCCTTCCTGATTCTGCATCGCGGGCCGGATGATCCAGCAAGCATTGCGCGGCGCGTCGCGATCAACAGCGCTTCCTACCTCGTTTGGGACGAAGGGGACGATCATGCCGCGCTGTCAGCGCTGGAGGCCGTCGCGACCCGACTCCGCGACGAGCAGGGGCGCCTGCTGGTGGTCGGCCTTGTCGACCGCGTCGAGACCGATACCGCTCCGGATTCGGCGCTCTTGCCGCCGCTGGCTGCGACCATCGCGGCGGAAGATGTCGCGGGCTCCCGCCGAGCAGCGAACAAGCTTGCCGAGACGCTTTGCAAGCTGGAGATCGACCTTCGCCAGTGTGACGCGCGGATCGTTCCGCTCGAACCGGTACTGCCGCCAGCCTTCCATCGGCTTTTGAATGAGCTGACGGGTGTTGAGCGGCTGTCGCTAACCCTGCCCGCGGTCCACCGCCGTCCCGACGGCGGGACATTTCCGGCCATCGCGCACGACGTTTCCGCCAGCGCGGGAGATGCCCTGCTCCGGGCGGTCTGCGCATTCCTCGACGACGGTTCGGGCCGGGCGCCCAAACACTATCGCTCGCTCGGCCGGAGCGCCTATCTCTCGGCCGCGCTAAAGGCGGATCGCAAGCTTGGGGCGATCGCGTCCAGCTTCGACTTCCTGCTGTCCATCTCGCCGATCAACACCAATCAGGCGCGCGAAGCCTTCCTCTCCAACGGGTGCGAGAAGCCGCCTGTTTTCCACTACCGGCCGCTGACGGTCGATCCGGACCTCGCGAAACGCGATCTTTATGCAATCGACCTCGGCGCGCTTGAGGATCCGCTGCTGGAACAGTTGCTGGCCGAGAAGCGGCGGGAAATAGACGCGCAGCTGACGATGCTTGCGACCCGCAATACGCCGTCCTTCCTGCCTGCCTCGATGTTCCTGTACGGCTCGGTCGACAAGACGCTGATCGAGGACGCATTGGTCGTTCTTCGCTCGACGGCGACAGACCCGCCGCGCGGACCTGTCGTCAGGGCGCGGGAGATCGCCGACGCGGCGAAACGCATGATCGCGGAATACCAATTGTCTGGCCCGTTCGATGCTCGCGTCGAAGTTCGCGATGATGTGTCCGGCCTATTGGTGTCGGGCGGCTGCCTGATGATCGGGTCCGACACAATGATGCCTGCGCGCCGCCTGGAGGCGTTGCTGTCGCATGAGGTGGGCGTCCATCTCCTCACCTACTTCAACGGCGCGCAACAGGGGCTCGCGATCTTCCGCACCGGGCTCGCCGGATATGAGGGGATCCAGGAAGGCCTCGGCGTATTTGCCGAATGGGCGACCGGCGGCCTCACGCGGACGCGGCTTCGCCTGCTCGCGGGCCGGGTGATCGCAGTCGAGGCGATGCTCAAGGGCGCGACCTTCATCGAGGTCTGGCGGGTTCTTCATCGCGAGCATGGTTTCTCGGCTTCCGGCGCTTTCGGAATCGCGGCGCGGGTGTTCCGGTCAGGCGGGCTCGCCAAGGATGCGATCTATCTGCAGGGGTTCAAGGCGGTCATCGAGCTGGTGCGCAGCGGCTCCGCGCTCGACCCGTTCTGGCTCGGCAAAATCGCGGTCGGCCACATTCCGGCGGTCGAGGAACTCCTCCAGCGCCGCCTCGCCGAGCCGCCGCGTTTCTTGCCCCGCTTCCTCGATATCACCGCGAGCCGGGATCGGATCGCGGCCCTGCGCAATGCCAAATCGCTACACACCATTTTCGACGGAGACCAAAGACCGTGAACATCGCTTTTTTCGTAAACGACCTCGAGCGCGAATATGCGGGCTATACGACCACGGTGCTCGCGCACCAGGCCGCAAGCCGGGGCCACCAGGTCTATTACCTGACGCCCAAGGATTTCATCCTTCGACCGGATGATTCGCTGTGCGCACATGCGCGCGTGATGCCGAAGAAGAAGTACAAGGACCGGACGGAATTCTTCGCCGAGCTGACGTCGCCGAAGTGCAAGGTCGAACCCATCGACATCGGCGGAATCGACGTGCTGATGCTCCGCTCGGACCCGTCCATCGATGCGGATCAACCCTGGGCGGCGGAAGCCGGTATCCTGTTCGGCCGGGAAGCCGCCAAGCGCGGGACGATCGTCCTCAACGACCCCGACAGCCTCGGGCGGGCGATCAACAAGCTCTATTTCCAGAGCTTTCCGGCGGAGGCTCGAGCCGAGACTCTGATCACCAAGAACGAAGACGACATCAAGGCGTTTGCTCGCGCTCACAAGGGCAACATCATCCTCAAGCCGCTGCAAGGATCGGGCGGGACAGGCGTCTTCAAGCTCGACGCTTCGTCCAAGTCCAATCTCAACCAGATGATCGAGGCGATCGGCCGCGACGGCTACATCATCGCCCAAGCCTATGTCTCCGCGGCGAAAAAAGGCGACATCCGCTTTTTCCTGATGAACGGCCATCCCCTGCAAGTCGACGGGAAATATTGCGCGCTTCGAAGGGTCGCCGCCAAGGACGACATCCGCTCCAACATCCATGCCGGCGGCAAGGCTGAAGCCGTGGAGATCGGCGAAACCGAGCTCCGCGTCGCTGAACTCATACGGCCGAAGCTTGTCGCCGACGGCATGTTCCTCGTCGGGATCGATATCGTCGGCGACAAGATCCTGGAGGTGAACGTATTCTCGCCCGGCAACCTCAAGAGCTGCTCGGAACTGGCCGGAGTCGACTTCTCACTGCCGATCGTCGAAGCGATGGAGCGCAAGGCCGAAATCGCGCGGGATTATTCCCACGCTTTCGACAACCGCCATCTCGCGATCCTCTAAGGCCTTAGCGCGCCGCCAGATTGCCGGTCGTCATTGGCTTTGCGCCATCGCCGAGGATGATGAACGCCGCCCAATAGAATGGGTGCGACGTATTGGCATCATCCATCAGGCCACGCTGGGCCTCGGCGAGCGCGCCAGCGATCGCCTGTCCCGGCCTGGCCGTAACGAGGCCGCTGACCAGTCGCTTGGTGGCGTCGAAGTCGTCCGGTACCTGCCAGTGGCTTGCGACCACCGAGCGTGCGCCCGCACCGACGAAAGCGCGAACCAGGCCGTCCAGCGCATAATTGCCGCCGGTCAGGATACCGGCCTCGCGAGAAGCCTGTGACGTCGCGGCGCCGGCCGTGTCGCAGGCCGAGAGGATGACCACGTCCGCGTTAAGCTTGAGATCGAAAATCTCACTGAAGCTGAGCAGACCGTCGGAGCCTGGGCCGCCGAAGGACGTGACCAGCGCTGGACGGGCCGGGCAGTCGGGCCGCGGAGCGGTGACCAAGCCGTGCGTCGCGAAATGGAGGATCCGGTAATCGTCGAGCTGCGGATTACCGAGCAACGCCGTGTCACTGAACGCCGCGCCCGTCACGACCGCCGCCTTGTCCGCGCCAAACGCCGCCTTCGCGACCATCAGCTCGGCCGGCGATATCGGCGCCTGCCAGGTCTGTACCGGCCAGTCGCATTCGTCCGCGACGGCGACGGTCGGTTTCACGGCCACCGGCTCGTTGTTGCCCAGGCCGAGATAGGCTTGGCGAGCGCGCGATGGTGCTAGCGCCCGCACGTCGAGGAAGCTTCGCGGGCTGACCGAGATCGAGACGTTACGGCCCTTGCCGAGCCAGTCGATGCCGCGCATGTCGAACGGGTCAGCGCCCGGCACTGCGAGCCTGGCCTTGTAAGCGGCTAGCCCTTCGTCGCGGGCAATCAGCAAGTAAGGCGGAAGCTGGAGCATCGGCCCGTCGGGCTCGAACACCAGATGCTTGAGACCCTGAACGTCGGCATCAACGGGCCCGAACAGCTCGCGGTATAGCTTGCGTGAACGGTCCACGTCGAAGGTGCCGATCGATGTCTCGCCGCCGACATTGTCGACGATCGAGCGGCGGATCGCCGAGACTTCGTCCGTAAGCATTCCGCGCGTCGACGATAGCCGCATCGCGCGGGCGCCGCCGTTCGTCGCGTAAATCGCATAGACGCGGTCGCCCACGACCATCAGCTTGTAATAGCCTTCGCCAGCGCGAAGCGCGCCGCGTAGTTCGGAGAGCTCGGTCCGCGTTGGCGCAAGCACCTTGTAGCGCGGGTAATCCGCCAGCTGGGACTGCAGCTTCACCTGGTCCGCACGGAGCGCTTCCAAGCTGGACTTTGCAGCTGCGAGGTCTTCGACGTCGCGCGGCGTCGGCGAAACCTTTGCGGACAAGGTCGCGATTTCCGCCTCCGTCCTCGCGACGTCACGAGTGCGGGCGACAGCCAGTCGGAACAGGTCCGCCGCGGCATCGCTTCCTTCCGACATCTGGCGCGCGAACACGGCTTGCGTTCGGGCAACGCCCGGCCGCTGGAGCTCTTGCGAGGCACGGAACATCTCGGCCGCGGCTTCGGCTGACCCGTCTCGCGACAGCAGCTCGAAATAGGGTGCGAGCAAATTGAGAAGGGCGGTACCGGCATCGGGCACCGAGGCCGCCTGGTCGATGACGGATGCGAACAAGGTCCGCGCCTCCGCCTGCTGGCCGCGGCGCGACAAGAAGGCCGCCTTGCGTGCCCGGGCAGCAAGCAGCATCGGCGATTCCGGGTAGTTCTGCTCAAGCAGGCTGATGGCGCTGTCGAACGCGCTAGTGGCCGACTCCGCCTTGCCAGCGGCCTCGCTGACCAGCGCTCGCTCGACGGCGATGTCGGCGGCGAGCCATGCTGCCGAGGAGAGCTTGCCGTCGCGCACTTCGCTGAGCTTGTCGCCCGCCTCGTCGAGTGCGCGAAGCGCCTCGTCGTGACGTCCGGCCTGGCGAAGCGCGATACCGCGAAGTTCTTCGGCCTGCGCATCGAGGATCGCCGCCCGCTCAATGGGGCGAAGACCGCTGCCGAATTCGTTGAGCTGTTGGGCCGTGCTGTTCTCGCGGTTGATGCCTTCGGCCAGCGGAATGTTGATCAGCCCGTTCCTGAGCTCCTGGCTTTCGTCGATCTCGACGTCGGCAACTTGCTTGGCGAGCGAGGCGATTGCGGCGTCGCTATTGCGCTGGTTGAGCTGGTTGATCGCGCGATAATTTCGGATCAGGCGCTGGAGGACGCCGTCGCTCTGAGGTCCGCGTTGCTCGGCAAGGTTGAGCAGCCGCTCGGCCGCGGCGAAATTGCTGAGATTCGATTGTTGCAGGCCCTGATTGGCGAGAGCCTCGCCAAGCGACGCGGAATCCTGATTCTCGCGCTGTGCGATCGTCTCGAAAAATTCCGCCGACTGGGCGAACTGGCCGCCATTGTTGCGGGCGTAGGCTTCGGTCCGCGCCGAGCTTGAATCGAGTGAGCCGGCCTGGGTGCGCGCGAAGGCCGCGGAGTCGCTGACCTCGGTCGTAGCAACGCGAATTGCACCGCTTTGCGGCAGGTCGGAGACTACGGATGCGAGCGCGAGGCGCAGCGCAGGATCATATCCCGCAAGGCCCTCTACCAAATATGACGTCTTGCCGCGATCGATGGCGTAACGGCGGTAGTCGAGCTTCGCCGCCTCGTCCCGGCATTTGACGCTGCGGACTTCCCCGATTCCCTCAATGGTCGCAGATTCCTCCGCTCCGCAGGAAAGCGACTGAGCGCCAAGGCCGCTGGGCTCTGCCGCCAGGTTCACCGCGCGGCGAACAGCGATCAAGCTGCCCACCGACGCAGCCGCGTCACGGCAGGTGAGGGCGTAGGCGCGATCGAAGATGCCCGTCAGCCTCGCGTCCTGCGGCCGGCTCTGCGCCGTGCACATGACTCCGGAGTCGCCGATCCGGAAGCTGTTGCGGTTCGCGATCGGGGTAACCTGCCCCCAGGCCGGCATGGCGCTCGCCGCAGCCGTCAGTAGCAGTGCGATCCTGCTCATACGCATTACCCGGGTCATTGTCCGCCTCCAGTCCGGCCGTCAGTCTGCCCTGCAGGCTTGACCTCCTTGCCGCCGTTGTCGTCTTCGTCTTCTTCGTCGTCCTCGTCTGAGGTCACGCCATAGAGCGACGGGTTGCCAGCGCCGGATATCGGCTCGTTGACGTCCTCGTCCCCATCCAGTGGCCGGGTGTCGAACAACGGCTGCGGCGCTTCGATCGGGCTCGTCAGGTCGCTTCCGTCATTTTCGACGCTGTCGTCGATGTCGCCTTCGTTACCGAAGTCCATTTCGCCGATCGGGTCGGCGGTCAGGATCGCGACTGTCGTGGGCGTGACGACCGCCGCAGGCGGGATCTGCTCTTCAGGAGTGAACGACGAACAATCACCGGTCAGCGTGCAGCCGTTGATCGTGCTGTCGGCGACGAAGATTTCCGTTCCGAATTCCTCGACGAAGGCAGCGCGCACATCGTCCCCGGTCAGGGTTCCTTCGGTCGTTTCGATCTGGCCGTTGATGACCATGTTGATCGACCCGGGCTCGGGCGTGCTTCCCTCGTCACTGTCGCCGATCAGGCTCAGCTCGTTGATTAGGAAGCCGGCCGGCAGCTCGTCGGTGCCGGTGTTCTGGATCAGGATGTTCCGCAGAACGCTGTCGTCCTCGTTCAGAGTGACCACGGCGGCACGGACCACGCCTTCGGGCCGCTGCACGGCGGCCGGGGCGTTCAGATCCTCGCGGAAGCCTTCATACTGCGGGTTCTCTTCAAGCCTTGCGAGGATCTCGCCGCTGGCGATGAAGATGTTCTCCGCTTCGATGTCGAGCGTGCCGGTCAGGTTGCCGTTCGAATCGAGCAGCGAAACCGAGCCGGTCTCGGCGTCGATCTCGAACGTGTTGGACGAAAATTCCACGCCCTTGTCCGCGCCAAGAGTGAAGAGCACGTCGCCGACGACGCGGATCGTGCCGACTGCGTTCTCTTGCTCTCCGTCATCCTGGATGCCGAATTCCACGACGTCCTCGTCGCCCGACGTCTGGATATCGAACTCCAGGTCGCCCAGGATCATCAGGTCGCTCGCGCCGCGGTCGACCTGGGCCTCGAATTCGAACGCATTGGCGTTGACCCGGTCTAGCTCGGCCTGAGTCAGGCGATAGCCATCCGTTCCGGAGAGACCGTCGCCGAGGTAGGTCCCGTCACCGTTGATCGAGATGAAGCTGATTCCCTCGGCAGCGTTGATCGTCGCCGCTGCACCAATCGCGATGTCGCCGGAAAGCAGGCGGACATAGCCGCCGTCGACGGTTCCGTTGATTGCCAGCAACCCGCCGGTCTCCACGCTTATCCAGCTGCTGAACTCACCATTTGCGGTGACGGATTCAATCGTGGTGGAGCCACCGACGTAGGCCTCGAACTGCGCGACGTTGGATTCACCAGCGAAGGTCGCATTGCCGCCGGTGGCATCGATCGGGAACGTGCTGAAGATCAGTTCCGGATCGAAGAATTCGATGCCCTGAAGCTCGTCGAAATTGCCGTATCCGGCGAGGATGAACCGCTCCGGCGTGTTGATCGCTCCGAAGCTGGCGGCGCCGCCGGCCAGCGCGATGACGTCATGTTCGGCGGTGACCGCGCCGACGGCGATATTGTTGGCGGCATAGAGACCGACATAGCCGTCGGTGGAAATGTCGCCGGTATCGATGGAGGCGTCGGAGAAAATCTCGACCGAATTGCCCGGACCGACGTCCATGGTGCCGATGCCGTCGACAAGCGCGACGACTCCGCCAAGGCCGGCTTCTATATCGCCGGTCGAGACACTTCCGCCCGCGTCGATGGTCACGGAGCTTCCTGCAAAGAGGTCGCCTGTCGTCACGTTGCCGCCAGCATCCAGCGCAATGTAGGATCCGCTGTCGATATCGCCCGTGTCGATGCTGCCGTTGCTCGAGAAGAGGTTCACGTAAGAATCGGTTTGGATATTGCCGGTTGAAATGCCCGACGCGGCGCTTAGCGCGACCGGGTCGCTCGTGATGATGTCGCCGACGTCGATCGCATCCGCCAGGATCTCGAACGATCCGGAGCCGAGGTCTCCGGTCGTAAAGGTTGTTCCAGCGGCAACGCGGAACAGGCCCGTTGAAATCGGGCCGTTGATGGTGATCGACCCGCCAGTCGCGATCGGGAATTGGGCAAGAACGATCGAGGGATCGAAGTCCCCTTCGCCGTCCCACGTCCCGCCGCCGAGCACGAGCATGGAATCGTCACCGATATAGACTTGCCCGCCGCCCGTGCCTGTCGTGGTGACACCGGCCATTGTCGTGTTGCCACCGACGAGTGCCATGATGCCTTCGCCGGCGTCGATCGTGCCGGTGGCGAGGTTGCCCTGCGTCGCCAGGCCCACCGGTCCGTCCGCGACGACATTGCCGATGGTGATGTTGCCTACGGCCAGCAGTCCGACGGAGAAGTCGTCGTCCACCGGAAGGCCGGCGGTGAGGTTGCCAAGGATGATCGAGCCTTGCGCATTGCCACCAAGCTCGTCGCCCGCGGTGACGTTGCCGCCAGTGACGTTGCCGCCGGCATTGAAATCGAACTCTCCGCCGGCAGTCGCGCTGGCGAACGTGATATTTCCGGTGGCGAGAAGGTCGATGAAGTCGGTCGAGCTGATCGCCCCAAGGACCAGTGTTGCGGCGTTGATCTCCACGCTCCCGGCATTGATCGATCCGATGGTGACGTTGGGCGCATTCGGATCGAGGAGCGCGTTGAACGTAGGCCGCGCATCGAAGGTGCTGTCGACGTGGATCGTGCCGGTATATTGGAGCTGGTAGCCGCCAACGAGCAGCTGTCCGCCAGTCGACACATCGCCGAGCACAATCGGGCCGTCCGAGATCGCAAACATCCGCTCGGTCGTTGTGGCATCGCCCGTGGAGATACCTCCAGCGCTTGCAAGCTGCACATCGCCGGTAGCGTCGATATCCAACGTGGAAATCACCCCGGTCGACATCAGCGCGACTTCGTAAAGCGCACCGTTGCTGGTGCTCGGATTCACCAGGCCCGCAGAAAGATTGCCGAGGGAGATGTTTCCGGCGGCGCTGGCAACGATGCTGTCGCCCGCCGTGACATTGCCGCCGGTGATGCTGGCGTCGGAGCCGATGCGGACGATTTCGCCCGCTTCTGCGCTCGCGAAGGTCAGCGCGCCGATCGAGCCGACGTTGACGTCCGTGCCTGCAACGAGCGAGCCGAAGTTCGAAGCGCCGCTGTTGCGGGAACGAATTTCACCGTCCGCCGTGATGTCCTGCGCGGCAATCGACGTGCTGCTGTTCACTTCCACGTTGCCGCCGACCGCGATGTCCTCAAGCGTCATCGCTCCAGTCGATTCAGCCAGCACATTGCCGCCGGCTGTGATCAGGCCGAGGCCCAGCGTGCCATTTGCCTGCGCGGTCACATCCGTGCCGGCTGTAATGGCGCCGGTCAGGCCATTCGTCCCGACCAGGATCTGCACATTTTGAAGGGCCGCAATGTCGCCGGTGAGAACGGTCGTTCCCGATTGAATGAAAACATACTCATCAGCGGTCAGGTCGCCGGCCTCGATCGATCCCCCAACGAGCGGACTGCCCTCCACGATGAGGAATGTACGCAGATCGATATAACCGCCAGCGCTTGCGTCGAGGATGTCGATGTTCCCCTCATAGGATAGCAAATCGATGTTGCTGCCCGAACTGAGGATGCCAAGCTCGATCGAACCGGCGGTGTAGGCCGAGATAGGCCCGACTGCCGTGATGTTGCCGCCCTGGATCAACCCGTTGGAGCTGAGCGATGTCTCGGCGCCGGAATTGATCGTCGCATAGGTGACGGTTGCGCCGCTGAGATCGGTCGAGTCGGCGCTGACGGCATCGCCGATCATCAGGTCTTCACCGGCATTGGCCAGGATGTAGGACCCGGTGGTCAGATCGTTCGTCGTGATGTCCGTCGCTGCATCCAGACGGATCTCTCCTGTTGCCGTCAAATCATTGACCGTTACCGATCCGCTCTGCGCATTCAGATAGATTTCTGCGTCGCTGTCGATGTTGACCGCCGTGATCGATCCAGGCGCCGTGATGTCGACGATGTTCACGCTGTCGAGATTGGCGTTGGTTATGAAATCGCCGTCGGTCGTGATGTCGAACGTATCGGCGAAATAGGTGCCCAGCACCGTCGGCGCCGGATCGAATGTGTGCGCCACGAACGTGCCCGCGGACAGCGCGATCGTATTGGCGTCCATCGAGCCGTTGTTGGCATCGAGCGCGAGTTCGCCGGTCGTCGAGTAGCTGAAGCTGCCGATGTTTGCGGTGCCGTCACGGACCGAAACCCAATCCGAGCCGTCGATGCCGTCGATGTAAAGATCGCCGGAAATAATGATATTCACGGATCCGATCGTCGCGTCGCCGTTGAGCACCCGGAAATAGCTTCCGCCATAAACGGTGCTTGAGCCGTCGAGGCCCCCGGATCCGAGTCCACCGGTCGCGATCGCGGTGCCGGTGATCGAACTCGCGATTAGCGTTCCGCGCTGGTTCGGGTGACCGAAACGGTCCTTCGATTCCACCCTGATCACGCCGGTGGTCGCATTGCCGCCGTTGCCGCCGCCGGCACCGCCGTTGCCACCAGTGGCGTTGGCCTGCAGCGTGATAGATCCGACGTTGGACGTGACGCCGCGAATCAGGAAGCCGGACGCTCCGCCCACCGCATCGCCGCCGTTTCCGCCTGTTCCGTTGCCTCCGCCGCCAAGGCCGCCAGCTCCGCCGGCGCCGCCGGCCGCGCTGGTAGTGGCAAACAGGCTGGGAAGGTTGAAGCCACCGCCGGTTCCGGGGGCGGCTGCCGCGCTGTTGGTTCCCGTCTGGACGCCTCCGCCTGTTGCCGATCCGCCGGCTCCGCCGTTGCCGCCTGTGCCGCTGTCGCCATTCCCGCCGGCCCCGCCGGCGCCGCCATGTCCTTGTGCCGAAAGGACCGTGATGCCGCTGTTCAGCGTGCCGCCTGCAGCGATTCCGGCAAAACCGATGCGGCCTCCTGTTCCTGCCCCGCCCGCACCACCGTCGCCGCCGGTGTTGCCGTCAATGCCTGCCCCACCGTCGCCGCCGGTACCGTCCGCAATGACGGTGGTCGTTCCAAAGGTGATCGTTCCGCCGATCGCGGCGGCGCCAAGTCCGAAGGTAAGGTCGGCATATCCGCCCTGGCCGAAGCCGCCGTTTCCGCCCAGCCCGCCGTCGCCCCCGGTACCGGAAATGTCGACGTCTAAGTCGCCAAGGGTGATGTCGCCGAAGAAGGCAACGATGTCGATTTCGCCAGCCGTTGCATTGCCGCCGTTGCCCGCGCTCCCGGTTCCTCCGGTCGCGCTTCCGTCGATTACCGTCGCCCCATTGACCGTGACCGTACCGTCGCCTGTGGCATAGATGCCGGCCGCAATCGGATTGGTTTCGTCCGGGCTAAGGTCCGCTAGCGCAACGGCGTTGCCGCCAACCGTGCCGTAGCCGCCGGTCGCACTTCCGTCCATCGCCAGGTTGCCGTTGACCAGGATGTCGCCGCCAGCCGCCTGAAGACGGACCGAGCCGCCGGTCGCGTCGCCCCCAGTGCCTGCGCCTTCGATGACCGTGCCACCTTCGCCGCGCGCGGAAATGCTCAGTGATCCGACCGTTACCGTGCCGACCGGGACGTAGCTGCCGGCGACCCCGCCGGTCCCCGTTCCGCCGTTGCCGCCGAATGAGTCGCCGCCGTAGCCCGATGCGTCAAGGTAGACCGGACCGCTGACCGTGATCGCGCTCGCGCCAGTACCGTTGATGTTAAAGTAGACGTTTCCGCCCTTGCCGTTACCGCCGCCGACGCCGTTGTCATCGAAGCCACCGGTGCCGGTGGCACTGATTTCGACATAGGTTGCAGTAATGGTGCCGCCGTTGCCGGCTGTCATGCCTGCCAGGCCACCCTCGCCATAGCCACCCGCGCCCCCGTCCGTGCTCGACAGGCCGCCCTCGCCGTCGGCCGTCGCGACCAGGTCGTCGCCAAATGTCAAAGTGCTTCCCGCGCCGTCCGCATTGATATTCAGGTTGCCGCCATCGCCAATTCCTGGCGTCCCGCCGCAATCGAAGCATTCTCCGAAGTCGCCGGCGAGTCCGTCTGCGCTCAGGTTTGTACCTCCACCGACAGAGAGGTCACCTCCACCGGCTGCGAAGAGGTAGAGCTCGGCCCCTCGGCCCGTGCCGCCGACGCTCGTGGCCGTGTCGGCCAGCCCGCCGATGCCATCGGAAACGGCCGTCAGGCCCCCCAAGATATTCAGCGTTCCGCCGCTCGGCGTTGCCCCGCCATTGCCCGCATGGATGCTGATGGTGCCACCATCTCCGTCGCCCGCCGTGCCGCTTCCGAAGCCGACGAAACCGCCCTCGCCCGTCGCATGAGCATCGACATCGCCCTGAACGGTCAGTGTCCCGCCGCCGGTCGCGCGGACGTTCACAAAGCCGCCCTGGCCATTTGCTGCATTGCCGCTGAAAGCGCCGCCGCCCCGTCCGTCAGCCGTGAGATAGGCGTTGCCGGTCAGGAGGAGCGTGCTGCTTGAGGCCAGATAGGCATTGCCGCCCCGGCCGAAACCGCTGTTGTTTCCCGAGCCGCCGTAGCCACTGACATCGATGTCGTAATCGCCGCCGATCGTGACGTTCGCGCCGAAGGCGTCGATCCAGCCCTGTCCGCCGAGGCCTTGCCCGCCCGTGCCGTTATTGCCGTCACCGCCGAAGCCGCGGCCAAGGATTTGCAGGCCGCCCTGGAAGTTGATCGTGCCGGCGTTGCCGCCATTGTCGCTGAGGCCGCCCTCGCCCGTACCGCCCGTTCCGGTCCCGGCGCCATAGGAATCACCACCGTAACCTTCGATGACGGCGTAAGCGAGGCCGGCGATCGTCAGGCTTCCGCCGGTCGCGTTGTTCTGCGCACCGAATTTGACCGTGCCGCCGTTGCCGTAGCCGCCATTGACGAGGGCTGCATCGCTCTGGCCCCCGCCGCCCCAAGCGATGAAGCTGGCGTTGCCGTCGAACTGGATCGATCCGCCGGCGCTATAAGTCGCGGTTACGGTCCCGCCGTAACCGTCACCAGTGTCCGATCGGCTGTTGCCGCCGGATCCGCTCGCGCTGGCCTGGATGTCGTCGCCGATGGTCAGGAAGCCGCCGCCGAAACCGGTCTGGAACTGGACCGTGCCGCCGCGTCCGTCCGCACCTGCGCCATTGCAAGTGTAACAGGACTCGCTGTAGCCGCCGCTACCTCCAGTGCCGTCGGCCGTGGCGAAGACGGCACCATTGACGGAAAGGCTGCCGGTCGCTCCGCGCGCTTCGACGTTGATGTAACCGCCGGTTCCTGCGCCTGCGTCGGCTCCGTTGACCGTCGTTTCGCCGCCGCGTCCATTGGCATCAATGTTGAGGTCGCCCGCGATGACCAACGTCGACGCGTCGGTAGCGATGACGTTGATCGTGCCGCCTGTGGCATTCCCGCCAGCTACGCCGGCGGTGCCGCTGGCGGCGCCCGTCGCAACCGCGCTCAAGGTCGCGCCCTGCTGGGCCGTCAACGTGCCGCCGTTCGTCGCGACGAGCTGCATGATGGCTGCAGAGCCAGTCGCACCGGCGGCAATGGTCCGGTCGCCAGTCATGGTCAGCAGTCCGGCCACCGTCAGGTCGCCACTGGCCGTATCCGACGCAAGCGAGACGAAATCGCCGCCGATCAGGGTGACGTCCGACGCCATGGTAATGTCGGTATTTGCGTTGAAGTCGGTGTTGTTGATCGCGCTCGCAACGAGCGCCGAGGTGGTTCCGAGATTGATCGAGTAGATTCCGGCCGTGCCCGATCCCATGGCCGCTGAGCGAGCCGTGTCCGCGGTCCCGTCTGTCACATTGCGTCCCGAGGAAAGGACGATTGCGTTGCCGTCGACATTGGCTGCGCCGGCGACGTCGAAGCCCAGCCCCGCACCACTGGCGATGACCATGGTCATCGCTTGGTTCTTCGGAACCGCCACGGCGTAGATGCGCTGCGTTTCGCCGACCCCCGCTTCGGGGCCGGTGATCGTGCCGCCAACGACGACGCCGTTCGCGTCAGTCGTGCCAGAGTCGACAGTGATGTCGAAAAGGCCGTCAGGTGAGAAGGTGATCCTCGCCGCTTCAGCGCCGACCAGCGCCGCCGAGCCGTCGACGTTGATCGTGCCGTTATGAACGACCCTCGGCGCGACCAGCGCGACATAGCTGCTGTTTGCCAGAGCGTTGATCTGCGCGCCGTTGTCGACTCTGATCGATGCGCCCGCGAGACCTTGCTGGAAGACAACCTGATTGTTGGCGTCGATAAATTCGCCGCCGCTGACGAGCAAGGGTGAAGTCGTCAATACAAGGCTGCCGACATTGAAGACGGAGCTTCCGCCGACGACGATGCCGTTTGGATTGTAGAAGTAAACGCTGCCGCGACCCTGAACGCCATCGACAGAGGACGTGACCGTACCGTTAAGGCCGAGCATGTCGGTCCCGGTGGACACGTTATTGAGCACGGCGAAATCGCTGCCCGAGCTGAAGGTCAACGCGTTGCCCGGCGCCAGGAATTCATTGACGCCGTTCGTGACCGTGCCCGTGGCCGTCCAATCGATGACCGCCTGATTGCTGGTGATCGTGACGTCGCCGGTACCTGTATTGATCGAGCCTGAGCCGGAAGTGAAACCGCCCGTGCCCGCGACTTGCGCTGCAGCCGGCGTCGCGCCGACTGTAAGAACGGTCGCCATTGCGAGGATCGAACAGGCCGCGCGGTTGCGGCGGGAAATAGTACGCATGGTCACCTCCAAGGCAACAGCCGGGTCGTGAGAGTGATGAGGCCGCGAACGTCGCCGCGCTCATTGAGGATTCCGGTCTTTTCGAGCGGAACGGCGAGTACGGCATCGAGCGCGATCTTGTCCTCGAAAGTCGCTCGGAAACCGCCGCCGGCCGATTTCAAATGGTCGGGGTCGCCGCTCCGGTTCTTGTTCCAGACCCACAGCGCGTCGCCGAAAGCATAGGGCTGCACGGCGAAGCGGTTGCGGTGAAACGGAATGCGCGGCCCGCGCAGCTCGAGCGCTGCGCCGACCCCGCTGTCGCCGGAGATAATCGCCGGCTCATAGCCGCGGCCGATGGTGTAGTTGCCGCCCGTGAATTCCTCGAACGACAGCAAGGGGTCGAAGGCCAACTGCGCACGCGGACTGAATGCCACTGCGAACTGACGGCCTAGCGCCACCTCGGCGGTGCCGTTGGCACGAATGAGCGTCGAAGTCGGGTCGCCGTCCGCGCGGCTGGTGGGAGTCTTGCCGATCTCGCAGCAGCGATCGCTGGCACCCAGGATGTCGAGGCCCTGACGGAGCTCGACCGTGCCGGCGAATCGCCAGGCCGGGCGCCGCGAGCTGAGGTCGACGGCGTCATAATCGGCGCGAAGCCAGGCGATCCGGATATGGTCGCGAGCCAGCGGGCCGAAGAAGTCGACCTTCTGGTCGACCCAGTCGAAACCGCCGCCTAGCGACAGGTTGCGGGCCTGGCTGCGGATCAAAGGATAAGCGAGGCCCAGCGTCGCGAACAGAGTGGTCGCTTCGAGGTCCGGGTCGTTCTTCGACTGCTGGATGTCCGGCTGGGTCCACGCATATGTGAAATGCCCGTTGACCGTCAGGCCCTCATTGCCGGGCCGGAAGCTGTGCCCGAGCTGCAGGATCTGTTGCTCTTTGAAATCGAGCGTCGAATAGATGGAGGCGTAGGTAGCGTCGCCCAGACCGGTGAGGCCATAGGCTTGGCCGCGAAGCTGCGCGCCCCAGCGGCCGCTCGATTGCGCTGCCAAATTCTGCACCATCAAGTCGACGGAGAAAGGTTGGCGGACGACGGAGACTTCTCCGACCAGCTCGCCAGGGCCGGTTCCCGCCGGCTTCAGGGTCAACTGGACGTTGTATCCGGGAAGGTCGCGGGCCAGAAGCAGGTAGCGCTCGGCCCGGTTGCGGTTGAAAACCTCGTCCTCGGTCAGGCGCGAGAGGTATCCGGCGAGCTTGGCTTCGGCGCCGCTCGTCTGGCCGCGGGCGCGGACTGCGGTCACGCGGGCGAAAAGCACCTCCAGCTTGACGATCCCGTTCTCGATCCGCTGAGTCGGAACCTGGACAGCCGCCAGATATCCCTGGTCGCGCAAATAGGTCGCGGCCCGATCGCGGATTTCGCAAATGATCGAAACCGGCTGGTCGGTGCCGGCATATTCGGCCCAGGTATGCCGAAGATCGGCGGGCGAGGCGCCCTTCAGGTTGTTGAACTGGACGTCGCTTACCGTGACCCGGATGTCAGCATATTGCGGATCGGCGAGCGGGCAGGGCGACCGCTCGACGTCGCCGACGACATTGAGGTTGGAGCGCGGCGCTTCCTGCGGCCGGGCCCTGGTCAGTTCATCGCGGGTTGGAGCAACGGATTGCCCCGCTGCCTGGCCGGAAGAAATCGCTCCCAACATGGCAGCACAAATCACATACCGATTATTCAAACGCCCCATTGGTCCCCCCGCTTGGACGGCAAAACAGAGCCGCACGCGCGGACGACTCGGCTAAACTACCGTTAACATTGGTGAAGCTAACATTAATCTGTGTCAACGCTCGGCGTTGACGGCTCGTCCCATTTTGGACGTTGCTATTTGTTAGCGCGCCTCGAATCCGGCGACGCACTCCGCGACCCAGCGCGCGGCGGTCAAAGCGCTGAGATCCGTGGGATCCAGCGGCGGGTCCCATTCGGTGAGGTCGATCGCCCGAACCTTGTCCTGCGAAGCAAGTATCCGCGAAGCCGTGAAATAGTCGGCGGAGGTCATGCCGCCGGGACGTGCGCCGGGCGCAGCCGGGAACTGCGAGCGGTCGATGACGTCGATGTCACAATCGACGAACAGCACGGCGCAATGGACAACGTGATCCAGCGCGCGGCCTACGGCCCTTTCGATTCCGCCCTGCTGGATTTCGCCGATCGTGATGAGCAGGTTTCCTGCGGCGGCGGCATCGCCATGCATCTCTCGCGAATTCGCGAACGGTGCCAGGCCGACTTGGGCGATATTGGCACCGGGCAGGCCATCCTCGATGAGCGCCCGCACAGGATTGCCGTTGCCCAGTCCGCGACTGAGGTCGCGCATGTCGAGGTGGGCGTCGAGTGTTATCAAACCGACCTGGTCGAGCCCCACCCCAAGCGCCGCTGCGACGCCGTGCACGCCGGGACGAGTGACGGCGTTGTTGCCGCCGATGAGCAGCGTCAGCTGGTGATTCGCGACGCTCGCCGCAACCGCATCGCGGATCGGAGCTGTCGCTTGCTCGATCGACATTCCGTCGATGGCTGCGTCCCCATGATCGGCGATCGGGGAGGAAAGCTCGCGTCCGGTCTCGATGTCGAACAGGCCGATCCGCCGCAACGTTCCGCGCAGCATGGCAGGGGCCAGGTCGCATCGTCCGGGCGTGACGGATCCGGCGCCGAGTGGCGCACCGACGAGTCCGATCGGGGCGCTCGAACCCCCGCTTAAGAGGTCGCCGAGATTGGGCCAGCCGCTCATGCTTTGACGACTAGCACGGCCAACGTCTAACGCCACCATCATGTGGGATCGCCTGCTCACCGATTGTCACGTCGCTACGATGGCTGCCCGGCCCGGCGACCCGATGGGGATTGTGCGCAATGCCGCGATCGGGATCGATGGCGGAAAGATCGTCCGCGTCGGCAGCAGGACCGAGCTTGCGGGTTTTCGCGCGCGAGAAGTGACTGCGCTCGGCGGTGCCTGGGTCACGCCCGGCCTAGTCGATTGCCACACCCACCTTGTCTTCGCCGGCACGCGCGCGAACGAGCATGCCATGCGGAGGGCCGGCGCGACCTATCAGCAGATCGCCGAGGCCGGGGGCGGGATCGTTTCGACCGTCCTTGCGACGCGCGCAGCCTCGGTCGACGATCTCGTCGCACAGTCGCGGCGGCGCCTCCACGCCTTGATGGCCGGAGGGGTCACGACCGTCGAGATCAAGTCGGGCTACGGCCTCGACACGGCGACCGAGCTCAAGATGCTCGAAGCGGCGAAAGCGCTCGGGACGGACGAAGCGGTGCGCATCGTCCCGACGCTCCTTGCCGCCCATGCGCTGCCCGCCGATGCCCGCGAGGGCGCAGCCCGCGAGGCATTCGTGCGAATGATCTGCGAGGAAATGATCCCCGCCGCCGCCAAGGGGAAGCTGGCGACCAGCGTCGATGCCTTTTGCGAGAGCATCGCCTTCACCCGCGAAGAGGTGGAGCGCGTGTTCACCGCTGCCCGCGCCAACGGCCTGCCTGTCCGGCTTCATGCCGAGCAGCTCAGCAACCAGAAGGGCGCTTCCCTTGCGGCGACATACAAGGCGCTATCTGCCGATCATCTGGAGCATCTCGATGCGAACGGAGCGAAGGCGATGGCCGCCGCGGGCACGGTCGCCGTGCTGCTGCCTGGCGCCTTCTATGCCCTGAACGAGGACAAGAAACCGCCGGTCGACCTGCTCCGCAAGGAAGGGGTGCCCATCGCCATCGCCACCGATTGCAACCCGGGAACCTCGCCGCTGCTCAATCCTCAGCTGGCGAT
>Ga0247822_10000677_pt1 | contig 19068 bp, 17 predicted proteins | sample 13C_Cellulose_Da_FD_192423 | JGI IMG/M metagenome (GOLD analysis project Ga0247822, IMG submission 192423) | Soil microbial communities from agricultural site in Penn Yan, New York, United States - 13C_Cellulose_Day30 | ecosystem: Environmental > Terrestrial > Soil > Agricultural land | place...
CCGCTGCGCCCCGGTCCACGCGCCGGCCCCGCGCCGCGCCCCTGCGGCCCGCTGCGCCCCGGTCCACGCGCCGGCCCCGCGCCGCGTCCAGGCGGTCTCTTATCCGTTCGTCCTGAGCGAGGGCGAGCGCCAGCGAGCCCGACGTCGAAGGACGTCGCCCGCGATCCACCACGTGCAGGCCCACGCCCCGACGCCCCGCCGCGACCGGCCGGCGCCCGCGGTCCACCCTCGAAGGACGGCCCCCGCCTCCCCCGCCGCGCCGCCTCCAGCTCGCGCTCGAACGCCTCCTCGTCGTCACCATCCTCGCCGCCCGCGCCGCCGCCGAAGCCCGGCAGCCCGAGCTGCCCGGCCGGCGCCTGCGCCGCCCGCTCGGCCTGCCGCTGCGCGTGCGCACGGCGCGCCGCATCGGTGTCCTCGCGCATCGCCGACCACTGGCCACGCGCGACCGCGCGCCGGTCGAGCCCGACCAGCTCGCGCAGGTCGTTGAGCTCGGCCTGGGTCAGCTCGCGCGCATCCCCGACCCGCAGGCCGTGGAAGCTGAGGTTGGCGAACGCCACCCGTTGCAGCTTCTGCACCTGGTGGCCGAGCGCCTCCAGCATGCGGTGGATCTGGCGCGACTTCCCTTCGTGCAGCGTGATCACCAGCCAGTGGTGCTTGCTCTCGCTGCGCACGACGTCGACCTCGGCCGGCAGGGTCACCGTGCCGTCGTCGAGGGTCACACCCTCGCGCAGCTGCTGCAGGTCGCCCGGGCCGAGGGTGCCGCGGATCTTGACGTGATAGGTCTTGGCGACGTGGCTGCGCGGCGCGAGCAGCCGGGCGGCCAGCTCGCCGTCGTTGGTCAGCAGCAGCACGCCTTCGCTGTAGAAGTCGAGGCGGCCGACCGGCGCGACCTTGACCGGCACGTTGGGCAGGTAGTCCATCACGGTCAGGCGACCGCGGTCGTCGCTCACCGCCGTGATGCAGCCCTTGGGCTTGTTGAAGAGGATATAGATGTGCTCCTGCGCCGCGACCGGCTCGCCGTCGACCTGGACGTTGGCGGTGTCCGGATCGACCTTGGTGCCGAGCTCGGTGACGACCTCGCCGTCGACGGTGACGCGGCCGGCGCGGATCAGGTCCTCGGCCTTGCGACGGGCGGCGACGCCGGCCTGGGACAGGAAGCGCTGGAGGCGAACGGACGGGGCTTTGCTCATGACAGGGTTCCGTCGCCGGTGCTGTCGAAGCTGTCGGGGTCGGGGCTGGCGAGGATCGACGAGGAGCTGCCGGCGTCGGGCTCCTCGGCGATCGCGTCAGGAGGTGGCGGCGCCTCGGGGACCGGATCCGGATCGGGCTCCGCTGCCAGAGCCGCCTCTGCGTCCGCGACCGGATCCGCCTCTGCGTCCGCGACCGGATCCGCCTCCGCGACGGGAGCTGCCTCTTCGTCCGCGCTGGCCTCGACCGCCGGCTCTGCGTCCGCGCTGGCCTCGACCGCTGGCTCCGCGTCCGCGCTGGCCTCGGCCGCCGGCTCCGCGTCCGCGCTGGCCTCGGCCGCCGGCTCCGCGTCCGCACTGGCCTCCGCCACCGGCTCTGCGTCCGCGCTGGCCTCGGCCGCCGGCTCTGGCTCGCCACCGACCTCCGCCGGTGCAGCCTCCGGCTCGGCCGCCGGGGGCGGCGGCGGCGTCATACCGAGCTTCTCGACCACGCTGCGGCTCTCGTCCGACAGCTCGCTGTACTCGCGAAGCGTTGGCAGCTCGCGCAGGTCGTTGAGGCTGAAGAAGTCGAGGAACTCCTTGGTCGTCCCGTACAGCAGCGGGCGACCGACCTCCTCGCGCTTGCCGAGGATGCGGATCAGCTGGCGGTCGAGCAGCAGCTTGAGCGTGGCGCCCGAGTCGACGCCGCGGATCTGGTCGATCTCCGGCCGGGTGATCGGCTGGCGGTAGGCGACGATCGCCAGGGTCTCGAGCTGGGCGCGCGACAGCCGCACCGGTCGGCCCTGGATGAGCTGCTGCACCCACGGCGAGAACGCCGAGTGGGTGCGGAACGAGTAGCCACCCGACACGTGCGACAGCACGATGCCGCGCTCGGCGTGCTCGCGGCCGATCCGCTCGAGCGCCTGCTGGATGCGCCCGGTGTCGGAGACGCGGGTGAGCTGGCGCAGGCGCGCGACGGTCAGCGGCTTGTCGGACGCGAACAGCAGCGCCTCGATCAGCGCGGTGAACCGCTCCTCGTCGAGCTGGGCGGCCTGCGGCGTGCTGGCCGCGGCCTCGTCGTCGAGCCCGTCGGCGTCGTCGTCGCCCTCGATGTCTCCGTCGACATCGCCGTCGGCTGCGGCGTCGCCCTCGACCTCGCCATCGGCCGCGGCGTCGCGCTGGACGTTGCCCTCGTCCTCGCCGTCCGCCGCGACCTCGCCGCTGCCGGCGTCCTCGATCGCCACCGCGTCGGTGCCGGCCATGGCGTGCAGGCGCGACGCCGTCGCCGGATCCTCCTCGAGCACGTCGGTGTCGGCGACCTGCCAGGTGCCCGACGCCGACAGCCCGTCGGTCGCGGCCTCGACCGCCTCCGCCACCGCCTCGACCGCGTCCACGGCGGCATCGACCGCAGCCTGCGCCTCCGCCGCCGCGGCCTCCGTCGCCTCGCCGGCGGCCTCGTCCGGAGCCTCGGCTGCCGCGGCCTCGACCGCGTCCGCGGCATCGTCCGCCACCTCGACGCCCGCCTGGGCGGCGACCGCCTCCAGCGCGGCGCGCTCGGCGCGCCCGCGGGCCTTTCGTTTCTTGCGCGTTCCGCTCACGGCAGCCTCTGGCTTTTAGCGCACCCGGCTGACGAGGGGAACCCGCGCCCCCCCGTTTCGGAGTCAGCGGCCGTCAGCGATAGTCCTCGGCCCCGGCGACGGTCCGGGCCACCGCGCCGCGCAGATCGTCGGTCGCGCGCGAGATGTGGATCTCCGGATCGCCCTCGTCCTGCTTGACCTGGATCAGCCGCAGCTTGGCCATCTCGAGCAGCGCGAGCAGGGTCACCACCGCCTCGTGGCGGATCTCGGCGATGGTCATCTCGACGTCGCCGCGGGCGAACCGGAACATCGAGGTGAACGTGAACGTGCCTTCGCGCTCGAGCCGATCGGTGAGCTCGCTGATGCGCTGGCTGACCGACAGCCGGTCGATCAGCACGTTGTGCGTGATCTTGACCTTGGCGGCGCGCATCAGCCGGTCGAGCGCCTCGATCAGCTTGTGGACCGGGAACTGGGCCAGCGGCGCGACCGCGTCGGGATCGATCTCCTCGGGCACCGCCTCCTCGAGCGCGGCGCCGCGTCCCCACACGTTGCGCCCGACCACCGGCCGATCGCCGAGCTTGGTCGCCGCTTCCTTGTACTTCTGATACTCGAGCAGCCGGCGGATCAGGTCGGCGCGCGGATCGACCGGCTCGCCTTCCTCGCCCTCCTCGCCCTCCTCCACCACCTCGTCGGGCTCGGTGTTGGGCAACAGCTCGCGCGACTTGATGTGGCACAGCGTCGCCGCCATCACCAGGTACTCGCCGGCGACGTCGATGTCGAGCGCGCTCATCGCGTCGAGGTACTCGAGGTACTTCTCGGTGACGAACGAGATCGGGATGTCGAGGATCGCCAGCTCGTGCTTCTTGACCAGGTGCAGGAGCAGGTCGAGCGGCCCCTCGAACACGTCGAGGGTCACCTTGTAGTCGGTCTCGGTCATCAAAACCCGAAGAGCGTGCCGAGGCCCTGGTAGAGGTGGACGACGACCCAGCCGGCCGGGACGAGGAAGACCTTGGCCAGCTCGCGGATCATGATGAAGGCGCCGACGATGAAGATCCCGTAGACGGCGATCTTGTCCCACGACTCGACCCAGTTCTCGGGGATGAGGCCTCGCGCGACCGAACCACCGTCGAGCGGCGCGAACGGCAGCATGTTGAAGAAGAACAGGACGAAGTTGAGGATGACGGCGTACCGCAGGATGTCCCACCAGGTGTCGCCGACGGAGAGGACTCCGCCCGCGATCAGTCCCATGTGGACGGTCGCGATCAACGTGCCGAGCAGGACGTTCATCGCCGGCCCGGCCGCCGCGATGAAGACGCGCTTCTTGCGGTCGTGGGTGTTGTGATAGACGGGCTTGCCCCAGCCGAAGCCGAGCCCGCCGGTGAGCGCCAAGAACGCGAGCGGCAAGAGCACGGTGCCGACCGGATCGGCGTGGGCGATCGGGTTGAGCGTCACCCGGCCCTGACGGCGCGGCAGGCGGTCCCCGAGCCGATCCGCGACCCACGCGTGCCCGAACTCGTGCACCGCGATCGACAGCAACAACATCACCATCCCCTGAACGATCCAGCGGATCCGTTCGGGGGTCAGGTCGGCGTCCATCCGCCGGACTATGTACGCCCGGCGCCCTCGCTGCAAGCGGCGGCTACTTAGGCGAACGGACGTCGGACCGCGGATGGGCCCGCCGGTACGCCTCGATGAGATGGGCCCGGCTCACGTGCGTGTAGATCTGGGTGGTGGCGATGTCGGCGTGGCCGAGCATCGCCTGCACCGCGCGCAGGTCGGCGCCGCGCTCGAGCAGGTGGGTGGCGAACGAGTGGCGCAGCTTGTGCGGCGACACCGTGCCGCCGACCGCGCGCACGCCGGCGGCGCGCGCGTAGGCGCCGAGCAGCTTCCAGAAGCCCTGGCGGGTCATCGGCTTGCCGCGCTCGGTGAGGAACAGGGCCGGCGTGCTCGGGTCGCGCAGCCAGGCCGGCCGCACCTCGGCGACGTAGCGCTCGATCGCCGCCCGCGCCTGCGCGCCCATCGGCACCATGCGGGTCTTCTTGCCCTTGCCGGTGACCCGGACGTAGCCGCCGCGCAGGTTGCAGTCGGCGATCGGCAGCGTCACCAGCTCCGACACGCGTAGCCCGGTGGCGTAGATCAGCTCGAGCATGGCGGCGTCGCGCACGCCGCGCGGCCGATCGGTGCGCGGCATGGCCAGGATGCGGGCGACCGCGTCCTCGCCGAGCACGACCGGCGATCGCGGCCCGACCTTGGGCGCGTCGATCAGCTCGGTCGGATCGCCGTCGAGCCAGCGCTCGGCGACCAGGTGGCGGAACAGGCCGCGCATCGCGACCAGCGCGCGCGCCCGCGAGCGCGCGCCGAGCTGCTGGCCGGCCAGCTCGATCAGGTGATCGGTGAGGTCGGTCGTGGTCACCTCGTCGGCGCGGACCCGGCCGCGCGCGGTCAAGAACCCGCCGAGCCGGGCCAGGTCGCGGCCGTAGCCGTCGAGCGTGTTGGCGGCCAGCCCGCGCTCGACCTTGAGGTGATCGAGGAACAGATCGATCGCTCGGTCGATCTCCGGGGCCCTGGCCATCGGCCGATGACACCGCGGTCCGCGCCGGGGGGCAAGTTTGCGCCGCGCCTCGGTAGCGACGGGGTAGCGGCGCTGGCAGCCGGGTCGCGCGCCGGAGTACCCTGGGCTCGGGAGGGTACCGAATGATCCGTCGCGCCTGCCGCGTCGCGGCCAGCCTGCTCGCCGCCAGCACTCTCGTCGTCTCGGGCTGCGGCCCGAGTGGATCGTCGACCACGCCGGGCCCGACGCCGGTGGCCGGCGGGGTCAAGGACGTCAAGCCGCTCGAGTTCAAGGCCGACGCCAAGGCGCCGGCGCAGGCGCTGATCCTCGGCACCGACAGCCGCGGCGGCTCGACGGTCGTCCCGCTCCACCCGAGCGAGAACAAGGTCTCGGTCGACTCGATGTGGGTGCGCACCGGCGGCGGGCCGGCGACCGGCGGATCGAGCCCGGTCGCGCTGGTCACGGCGCCCAACGGCGACGGCCAGGTGCGGGTCGGCATCTACGAGGAGGTCGCCGGCGGCCTCGGCCCGCAGTGGCGCGCCGGCGTGTGGCTGGCCTCGTTCGTGGCGTCGACGGTGATCAACAAGGACCTCACCGACTTCAAGTTCACCGCCGAGGCCGGCGGCCACGTCGACGGCGCGTCGGCGTCGGGCCTGATGACCGCCGGCTACCTGGCGTCGATGCTCGGCGTCCCGGTGGCGTCCGACGTCACCATGACCGGCATCATCAACCCCGACGGCACCATCGGCCCGGTCGGCGGCATCCCGCAGAAGTTCGTCGGCTCGATCGACAAGGGCAAGAAGCGCCTCGGCTACCCGATCGGCATGCGCTACGCCACCGACGCCAACACCGGCGAGCGGGTCGACCTGGTCGCGCTGGCCCGGGGCAAGGGCGCGCAGGCGGTCGAGGTGTCCGACGTCTACGCCGCGCTCGAGCTGCTCACCGGCAAGACCCTGCCGCGGCCGGTGCCGGTCGACGAGGCCGACATGGCGCTCGAGGACGAGGTCGTGGCGGCGCTCGACGCCAGGTACGCCACCTGGCAGGGCATGCTGGCCCAGGAGTGGTCGCGGCTGCTCGAGCTCGACCAGGCCGGCAAGCTGCCGCAGGGCCTGGTGGCGCTGGCGCTGACCGCGCAGGCCGAGGGCACCGCCGCCGAGAAGCTCAAGAGCCAGGGCATGGCGGCGTCGGCCTACCACCGCATCGTCAAGGCGTGGGTGTATGCGGCGGCGGCGACCGCGACCTCCGACGTGCTCGAGCTGGCCCAGGCCGGCGACCTCATCGGCGCCAAGGCCAAGCTGCACGAGTTCGAGGGCCTGTCGATCACCGCCGAGGCGTCGTTCCGCCAGATCGCCGGCCTCAAGCCCGACACCATGGGCGGCCACCTGCAGATGCTGTCGGCGTTCCAGACCGCGATCAGCGGCTGGGGCTTCCACACCTTCTCGGGCGAGTTCCTCGCCGGCGCGACCCGCCAGACCCTCGACCAGCTCGGCTCGTTGCCGCCGGCCGCCCTGGCCGACCGCGCGGTCGGCGACCAGATCGTGCTGGCGACCGCGCCGACCACGCTCGCCATCGCGCGCGCGGTGGCGTCGGCGGCGATGTCGCTCGAGGCGCTCGACATCGAGGGCACCAAGTCGATCAGCTACATGTGCTCGCTGCCCAACGTGCGGCGGCTGTCGACCTCGTTCCAGTCGGCGGCCGGCGCCAACCTGGCCTACTTCGACTCGCTGATCGTCGCCGACGTGGCCAAGGCCCTCAACCTGCCGTTCGACCAGGCCAAGATCCGCTTCGCCGGCTTCGAGCCCGACTACCTGGTCGGCATGATGGCCGGCACCGTCGCCAACCTCAACGGCCTGCCGCAGACCCTCAAGACCGAGTGGGGCGAGAGCTCGATCTCGTGGGCCCTGTTCTCGCTGGCCGCCAGCGAGCTGTCGTTCTTCCGCACCTCGACGCTGATCTCCAAGTGGTACTCGCTGGGCGTCGAGAACGACCAGGTCACCGGCAAGCCCAAGACCGTCGCGCACGACAAGGCCTTCATGAACATGCTCGCCTTCGCCGAGAAGCGCGCCCGCGAGAACGCCCGCGCCGCCCGCGTCGCCACCGGCGAGATCCCGGTCCAGGCCCGCCTCCGCTACCAGCAGGCCAAGGTCCTGCGCGAGGGCGACCTCGCCGACAAGCTCGCCGCCCTCGAGTCCTTCTGGGCCTCGAGCGTCTACTCCCAGACGGCGGTCATGCTGGCCCGCAACTGAGGGGGGGGACACGTTCCTGGATCGCAACCCGCGGAGAACAGGGCAGTTTTTACGCATACCGCGACGAAATCTCGGACCGATCGGTCCGCCGTCAGCGGGCGATGATGTCGAGGTCGAGATCGCCGAGCGCGACCAGGTCAGCCCACGTCCACATGACGCCGTCGGCGGTCAACCCCAGCCCGAAGGTGGCGCGCTCGGCGACGTCGGCGGCGACCACGGTGAAGTCGAGGTCGGCCATGGCCTGGGAGCTGAGCGGATAGATGGCGCCGTCGACCGCCAGGCTCCAGTCGAGGCGAAGCGTGCCCGGGCCCAGCCCGATGCCGAGCTCGCCGTCGTGACTCCACCTGGCCGGGACCACGAGCGGCGCGGCCAGGTGGACGTGGAGGTCGGTGAGGACCAGCTCGCCGGGGAACAACGAGACCGGCAGCGCGACGTCGTCGAAGCCGAGGGTCAACCCGTCGATCCGCAGGTGGTCGTCGACGGCGTGGACGGTGAAGCGGCCGCCGGCGACGGTCAGGCTCACGTCGGCCGCCTCGACCTTGTCGCCCCGCTGGAGCTCGGCGTGGAGCGTGGCGGTGCTCTCGGCCGCGGCCACCTCGAAGGTCCGCGCCGAGGCGAGGTGGTCGTGCATGTTCGACGGGCGATCGTCCCCGTCACCCTCACAGGCGGTGAGCGCGAGCACCAGCAGGAGGGGCGTGCGACGGAAGGTACGCATGCACCGCGTCATTGCATGGCGCGCACCAGACCAGACGCTCGTCGCGATCGGGTGCCGCTCGGCTGCGAGGCACGCAACGCTGGCGCGCGCCGCGGCTCGGCGGCGCAAGGTCTGCGCGGGCGCGCCGCCGCCGAACCGCGGTCAGCGCGAACGGCCTCACTCGTCCTGACCGAACCAGGGATCACGATCGCGGGCGTAGACGTCGGACGGTCGGCGCAGCGCTGGGTCGCCGATGCGATCCAGGTACAGGTCGTCGACGCAGTTTTCCCAGCCGTCGGCCGTCTCGTGCTGGATGACGCCGGCGGCGCGCGCGGACGGCGCGGCGACGTGGACGACCCGGCCCCGCCAGCGCCACTCGACCCGGGCAAAGGCGGCGCCCGCGAGCAGCGAGAGCGCGTCGATCGGCTCCGGGCGAGCCAGCGCCGGACCGGCGGGGACGTCGTCGGGGTAGCGAGCCATCATGGCGGCCTGGCAGTTGCGCGTCAGGTAGCTGCCGGCGCCCCGCCACACCTGGTCGTCGCCGTCGGCGACGAAGCCGGGCAGCGCGACGGCCGCACCGACGACGCGGAGCTCGTCGAAGCCGTACCGGCACGGTCGCCACCCGCCGAAGGAGAGACGATCGCACGCGAGGTCGACCTGGCCGATGCCGTCGACATCGTCGTCCTCGCCGAGGACGTCGTGGACGAAGCCGCTGTGCACGCGCAGCCAGATGGCATCGAGGTAGTCCGCGCCGTAGAACAGCGCGTCCTCGGCGCCGGGCAGCGGATACTCGCTACGGAACTCCCAGTCGAAGTCGACGTCGAAGAAGCGGCCGTCGGGAGACCGGCGCCCGGTCCGGTACAACAGGCGGTCGCCGAGCTCACCGAGGTGGGTGCGCAGCGCGTCGGGATCGGCGCCGTCGCGCAGCACCCAGCGGAAGAAGACGTCCTGCTGGGTGTGCGACATGCGGTCGACGGGAACTTTGGGATTTCGTCGCGGTACGGGCGAAAAGGCGAGGAGTTCCGAGGGGGTGCGATCTAGGAACGTGTCCCCCCCTGCAGGCGCAGGAGCTCGGCCATGTCTTTCTGGCCGGAGGGGTTGTCGATGAGCATGACGGTGCCGTCGCCGGCGTCGGTCTCGTCGAGGACGATCTCGAGGGCGCGGCGGGCGCCGACGAGGCCGGTGGCGCGGCCGGGGGCCTCGAGGGCGAAGTCGTTGGCGCCGGCGGAGGCGGCGACCTCGGTCATCCAGCGCACGTCCTTGCGCAGCTTGTCGTCGTTGTAGCCGCGCGACTCGCCGAGGCCGAAGAGGAAGATGCGGGTGAAGGTCAGGCGGCGGCCGGGCGGCAGCATGACGGTCTCGCCGCGCGCGCCCGACAGGCGGCGGGCGCGGACCAGGCGGGTCAGCCGGCCGCACAAGCGCCAGTCGGTCAGGCCGGCGGCGCCGCGCAGCGGCCGCTCGTCGGCGAACACCGGCAGGAGCAGCGCGTCGCGGCGGCTCTCGTCCCAGCGGGTGAGATCGAGCGCGAGCAGCGAGAGCTTCATGCGTCGCCCGAAGGCTCGGGGTCGTCGGCGGTCGGATCGCCGGCATCGCTGGCGTCGGGCGCGTCGGCAGCGTCCGGGCCCCGGCCGAGCGCGGTGGCGATGCGATCGAGGACGCCGTTGACGAACGCCGGCGACTCGGCGGTGCCGAACCGCTTGGCCAGCTCGACCGCCTCGTTGATGACCACCTTCACCGGGGTCTCGGGCACGTGCAGCAGCTCGCCGACGGCGAGGCGCAGGATGTTGCGGTCGACCCGCGCCATGCGGTCGATGCGCCAGTTGCGCGACGCGCCGGCGATGCGCTCGTCGATCGCGGCGCGCGCGCGGGTCGCCGCCCGCACCAGCACGACCGCCAGACCGCGGGCGTCGGGCTCGACGTCGAGCTCGAAGCGCTCGACGTAGGTGCCGACCGCGTCGTCGATCCACGCCGGCCGGTCGCTCACCTCGGCGACGTCGCCGACGTCGATCGCGTAGAGCACCTGCAGGGCCAGCCCGCGCGCCTTGCGCCGCGTGCCGACCGACAAGGACGCCGGGGTCATCGTCACCCTCCGTCGAGCTTCCGGAACAGGTTGGCCATCTCGATCGCCGACATCGCCGCGTCGAACCCCTTGTTGCCGGCCTTGGTGCCGGCCCGCTCGAGCGCCTGCTCGATGGTGTCGGTGGTCAGCACGCCGAACACCACCGGCACGTCGGCGGTGGCGGCGGCGTTGGCGATGCCCTTGGCGGCCTCGCCGGCGACGTAGTCGAAGTGCGGGGTCGCGCCGCGGATCACCGCGCCGAGCGCGATCACCGCGTCGACGCCGCCGCGGCGCAGCACCCGCCGCACGACCTGCGGCAGCTCCCACGCGCCCGGGCAGCGCACGACGGTCACCGCCGACGCGGCGCCGCCCATGCGGACGATGGCGTCGACCGCCCCGTCGATCAGCGGCTCGACGATGAGCCCGTTGAAGCGGCTGGCCACGATCGCGATCTTGAGCCCGGAGGCAGACAGCTGGCCCTCGACAGCGTGGGGCGTACTCGACATGGCGGGACTCTACCTTACGTCGCCGCCGCTCGGGGCGCGCCGGGCCACCGCGGCGCGCGCCGGCGCACTGACCGGTACGCGCTCGACGACCTCGATGCCGAAGCCCTCGATGCCGACGATGCGGCGCTCGTTGTTCGACATGAGGCGAATTCGACCGAGGCCGAGATCGGCCAGCACCTGCGCGCCGAGGCCGAAGTCGCGCAGCGCCTCGCTCGACTGCTCGGACCGGACCACGCCGGGGCCGCGCCCGCCGAGGATCTTGTCGAAGGCGCGGGTCAGGCTGGTCCGGCTCCGGCTGTACACGTACAGGAACACGCCGCAGCCGACGTCGTCGATCGTGCGCAGCGCGGCCTCGACGTCGGGGCGCACCGCCAGCGGATCGATGACGGGATCGAGCGCCGCGACCCGCACCAGCACCGGCGCGGTCGAGGCCGCCGGCTCGCCGCGCACCAGCGCGAGGTACTCGGTGTCCTCGACCTCGGTCGCGTACAGGTAGGCGCGGAACGGATCGCCGGGGCCGAGGAAGCCCGGTCGCAGCCCGCCCTCGCTGACCCGGCGCACGATGGGCTCGCGGGCCAGCCGGTAGGCGATCAGGTCGGCGACCGAGCAGATCACCAGGCCGTGCTCGCGGGCGAACACCTCGAGCTCGGGCATCCGCGCCATCTCGCCGTCCTCGCGCATGATCTCGCAGATCACCGCGGCCGGCTTGAGCCCGGCCAGGCGCGCCAGGTCGACCGAGCCCTCGGTCTGGCCGGTGCGCACCAGCACGCCGCCCTTGCGCGCGCGCAGCGGGAACACGTGGCCCGGCGACACCACGTCGTCGGGGCGCGCGTCGTCGGCGATCGCGGCGCGGATCGTGGTGTAGCGGTCCTTGGCCGAGATGCCGGTCGACACCCCGCGCCGCGCCTCGATCGACACCGTGAACGCGGTGCCGAGGCTGGCCTGGTTGTCGCGCACCATCATCGGCAGCTCGAGCTTGTCGATCAGGGCGCCGTCCATGGCCAGGCAGATCAGGCCGCGGCCGTGACGGGCCATGAAGTTGACGTGCTCGGGGGTGACCATCTCGGCCGCGAACACGAGGTCGCCCTCGTTCTCGCGATCCTCGTCGTCGACCATGATGACCATCTGGCCGTTGCGGATGGCCTCGATCGCGGCCTGCACGCGGGCGTTGGCGGAGTGGAGATCCTGAGCCATGTGCGGTCTCTCCTAGGCGGGACGATAGCCGCCGAGCAGCTTCTCGACGTACTTGCCGATGACGTCGACCTCGAGGTTGACGCGGGCGCCGGGGCGCTTGCCGGCCAGCGTGGTCTCCTCGGCGGTGTGCGGGATGATGGCGACGTCGAAGCCGGCGTCGTCGACGCCGTTGACGGTGAGGCTGACGCCGTCGATGGCGATCGAGCCCTTGGCGACGATGTAGCGCAGGAGCGCGGCCGGCGGGCGGAAGGTCAGGACCAGGTTGGCGCCGCGATCGACGCGGCTGACCAGCTCGCCGACGCCGTCGACGTGGCCGGCGACCAGGTGCCCGCCCAGGCGATCGCCGATCGCCAGCGCGCGCTCGAGGTTGACCTTGCTGCCGACCCGCAGCTCGCCGAGGGTGGTGCGAGCCAGGGTCTCGGCGCCGGCGAGCACGGTGTACGTGCCGGCACCGCGATCGACCGCGGTCACGGTCAGGCAGACGCCGTCGTGGCAGACCGACTCGCCGAGCTGCAGCTCGGCGACCGGCATGCGAGCGGGTCGCACGGTGACGACGAGCGCGTCGCTGCGGCGGTCGGCGCGCGCGACGGTGCCGAGGTCCTCGACGAGGCCGGTGAACACGGGCTTGCGTGTATCACACCAGGGGCGTCCTGCCCCCACCATCGCGCGAAAGCGGATGTAGGCGGATCGCCAGTCCCCCAGCGCGCCCGCGCTGCGCCTGCGGCATCGGCTCCGAACCCCGCGCAGCCATTCACGAAAGCATCTTACCGGGCAAGGACCGGCCTCGCCGGAGGTCGCGCCCCCGGCCACGACGGAGCCCTCGCCGATCGGCCGACCATCGTCGGCGCGCCCGCAGGGCTGACGCACCGCGCCGGCGAGCGCTGCTGACACGATCGTGTCGAAACGGCTCGCCCGTGACCGAATCGTATTCGGCCCATGGCGAGCATCCGGGGCGAGCGCGCCCATCGTGGTGGCAGTGAATCGCTCGTCCACCTGGCGTCTCTACTTCAACCGCGGCTCCCTGCCCTTCTGGGGCGTCCACGTCGCCGCGATCGTCGGCGTCGCGCTGCTGGGCTGGTCGTGGACCGGCCTGGCGCTCGCGATCGCGCTGTACGTCGCCCGCATGTTCTTCGTCACCGCCGGCTACCACCGGTACTTCTCGCACCGCAGCTTCAAGACGTCGCGGGTCGGTCAGGCGGTGCTGGCGTTCCTCACCCAGACCTGCATGCAGCGCGGCGTGCTGTGGTGGGCCGCGACCCATCGCCACCACCACCGCAACTCCGACGAGCTGGACGACATCCACTCGCCGCGCCAGCGCGGGTTCTGGTACGCGCACGTCGGCTGGAGCACGTCGCCGGCCTCGGAAGCGCGCCGCCCCGAGGAGGTCCGCGATCTGGCCAAGTTCCCCGAGCTGGTCGCGATCGATCGCGCCAAGCACCTGCCCGGCATCCTGCTCGCCGCGGTGCTGCTGCTGGTCGGCGGCGCCCACGCGCTGGTGTGGGGCTTCTTCGTGTCGACCGTCCTGCTGTGGCACGGCACGTTCACGATCAACTCGCTGTCGCACGTGATCGGCTCGCGCCGCTACGACACCAGCGACGACTCGCGCAACCACTGGGCGCTCGCGCTGCTCACCCTCGGCGAGGGCTGGCACAACAACCACCACTACTACCAGTCGTCGTGCCGCCAGGGCTTCTACTGGTGGGAGATCGACGTCACCTACTACGTGCTGCGCGCGCTGGCCGCCCTCGGCCTGGTCTGGGACGTGCGCAAGCCGCCGGGCCACGTCCGCGACGGCCGCCCGGTCCGCGCCGCGATCCCCGTGGCCGCGCCGGCGCCCGCGGCGCCAGCCCCGCCCGCGTCGGTCGATCGCCTCGCCGCCTGACGCTAATCGAGCGTCTTGTGGAAGCGGAGCACCGACGCGCCGACCAGCACCGCCCCGATGACCGCCAGCGCGCCGACCTCGGGCAGGAGATCGGGCCAGGTCGCGCCCCGGAGCACGACGCCGCGGATGATGCGCAGGAAGTGGGTGAGCGGCACCGCCTCGCCCAGCACCTGGGCCAGCCGCGGCATGGCCTCGAACGGGAACAGGAAGCCCGACAGCAGCAGGTTGGGCAGCATGAAGAAGAACGACATCTGCATCGCCTGCTGCTGGGTGCGGGCCAGGGTCGAGAAGAACAGCCCGAGGGCGAGGTTGGCGGCGATGAACAGCGCCGCCAGCGCGTACAGGAGCGCCAGCGAGCCCGCCACCGGCACGTCGAACACGAGCGCGCCGATGCCGAGCACGATCGTCATCTGCAGGTAGCCGATCGCCAGGTACGGGACGATCTTGCCGAGGACCAGCTCGATCGGCCGGATCGGCGACACGATGAGCTGCTCGAGCGTGCCGCGCTCGCGCTCGCGGGCGATGCCCATGGCGGTGAACATCACCATGGTCATGGTCAGGATCACGCCGACCAGGCCCGGCACGATGTACACCGCGGTCCGGAGGTCGGGGTTGTACCAGGTCGACGTCGCCAGGGTGATCGGCGCCGCCGGCACCGCCACGCCGCGCTGCGCCCGCACCTGCTCCGACCACGACGTCACCACCGTGGTCGCGGCCAGGGTCGCGCTGGCGACGGTCTGCGGATCGGCGCCGTCGACCACCAGCTGGACCGCGACCGGCTGGCGCTCGGTGAGGCCGGCGGCAAAGCCGGCCGGCACGACCACGCCGACCCGCGCGTCCTGAGTGCGGAACGCGCGCGCGACGTCACCGTAGTCCGCGACCTGGCCGACCACGTCGTAGAAGCCGGTGACCTGGAGCCGGCGCACCAGGTCACGGCTGGCCGCGCTGCGGTCGGCGTCGAGCACGACGGTCGGGGTGTGGCGGACGTCGGTGTCGATCGCGTAGCCGAACAGCAGCAGCTGCATCAGCGGGATCAGGACCATCATGCCGAGGGTCAGGCGATCGCGGCGGAGCTGGATCAGCTCCTTGCGGGTGACCACCGCGACGCGGCCGACCGCGCTCACGGCGGCACCCCGGCGGTGCGGACCATGGCGACGAACGCGTCCTCGACCGACACCCGGGCCGGCGCGACGCGCGCCGCCGGCACGACCTCGGCGGCGAGCGCGGCCGGATCGACCGCGCGGGTGACCACCCGCAGCCCGCGGCCGCGCGGCTCGACGCCGATCACCTCGGGGTGGGCGGCCAGCGCGTCGATCACCCGGGTCGTCGGCGGCGCGTCGGGCGGCAGCTCGAGCTCGGCGGCGCGCAGCGCCGAGCGGGCGACGATCTCGTCGGGGCGGCCCTCGTCGAGGACGCGGCCGCCGAGGATGAACGCCAGCCGGTGGCAGCGCTCGGCCTCGTCCATGTAGTGGGTGGTGACCACGATGGTGGTGCCGGCGCCGGCCAGGCGATGGATCTCGGCCCAGAACGCGCGCCGGCTGACCGGATCGACGCCGGCGGTCGGCTCGTCGAGGAACAACAGCGGCGGCCGGTGGATCGTCGCCGACGCCAGCGCGACCCGCTGCTTCCATCCGCCCGACAGGGTGCCGGCGAGCTGGCGCCGGCGCGCGCCGAGCCCGGTCTGCATCAGGACCTCGGCGACGCGCGCGGCGCGCTGGTGGCGCGGCACGCCGTAGATGCCGGCGTAGAAGTCCAGGTTCTCCTCGACGGTGAGGTCCTCGTACAGGCTGAACCGCTGGGTCATGTAGCCGAGGTGCTGCTTGATGCGCTCGGGCTCGCGGCGCAGATCGAAGCCGGCCACCCGGGCGTCGCCCGCGGTCGGGGTCAGGATCGCGCACAGCATGCGGATCAGGGTCGACTTGCCGGCACCGTTGGGGCCGAGCACGCCGAACACCTCGCCGCGCCGCACCTGCAGGTCGACGTGGTCGACCGCGACCCGGTCGCCGAAGGTGCGGGTCAGCCCGCGGGTGGCGATCGCCAGCGCCGGATCGTCGAGGTCGCCGGCCGGCGGCGCGGTCGCGATCGCGTCGGGGCCGGTGGTCACCGCCGCGCTCCTTCGCGCGCGCGCGCCGGCGCCGGCTCGGCGAGGACGTCGGCGCGGCGGCCGCCATGGACCGGGCGCGCGTAGGCCGGCAGCCCGGCGTGGAGCCGGGCCTCGGGCTCGACCAGGCGCACGCGCACGCGCACGGTCAGGTTGGGCCGCTCGCGCGGGCTGTACACGAACTTGGGCGTGAACTCGGCGCTGCCGGCGATGCGCTCGACCACGCCCGGGACCACGCCGGGCACGCCCTCGACCACGACCTCCATCGGCTGGCCGACCTGCAGCGCCGGCGCCTCGGCGACCGGGACGAACACGTCGGCGTACGGCCGGGTGCGATCGGCGACCGAAACCACCGGCGCGCCGGCGGCCACCACCTCGCCGACCTCGGGGTAGATGTCGAGCACCGTGCCGTCGACCGGCGACTCCAGGACGTGCTCGGCCAGCCGGCGATCCTCGAGGGCGAGCGCCTGCTCGGCGACCGCCAGCTGGGCCCGCGCCTGATCGAGCTCCTCGGCCCGCGCGCCGTGGATCAGGCGGCGCAGCTGCTCCTCGAGCGACGTCCGCTCGCCGCGCGCCTGCTGGTACTGGGCCTCGGCCAGATCGAGCTGCGCCTTGGCCATCGCGCCGCCCTCGACCAGCTTGCGGGCGCGATCGCGATCGCCGAGCAAGCGCAGCTCGCTGGCCCGGGCGGCCTCGAGCCGGGCGCGCGCCGCCTCGACGTCCTCGCGGCGCGACCCGGCCTCGACCAGGCTGAGCGCGGCGCGGGCGACCTCGACGTCGCGGGCGCGGACCGCCCGCTGCGCGCGCTCGATCGAGTCGTCGAGCCGGGCGACCACCTGGCCGGCCCGCACCGCCTGGCCGAAGGTGACCGCGCGCTCGGACACCCGCCCCGCCACCTCGAAGCCGAGGTCGTACTGATCGAGCTCGACCATGCCCTGGTAGCGCCCGTCGGTGATGTCGCTGCGGTGGCAACCAGCGACCGCGACGCTCGCGATCGCCGCCAGCCGGAGCACGCACCTGGCGACCATACGGCGGGGTACCCGGCCCGCGGCGGGCAGGCGAGCGCTGTCGCGGCGGCCCGCGAAAATCTGAGGCGCCGGGCGCGCAAGTCCACGTCACGCCTCGCGACCGCGGCGGGCACGCCCCCTGCTAATCCCCCCGACATGCGAGCGACTCGCCTCCTCTCGGCCCTCGTCCCCCTGCTCCTGTCCGCGTGTGTGATCGATCTCTCCGACGATGACGACGCCGACGACGATCCCGGCAGCGGCCGCGCCTGCGGCGGCTTCGCCGGCCTGACCTGCGCCGCCGACGAGTACTGCGACTTCACGTTCGACGAGTGCGGCATCGCCGACGGCGGCGGCTACTGCCGGGCTCGCCCCGACGCCTGCCCGGAGATCTACGCGCCGGTCACCGGCGCCGACGGCCGCATCTACGACAACGCCTGCTTCGCCCACGCCGCCGGCGTCGACGACTGCGGCGCCGCCCAGCCGCGCTGAGCCGATCGCCGGGCTTCGTCCGAGGACCACGTGAACCGTTCGTCCTGAGCGAGGCCGACCGACGAAGGAGGAAGGCCGACGTCGAAGGACGGCGCCCACGGTGCAGGCTTGTGCAGGTTGCGCCGCGCTTCGACGTTGGCGTCGGTCGCTGCGCTCCCTCCGCCTCGCTCAGCGCGAACGGTTACAGGGTGACGCGCCACGATTCGAGCTGGAACTGGAGGTGGAGCTGGAACCGGAGGTGGAGCTGGAACTGGAGGTGGAGCTGGAGCTGGAGCTGGAGCTGGAGCTGGAGGTGGAGCTGGAACCGGAGGTGGAGCTGGAACTGGAGGTGGAGCTGGAGCTGGAGCTGGAGGTGGAGCTGGAGCTGGAGCTGGAGCTGGAGCTGGAGCTGGAGCTGGAGCTGGAGCTGGAGGTGGAGGTTGCGGCCGTGCCGGCCCGCGAGTCCCGCCGTGAGCTGTCGTCAGCCCGGCCGCAGGCGGACCAGCAGGTCCGAGCCCAGGCTCACCGGCTCGCCGAACCGCTGCCAGCGCGGCGCGCGGACCAGGCGGTCGACCCCGAGCTCGCCGATCCAGGACGGCCCGGCGCCGAGCAGGGTCGGCGCCAGGTACAGGCGGATCTCGTCGGCGATGCCGGCGGCGACGAAGCTGGCGTGGGTGCTCGGCCCGCCCTCGACCAGCAGCGAGGTCACGCCGTCGCCGGCGAGCCGGGTCGCCAGCGCGCGCACGTCGATGCCGCCGGTCCGGCGATCGGCGCGCACCGTCCACAGCTCGGCGCCGGCCAGCTCGAGCGCCCGCCGGCGCGCCGCCGGGGCGCGCGCGGTGGTGGCGATGATCACCCGCCCGCCGGCGCCGTGGACCGGCAGCAGGGCCGCGCTCGGCGGGGTGCGCAGCCGGCTGTCGAGCACGACCCGGACCGGATCGCGACCGTCGGGGACGCCGCGCACGGTCAGCCGCGGATCGTCGGCGAGCACGGTGCCGACGCCGACCAGGATGGCGTCGACCCGATCGCGCAGGCGGTGGCCGTCGGCGCGCGCCTCCTCGCCGGTGATCCACCGCGACTCGCCGGTCGGCAGCGCGACCCGGCCGTCGGCCGACGCCGCCGCCTTGAGCACGATCCACGGCCGGCCGCGCTCGGCCCAGGTGAAGAACGGCCGGTTGAGCTCGAGGCTCGCCTCCTCGAGCACGCCGCGCACGACCTCGATGCCGGCGCGCGCGATCCGCCGCGCGCCGCCGCCGTGGCCGGCGATCGGGTCCATGGCGCCGATCACCACCCGGGCCACGCCGCTGGCGATCACCGCCGGCGCGCACGGCGGGGTGCGGCCGTGGTGGTTGCACGGCTCGAGGTTGACGTACATCGTCGCGCCGGGGGCGCGCCCGTCGAGCTTGGCCAGGGCGTCGGCCTCGGCGTGGTGCGTGCCGGGGCCGCGGTGCCAGCCCTCGGCCAGCACGCGGTCGCCGTCGACGATCACGCACCCGACCAGCGGGTTGGGCGCGGTCCGCCCCTCGGCCATGCGGGCCAGCTCGAGGCAGCGCGCCATCCACACCGCGTCGATCCCAGGGGGGCCTACCCGCCCCCCCTCCACCGGCGAAGCCGGTA
>Ga0247822_10000678_pt1 | contig 19065 bp, 15 predicted proteins | sample 13C_Cellulose_Da_FD_192423 | JGI IMG/M metagenome (GOLD analysis project Ga0247822, IMG submission 192423) | Soil microbial communities from agricultural site in Penn Yan, New York, United States - 13C_Cellulose_Day30 | ecosystem: Environmental > Terrestrial > Soil > Agricultural land | place...
CACGCCCCTAGCGCTACCCGCCGAGCTTGGTGCGCCTTTTGCGGCAAGTCGGTCGCACAGCCGACCTTGAGGCTACCCGGATCCTCATCCGACAACGTACCGTCTCAGACCGGGGACTCTGCCACTCCAGCTGTTCGAGTTCGGCGGACCGCGCTTGACCGCCGAGCCGCTCTGGCGCATCTGCCAACTGGCCACGCTTGTGGTCGCCCTGACAACTGAGGAATCGCCCTACGCTGGAAGTGCCCTCCGGCCCGGGGGGCGATCTTGGTCGTTCCAGCCGAACAGGAAGTGGCTCATGTCCCAACTCGACACCCGTATTGCCGCTCAGATCGCCACCGAAGTCGCAGCCCGCCCCGAGCAGGTGCGCGCTGCCGTGGAACTGCTCGACGGCGGCGCAACGGTGCCGTTTATCGCGCGCTACCGCAAGGAAGTGACGGGCGGCCTTGATGACACCCAATTGCGCCTCTTGGCCGAGCGCCTGACCTATCTGCGCGAGTTGGAGACCCGGCGCGCTGCGATACTCAAATCCATCGACGAACAGGGCAAGCTCACCCCCGCGCTCACCGCCTCCATTGTTGGCGCCGCTACCAAGGCCGAGCTCGAAGACCTCTATCTGCCGTTCAAACCCAAGCGCCGCACCAAGGCCGAGATCGCCCGCGAGCGCGGCCTGGGCCCGCTCGCCGAAGCCATCCTTGCCAATCGCAGCGCCGACCCCATGTTGCTCGCCGAAGGGTACATCACCGAAGAGGTCCCCGGCACCAAGGAAGCGCTTGAAGGCGCTCGCGACATCGTCATCGAGGGCCTGTCGGAAAACGCCGCCCTGCTCGGCCAGCTCCGTACCTATATGCGCGAAAGGGCCATGCTCAGCGCCAAGGTGCTCAAGGGCAAGGAAGAGGTCGGCGCCAAGTTCTCCGACTACTTCGACCACTCCGAACGCTGGAACAAGGTCGCTGGCCACCGTGCCCTCGCCATGATGCGCGGCCGCGATGAAGAGTTCCTCAGCCTCGATATCGAAGTGGATGCCGACGTCACAGATCCGATCAAACCCGCCGAGCGCTTCGTCGCTGGCGCCCTGGATGTCCAGGGCAATGGCGCGGGCGACAAATGGCTCCGCGAAGTGGCCGGCTGGGCCTGGCGCACGCGCCTCCGCATCTCGCTCTCCATCGACCTGATGGTCGAGCTGCGCGAGCGCGCCGAAGTCGAGGCCATCGGCGTCTTCGCCCGCAATCTCAAGGACCTGCTGCTGGCCGCCCCTGCCGGCGCCCGCGCCACCATGGGCATCGACCCCGGGATACGCACCGGCTGCAAGATCGCGGTCATCGACGCCACCGGCAAGGTGCTCGATACCGAAACCATCTACCCCTTCCCGCCCCGCAACGATGTGATGGGCTCGCAGGCCGCCATCCAGGCGCTGATCAAGAAGCACGGCGTGCAGCTCATCGCCATCGGCAACGGCACCGGCAGCCGAGAGACCGAAAAGCTGGTCGCCGACCTCATCGAGCGCCTCCCCGCGCCGAAGCCGACCAAGGTCATCGTCTCCGAGGCCGGCGCATCGGTCTATTCGGCGTCCGAGCTGGCGGCGGTCGAGTTTCCCAATCTCGACGTATCACTGCGTGGCGCCGTCTCCATCGCCCGCCGTTTGCAGGACCCCCTTGCTGAACTCGTCAAGATCGAGCCCAAGGCGATCGGCGTTGGCCAGTATCAGCACGATGTCGACCAGTACCGTCTCGGCCGCTCGCTCGACGCCGTGGTGGAAGACGCCGTGAACGCCGTGGGCGTCGATCTCAACACCGCCTCCGCCCCACTGCTCGCGCGTATCTCGGGTCTTGGCCCGTCCGTCGCCGAAGCCATCGTCGCCCACCGCGACGCCAACGGCCCGTTCCGCTCCCGCAAGGCCTTGCTCGAAGTGCCCCGCCTCGGCCAACGCACCTTCGAGCAGAGCGCAGGGTTCCTGCGCATCACCGACGGTACCGAGCCGCTCGATGCGTCCTCGGTGCACCCTGAAGCCTACGGTGTTGCCCGCAAGATCGTCGCCGCCTGTGGCCGCGATCTGCGCACCCTCATGGGCGACAAGTCGGCCCTGTCAGGCCTCGATCCGAAGCGCTTCGTCGATGAGCGCTTCGGCCTGCCGACGGTGCGCGACATCCTAGCCGAACTGGAAAAGCCCGGCCGCGACCCCCGCCCCGCCTTCAAGACCGCGACATTTGCCGAAGGCATCGACGATATCAAACACCTCAAGCCCGGCATGATGCTGGAAGGCACCGTCACGAACGTCGCCGCCTTTGGTGCGTTCGTCGACATCGGCGTGCATCAGGACGGGCTGGTGCACGTCTCTCAACTGGCCGACAAATTCGTCAAGGACCCCCACGAGGTCGTCAAGGCGGGTGACGTGGTCAAGGTTCGCGTCGTGGAAGTGGACGTGCCGCGCAAGCGCATCGGCCTCACCATGCGCAAGGAAACCGACATCACCACCCCGCGCGAACGCCCCCGCGACCAGCCCCTCCGCACCAACCAGCGCTTGCCCCAGGAAGCGCCCCGCAGCACCGGCTCACTGGGCGACATGCTCAACGAAGCCATGCGCAAGAAGAGATGACGCCTATTGGCGTGGCAGCAGCGCGCTTGGCCGACGCAAGCACGGCGGAATGGTACCAGTTCTGGATCTGAGGGGCACGAAGGTCGGCCTGTACCATCTCGCGCTTTACCGCCATCATGCGGCTATGCAGAGAAGTTTCAGTCAAGGCCTGTCTGGTAGACGTTTCGTCGCCGATGGCCCAGAGGGCGCCCACACCGACTGCCCGAGGCCGATGAGACCAGGCGGCGGTAGTGGTAGTCTATAGCGCCTATGAATAGCCGCTCCAATTTCTTTGGCCTAAGCCTGCGCGAGCTGGACATTCTGCGTCGCCTGTTGACCGAGCGTAGTGTGTCGGGGGTGGCCGCGCAGCTTGGTCAGAGCCAGCCATCGGTCAGCGCCATCCTGCGCCGGTTGCGCGACATTTTCGGCGACCCGCTCCTGGTGCGCTCGGGGCAGAAGATGGTTCTCACCGACAAGGGCATGCTGGTCTCGACCCAGGTCGAGGAACTCATGAATCGCTTCATCGAGTTGCTCGAGTCGGACGAGACATTTGACCCAGCCACGTCCGAGCGGACCATTCGAATTGCGGCCGCCACGTCGTTCGAGTTTTTCCTCGTGCCCCACCTCATCGCCGAGCTGCACAAGGTTGCGCCGCGCTGCAGGTTGGAGCTCTTCGTGCCGACGATGCAAAGCGGCGTGGAGACGGAGCGCGAGACGGGTGGTCTCGATGCAATCATCGGCAACTGGCCGGTGCCGCCGCCGCATCTGAAGCATATGCCGCTTGCGAACTCGGAGCTCGCATGCCTCGTCTGTGCTTCCCATCCCCTGCCCGCCGGCACGCAGCTTACGCTCGAGGACTATGTGAGGCTGAGCCACATCTCCCCCTCGTCCCCGCAGGATCTCTCCATCCGCCCGATCGAGGGCATGCTGGTGAGGTTGGGACTTGAACGTCGCGTGGCGGTGTCGGTGCCTGACTATTCGATCATTCCGCAACTATTGCCCGGAACGCACCACGCCTTCACCGTGGGGCGCCGCTATGCAGAGCACGCGGCGCGGGGCGGCAAGCTCAAGGTCCTGCTGATGCCGGATGAGCTCAAGGTAATGGCCTTCTACCTGCTCTGGCACGAGAGATCGCAGTCCAGCCGCTATCATCGCTGGCTGCGCGAGACCATCCGCCGCCTGGTCCGGGAGCGAGACGTACTGGCGGTTCCAGTCACCGCCCCATAAGGACGCGGTTATGACTCCTATACGAGAAGGGCAACTGTCCCTGCGTTTGTGCCATGCCTAGTCTCCTCGCAACGTGCCTTTGCGAGTGGGCACGGGAACAGCATGATAACGATCAACACAGCAGGGAATCCATGAAACGCATTGCTTGTTACGCGGCTTTGACCGCCGTGAGCCTTTTCCCGTGCCTGCCAGCCCTTGCGCAGGACTACTCGGGTCGCACTCTCGTCGTCGGCACCTGGGGCGGTGATATCGAACGGCTGCTTCGGGAACATGTCGCCGGCCCCCTCGAGGCCAAGACTGGTGCCAAGGTTGAATTTCTGCTCGGCGGCAGCGGTGACCGCATGTCCAAGATGGTTGCAGAGCGCAACAATCCCACCATGGATGTGACCTTCCAGAACATCTATGAGGCGCCCGCCGCCCTGAAGGAGAGCCTGGTCGTCGCCCCTGATACCGCATTGGTGCCGACGGCTGCCGACGTCTGGGCCGGCATGAACGATGGTTGCTATGCCATGAGCCTGGTTGGCCTCGGCATTGCCTATAGCAAGGCTTTGTTCCCCGAAGCGCCTGAATGGGCCGATCTGTGGAAAGAAGAGTTCAAGGGCAAGATGGCCTATGCCCCATATCCCAGCTCGGAAGGCGACGGGATGCTGGCCGTTGCCGCCCGTATCGCTGGCGTCAGCGAACGCGATCCGGACGCCGCCTTTGCCAAGCTGGCGGAACTGGGTGCGCCCGTGCTCAGCTATAGCAGCCTCGACGAAGTCTTCACGCTCATGGATGCCGGCGAAATCGCCGCCGCGCCGATGATCTCGGGCTACGTCCTGTCGAATCTGGAAAACTACGAAGGCATTGGTTTCGTGTTCCCCAAGGCCCCGGGACCGGTACTGGTGCGTGACATGGTCTGCCAGGTGGCGAACAGCCCTGAGCCTGAACTGGCCCAGATGTTCATCGACCTTGCGCTCAGCGTTGAAACGCAGACGGCCTACGCCAAGGAACTCAATTTCGGCCCCACCAACTCCAAGGTTGAACTGACCGAAGAAGAAGCCGCTCGCGTGATCAATACCCCCGAAGAAGTGACAAGCCTGCTTCAGCTGGATTGGTCCTACGTCATCGAGCAGCGTTCCGACTGGACCGATCGCTGGAACAAGCAAATCCTTGGTCAGTAATCACACCTGAACTAGGGATTTAGTGCATTGAAACAGACACCGGACATCAAGCCGATCGCAACGGCGCTCCTCGTAGCACCCGCTGCCATCCTGATGTTCGGTGTCTTCGTCTTGCCGTTTCTGTTTTTGGTGGTGCTCAGCTTTTGGAGCCAGGTTCCCGGCTCTCTGGGCATGGACCCCACCTTCACACTGGCCAACTACGCCCGCATCATCAGCGACAGCTATTATCTGGGCGGCTTGTGGACCACCCTCTGGCTGAGCGGGCTGGTGACGCTGATCTGTCTCATTCTCGCCCTGCCGCTGGCGCGCTGGATCGTGCTGCACGCCAAACGGACCAAAGGCCTGCTCATCGGGCTGTGCATCCTGCCGCTGGTCTGTGGTGCGCTGCTCCCGACCCTTGGTCTGGTCAATCTCTTGAGCCCGCTGGGCTTCATCAATGGCGCGCTCAAGTCCATGGGGCTCATCAAGACCAGCCTGCCGCTGCTCGGAAACATTGCTGGGGTCAGCATCGGATTGGTCCAGGCCTTCCTGCCGCTGATGATCCTGCCCCTCATCAGCACCATCGAGCGTATTCCGCACGATTACGAAAAGGCGGCCATGTCGCTGGGTGCAACCCGCCTTGTGGTGTGGCGCCGCGTGCTGTTGCCGCTGATGCTGCCGGGCATCGTGGCTGGCAGCCTTCTGGTGTTCTGCGCATCGCTGACCGCGTTTGTTACCCCCCAAATTCTGGGCCAGGGCAAGGTCGTGACCTTTGCGTCGCTCGCCTATCAGCAGGCTGCCATGGTGTTGGACTGGCCGTTCGCATCGGCTCTCGGCATGGTCATGCTGCTGTTCCTGGCGTTGGCAGGGATCCTGGGCGCGCTGGTTTCCCGTGGTCTTGGGAGAGGCTCATGACTTCCCGTTTTGGCAAGGCAATGCTGCTGGCCGCCGTTGTGGCTATCCTGCTCTTCCTGCTGGCGCCCATTCTGGTGCTGATCCTCTCGGCATTCGACAGCGGCAACATCTTCCGTTTTCCACCGCGAGCCCTGTCATTCCGCTGGTTCGAAACAGCGCTCAACCATTCCGAATATCGCAGCAGTCTGTGGATCAGCACTGTGCTCGGCCTGATCTCCACCGTGGTCGCCGTGGGGCTGGCCAGTCTTGCCGCCTTTGGGCTGGTGCGCGGCAAGCCGTCCTACCGTCTTGCCATGGAGGTGCTGCTGCTGGCGCCGCTGACCCTGCCGCTGGTGGTCTGGGCAATCGCGCTGCTGTCGATCTATGCGCAGTTGGGCATCAACGGCACGCTGCCGGGCCTGATCCTCGCCCATGTGACCATCACCATGCCATTTGCGGCACGTATCATGATCGCCACGTTCGACGAGATCGATCCCAATCTCGAGGCCGCCGCCAAGAGCTTGGGCGCATCACCGTGGCAGGTGGTTCGCCGCATCACTCTGCCACTGGCCCGGCCAGGCCTGCTGTCCAGCACGGCAATCGCCTTTCTCGTCTCGTTCAATGACGTGGTCGTAACGACGCTGATTGCCGGCGCCGGCTGGATCACGTTCCCCGTCCGCACGTTCTCCCGGCTTCGCACCGAGGGTATCGACCCGACGACCATTGCCATTGGCGCGATGATCGTCGCCTTCACAATTCTGGTGATCGTCCTCGGACAACGCCTCTTCCAGCTTTCAAGGCGCTTCTGATGACCGGATCTCCCTACCTTCGCATCCGCACCGTGCAGAAGAGCTACAAGGGGTCCGTGGCGCTGCACGATATCGACCTTGATGTCGAACAGGGCGCGTTCGTTTCCCTGCTGGGGCCGAGCGGTTGCGGCAAGTCGACCTTGCTGCAGATCCTTGCCGGCCTCATGGAACCCGACCGTGGTCAGATCCAGCTCGACGGCGCGGACATCACCAACCTGCCGCCGTGGCGGCGCAATATCGGGCTGGTCTTCCAGAACTACGCTCTGTTCCCCCACCTCAGCATTCGCCAGAATGTGCGCTTTGGCCTCGACATGCTGGGCATGGGACGGGTTGAGGCAGAGAAACGCGTAGATGAATCGCTGGAGATGGTCGGGCTCGATCCGTCGCTTAGCCGACGCCCGAGCGAGCTCTCCGGTGGCCAACAGCAGCGTGTGGCCATTGCTCGGGCCATTGCGATCCGGCCCGGGCTGCTGCTGATGGATGAGCCCCTGTCCAACCTCGATGCGGTACTGCGCCATAAGGTGCGCCTCGAACTGCGCGAGCTGCATGACCGCACCGGCATCACCACGATCATGGTCACCCATGATCAGGCCGAGGCTCTGGCCACGTCAGATCGCATCGCGGTGATGCAGAGCGGCCGGATTCTGCAATATGAAGCCCCCGAAACCCTCTATAGCGCCCCCGCGACGGCATTCATCGCCGGCTTCGTGGGCAGCCCGCCTGCAAACCTGCTGCCCCTCACGGCAAGCGGCCCGGACAACTGGACCCTGGCCGACGGCCAGGTCTGGCAGCCCGCGGCAGTCCTCGCGCCGAAGGCCAACGGCGCGCAGTCCGGCAGGGCCTGCCTGATCGCCTTGCGGCCGGAGAACCTCACCATCGGCACGACGGGTGACGGTGGCCTGCCAGCGCGCGTCGCTGCTGTCGAATTCAACGGTGGTGATCGTCTGGTCCATGCCGAAACCGGCGGCACGCGGATCACGGTTCGCATCGCCGCCAGCCAGGCCATCACGAGCCCGGACATTCTGCTTTTCCCGCCGCAACAGGCGCCCGTGTTGTTTGACGCGGCGACCGGCACGCGGCTCTGAACTTCCTAGAGATTGATGGAGATTGTCATGACTGACCGTGGTCGTTGGGCAGGCCGCAACCCTGCCAAGGACGAACTGCGCAACGCCATCTGGGATCAACTCGTCGCTGACGGGGTGGCGATCGGTCCGGCGCGGAGCCACATCCCAAACTTTACCGGCGCGGATACGGCCGCCTGGCACATGGTACAGATACCTGCCTGGCGGACGGCTAAGGCCGTGAAGGTCAACCCCGATTCAGCTCAGTACTCGCTGCGGCTGCGCGCCCTGTATGAGGGCAAAACGCTTTACTGCCCGGTCCCAGAGCTGGTGCAGAAGGCTCCCTATGTCCGGATCGATCCCGACCAGCTCAGGGACAAGGGCATATCGTATGAACTGGCGGCGAGCCACCAAGGTTACATGCACTATGGCGAGCGGATCGAGTTTACCGACATTCCCGAGCTCGACTTCTGCGTGTTCGGCTCGGTCGCCGTGACGCGGCAGGGCGCAAGAACCGGCAAAGGCGGCGGATTTGCGGATCTGGAGGCCGGCGTGCTGAACGAACTGGGTCGCATAAGGCCCGACACGCCGCTCGTCACCAGCGTGCATTCGAGCCAGATCGTGCCGGACGGGGACATCGTCATGATGGATTTCGACTGCTGGATGGACTACGTCGCCACCGAGACAGAGCTGATCGCCACGACCAGCACGCACCCCCGCCCCAAGGGCATTTCTTGGGACCATGTCCAGCCTGACCAGTTCGACTCGATCCCGTTCCTGCGCGAGCTGCAACCCAAAGCGAAGCTGTAGCTAACACGGATGGCCAGCTGAAAGATGGCTTGCCCAGCATTGCGCCTGGCACTGCCAGCGTCGAACGTTTCTCTGTTGGTCAGAAACCGCGGTGAGTGAGAGTCCGCTAAGTCACAAGTGGACCTCAGTGGTCGCGGCCGCCGCGGACAACTAGCGCGCTTCGCAGATGCCGGGCGCACAGACGTCGCTCACTCAGAGTTTGGGAACAGGAAGGTCAGGCCGCTGCGGATGCCCCATTCCGGGCCATTCTCGGGGGTGACGAAGTAGTAGCGACCGCCGATCATCCAACTCATGTGCTGCGTTCCGGCCGGGAACACCTTCGAATAGGTGATGTTGGTCGGCACGCTCCATTGCTCGGCTTCCCAGTCGTAGGTGGCCTCGAGGTTGGCGCTGAGCGTCTGGCCGTCGCCCAGCGCATAGGCGGCAAAGGGCTGCAGGAAGGTCTGGTTGACGTCTGGGCGATCCTCTTCCCCCGCGAACGAGACGATGTGGTTGGCAAGCATGCCGATGCTCCACTTGTCGATCTGCTGGAGGACGACCGCGGTCGGACCGATGCCCCACTTGCCGGTGCCGAGCTCGATCTCGGTGGCAGTGGGATAAAGGAACGCAGGACCGGCGCCCCAGGTGAAGCCTTCGATGCCGGAGTCCTTGGGGCTGAAGAAGAAGCTCTGGGTGGTGTCGCCCATGCCCAGGACGGCTTCGGGGAAGATGTCATCGACATAGCTGAACGGCATGATGGTGCGCACGATGACGCTCCAGTCATCGGTCAGCTCAATGGGAACGACAGGCTGCAGGCGGGTGTAGAAGTTGTCGCCGTCGTCATTGGGTCCCCCTCCATAGTCGTAGTTGAACTGGAACGGCACGCTGATCAGCGACGAGATGGGGTTGCTGAGCTGCTTGGCAAGCTCATCTGCATTTTCCTGACCCGACGCTGAGAGCGCGGAAAGTACGAGGGCCAAAATGGCAACCAGGACTCGAGAGGGCATCAATTGTCCGATGCAGCTTGCAGCAGGAATCAAGACTTACCCAGAATCGGGCATTGCCGATTTTGCGTCCAGAACAAGATGCAGCCGGCTACCTATTCGACCCATGTGGTACAATCGGCTCTGCGCTATCTTCCTGCGTTACTCGCCGAGGCCGTGCCTACTCCCTGGAAATCTAGGCTTCATCGCGTCCGGTCAGGACTGCTTGTGACCTGTTACCGGTCCACGTTCGGAGCATGGCCCACTAGCCGCCTCATTTCGGCAGGGTGCGATCCATGTTCCAGAGGCTGTAGGCGCGTTGGCCCACCATAGCCTCGTCTAACCCGGTTTCCTGGATTCTCTCCGGCACCCTCAGGGTGCCGAAACTGTCGAGTCCCCTGAGGATGATCAGCGTGACGGTCGATGCATATGCTGCGACCACGACGACGGCGAACAACTGGACACCGAACTGGTGCAGCCCTGCCTGGACCTGGTTGATCTGCGAACTCGCGAATACGCCGATCAGCAGGGCTCCGGTCACCCCCCCGACCCCATGCGCACGCCATACTTCGAGCGTATCATCTACCTTCAGCGCGCTCTGGACATGCTTGGCGAAATAGCAGGCGGTGGCGCCGATCGCCCCGATCGCAAGTGCAGACATCGGCTCCACATAGCCCGAGGCGGGCGTAATGGTCGCCAGGCCGGCCACCGCGCCGACCAGCACACCGGAGAACGATGGGCGCTTGGTCTCGCGCCACTCCCAGTACATCCAGACAAGCATCGCGATGGAGCCGGCCAGCATCGTGTTGGTGAAGGCGTAAGCCGAGAGCGCATTTGCAGCGTAGGCGCCGCCGGCATTGAAGCCAAACCATCCGAACCACAACAGGCCCGCACCCAGTGCAACCAGCGGAAGGTTGGCTGGGTTGGACTCGCTCTCGCCTTTCGGAACGTCGCGCTTGCCGAGATAGGCTGCCGTTGCCAGCGCCGAAAAACCGGCGGCCGCGTGTATGACGATGCCGCCGGCAAAATCGACGACGCCGAGCTTGGCCAGGAACCCGCCGCCCCAGACCCAATGGGCGGCAGGCAGGTAGACGAGGATTGTCCAGAGCGCGACGAAGCATAGGTAGGCGCCGAACCGAAAGCGGCCGACGAATGCACCGGTCATCAGGCCCGGCGTGATGATGGCGAACATCATCTGATAGGCGAAGACCATGATGAAGGGAATGTTCGGCGCGATGGTCGGATTGGGCGCAACGCCCACGCCGAGCATGCCGAAATGGTCGGCCACGTTGCCAATCACGCCGCCGATGTCTCGCCCGAAGACCAGGCTGAACCCGCCGAAGACCCAAATGATTCCGACGATACCCATGCAGACGAAGTTCTGGATCATGATGGAAAGCATGTCGCGCTGCCTGACGAGCCCCCCGTAAAACAGTGCGAGCGCAGGCGTCATCATGCACACGAGGGCCGTGCAGAACAGTATGAATGCGGTGTCGCCGGAGTTGATGGTTTGCATCTCAGCAGGTCTCACTCTGTCCTAAAATTCGGAACGTGCTGCGACCCTGTCGAACTCCCTCCGGCTCGCGCGTCTACCTCCGTGGGGGCGTCGTGACCGCCATCACCGCGCCAGCAATTGCCGCCCCGCGCTAAGACGTACAGATCGCCTCTTCATGATCACCACGCCTCAATGAGGAATATCGATGGAGCGGTGTGCGCCAGCACGGGCTAATCGATTCCAAATTGCCGCCGACACAATTGAGTAAACAATCAGTTGCCTCGGGTTGTCCTGCTTGGAAACTTCAAATGAATGGCGGCGAAGCGGCTCACCATCTAGATGCTTTCTAGAGAAGCATTCGACCTCCAGGAGGGAGACGCAATGTGGCTGTCACCTGAGGAACGCGTTCACGCATGGTAGGTGGCCCAGCGACCGCCTGTGCGCCGGGTGCGGACGGTCGGAAGTCCCCTGCTCGATCCAACCCGACCGACATCCACGCAGCGCCTATCCACGATCATCGGCGAACAGTTTGTCCTCATCGATCTCGGCGATCGCTTTGACGCCGCATAGCCCCATGGTGGTCAGCAATTCCTTGTGTACGATTTCAAGCGCACGTGTCACGCCGCGCTCGCCCGCCGCGCCGAGGCCATAGAGCATGGCACGGCCCATCATCACGCCATTGGCGCCAAGGGCCAGCGCCTTGAACACGTCCTGGCCCGAAGCAAAGCCGCTGTCGATGAGAAGTTCGGTGCGCCCTGCTAGCGCCCGCACGATGGCCGGCAGAGCTGCGATGGTGGATGGCGCACCGTCGAGCTGGCGGCCGCCATGATTGGAGATGACAATAGCATCGGCGCCGGTCTGGTGGCCCTTGACCGCATCCTCTGGATCGTTGAGGCCCTTAAGGATCAGCTTGCCCTTCCAGCGGTCGCGAATGCGGCGCACGTCGTCCCAGTTCAGACTGGGATCGAACTGCGCATCGGTCCACTCCGCCAGGCTCTGCTTGCCGTTGATCTCATGCACATGGCCTTCGAGATTGCCGAAGTTCATCTTCCGCACCTTGAGCATTTCGAGGCACCAGGCCGGCTTGGACGCGACGTTCATGAGGTTGCGCAAGGTCGGCTTGGGCGGTGACGACAGGCCGTTATGAATGTCCTTGTGCCGCTGTCCGACCATCTGCAGGTCGAGGGTCAGTACCAGCGTATCGACGCCGGCCGCCTCGGCGCGCTGCATCAGCTTGTCGGTAAAGCTGCGATCCTTGATGACATAGAGCTGGAACCAGAACGGCTTCGTAGCACTTCGCGCAACGTCTTCGATCGATGCGATCGACACCGTCGACAGCGTGAACGGGATGCCAAACTTCTCGCACGCCTTCTGCACCAGGATTTCGCCGTTGGGCCATGTCATGCCGGTAAGGCCGGTGGGTGACGCCGCCACGGGCATCGTGACCGGCAACCCCAGCATCGTGCTGGCGGTCGAGCGCCGTGAGACATCGACGGCCACGCGCTGGCGCAGCCGGATGTCGCGCAGGTCGCTGGCATTGGCGCGATAGGTCGTTTCCGTCCACGACCCGGAGTCCACATAGTCGTAGAACATCTTGGGCACGCGCTGGTGCGCAGCTGCGCGAAGGTCCTCGACGCTGGCGAATTTCTTCATGATGAACTGACTTCACTGGAATAGTTGGTGGACCAGATCTGGCGGGTGCGAAGGGCGATGGTCCGGATGCCCTTTGCCTTTGGTGGCAAGCGGTTGGGAAAACCGCCCTGATCCCACCCCGGCTGCTGGGCCTGCGTGGGTCCGCCTTAGCCGAAACGGTGCTCATGCCGGCCGGTCGCCGCCACATCGAGCTCGAACAATGACCCCGCTTCCGGTGCTGCGAGCAGGTCGCTCGTGCCCATGCCATTGGCTGCGGACGTGAACGCGCCCGCGCGAGGTTCTCACCAAAGAAGGTAAGGCTCGATGGGCGCTGCACCGGCACGCGCCAGCTCTCGAGCAGACGGCCGCCTGCGTCGATCATCTTGATGTTCCAGCCATTCCACTGGCCAGTCCAGACATTGCCGTCGACGTCGACGGTGAGACCGTCCGGCAGGCCCTGTCCTACCGGGTGGTCAAAGAGAACACGCTGACCGGAGAGTTCTCCCGACGCAGCGTCGAAATCGAAGGCGTAGGTTTTGAGAGCGGTGGAATCGTTGATGTAGAAAACCGACCCGTCCGGGCTCCAGCCCATGCCGTTGGGCAACTCCAGCTTGATGCCGCTGTCCCGCACTACGCCAGTCGGCGTCACGCAGAAGACACGTCCGTCCGCGAATGTGTCGGGCGCGTGGATGTCGTCGATCATCGTCCCGACCCAGAGATTACCTGCCGCGTCGACTCGACCGTCATTGGCGCGCATCCGGGGCACCTCCACCGGCAGGACCGCGATCGGGGTTTCCCGGCCGGTGCTCAGATTGAGAAGGAACACCTCGGCGCCCGCGGCAACCACGAGCACATCGGGATCGGACGTGAGTCCGACGCAGCCGTTGCTGTTCCGCGTCACCCAGACGCCGTCCTGTCGGCCGCTCACAGCACGATAGCGATGGATCCGGCATCTGCGGATATCGACCCAGTAGAGGGCGCCTAGGCGCGCATCCCAGATCGGCCCTTCGCCCAGACTTGCATTGGCCTGATGCAGCACATTCACAACCGTCACCGTCGCACCCCGAACTGGCTTGCAATGTTATATGACATCTTATAACCATACGTTCCGGCCGACGGAGAGCGCAAGCTGAAAACGGCCCGAAACAGGAGGAAAATCCAGAATGCGCCACGCCAAGTGGAAGTCAGCGCTGCTGCCGTTCGCCGCTGCCACCCTTATTGTTGCCGGCCCTGCCTTCGCGCAGGACGGTGTCGAAATCGCCGCCGAGGCTTTCTCATCCGAGCTCTGCCAGCCCAGCGACCCGGCTGCCGTTGCCGATATTCCGGGCGGCGTTTCGGGGTATACCGGCTTTGAATCGGCGGCCGGAGACTGGCTCGTCGAGGCTGAAGCCAGCACGCTGGCCGGCAAGCGCGTTGCGCTCACCGTCATGGGTCTTGGCCAGCCCTTCTTCCTCGCGATCAAGTCGCACTGGGAGCGCATGGCCGCCAAGTATGGCTTCGAGCTGAAGGTCTATGATGGCCGCTTCGATGCCGGCACCGTGCAGAAGCTCGTCGACGACGTGATCTCCGACGCACCGGACGCTGTAGCCTTCGCACCGCTCGACAGCGCCGCGTCCGTCGGCCAGGTCAAGCGCATGCAGGAAGCCGGCCTCACGGTCGTCACCTACAACGTGCAGCCGGCCGAAGCGATTGCTCCGCGTGTCTTCGCCAACGACTATGACGGCCCGGCCATCGTCGGCTGCAACACGGCCGCCTACTTCAAAGCCCGCTTCGGCGACAAGCCTGCCGTAATCGGGATCGTCGACTATCCAATCCTGCCGCAGGTGCAGGATCGCAAGAACGGCTTCCTCAAGGGCTTCCTCTCGGTCATCCCGACCGCAACAGTGGCGCAGGCCGTGGATGGCGGCGCGACGATCGACAAGGCCAATCCGGCGGCTGGCGACATGCTGCAGGCGCATCCCGATATCAACGTGATCTTCGGCATCAACAACGACAGCTCGCTGGGTGCACTCGCCGCGCTCCGCGCCGCCGGCCTCTACTCGGCTGACTGGGGCGTCATGTCGTCCGTGGACGGCTCTGCGCCGATCATGGCCGAACTGGGCAACCCTGACTCGCCGCTCAAGGCCGAGAGCGGTTACCCGCCCTACGACTTCTCGCTTGCCACGCTCAACCTGCTGGCCGCAGCTGTCGACGGCAAGGCCGACGCCAGCACCCAGGTGGTGGTTGGCTACCCGGCAATCGAACCGACTGCCGAGGGCATCAAGACCTGGCTCGACACGCAGTATCCCAACTGATCCTATCGCGAACGGGGGCGGCGTCATGCGACGCCGTCCCCGCCTGCATGGCCCCTTCAATGACACATCAATCGACACTTCAGGACGCTGCGCAGTCGACACCGCTCTTGCGTGTCACTGGCCTCTCCAAGGGCTTTCCAGGCGTGCAGGCGCTGCGCGGCGTCGACTTCGATCTGCGCGCCGGCGAGGTGCATTGCCTGATCGGCGAGAACGGCGCCGGCAAATCCACTCTGGTAAAGATACTGGCCGGCGTGCACTCAGCCGATGCCGGTGAACTGCTGGTGAATGGGCGGCCGGTGAGCTTTGCCAACCCACTCGCCGCGCAGGATGCCGGCATCGCCTGCATCTTCCAGGAACTCAATGTGGTCGGCGGCCTCACCGTCGCAGAAAACATCATGCTGGGTGCCGAGCCCAGCCGCTTTGGCACGGTCGACCGCAAGGCCTCCGAGGCACGGGCCCGCGAGTTGCTGCTCAGCGTCGGCTTCGATGAACTCGATGTCGCTAGCCACTGCTCCGATCTTTCGCCCGCGCAGAAGCAGGCAGTGATGATCGCGAAGGCGCTGCGCCAGAATGCCCGTATCATCATCATGGACGAGCCATCCTCCCCACTCGAGGAGCTCGAAGTGCGGCAGCTCTACCAAGTGATCGCTCGCCTCAAGCAGGCCGGCTGCGGCATCATCTATGTCTCCCACAAGATGCGAGAGATCAGCGAGCTGGGCGACCGGATCACCGTGTTCAAGGATGGCGCCCGCGTCGCCACTGTGGGCCGCGGAGAGGCCGATGGCGAGACCCTCGTCCGCCTCATGGTCGGTCGTAAGCTGACCGAACTGTTTCCAGCCAAGACGCGTACGCCCGGTGAACCGATCCTGCGTGTCGACGCGCTGACCGGGCCGCGCATCCACTCCATAACCTTCGAACTCCGCGCCGGCGAGATTCTGGGCATTGCCGGACTCGTTGGCGCCGGTCGTACCGAGTTGCTGCGGACCCTGTTTGGCGCCGACCCGCGGTACTCCGGGACCGTTCATCTCGATGGCAAGAGCGTATCGCCGGACTCGGTCCGTGCCGCCATTCGCGCCGGCATGGCGTTCGTGCCCGAGGAGCGGCGCAGCCAAGGCATCGTGCCGGTACTCGGCGTGGGCGACAATGCCAGCCTCGTATGGGACGAATTCGTCAACCAGCGCGGCCCCTTTGCCAAACGTCACGCCGCCGCCAGCGAGATCGTGCGCCTGCTCGACGTCAAGACGCCAAGCCTCGAGCAACGCATCGGCGCCCTGAGCGGCGGCAACCAGCAGAAAGTCGTCCTCGGAAAATGGCTCTCCATGCAGACCCGCGTCGTCCTGCTCGACGAGCCGACCCGCGGCGTGGACGTCGGCGCCAAGCGCGAGATCTATCGCATCATTGACGACCTCGCCCGCCGCGGCCTCGGCATTGTGCTGGTGTCGTCGGAACTGCCCGAACTGTTGGGCCTCGCCGATCGACTGCTGGTACTCAATAACGGCAATGCCGTCGGTGAACTGCCCGGCAGCGCCCGCGAAGAAGACGTCATCGAACTCTCGATGCTGCATGCATCGACAGACCAGAAGTGAATGAGGGGAACTCGCTTGCCGGACAATGCCACCATGGATGTCGTGCCGCCCGGAACGGTCACCCGGTCCCGCGGAATTGATCGCAGAACCCTGCAGACACTCGCCACCTTCAGCGTACTGGTGGTGATGTGCGTCGTCTTTTCGCTGCTCAGCAGCCGGTTCCTCACGCTGTCCAACTTCCAGAACCTGATGCGCAACACCGCGCCGCTGATCATCGCCGGCAGCGGCATGACGGCGATCATGATTGCGCGTGGCATCGACCTGTCGGTGGGCAGCGTCCTCGCCGCCTCCTCGGTGCTTGCCGCAGCCTTAGCCGTCGCTGGCATACCGCTCTACCTGGCCTTCGTCCTGGCATTGGGCTTCGGCGCAGTCGTCGGCCTCGCCAATGGCGTTATCATCGCCAAGATGCAGGTGAGCGCCATCATCGTCACGTTGGGCACCCTCAACATCGGACGAGGCATCGCCTACCTGATCTCGCCTAGTGCGATTCTGGTCGGCCTGCCGCCCAACTGGGGCGATGTCGGCACGAGCAAGATCGGTATCTTCCCGATGCCTATCGTTATCGCTCTCGCCGTGGTCGCGCTGTTCCACTGGATCACTACCTACGCCACCTTCGGCAAACGCATCTACGCCATCGGCGGCAACGAAGAAGCCGCTCGCCTCTCTGGCATCAATGTCGAACGCACCCTGATGGTGCTCTACATGCTCTGCGGGCTGACCGCTGCGCTTGCGGGCCTGGTCCTGTCCTCGCGCGTCGGCTCGGGCGACCCAAATATTGGCGTCGGCTTCGAGTTGCAGGTCATCGCCGCTGTGATCATCGGCGGCACGAGCCTGTCGGGCGGCGAAGGCCGTATCCTGGGGACGGTCATCGGCGCCTTGATTATCGGCGTGCTCTCCAATGGCCTCAACCTCGCCGGCGTGGAACCGTTCTGGCAATACGTTGCACAAGGCGTGGTCCTGATTGCCGCCGTCATCATCGACCGTCGCGTCAATCTCACTGTGATCAAGGTTGGCAGGCGTTAGGAGCAAGAATGAGCACCACCCGCACCGCAGTCGTCACCGGCACCGCCGGCATCGCCCTGGGCATCGCGCGTCGCCTTTTGTCCGACGGCTTCAGGGTCATCCTCTGCGGCAATGACGCGTCCCAGAACGCGGCCGCACGCGCCACCTTCCACGGAGCCGCTGTCGACGTCGTGGACCTCGACGTCTCCAGCGCTGCCGATGTAGACGCCTTCGCCAGCCAGCTCGGCGCGAGCCAGTCGACCGTCGATGCGCTGGTCAACTGCGCCGCGATCCAGACCTATGGCAACATCGAGACGACGACGCCCGAGCACTGGGACAAGGTCATTCGTATCAACCTGAGTGGCTACTATCTGATGGCACACTTCCTATACCCGTTGCTCAAGGCGGCGGGGTCGGCGTCCATCGTCAACATGGCCTCGGTGCAGGGTCACTTGAACCAGCACAATGTCCTCGCCTACGCCACGTCCAAGGGTGCCATCCATGCGTTCACGCGGGCGCTCGCTGTGGACTGCGCCAAGGCCGGTGTGCGCGTGAACTCCATCTCGCCCGGCTCCATCCGCACGCCGCTGCTTGAGTTCTCAGCCCGCGAGCGGACACCACCTGGCGGCGACGTGGAAGAAACGCTCGCTGGATTCGGTAAGTCCCACCCCATCGGGCGTGTCGGCAGCGTCGAAGAGGTTGGTGCCCTCGTCGCCTTCCTGGTTGGCTCTGAGTCAGGGTTCTGCACCGGCGGTGACTATCCGATCGATGGCGGCCTCAAGGCCTTCCTCGGTGTGTGACGACAACAGCAATGGGGATCGAACGTGACAGAACCGAAACCGCCCATGGCCGCCTCCCCTCGCCCAGAGCGTGTTGACCTGCCGGCATTCGTTGCCGACGAAGTCCGCACCTGGATCGCCGCCGGTAAGCTCGCGCCCGGCTCGAAGGTGCCGACCGAACGCGAACTCGGCGAGATGTACCAGGTCAGCCGCATCGTCGTGCGCGAAGCAATCTCCCGGTTGCGGCACGAAGGCCTTGTCGTATCGCAACAGGGGAAGGGCGTTTTCGTGGCCTCTCCCGAGGACAGCCGCTTCTTGCAGATTCCCGAACGGTCCTTGTCGACGCCCGAGGACTATCGCAAGCTCTACGAACTTCGGCTCGTACTCGAGACCGGCGCCGCCGGCCTCGCCGCGCAGCACCGCAGTGAGGACGACCTACAAGCGTTGCGAGACGCTATCGAGGACCTTCGCAAGGTTCAGACGCTCGACCGTACCTATGTTACGTCGGACATCAGCTTCCATCGTGCGGTATCCGCCGCCACGCGGAACCCGTTCCTTGCGATCATGGCGTCGTTCGTGGACACTCGGCTGCGCGAAAGCATCGCGCTCGCCATCCGCTCGCTCGACTACCGGCAGACAGTCGACATTACGGTGAGTGAGCACGAGGCCATCTACCAAGGCATCCTTGATCGGTCACCGGCGAAGGCGGCTGAATCCATGCGTCTTCACCTCACTAATGCCTCGCGTCGGCTCGGTTTGTAGCAGAAGCTGCAAGTGACGCTGCGCCACTGGGGCAGACC
>Ga0247822_10000681_pt1 | contig 18997 bp, 14 predicted proteins | sample 13C_Cellulose_Da_FD_192423 | JGI IMG/M metagenome (GOLD analysis project Ga0247822, IMG submission 192423) | Soil microbial communities from agricultural site in Penn Yan, New York, United States - 13C_Cellulose_Day30 | ecosystem: Environmental > Terrestrial > Soil > Agricultural land | place...
TCACCCTGTCGGAAGAGGTCTACAGCTTTTAGCAGATCCTCTACGTACTCGGGAAACTTCATTGCGGACTCAGGTCTCGAACTATGGGCAAAGAGGTTGATCCGATCGCGTTCGGCTTTGAAATTCTGCCGGTAGATCAAGCTCCCGACTCCTGCTTTAATGTCCTGATGGCCGATCGTATCGAGTTGCCTCTCCGCCCGCTCCCATTCGCCCGAAAAGCATGAGAGCTCGAACAGGAACGTGCGGGCTGCTACCTGGGTCGGATTCGTCTTGACAAGATTGATCGCAGACTCGATCGCCCCGTTCAAATTTCCCTCATCGAGCTTCAATTTGGCTTCATTCATAATCTAAACCGCCGCAATCTAATGCTTAAACCCCTGCTAGTCGGCTCAAGGAGCCTATCTCACGATCGTCTGCGGAGCAGCCTTTAGGTTCTTAAATAGACTCTTGTCGAAAGGATCGCCTCCGCTTGGACGAATGGTCGCGGTCAAGGACTTGCCGCCGACGCTGTACGTCAAATTGTATTCGCCGCCTGCCTGCTTCTGCGGATTGCCGGCATCTACGAACCTGAACAATCCCCAATTACCCGGGAACGTTGGCGGAGCCGAAGCTGAAGGGCTCGGCGTCGAAGTATTCGAATTGCTCGCCGCCGGAGCAGAACTCGAATCAGAGACCAGGCGAATGATCACGCCGGTCTCGGCAGATCCGCTTGCCGGGAAGGTCCCCTTGATCGAGCCAGTTCCCTCGGACGTGACCTTCTGTCCGTCTATGTTGACCTCAACGAGGCCGCCCGATGTTGGGTTCAGCTTAAATTCGTACTCGAACTTCGGCGTGGGACTCGATCCGAACAAGGCTTTCTGCAACGCAAGAGCACTGTTAACGTACGTTACGAATTCATCGTTGAGTTGAACCGGTGCTCCTTCCTTAAGCTTGACCTTGCCGTCCGCCTCTTCGAAGAATGGCGCGATTTCCTTATAGAAGGCGGTGAACTTGCCATCGTTCGGATTGAGAAACGCTGTTAATTTGGTTAGGTCCGCCTCGGAGGCTCCGTCCTCGAACGGGAATCCTTTTGCAACGTCAGCAGCCGCAGGTGCGATCTCCTGAGCCCATTGTCGACCAACCTTATCTTTGACTCCGGCTCCGAGCAGTGTACGGAGATTGTCGATCGGCTGCTCAAGGAACGAAGCAACATCCTGACTCGCGGGCGTTTCGCTGAAAGGAGCCAGAAGCGCAGTGATCGCAGTCTCGCGTGGACGAAGCTTTAGCGGGTCGTTACCCTCATCCTGAGCCATCGCGGCGCCGTCTTCCTTAAGCTTCGCGTCAGAGACACCAGCGATCGACTTGTGCACATTGCCTAATTGGGTAATGTACGCTTCGATCGGGGCTTTCGCTCCCTGGTCCGGTGTTCCAATAAACGTAACTAATGGGCGAAATGCCTTCTCAGGCTCCGTCGGCGGTGTTTCGGCTGACTTATTACCGAAGAGTTTACCTTTGATCCAATCGAACCAGCCTTGTTCGTCCTTTGAGGAAAGGATGGTGTTCCGCTTGATCTCGCTGGCGAGAACCTTGATCGGAGAGTTGGCCGACGAGAACGAAAGTATCGCACTAGCCGCATCGTTGGCGTTCTTATACGGCCTGACCCTTGTGTTCTTCACAAAGCTTCGCCAATGGTCGGCGTAATCGCGGTAGTAACGCTCTTGAATGTCGTTAGTGTCGGTCGCGCTCGCAACGGCTGATCGGCCCTGTTCGCCCATCACCCAATCGTCTTCGCTGAGCTTGACGGTGGCTTCGAGGATCGCGACCTGCATCTTCTCGTATCCGGGCCGGGTATAGGCTGAAGGAACGGTGTAGTTGCTCTCGATGAATGTCGGGTCAGCGCCTTTATCCGTCAACATTCGCTCGGCGGTCGTTTTTCCGATGGTTTCGTCGATCTCCTTCGAGATCTCGGTGACCTTGCGGCTCAGGTAACGATACTTCGCCGGGAAGGCCTGGAGCTTCTTTCGTGCGTCGTCAACGAGTTTGCCGTCGAGATTGATCCGCGGAAACTCAACTTCGGGACCGTCCCGATCGACCTGCTTCGACCAGAATTCAAGCTGCTGCTGGGCGATCAGCTTCATGTCCGGCGGCACTTTCGCATCGGAGACCCAGAGGTCTGCCAAGGCGGTCGAGAGGTGGCTCGACTCGGCCCGCGTCTTGTACTCGCCCGAGAGCATTAGGTAAGCCTTTAAGAGATCGTAGTTGCGGCTCAGTACCTGCTCTTCCTTTTCGTTCAGCTGGGCCGGATTCGCCACCGGATTGCTGTCGGCAAATTTTCGAAGCTCGGCTTCAAGCTTCGCGACCATTGGCTTCTTGAATCGTTGTTCGACGACCGCGAAGTACATCGGCAGCAGCGAACGCTTGTAAACCGCGTTGCCGGAGTACATCCCGAAACGCATATAGATCGGGGCTCCGTCACGCTCGTATTCATCGAGCCGTGCGAGCAGCTGCCGCATCTCTTCGGTCGTATTAATCTCGCGTTTTGCCTCGACATCGTTCTTCGCCAGCGGGTTGCGCCCGCCATCGGCCTTCACGATCGTCAACATCCGATCGCCGACCTCTTCGGCCTGGGCGAGCATCTGGTTGTTCGTGATCAGCGACACCGCCGACATTCCGAGAAGAAAGACAACGAGGAGCGAGACCAACACGGTCATCAACCACCCCAAAATAGGAGCCTTTTGACGCTGGGCGATGAACGTCCTTACGAGGTCCTTGTCGCGGAGGACAACGTCCCTAAAAAGTCGCTCAACAAAGTAGCCGGACGCGACAGTCTCGTGGCCGTTGCCGCCACCCTTAGCCGGCGGAGCCGCAGTGAAATAGAAGCCGCGAAGGAATGGATTTTCACTGAATGGATTCGGTCGGAACAGGGCATTGACAAACGCTCCGAACTTTCGCCGGCCGGTGCCAAAATGCAGCGGAAAATTAAATATCCTTAACTGGCGAACGGGTGCGAACGGAGCGGACAAGCGAGTGATACGGCGCTTCATCAAAGACTCGTGGAGCACGGCATACTCGCTATCGAACTGAGCCTGGGCGTTCTCACTTTTCTCGATCGGGATCGTTGCTCCCCAAACGAGCGTCTTGTCCTCGGCTTTCGATGCGGAAAACGAGTCGCGGAACCCTTCGATCGCATCGGCATGCGAAAATACCAGATACACCGGGAATCTGACCTTTAACCGCTGCATCACCTCGTCGAGACGGGCCCGCTGGACCTTGGCGAGTTCTTCGATCTCGCGCTCGTCGGCTCTAAGGATACGGTCAGCGTCGACCACTAAAATGAGTCCGTCGAGCGGACGGTTCGAGCGATACTTTTTAACCGTCTCGAGCAGCGACGACCACTCATTGGCGTCGAGTCCTTCGGCTTGGTATCGGCCCGCCGAGTCGATAAAAACGGCGTCGTTGGCAACTCGCCAGTCAACGCTAGGCGTCGGGCGTACGACCTTTTGTTCTGCTTGGCGCTGACTGGGAAGATTCTGGAAATTCAGATTCGAGCTTACTACCAGTGAGCTTTTCCCGGACCTGGGCGATCCCACAACCAGGTACCACGGAAGGCCGTAAACCGCATCCTGTCCGCCCGTCCCGAGATTGGAAGACTTCAGGAACTGAACGGCCTCTTCAAACCCGGCTGCTAAACCTTCGCCTCCACCACTCGGAGCGGGAGGGTTCTGTCCGTTGGAAGCAGGCTGGTCGACCCCATTGGATTCTCCGGCGGCGGCGGCCTCAGCCGCTTCTTTCTTCTTTCTTCGCCGGGACATTACGAAGCCGAAAAGGAGTACGAATGGAAACGTTATCAAAACGAATGCGAGGAGAATTAACGTGCGTTCCCAATACCCAAGTCTGGGATACGGGTACAGCATTGTCGCGGCCGCAACAATACTGTACATGGAAAAGCAGGTGCCTATTCCGATGATCGAACTTAGTTTGTTGCTATGCCAACCCATCGATAAGTAAAATTCCTATCCGATCAGACCCGCAGTTTTTCGACCGTTTCTTGCAAAAATTTGGAAGATAGAAGAAACATGACAAAGTAGACGATGACTCCAAGACCAATGAATGCGAGGGTTCCGACCTTGGCCCATATCGGCATCCCCTTCTTCTCCGGTGGCTTGGGCTGGTCATTGGCTATCCAGTTCGGTGACAGCTCGACGGCCTTGATCTTGCCAACCTTGACGAGTTCATTCGCCGTTTTTTGCATTACTGCGAGCAATTTGTCCTGCTCGTAGATCCCGTACCTACCCTTGAATCCGAGAAGCATGCAATAGTAATAGATCTCGACAGCGTCCTGTGTTACCTCGATCTGGGGAAGCATCGAGTCGAGTTTGTCGAAAAACTTATTGCCGGCAAGCTGCTCACCGAAGAATTTAAGCTGAAGCGGATTCTTTTCCCATTCGTGCCTTAGGGGGAAGTCCGCGGTTAAGACCGCCTCATCAACGAAAGCGGCCAGTCCGAATTTCGAGACGCTGACTATCTTATGATTGAAACGATACCGCTCGGCTCGCCGGTCGAAATCGTCAAACATAGATTCAACCTTTGGACGCAGTTCGGGCGAAGGCGTCACGATGCCGGCTTTGACCCTCAAAACGAGGTCTAATATTGGGCCCGCGAAGGTTATCAGGTCGTTTTTTGAGGCTGCCTCGCTCATTTCTTAAGGTTTGACGGCGTAGAGTTCGAGCTTCTCATCCGGGATGTCATTCGGTACATAAACCGATATCACTTTCGAACCCGCAATGCCGTTCCAGTACGGCCCGATGTTATCCAACTGGAAATACTTGAATCCGACGCGAGTCGGGATCGGGGCCGGCGGCGGGCTGGCGTGGGTGAGAACCACACCCGGAAGGGCCGAACCGATCACAGAATCGATCACATCACGCGACGCTATTTTAACAACGCGTGGAACACCTTCAATAAGTTTCGCCTCCGGCATCTGAGCTCGGACGGCAAGGAAGAATCCGGCCTCCTTGATGAGCCTTTCATCATCGATCCTGCCGACGTACAGAGTGTCTCGCGTCTTCTCCAGCGGGATCGCAACACAGCGGCTCGGGATCACGGTTTCAAGCAGGTCCTTTAACTGGGCAGCCAAATTACTGAATGTGAAATGGAGGTCGTCGTGATCGTATTTCACGATGTCCTTAGGCTGCATTTCGATCGAGAATGTCATCAATTGTCCGATCAGTCGAACGAATTCTTCATACAGACGCTCAGGGTGCAGTACCGGCGAGCGGAAGAAGTGCGACATTATCGGGATCGAATTGTTGATCGTGTGGAGCAGCCAGAAAACCGCGACTTCGGAGGTTGTGAAGTCTGCAAGCGATGCATTGCTTTGTCGACGCTGCTCTGAAAGGCTTGCACCCTTCGTAATAAGTATCTCGACTATCTGCCGCACCATTGCGGTCAGCCAATCGTTCGCGGAGATCTTGAGGATGGGCGGGATGTAGTCGTCCGCAACCGTAAGCTGGCCGGTCGGCGTTCGCTGGATCTCGGCGATCTTCATCGACGTAAAGCCGTCCCGAAGTTCGTCGTCAAAAATTATTCGCAGGTTGCTCTTGGCGTAGGCAACTGCCTGTTCGTTCGAGCCAGTGGTTTCGTCTTTTACGTTGCGGCCTTCTTGCAAATATCGCAGATTTCCGTTTGCTCCAGCCCCGCTAGACTGAAAGTTAGCCTCGCCGATCTTCTTTGCGGGAATCGCGAGATGAACCCCGAGACGCTCGGCATCAACTCGGAAATGATTGCCGATCGGTCGCATATCCGGTGCCGCCTCAGCGTCAGGCACGTTTACGAAGAGTCCGTCAGGAAGAACGCCGCGGCAAGTAGTTACCTGAAAGTTGCCATTCGCGATCGATTCGGCGCTGAATCGCAGCTCGAGGATGCCGTACTCATGCTGCATTATGGACCGAACCCGCGAGTTCAACAGCTCTTCGTGATAATTATCCGACTGCTGAAAGTGGTGCGGCGTCAGGAGCATTCCCTCGTTCCAGACGATCTTTCGGTATTTGCTCATATAGGGTCAGACGACAATAGTAGAACGAGTTTCAAAATTAGTAAACGCGCCGACCGAATTCGTTCACATTAAACGAGTTGCCTAAAAACAAGACGCGAGAAATCTCGGGAAATCGGCTCTCGAAACTACCCCAAGACTTTAAACCTCAAGCGCATCGATATTGACGCCAAAATCCTTCGGATTTTGCGCAATGGTCCCGATCGCCAGAAAACTCAGTGCCCGATCGAACTCGCCGGCTGTTATTTTTTGCCTTTTCTCCAGGAACCAGATGGTGCGAATAGTCCGCGAACTCTCGCTAACTTCGTTGGCGAGAGCCTGGAGCATGTTCCGCATTTTCATCGTGTCGCCCCTCTCGCCCTGGTCGTAAGCGGCGATCAACAGAAGGCAATCGTCCCCAAATTCAGTGCCGATGTGCACTTTCAGCTTTTGGAGCACCGGAGCGACGGTTTCGGCCGCTGCGACGATGTCGCCCTTGGAAGTCCCGAGTTTCGTGGCGGCGGCGATGGCGACCAGCATCGGGTGAAGGCTGGTTTTGGTCGCAATGTCCTTGATCTTTGAGCTGTTCTGCTTTGCCGACTTGAGATTTTCAGCGACCGCAGACGATCCGCTTAGCTGCTTGATCTTCGCGCTTACGCGCTTTGCCTGATCGGTCGTCAGAAAGATCTTCGGGTCGTTTTCCGCGACCTTTCGCAAGAACGCCGCTCCGTTCACCTCGACCTTGGCAGTCTCCGACAGATTTGCAGGCGTCGGCGTTGGAGCATTCGACATACCTGAATTTGCCGGTGTCGAACTTGGAGCAGGAGTCTTGTCCGGATCCTTACCATTCGCCGGAGGATCGTCCTCAGGTATTGGATCGTCGTCGCCGTTGTTTGCTACTGCTACGGTCGGGTTTCGAGCGAGAACGAGATAAACGACACCGCCGGCGAGCGAAACCAGGACAAGCGCCAATACAGGGATCGCCAGGATCAACCCGATCGGGACCGAACGTCCGGATGCCCGAGCAGCAGCAGCAGCGGCGGGTTTCGCCTTCGGAGCCGCCGGAGCTGCAGTCGGGGTTGGTTGAATCGGTTCGACTCGAGATTCGGCGATCTCAACGCGGATCTGCAGGCCGCCGAGGCTGACAGACGAACCGTCGTATAATGGGGCCGCGTCAAAAACGGGCGAGCCGTTCAGTTCCGTACCGTTGCTTGAACCGGCGTCGGCAATCTCCCATCGGCCGGCAAAATGCTCGATCTGCGCGTGAACCCTAGACAAGCGCGAATCGGCGATGGCGAGATCGGAATCAGAATGCCGCCCGATCACGAACTTCGAGCCGTCCACGCGAACGCGGCGGCTGACGCCTTCAGGGTCTTTGAAATTTAGCCAAAGTTCAGGCATCCGGTAAAAGGTAGAACGTTCCGGGTTGGTACAGGGTTTCCGCAAGGGAAACTATTATTTCGAGTAAGTCGACAAGGGTTGAAGCTTTAATCCAAAGTCCTGAGGATACTCGCCGATGATCGCCGCCGCAAAGAATTTCGGTACGTATTTAAAGTTTTCCGACTGAAACTGCTTCGACAGCTTTTCACCATTCGCGATCAATGTCCAAAAATCCCGGGGAAGGCCGCTGTCCGATTCGAGAGCCTTTACAAGGTTCGAACTCAAACCACCCTCGCCGCTGTTGTAGCTGCCGATCGCGAGCGGCACACTCGCCGGCCCGGTCCCATAACGGCCCAAGAGTGACTTCATATAAGAAGCCGCTGCACGAGCGGACGGCTCGGGCTGACAGCGTTCGTCCGGATTGTTGGGCGACGCACCCGGTTTCGTATCAAGCCCGTGAGCTTTACCCGTCGCCTGCGTGAACTGGAACATCCCAAGCGGCCCGGTCGGACTTTGCAGACACACGCAATGCTCCGATTCGATCATCGCCAGATACAGGCCGATCCGCGGATCGGTACCCTTCTCGTTAAAGGCTTTTACGATAAATGGGGCGTTCTTGCTCGCACGCTCGTAGGTCGCCTGAAGGTTATCCGCAAATCCGCAAGTGCCCGTTTTCTTCGCGACGTTCGCCCGTTTAGCGTATCCATCGGCAAATCCTTTGATCTTGTCGAGCGCGGCGGCGGGCACTTCGTCGCTGCTGTTGTTGCCGATCACCTGGGCCATCTTCTTCGCCCGGTCGGCCAGATACGCCCGCTTTTCGCTGTCGGATAGATCCAGATACTTCTTGCCCGCTGGCATCACGTATCCGGTCTGCTGAGATCTGGGATCGGTCGTGTTCGGCAGCGGCGTCTCGGTGGTCGTCGATCCGGTCGAACTCGTTGCGGGCGTCGGCGTCGGTTTGTCGTCTTTATCCTTGCCCTTCGTTGTATTCACGATCGGGTCGTCATCGATGTCGTCGGCAACCTCTACCTCGCTTCGAGCTAGAACGCGATACGCCACGAAGATCCCGGCGACGGCGATCACGAGGAATGCGAGTCCAACAAGGCTGATCGCGATAACACTAATGTGCGAGCTGCCCGATCCTTCGGTTTCGACCTCGACTGCAGTGGAACCACTGCTCGAAGCCGCCGCCGCTTGAACGGGTGGAACTGCTTGTGCCGGTTCTCGAAAATATACCTTTAGCGTCGTCTCGTTCCCGATCTTTATCGTGTCACCGTTGCTCAGAGGCGTTCCCGAGCCCGCAACGGGCTGGCCGTTAACGAATGTCCCGTTCGCGGAATTCTCATCGACGATCCACACGCGATCGCCGTCACGATAAACCGTCGCGTGAAGACGCGAAAGGGAATTATCATCGAACCGGTAAGTCGCATCGCTCCCGCGGCCGAACGATGTCCGGTCGCGATCGATCGGGATCTCTTGCGAGCCTGCGGGATTCGGATATGTGAGGATGACCTCGAGCATCGGAAGCGGATCTTGTGGGAGAGATCTTAAGACGCAAGTTTATACAATTCGGCGATCGGGCGGTCTTTCAAGCCAAACTTCTGCGGATTTTCTCCGACAATGCCGGCGGCAAAGAAACGTACGATTCGGTCGCGCTCTTCCGGAGTCTTTACGACGTTCCAGATATCCGAACGGTTTGCCGGCAGCGACGCCTTCCACGTGCCTGCATCAGCCGGTGACTTACCAAAAGCCGCGACGGCATATACCGCGTCTCGCTCGAAGAGTCCTGTGTATACGGCTTTCATATACATCCCCGCAGCCTTCGAAGCACATTCCTGCTTCGGATCGGCAAGCGTTTCTGTGCCGCACGGGCCGTTGTATCCGTTGGCGGTTACGAAGTCGGTCGACATCCGGAAAAGGCCTTCGTCCGCGCCCTGTTTGCCGGGATCGAACCTGCTTCGGCTCATCGCCAGGTAATATCCGAACGCCGCGGGAATGTCGTACTCACGCACGAACCCTACGTTGATCGCATCCCGATATCGGGCCGCCTTATCAAAATTTCCGTCCTGAGCGAATTCAGCGGCCTTTTTCTGGACTTCCTCAAGGAACTGCTTGTTCGAGAGGTTATATGCCGCGTTCGGCGATACCTTCTTCGCTAGCTGAGCCGACAACTGTTGGACCTCGACAAGGGAGATCTTCTTGCCCGTAGCCGTCGGAGCGGTGTTCGAATTACCCTGCGCGACCGTCGTGTTCGCAGGCGGTTCGACTTTGCGAGTCTCGAAAGCCAATGCGATCGGGGCGGGCTCGTAGACGCGTTCGCCGTATTTGTCGATCAGAACAATGCCGAGCACGTGGTCGAAGCCATCGGCTAGGTCGGGGTGTTCCTTCGGATCGATCGTAGCTTCGAAAGGTTCGCTGTTCGTGCTCGCGAACTCGGTACCGTCAATGGTAAATATTGCCTTCGCGACGCATCCCGCGTTGTCGGATTCGACCTCGATCTCGGTTTCCTTCGTGATCGTGTCGCCCGGTTCGGGGCTGACGATCTTTGCGGTCGCTGAGCACGAGCTTCCGCTCGCCATATACATGGCGCCACCGCCTATCGCCATCGCCAACACGAGAGCTCCGCCGGCTCCGGCGAGCATCGTTTTGTTTCGCTTTTTCTCTTCGGGTGTTGGTTCAGAGCGCGGCTCCCCATCAATCTCCACTATCTCTTCATCTTTTTCGCCGGTAAGCTGAAAGACAAGCGTCTTGGAATTTCCGAGGATGATATAGTCGCCGTTGCCGAGCCTGTAAGAACCCTCGAACGGCATCCCATTTATTCGTGTTCCATTGCTGCTTCCGAGGTCCGTAACGTAGTATTCGCCATCGCGCTCAAGAATCTCGATGTGATTTCGCGAAATATTCGAATCGTCGGGAAAAGAAATGGTGTTGTCTGCCGTACGGCCAACCGTGAGACGGCCTCCGACCGAATACTCCTCATCGCCTGATTTGACCGCTGCTTCAAGCATACCTGGTACTCAAACTTCGCCGACACCCAACGGCAAGAATTGACGAGGGTTCAATGCCTATTTTGCGTTCAGAACGGCGAACCTCCGTTCTGCGGAGCGAGAAAAAGGTAATAGACCACTGCGAGAAAAATCGCAAGGAATGCAGCCATCGCGAGCAGGCCGAGAATGATGATCAGGATACGAGAGCCGGAACTTCGCGCTTTTGCGGCCGGGGGTGGAGCGGCAGCGGGGACGTCATGGTGATCCAAGACCTCTGGCTGAGGTTCGACCTCCGGCGCAGGGGCGCCCGGTTGTTCGATTGCCGGAGCAACTGCAGGCGCTGCGGCCGCAGGCGAAACGTTCGACGGCGGTGACGCGTCAAACGCGATCTTATCGAGATAGCCTTGCGGCAGATAGCCGCTGGATTGCTGGAACTTCGGCTCCGGCATCTGCCATCCTTTCCCGGGTGACGGGACGGCCGAGTTCGCGGGATTCGGAGGCGTCGTGTCAGCTTCCGAGGTCGGAGGCTCATTGCTTCGCTCGTCTTCGTTCATGGCATTTCACTCCACTTCTTGGGGATATGGACCTACTTCTGCAGTTCGAGTACGTCTGAACGCGTTATTATACCCGTAATCCGTTTAAAGTCTTCAATCAAAACCGCAGGCGACTTTTGGAGCTTTTTCTTGATGTCGTTCAGGTTCGAATCGACCTCGAGAACCGGGAAGCTTTCGTCCATCACGTCCGCGACCGGAGCCTCCATCAAGTCACGGTCTTGCAGCAGCTTGGTCAGCACGCGGCTCTCGCGAACGCTGCCGACGGAACGGCTGTCTTCGAGAACCGGCAGCTGCGTGATCCCGCTCTCGCCCATCTTTTCGAGGGCGGCCGCGACCGTATCGGTCGGCGAGACGAAGATCAGGTCTGATGGCGCTCCGCCGTTCTTCGTTTCGACGATCAGGCTGGCGGTGATCCGCTGCGGTTCGAGCAGAAGTTTTTCCTTCATCCACTCATCCGAATGGAACTTGGTCAGGTAATGCTCGCCCGTATCGCATACGATGAACACGACGAGACTGTTTTCGTCCAGGTCCTTGGCCACCTTTAACGCGCCCGCGAAGATCGTTCCAGTCGACCCGCCGCAGAAGATACCTTCTTTTCGCGAGAGTTGGCGGGCCATTTCGAACGATTCGCGGTCGGTGATGTTGATGATCTCGTCAACAACGCTGAGATCGGCATTCACGGTCGGCAACGCCTGGCCGATGCCTTCGACGAGGTACGGAGTCGGCTCGGGGACATGGCCCGAATCCTTGTAGGTCTTGAAGATCGAGCCGTACGGATCGGCCCCGACGATTCGGATATTCGGATTCTTTTCCTTTAGATATCGGCTGGTTCCGCTGATCGTTCCTCCAGTTCCGATGCTCGAAACGAAGTGCGTGATCTTGCCCTCGGTTGCTTCCCAGATCTCCGGCCCGGTTGTTCGATAGTGGGCCGCTGGATTTGCCGGATGGCTGTATTGATCCGGATAGAAAGATCCCGGCGTCTCGCTCGCGATCCGCTTTGCCGTCTGGACGTAGTGATCGGGCGTTCCGGGCTTTGCAGCCGCCGGGCAAACGACAATGTCGGCTCCGAGAGCCTTCAGGTATCGGTTCTTCTCGACTGAAACCTTGTCCGTCAGTACGAAAACGCACTTGTATCCGCGAACAGCGGCCGTCAGGGCCAAGCCGATCCCTGTATTACCGCTCGTCGCCTCGACGATCGTGCCGCCTTTCTTGAGGACTCCTTCCTTCTCGGCCCAATCGATCATCGAAATACCGATTCGGTCTTTTACCGAATAGCCGGGATTAAGGTTCTCCATCTTGGCGTAGATCGGAGCCTTGATCTTGAGCTGTTTGGTAATGTTGTTGATGCGGACGAGCGGCGTATTGCCGATAAGTTCAAGGACGCTGTTGTAGAATTTCATTTGACCGGGTACGCGGGCAGATATCTTATGGCTTAATAACGTTTAGTTTAGTCCATCTCATTCGAAAGCTGAAACGGATCGACGGATTTCGCCGTACTAATCAACGAAAAATGAAGCAATCTTTTTCCAGGATCTTATTCGCCGTTCTTGCACTCCAATTATCGCTTGTCGCAGCCTTCGGACAGGCACCGGCGACTGCCGTCGAATTTCCAAAGGTCCGTCAGGATGCGTTCGACAAGGTCTGGAACACGATCAACGAAAAGCACTACGATCCCGAGTTCGGCGGCGTTGACTGGATCCACGTCCGCGAGCTGTATCTTCCAAAGGCGAAGGCCGCAAAGTCAGATCAAGAATTTCACAACGTGCTTCGGCAGATGCTCGGCGAATTGAAACTCTCGCACTTCAACGTGTTTCCGCCGCCGCCGGCCATAGGGACGGAGAATGATTCGAACGCGTCAGTCGGCGTCGAGATCAAATGGATCGGCAATGCTCCGGTCGTCTTTCGCGTAACATCGGGTTCGCCGGCCGACACTGCAGGGATCAAGCCCGGATTCGTGTTGAGCAAGGCCGACGGCAAACTGGTTTCCGAAACATTGAAGCCGATCCAGGAATCACTCGTAAAGCGTCAGGTGACCGAGATGATGCGGCGGCTGTACCTCGAACGCAACGCCGAGGCGATCATCGGCGGTAGACCGGACACGAAGGTCGAGCTCGAGTTCCTTGACGGCGAGGACAAGGCCGTTACGGTCGACTTGAACCGAGTCAAATATACCGGCGAGATGTCTCAGGCCCTCGGCAACTTTCCGAAACAGAGAGTGATATTCGAATCGCGGCTGCTTCCGGAGAATATCGGTTACATTCGATTCAATATGTGGGTGATCCCGCAAGCGGCGAAGATCCGTGCGGCGATCCGCGAATATGCTAACGCCGATGGGATCATCATCGATCTCCGCGGAAATCCCGGTGGCGTCGGCGGGCTCGCGGGCGGCGTTGCCGGACTGCTTTCCGATAAGCAGGTGTCGCTCGGTACGATGACGTCACGGGCGGGTACGATGTCGCTGCTTGGCTATCCGCAGCCGGATCCGTTCCTGAAAAAGATCGTCATCCTGACCGATCATGGCACAGGCTCGACGAGCGAAATGTTCGCCGCGGGAATTCAGGAGAACGCACGCGGCAAGGTGATCGGCGAGACATCGGCGGGAGCGATCTTGCTGTCGGTGTTCGATCCGCTGCCGACCGGTTATATGTTTCAATACGCGATATCCGACTATAAGTCGCCGAAGAACATCCTCATCGAAGGCCGCGGCGTAAAGCCCGATCGCGAGGTAGTACTAACCCGCGAATCCCTGCTCGCCGGCCGCGACATTCAACTCGACGCAGCTGTTGCGGAGATCAGAAAAAACTAGAGAATAGATATATGAAAAGACTCTTTGGTTCTTTATTTGTCCTGACATTTCTCGTTTCGGCCGCCGTTGCGCAGAAGCCTGACTCGTCGAAAACGCCTGATCCGAAACCGGTCGCACCTCCGTCAGTTAAGCTTCCGGCGGCGAAAGATGTCGTCGAAAAGTACGTCAAAGCTATCGGCGGGAAAGACGCATATTTAAAACATAGATCGCGTGTTGAATCGGGAACGATCGAGTTAACTCCCATGGGTCTTAAGGGGACCTACGAGAATTTGTCGGTGTCCGACAACCGCGTTTTCAGTAAGATCTCAATTGATGGCTTCGGGGATGTGCTCAACAGCTTCGACGGCAAATTGGGCTGGAGTTCGAATCCGGCGCAAGGTAGCCGCCTTCGGGAAGGGAAGGAATTGGAGCAATTCCGACATCAAAGTATCTACGACCGCGAAGTGAACCCTGAGAAGGCATTTACCTCGCTCGTTGTTCGCGGCGTAGAGAATGTTGGTGACCGGAAAACCTACGTTCTTGTGGGGTCCACGTCCGGGCTTCCTGATGAGATCATTTATTTTGATGTTGACTCGGGCCTGGTGCTTCGCCGAGACAACATCCTTCTTGCGCCTGAAGGTCAGCAAGCCACAACAGCATTTTATGAAGATTACCGCGATGTTGGAGGAGTGAAATGGCCTTTTAAAACTCGTGCGAAGACTCCGGCGTTCGAGTTGCTATTTGTTGTGAGTGAGATTAAATACGACGTGCCTGTCGAAGATTCGAAATTCAAACGTCCGAACTAAATAGGGTGCGAAAAATGACACCGCGATCAGGCGTCCTCGGAAGGGGATGCCTGTTCTTCTTTCATCAGGCTTGCGACTTGGAAAACGTAGTGAACTCCTGAGATAACAACGAGCAGGACGATGATGAAATAGGTCGTCGGCAGGAATATCGAATATCCGCTAACGGCCGCCAGCATAACCAGACTGATCCCTATCACCTGCACAAGCGTGCTCACTTTTCCCCAAAATGACGGCTTGAATCCGCGAAAACCGGTGATGATGTTTATCGCCCCCGCGATCGTGATGATCAGAACGTCTCGCCCGATCACCGACGCCGTTACCCAGAAGGGAATCGGCAAATGTCGAGTCGGCGGCAGTACGTTCGGCAACGTCAGAATGATGAACGCGACCGTCATCAAGAGCTTGTCCGCGATCGGGTCGATGATCGTTCCAAGTTCCGATTCCTGCTTGAATTTTCTCGCCAAAAATCCATCGATACCATCCGACACGCCTGCGATCAAAAACACCGCCAACGCCCATTTGCTGTAGCCGTAATAAACCAGGCTCACGAAAACGGGGATAAGTCCCATTCGCATGAAAGTCAAAATGTTCGGGATCGTCAGGATTGAATTCATTCGACTGCGGCCCGCAGTTCAAGTACGGATATTTCTGGAGGACATTGGAAACGGATCGGAAGCACGACCGTGCCGATGCCGCGGGTGATGTAGATCTGCGAATCTTTCAAGCGATGTAGCCCGGCGGTTCGTCGCCGGCGGATCAGACGCTGGTCATTATCTCGAACACGAACCTGTCCGCCGTGCGTGTGTCCGCTGAGCGTAAGGTCGACTCCCGCACGAGCCGCTCGGCGGAAAATGATCGGATTGTGCGCAAGCAGGAGCTTGAACTCATCCGGGAACGATCCTCGCAACGCCGACGGCAAATCGGTTTTACCGACCATGTGATCATCAACGCCCGCGAGCCAAAACGATGATTCGCCCGATTCGATCCGCGTGCCTTCATTCGTTAAAACCCTGATCCCGGCCTTTTCAAGATGCTTTGTCACCAATTCCGCATCGGTCCAATGATCGTGATTGCCGAGGCACGCAAAAACACCAAGCCGCCCGCGAAGTTCGCCAAGGACCTTTGCAACCGGCGCGATAAACTTTGCTTCGTGCGAAACGTAATCGCCGGTGAGCACTACGAGATCAGGTTGAAGTTGGCTCGCGATAGTAACCGCCCTGGCGATGTGGTCGAGCCCGGTGAACGGACTGTGATGGATATCTGAAAGATGAAGGATGCGAAAGCTATCCAGCTTCTTCGGAAGCCGGGGAAGCGAGATATCAATGCGTTCGACAGAAAGTGTATTTGCCTCGTCGATCGCGTACTTCGCAACCTTTGAAAGGTTCCCGGCTATCTCGCGAAGCGGGCGGTCTTGTGCTACGAAAGCATTGATCCGCTCCGCAATTCGAGCCCGTTGAGTACGCGGTGTCCGCATAACCGTTAATTATACCCTACTGGAAACTCGCAACTGAAAACTCAAAACTAGCGCGAAGAGGATTTTCTACAGTTTCGAGTTGTGAGTTATCAGTTTCCAGTAAGCTTCGCAAATTTCAGCTTGCCTACCTGAACTACCAGGGAATCGCCGGCCGCAACGCCAATTTCTGCGGCAGCTGCGGTAGCTTTCTCACCGTTGATCTTTACACCGCCCTGTTCGATCAACCGCCGAGCCTCACCTTTGGTCGCGACCAGACCGGATGCGACGACAAGATCCGCGAGCCGATATGTCTGCGCTGCGACCGCTACTTCTTCGATCTCGTCGGGAATCTCCTTCTTGACGAAGCGGCGGTTGAATTCATCCTCAGCGGCATCTGCCTCAGCCTGTGAATGAAAGTCCTTGATGATCAGTTTCGCGAGGTTTACCTTCGTGTCGCGAGGATTCTTGCCGCCTTCAATTTCAGATCTCAGATTCGAAATTTCAGATGGCGTCAGATCGGTGACGAGGTCGTAGTATCGCCACATCAGCTCGTCGCTGATCGACATTACCTTGCCGAACATCTCATTCGGCGATTCGTCGATGCCGATGTAATTGTTCAGCGACTTCGACATCTTGTTGACGCCGTCAAGCCCCTCGAGCAGCGGCGTAGTGATGACGACCTGCGGCTCCTGATCGAATTCGCGTTGGAGATTGCGGCCCATCAACAGGTTGAATTTCTGATCGGTGCCGCCGAGTTCGATATCCGCATTCAATGCGACCGAATCGTAGCCCTGCACAAGCGGATAGAGCAGTTCGTGAAGCGATATCGGCTTTTCTTCGTTCAGCCGTTTCGTGAAATCGTCGCGTTCGAGTATCTGCTTGACCGTCGTTTTCGCACAGAGCTTGATGAAATCGACCGCCGTGAATTTATCCATCCACTCGCCGTTGAATCGAAGTTCGGTCTTCTCCGGGTCGAGCAGCTTGAACATCTGGCGTTTGTAGGTTTCGGCGTTAGCGTTTACCTCTTCACGCGACAGCGGGGGCCGCGTCACGTTCTTCCCCGACGGATCGCCGATCATCCCCGTAAAATCGCCGATCAGGAAGATAACGGTGTGGCTGAGGTCCTGAAACGCCTTCAACTTGCGGATCACAACCGTGTGCCCAACGTGGATGTCCGGCGCGGTCGGGTCAAGCCCGAGCTTCACACGCAGCGGCTTCCCGGTCTTTGCCGACCGCTCCAGCTTCGCCTTCAGATCCTCTTCGCGGATCACGTCTACTGTTCCTTTCTTCAGGAACTCAAGTTGTTCATCAATGGTCATACCGAAAAGCGTTGATTATAGCTTACGGTACATAATGTATGCATTCGTGAGGCCGTGTTGCGAGTGACGGATGGCGTCGGGGATCTCGCCGATGACGGTAAAGCCGACGTTTTTCCAGAGGTTGACGGCGACCGTGTTGGACTTGACGACGAAGTTGAACTGGATCGATTGATACCCGATGCGGCGGGCTTCTTCGATCGAATGCTCGGCCATCAGCTTTCCGATCCCTTTGCCCTTCGCATCGGGCGAAACCATATAGCCGCCGTTGCCAACGTGATCGCCGAGTCCGGGTTGATTCGCTTTAAGCCAATACGTGCCGAGGACAACGCCCTCGTCCTCGGCTACGTAAACATGCTTCTCCGGCGAGAACCAGAACGAGATCATCTCGCCTTCGGGCGTCTCGGGAGCAAAAGTATATGTATCTCCGCCCGCGATGACAGCTTTGATTATCTGCCAAACCGCGGGTTTGTCGGCTTCATTCGCTTTTCTAATATGTGTCACTCTTACTCTTTACTTCAAATACTTATCAAACCATTCCACATTCGATTGCATTGCGGCGATCTGCATTTTGGGTTCGTTCGGGCCGTGCGGTTGGCGGGGGAGTATCAGCATCCGCGTCGGCACGTTCTGGCGCTTGAGCGCCATGTAGAGTTGGTAGCCCTGCTCGATCGGGACGCGGATATCGGCCTCGCCGTGTTGGACGAGGGTCGGCGTCGCAACTCCTTTGATATTGAACATTGCCGAGTGCTTAGCATAGGTCGCGGGATCATCCCAGAATTCGCCGCCGAAGTAATCGGGTACGAAGGACTGGATGTCGGCGGTTCCGTTAAAGCTCATCAGATTCGTCACCGGAGCACCTGCCGAAGCCGCCTTGAATCGCTTCGTTTTCGTGATGATCGTGGAGGTCATATAGCCGCCGTAGCTCCAGCCCATCACGCCGAGCCGATTTGCGTCCGCTACGCCCATGGCGATCACGTGATCGACGCCGGACATCAGATCTTCATAATCCATCCCGCCCCAATCCTTAATATTTGCGCGACGGAATTCGGTGCCGTAACCGCTCGATCCGCGCGGATTCGGCCGCAATATCGCATAGCCCTTGGAAGCAAACGTCGCGATCGGATAAACGCCGCGGCCGCCGATGTAGCTTTGCTGGAAAACGCCCGCAGGTCCACCGTGAATGTTCAATATCAACGGGACCTTTGTTCCCGCCGTGTAACCCACCGGATATGTCAGCAGCCCTTCGATCTCACGTCCGTCCTTGCTCTTCCACTTGACGACCTCGGTCTTTCCGACCGCCATCTTGCGATAATCTTCGTTCGCCTTCGAGATCTGCACCGGAGCGGTATCGGTCAGGCGGCCGACGTAGAGTTCCTGTGGACGATCGGCTGTTTGCCCAACGACGGCGAAGACCTCCGCATTCTTATCCATCGCCATCGCGTTCATCACCGATCGCGACGGCATCACCTCCCGGATCGCATTTGTATCGACATTTATCTCGTACCATCCGGTGACGGTTCCTTTCGCCTCCGTAAAGATGATCCGCTTGCTGTCCGGTGACCAGCCGGCGATTCCCGGGCCTGCGTCGAAAGTGACCGTGAGCGGTTTCGGAGCGCCGCCTGCGGTCGGATGCAAAACGATGCGGTCGCTCTGGGCCCAGCGCGGCGGGCCGTCGCTTGTCGTGTTCGCAAGCCATTTGCCGT
>Ga0247822_10000682_pt1 | contig 18991 bp, 16 predicted proteins | sample 13C_Cellulose_Da_FD_192423 | JGI IMG/M metagenome (GOLD analysis project Ga0247822, IMG submission 192423) | Soil microbial communities from agricultural site in Penn Yan, New York, United States - 13C_Cellulose_Day30 | ecosystem: Environmental > Terrestrial > Soil > Agricultural land | place...
TTGTAATATAATATATTAAAAATCTCAACCGCAGTCGCCATCAACAAGAACGAAGTGGTACGCGAAGCGAATTGAGAAATCACTATAAAAGCAAACACTCCCGTTAGTTGTGCAGAAAACGACAAGTACGTAAACCAAAAATCGTCCGAATTTGCACGAGATCCATCAACAAACTCTACATACCACTGATTTCCGTGAATTACGGCGGGTAGAGTTTTGTCCCAAATAAACGCTATAGGAGATAAATTATGCAGCGGCAATTAAATATTTTTTTCAATGTAATCACCTTGAGCCTACTGTGCACTATCGGCGCAGTAACATTAGCCCAAGATGGAAAAATGTACCCGATAGAAGCACCGAAAGAACCAGGAGCTATACCTTTAGGTACAGGCGGTGTAGAAGACCAACCGGCAAAAGAATCCTGGTTTCGGCAATGGGGCTCCCCCATGGCTAGAAATATTTCAACAGCAACGCTAACGCCATTCCTCGCTGACCCTAAAAAATCAAACGGGACTAGTGTAATTGTGGCGCCGGGTGGCGGGTTCATGTGGCTTTCAATGGAGAATGAAGGTTGGAAAGTTGCGCAGGCACTTGCCGCTCGTGGAATTAATGCCTTTGTACTGAAGTACCGCTTACAACCGACAGCCGACACATTGGAAACGTTTGAAACACAAATGAATCAACGCTTTGCAGAGGCAGCACAAAAACCTGGCGATAGTAAAACTGCATCTAAAAGACCACGCTGGAATCTTGATAATCAGCTAGAGGATACTGAAGCTGCGTATGCCTTAATCAAGAGCCGGGCTAAAGAATGGAATGTCGATATGAAAAAGATTGGCATGATGGGTTTTTCTGCGGGAGCAGGCCTGACAATGGCAACCACCCTTCAATCCAAAAAAGTTGATCTGGCATTTATTGCACCGATATATGGTGGTATGGATGCCGTTGAAGTACCGAAAGATGCGCCGCCTATGTTTGCCGCAATCGCAGTCGATGATTTTCTATTTCATGGCGAAATTGGATTAATAAAATCCTGGTATGACGCAAAGATTCCGGTGGAATTTCATTTATATCAAAATGGTGGGCACGGTTTTGGATTGGGCTATCCTGATCGCACCAGTAACAAATGGTTCGACTCGTTTATGTATTGGCTTGAAGTAAACGGCTTTCTCAAACCTTAGGGCAATTTCAAAAATAGGTCCGCTTTCATAAAGCGGACCTATTGCAATCGACAATTGTAACTTTTGCTGTATTTTTAAAGCCTATTTTTTGTTTTCCTTAATTGCCTGTGGTGCAACTTTTGGTGTTGATTGAAAGGCACGCGCTGCAAGAATCCAACTAAAATCCGCCCCTGCACGCTGTGCACCTTGATGGCAATTCATGCAGCTATCATATTGGTGATAGGTCTCCATGGTGATGTTCGCCAACTGACATTGAGGAAACGGCATTCCGCCTGCTTGTACTTCAGTACCGTCTTCGCAACCAAAATCATTGTCAGTTGGTGTTTTGGCCGAAATCGATGGTAATTGTGGCCACTGACTGCCAATCAACTGGTAATGCTCCCATACAGTTCCCTTCAGCATTTCACGGTACATTTTATTCATCCCCGTGGTTGAATAATCGGTTTCACCGGCTGCTGGTTTTGGTGTGTCCGGAATCTGGCTAAGACGCACAACATTAATGGGCTCAGGATTATAATCCCCCGAATCCGGAACACGGTTTGATCCTGGATGTGCCGCCGGATTTGCGCGCATCACGTTCGGAAATTTTTTATACAGTTCCGGATCATAGTACGACGGCTGCATATCTTTTGGTGTACTTGGGTCTTCTCCCAAGTTATCCACTTGCTCAAAGGTAGACCAAACCCATTGTGGAAAATCCGGCGTTTTCTGCGCGATATGGAACCCTACAAGCCCAACGTTAGTGGGTTCGCAATCACACACAATCATGCTATTAGGTTTATCAGTACAAGTTGCCGGGATAGAAACCAATACATTATCTAATGTGAAAAAGCGGTGATGGAATTTAGGATCAACCTTACGCAAATCGCGCCAAGCTGCTTTCACTTCAATAACGCCAGTAATTTCTTTACCATTTCCGGCAGGAAAGTTAACACCATCGCTCGGCCAATTACTTTTGTTGTAATAACCGTTGTCGCGCACATAATCGTATTCCACTTTATTCATCCGTACTTCGTAGCGCGTGAAAATACCGGTCTGATCCGGCAATGGACCACCAAAGGCTTGATCAAGCTCATCGGCAACGGAAGTAAATTGTGAGCCGCTAATTAATACCGAGCGCTTATCGCCGGGTTTTATATTGCGGCAAACCGCCGTGCCATTATTTTTCTCCCACGCAATAGGCTTGGTGCCGTTTTGTGGAAATAAATCAAATGCAGATTTATATCCAAGCCAGACCGGCTGCAAGTCGGCGCTATACTTTCCAAATACACTTTTATCATGTGGCTGATAGGGCACACCGTGAGAACCTACTTTGCTAGGCCACATAAGTGCAATAAAGTTTTGCCAATTGAAATAATCGAAATATGGACGCTTTACCACGCCTGATGCAGCAAAAGGCTGTGGTGGAACTTCATTTAAATGTTGTCCACTGATTACCGGCTTAAGGTCTTTATATAAATTCTCTGCTGCAAAGGTGGTGGAGCTTGTAGCTACTAACAGACAAGAAGCAATAAATAATTTTTTCATTATTTAACCTCACAGGTTGCAGCGGCTGTGCCGTTTTGTTTAAACAGAGCCCATTCCTGCATAGCGATTTGCATTTGCAGTGAGGTATCCATATTCATCGCATCCGGATAATTGCCGCCGGTATAAGCTTGTGGGAATTGAATGGTTTGAAAATACTCCACATTATCTTGACTGTATTGCGTGCATAGACCTTCAAATCCAAACACTGGTGGTCCGTAGGTTCCTTCAGCAAAGGTGTAACCAGCAGTATTGGCAAAAGCACCACCATGACAAGAAAGACATGAGCTGAGCTTGTTATCAACCGGACCTGCAAGACGGCCATTGCAACCATAATGTTCAAACTTGCTGATGGATTTATTCAATACACTTTGACGAGCAGGAATTGATTCTGTTTGGGGAACGGCAGGGAAAGTCCAGGAATCCATACCCCATTGCAAACCAACTGGCTTTAAATTGTCCCACACGGTTTTTCCTTTGCCATCAAGATAGGCGAACGTGCCATAAACCCAGCGACTGGGTGAGCGCTCATCAACAACAGCAACATCGACTTGTACAAGACGCACTTTTTGCACTTCGCGTTTGCACTGGAATTTATTATCAATTTCAACATGGCGATCTGCTTGCCATTCCGGGCTGCCTTTTAGATAAGACACTTCTTCTGGCGTAGCAGTGGTGAACAAAAACTTAACAACCACCGTACCTTGCATAAACGGCATGCCTTTAAGTGCTTTAATACCGTTGATAGTGTCAATATTCGGTGTGCCTTTTTTACTCCACCCTTGACCAACAGTGTAACCACCGTAACTGTTGTACATACCTACTGCCCAAGTTTCAAAACCTTGCTCGTTACCGGGCGTAGCCCCCACTAGTGAATGTAAACCCAAACGTTCTTCACCATAAAAATCACTGATAACTGCAGTGCGCTCATTTGTTAAACCATGCACAAATTCACGCCCGGTATGCTTATCAAATGCCATCCATGGAATATGGAACCATTCTGTTTTTCCATTAACGTGTACCTTAAATCCGTCCTGATTATTCAAATCCGGCGTCTGGCCTTTTTTTACATAATCGAGAATGGCGTTGATATAATTATCGTAAACACCACCGTCTTTCCACACGGGAACTCCAGCATCGGTAAAGTTAGTTTTGGTGGGTAAATCAATGCCTAACCATGGACACTCAGCCACACTACAAGGTTGTGGTTTTTTTTGCGGATAATCATGGCTTAATTTAAATGTTGGCCCTTGCCAACTCGCTGGGGCGGGTACAGCTGCATTGCGATAGGCTTCGGTTTTAGCGCTTTCTGCAAGTGCGCCACTGGCTGCAATACTGCAGGCAATAGCAAAGAGTGCTCGTTTCATAACAAGATCCTGGTTAAGAAATGGAAAACTATAAATTAGGGTGTTGAGTGGTGTTACTTAGTTGGCGATTACTTCCAGAAAGGTGCTGTATACCGCACTGGCATTAGCGGTTAATGCAACTTTCACTGAATAACCATTTTTTTGATCGACAATGATCATGCCGGACTTATCATTTTCTTCATCAAGTTCTTGTTCGACACGAATGGAAAATGATTGTGTAGTGACGAGTTCCGGATTGGTAATCACACAGGCGGCAAGTGGATCCCAAAAATCCAGATAAGCGCCAATTCCACCTTTGATAGTGCTGCTCTCTAAAACTTCGGTCAGAAATGTCGCGATAGGGTTATTAATCTTTTCAAGCTGCGCGACAAAATCTTTAGTGATAGGAACTTGTGACGTTGCGTTCAGCGCAACCAGAGTGATGGGAATTCCGCTGGCAAAAATTTCCTGTGCGCCGCGTACATCCACAAAGATATTCCATTCAGCAACCTTATTAGTGTAATAAGGATTGGGTTGCATAGTGGGTTGGATATTGCCTTCAGCACCCGGCGTTACAAATTCCGGCAACAGGTTTCCACCCATCATCACAATGTGCTCCAAGTTTTTATCCAGTGCCGCACGTAATTCCGGATCAGATTTAGCGGAATCGAACAAACGGCCCCAATTGGAACCACCACCAATACACAGGAGTGTTGTTGGTGTATCGCCGTTAATAAAATAATCGCGCAAAAATGCTTGCGCATCATCTAATGGGGCGTTGGGATTTTTTCCTGGGAATGGTGCATCGTAATGAGCATTGGCTGCATCTCTGGCATCACCGGGAAAGGTGTTGCTATAAATCATGGGCGCCTTTGCACCTCGTGCAACCGGAATTTTTAATGCGTTGGAATTATCTAATAGCGTCAACATATTACTGACATTACTTACACCGGGAGTTAAGTGAACATCACCCGTACCCGTAACAGTAATACCAGTAACATCAATAGCGGGATGCTTGAGTAAATACAGCATCGCCATGTAATCATCAAAGTCGGCATCGGTATCAATTAAAACACGGATTTTGCTTTCATTTTTTTTCATAACGAATCCTTATTTTGGAAATATTTTTAAAAGGCACTACAAATTAATCAACGTCCTGTTGTACAGCGCAAGTTTCATATGACATATGCGTAAAAAAGCATAGTTGCCCGACTAATGATGAGTTATTACGTGTTATTACATGGATAAAGGATGACTCGTTGACTTAAGCGACCAATCGATGGAATTTTGTGCAGATGCAATTTAAAAAGAACAAATAGATAGTTTTTTAATAAACCGAAACGGTAAAATTTTTTAAAATCGATACTATTTGTTATTTGGATAGCGAGATTATTACGCTTAACAATGAGGCAGAATTAAAAAAAGTGTTTCGGATGTACACAAAAACAATTTTTAGAAAAATGCAGGATTTGATAATGAAGGGAATTTTGGAGATAGAAACCTACAGGTTCTTATATATGCATTCAAAAAAAATTAACAGTGAAGATTAGCATGCGCAGGGAAAATTTAACGCACGATAAAAATGTGCAGGGGAAAAATAAAATAATGACTCACAAAAAAGCGGCGGGTTCCACCGTCTGAAACCCGGAGATCACACATCAAGCCAACTTCAATTTACTTTCATACTGACCGAACGCCGATAAAAATTCAGTGCTCCCACAATAAGCACCAAAAATTCCACCTTCCCGCTCCAAACTGGCGAGCACGCTGCGATGAAGTTCTTCCGTTGCGGCGCCACAACAATCTTGTAACAGCAAACAATCGTAGCCTCGATCATTGCCATCGCGCATGGTCGACGACACACAAACATCAGTGGTAACACCCAAGATCACCAATTGTTTGATGCGCTTAACTCGCAGGATGTGCTCCAGATCAGTTGCATAAAATGCGCTATTGCCGGGTTTATCAATAACAATTTCGCCGCTAACAGGTGCGAAGCCTTCATAAAAATCGCACCCTGATTCGCCGCGCACTAATAAACGCCCTAATGGCCCGAGCGATCCGACGGCTGATTGCTGCCGCTCTGCTTTCAAGCGTTTATTGTCCGTGAGATCAACCAATTCAGGACGATGACTTTCACGTGTATGAATGACCAATACATTGTGCTGCCTGATCGCATTTAAAAATTTTCTTGCAGGTACTATTGCCGAATGCAAATGGCTGGTGCTCTCGCCCAACGCACCGAAGTAACCGGCAGGATCGAGAAAATCGCGCTGCATATCGATCACCAGCACTGCAGTAGAGTCCAATTGCCACTCACCACTTAACGGCCATGAATAAGGTTTCGATTGAATTAATGGCTTGAAAATGCTCATTGCGCAACTCCTTTCAACCACTCACTCGGAAAGCGCAACTTAACATTTTTGCTATTGCCAATCGTTTTTCCATCGCCCGCTTCAATGCCGACATGATCTGCGCTCGCGGCGCTATCGCCCAACAAACCGTGTGAAAAAGCAAAGGCGCTGATTTGTTGCATTTTGGTTTTAAACGAATCTGAGGTTATGTATTCCAACCCGGCCTCTGCAGTAAAAAATTCAATAGTGGCAAATTGGGATGCGAGATCAGCCTCGGTGGTGCTCAATTGCTCAGCCATATATTCCATGAACTGTTTGTGATTGGGATGCGACTGAGAGAGCATTGCAACCGTTTCAAACCATGCACCGGCAATTGCTTTTCCTAGATTTGGCTCACGCTTAATCGTGGCAGTTTTGACCAATAAACCATCGACAATTTCACCGCGAATTTTGGATGAATCAAACACCAGCGATGAGTCTGGATATTGTTTTAAAATTTCACTGAGCTGCGGTTTCCAGGTAGATACCGCTTGCGATGATTTGTTGCTGAAAATTGCTCCTATATCGCTGTCGGAGGTGTTGATAATTTTCACATCTTTTTCACTTAGACCTGCCGATTCCAGCGCACGAACCAGCATGTAATGGGAGCCGGATAATTCAACCAGATTGATAGGTTTACCCTTTAAATCAGCGACAGTTTTATTTTTACCGCGCAGGATAATGCCATCGCTACCGACTGATGTACTTAATGGTACGACTACGCTGGTATCAATCCCGGAACTCGCAGGAATAGTCAAGGCATCAAGGGTTATTGCAACAACGGCAGCAAACTGGTCGGCCGAAAATTGTGTTTGTGCCTCCATATAATCATTTAGCTGCACAGCCTCCAGATTGAAACCGTATATATCGCCCCACTTTTTCAAAATTCCATGATCCTGCGCATAACCCAGCGGCATAGTGCCCGCGTAAATAGTCCAGGCTATTTGGTAGGTTTCTTTTGCCGCACTTTGGCCTGAATAAACCGTTAAGGCCAAAAACAGTAAGACAAGACGGGAAACACTAAAGATCTTAAGCATATAGATACCTTCGGCCTATGGTTTGATTGAAGGTTCAGGATAAGCAGGTAGCGCCATTTGAAAAATGACTAATTAAACAAGCTAACGTGCAAAAAACGCAGCTTTAGGTAGTTTTAATAATATCGAGAGAAGTACCGATGATCTTGCGTGTAGCCTCTTCGCCATTGCGATGGGCAATTTCAATATTGGAGACACGGTTGATCCTGTTTACCAGGATTGGAAGTAGCTTTCCTGCATCGACATAGCGCTGTGCGTAATGAGCGGGCAAAAAGCCGACAAATTGCCCCGAGAGTAACATGAACGCAATGGCTTCAAGATTGGAGGTAAAACTAAGCTCACCCAGCACTTGAAAACCAGCGTCTTGCACATCTGCTTCATTAAGAAAGGTACGTGCGGCAAACTTTTGTAGCTTGAGTAAATTCAGAATAGCAGTTTGGTCTGCTTTGCTACTAATTAAAGCCGCAACAGGATTCTCGGGCGAGCAATACAGGCAATCCATTTCCTGATAGAGCGGAGCGTAAGTAATGGAATCGTGTCGATTTTCAAAAATGCCCACCGCGATATCTATGCGTTTTTCGAGTAAAAATTTTTCAAGATCGTGCGGGCCAGTCACAATCAAATCAATATGAATACGGTTATTGAAATAGGTAGAGATTTTCCCGATTGCCTTATCAAGGGAACAATTAGCATCCGATATAATGTTATCAATGATTCCGATGGTCAATCGACCGACATCTTTTCCACCCAAGCCCTCAATGCGATGCTCAAATGTTTTAAAAGATGAAAAGAGTTTAATTGTTTCATCAACCACTACCGCACCTTCGGCGGTGAGCGCAAATCCTTGACGACCACGCTCACATAACCGTAAACCCAAACGGGTTTCAAGTGCGCTGATTGAACGGCTTATCGTTGATGCATCTTTATTGAGTATCGCTTGCGCGTTGGCAATCCCATTTGCATCGACCACCGCCATAAAGATCTGCAGATCTTTAATGTAAGCCGCATCAATGTTCATTCACCTACCTCATTCATTAGCGTGCTATGAACTATAGAATAACCAATATTCTATAGTCCAAGACACTACAATTTCAGATGCTACGCAAATATGTAGCGCACGTTGGCAGGGTCATACAGCACAAATAAATATTGAGCGTGATGATAATTTTTTAATCGCACGAATTAATTTTTTGCGCGCGGCCCAAACGACAACACCAACAAAGTCCCAAGACTAACGGCAATTATTGCGAATACCGGGCCGCCCAATGCACCTATACCATCCACTAATAGTCCGCCACCTATAGCGCCGCTGGCGATGGCGATTTGGAATGCGGCGACCAATAATCCGCCCGCACCTTCAGCTTGATCGGGCGCGGCGCGGATAATCCAGGTTTGAAAACCAATCGGGAATGCGCCGAACGCAAAACCCCAGAGCGCGATGGCCACGGCGGCGACACTGGCCACATTTCCTGCGATCACTAATGTAATGGCCATCGCAATAACCAGCAGACCACCAAAGGCAATGGCGTAGCGCTCGCTGCGCTCAACAATAAAAGCGCCGACAAAATTACCGAAAAATCCACCGATACCGTAGGCCAGCAAAATCGCAGAGATGGCACTGACCGACACCTGCGTGACATCCTCCAGTAGAGGACGAATGTAGGTGAAGCCGGCGAAATGGCCGGAAATTACCAAGATCACGGCAAGCAATGCGACGCGGACATTGGTGCGCCACAACAATTGAAACAGGATGCGCAGGCTCGGGTTGTCTTTAGGCGGCAGCGATGGAATGGCCAAAAACTGGGTGGCGATGGTCACGACACTCAAGCAACCAGCGGCGATAAATGCACTGCGCCAGCCCCACAAATCACCGATATAAGCACCGAGCGGTGCGGCGCAAACCGTTGCGATGGAAACGCCGGTTAGGATGACCGACATGGCGCGCGCAAATAAATGATCGGGCACCAGGCGCATCGCGAGCGCTGCCGACATCGACCAGAATCCGCCTAGCGCAACGCCCAATAACACGCGCGCAAACAGCAATACATAAAAGCTGCTGGCAGTCGCTGCCAATACATTGGAAACCAACAACAATAACGAGAGCGCAAGCAGCACGACGCGGCGATCCAGATTGCGGGTGAGCACTGGAATCGTAGGTGCGGCAACAGCGCCAACCAGAGCCGTCGCCGTAACGGCCTGACCGGCAGCGCCGACAGAAATATTGAGATCAGTCGCCATCGCAGTCAGCAAACTGGCCGGTAAAAACTCGGCGGTCACCAAGCCAAAAACGCCGAGCGCAAGGCTGGTAATGCCCGCCCAATTGGCGCGGCTGGATTCGGAAGTGGTATCAGCTGCGAGCAGCGGATCGCAGGTGGGGCAAGTGGTATCGTTCATGGAAAGCCTGGAAAGTAGAAATCGTGACGGCATTTTAGAGTTCTAGATTTGGCTTTTCTATGATATAAAATCCGAAAGGCATGTCCATTTATCCAAACAGGTTGAGCAGTATGCGCGATACCCTGACTGAAATTTTGCTCGGCTTGCGCCTTGATGGAGTGGAGTACGGGCGCTGTTTACTGCAAGCCCCCTGGGCAGTGGCGTTTCCCGAGCAGCGTGAGGCGCGCTTCCATTTTGTCGCACACGGCGAGTGCTGGTTGCGCACGCGCACTACCGATTGGGTGCGCCTAAAGCCCGGCGATGCAGTGCTTTTTCCGCGCGGTGAATTCCATATTTTGGCGAGTTCGCCGGATGTGCCCGTGGTGGATATCGAGAGCCTCAATCATCGACAGGTGTCCGATAATATCTATCTGGTGAATGGCGAGCTGCGCAACAATGTGGCCGAACCGGATGTGCTGTTCAGCGGCGCTATGCGCTTTAACCTCGACCCGCTGCATCCGCTTATCGCGATGATGCCCGATATGATGCGCACCAGTGACCTCGCCACGCGCGACCCTTCGGTACCAGTGCTATTGGAGGCGATGGAACGAGAGATCAGTCTGGATCGCATAGGCGCATGCGGTATTTTGGCGCGGCTCGCCGATGTGCTGGCCGCCAGTATTATTCGCGCCTGGGTGGAATGTGCGTGCGGTGATTCCAGCGGCTGGATCGCAGCGGTGCGCTGCCCCAAAATTGGCAAAGTGTTAGCGGCCATCCATACCCAACCGGAACTCGATTGGTCAGTGGCAACTCTGGCGGAATTGATGGGTGCGTCGCGCTCCAGTTTTACTGACAAATTCACCCGCACACTCGGCGAGTCGCCGGCTAAATATGTCGCGCGGGTAAAAATGTTTCAGGCGCGCCATTGGATCGCGCGCGATGGCATGCGCATCGCGGTAGCTGCCAATCGTCTCGGTTACGATTCAGAGGCATCATTCAGCCGCGCATTCAAACGCATCATCGGCCACCCGCCCAGCGAAGTGCGCGAACTGCACTCGCTATAAATTTTGTCGGCAAATCAAGTACGAATTGCCCATTAATATTCATCAGGGGAAAACTGTGGATCACTGTGCCCAACCTGGCCTGCTGCCAATTGAAGAAGCCATCACCCGAATTTTTAACAGTTTGAATCCGATTCAGGAAATTGAAACTGTTTCACTACCGGCTGCGCTTGACCGTGTTCTCGCCGCTGATATCAACGCCCCCATTAATGTTCCCGGTGCTGATAATTCAGCGATGGATGGTTACGCCCTGCGCGCGCAAGATTGTGCGGGCGAATTAAAAATCATCGGGCAATCGCTTGCTGGCCATCCATTTACCGACGCTATAGCAGCGGGGCAAGCGCTGCGCATTATGACCGGTGCATTAATTCCGCCCGGCGCAGACGCAGTTGTTATGCAGGAAAATACCCTGCGCAACAATGAGCTATTAACCATTACCCAAGCGGTCAGCGCCGGCGAAAATATCCGTTATGCCGGTGAAGACATCGCACTCAATAGCCAGGTATTTTCCGCTGGCCGCCGCATCACCGCATTGGACATAGGTTTACTCGCATCGCTCGGTATCGCTCAGGTCAATGTTCTGCGCAAATTGCGCGTGGCAATACTCACTACCGGCGACGAATTATTAATTTCAGGCGCGGCACCTGCAGCAGGAAAAATTTACGACAGCAATCGTCCACTTTTAACAGCGCTATTAACCAGATTGTCAGTCGAGCTATTGGATTTAGGTGTTGTGCCCGATCAACCCGCTGCATTGCGCGATGCGTTTAATCAAGCGATGCAATGGGCCGATGTAGTGATTTCTACTGGCGGTGTATCGGTAGGCGATGCGGACTACACCAAAGAAATCCTTGCCGAGCTGGGCGAAATTAATCTCTGGAAAATTGCCATGAAACCCGGAAAACCCTTTGCGTTCGGCAAACTGGGGAGCGGCTATTTTTTTGGTTTGCCAGGCAATCCAGTTTCTACCGCTGTTACTTACCATCAATTAGTGGTACCGGGGCTTCGCCATCTCGCCGGCGAAACATTTTTTGTGTCAGATACACAACAATGCTTGAGCGCCATCGCTAGCCACACGATAAAAAAACAACCGGGCCGCACCGATTTCCAGCGCGGTATATTTGCAAATGAGAATGGTATTAACAGGGTAGCTAGCGCAGGACTGCAAAGTTCAGGTGTGCTGAGCGCCATGGCAAAGGCAAATTGCTATATTCGGCTTGAGGCGGAGCGTGGGACAGTAGCGGAAGGTGAAGCGGTTACCGTAATTCCGTTTGATCGTTTTATTCGTTAGCGAGTATTCACAATGCCTTGGCGTTAACTAACTTGGGCAGGCATCGATAACAATCAGGAATTAAGAACAATCGAGATATAAAATCCTCTGGCTGCCGACGTTGCAGGGCAGCCAGAGGGAAAATTACTTACGTGACAGCAAGTAACCAACCAAGAAACCAACGCCGGCGCTTGCGCCAATCGCAGGCCATGGTTGCTCATGTACGTAATTGTTTGCAGTCTCGGCAGTTTTACGCGCGCGGTTTGCAATAGTGCCGCCAATTTCTTCAGCAGAATGTTTTGCGGCGATAATACGTTGTTCCAATTTTGCTTTGGCTTTCGCCAGTTCTTCTCCAGACAGGCTGTTGGTTGCTTTCAACAAGCTTTCAACATCTGATACAAAATTACGGAACTCGTGGGAGATGTTTGACAGAGCAGTTTCTGCCTGAACTTCAGCCTGTTTAACTTTAGCATTCGCGACTGGGGTGCTTGATAAAATAGACATAGTTAAATTCCTTATTGCGAGTAATTGAAAGTAAATATCTTGCGCTGTGAAAGGATTTAAAAATTCCGCGCCTTGGTATGCGGATTATTCAAAACACAGTAAGGATACTAACTACGCAATCATCTAACCTCTGTTCGCCAGCGCACGAAAAATGAAATTTGTGCGCTGGCGACTTTCCATCGACTACCTGATGTCTTTACGCAACATTTAAGCAACAATCAGGCAAGCTCCAAGTAACAATCAAACAACAATCAAGCAACAATCGCATCCAAATCCGGGCGATCAATAAAGCGGTGTTGGGCTAAGGCGTCGACAAAGCGCTGCACAAAAACGGCTGATTCAGTTCCCAGCGGAGCGATGATCACTCCCGAGCCCCTAAAACTATCAGACATGATTGATGAACGCGCCGCACGGGTAATTAGCATGCCACCTTCATCACTCGCGCCTATGGCTTTTGCGTGCTTATAAGCTTCTTTCACAAACAACACAGCATTTGCATTTTTGCACAACTCTTCCACGCTCGCCTGTCCGCCAGGGACATAGACTGCATCGAACATAACAGAGCCGACAGTCAGCAAACTGTAATCGATATGGAAACGATGCCCCTGCTTGCAAGTCACTTCACCGAGCCGGGTAGAAATAATTTTAATCGTTGCGCCTCCGGCGACGAGATTATGCTGCAACGCAAAAAAACGGTCGCTTTCAAAACCATCCGCAACCAACACCGCAACATAACGGCCGACGATTGAATCCTTGCGCGAACTCATCATACTTAATGTTGGATCTATAACCGGAACGCTAGTGAACGGAAGTGTTCCGGCATTTTCCGGCGGCGCAGGCAATTCCATGCCGAGGCCACGCGCAACGCATTGCGCAAAAGTGGCATCCACTTGCGTCAAATTGGATAGCATGCGCACCCGTATTGCCGGGATGCTAACTTTAGATAACGCAAAACAAAACGCTGCAACGATATGGTTTTGTTCCCATGCACATTGGCTGCGCCAGAAGAGCGCGGCTTGTGAGTAATGATCATTAAATAAGGCACCGGAGGGCGATATTTTTTCAGCGCGTGTTGCGCAGGTAATTCCCAATTCAATTCCCGGCACCAAATGACCGGAATGGAATGCAACCGGATCAGACTCGGCGGAATAATTTTCCGGATTGCGATTCAACACCAGCTTGCCGATGATGCGCACTGGCACCAATGACTCAGGAATTAATTTTGTCGGGTCGAGCAAATCAAAATGAAATTTGTATTGATCTTCTTCGGCAACAATTTGTACGCCCAACTCCCACTCCGGAAATTGCCCTTGATCAATTAGCGTCCATAAATGATGACGATAAAAGTCGGCATCTTTACCGGCCAGTTTTACCGCTTCATCCCACACTAATGAATGCACACCCAGCACCGGCTTCCAATGAAAGCGCGCAAAGCAGGTTTTTCCCTGGGCATTGGTAAAGCGGAAACTATTGCCGCCAAATCCTTCCATCATCGCAACACTGCGCGGCAATGCGCGATCAGACATGGCCCACATAAGCGCGTGCATTGATTCTGGCGCGCGCGCCATGCCATTCCAAAAAATATCTTGCGGAGATGCAGTTTGCGGTAAGTCGTGGGGAATTTCATGGCTCGATACTTCTGTGAGTACCGGGCGCTTGCCTTGGATAAATGAGACGGGAATATTATTGCCCACCAAATCAAAATTGCCGTCACGCGTATAAAAGCGCACTGCGAAACCGCGTACGCTATCGATCACACCGCGCGCATTTGCCACGCTGGAAAAATGCACAAACACAGAAGTAAACACATCGGGATTTTGCAAAAAATCAGCTTTGGTGTATTCACTTTGTGGTTCGTAAACTTGAAATAGACCGTAGGCACCTATGCCGCGCGTATTAACAATTTGCGCCGGCACATCGCCGTGATAAGGGAGGTGATTGTCAGCGACTCCCTGTACAACCCTGCTCTTACCAGCCGGGGTATAACTTGTGAAGTTTGTCATGGAATTGTCCACTTGAAAAAATGAATTGGGTTGCCGATTCAACTTTCGCTGCGTGCGAAAAGTGAGCAATACTAAAGGGGAAAACAACCCCCCTTGAGGAATCCTTCCCGGGGGTTTAAGGGGGAGAGGCAGGCTACTACCGCCCTTGGTAGAGTCGCCGTGCGCTAACGCACAAATCAAGAAGTTCGATTTTTACTGGCGCATGACAGGTGATTGCTGTAAAACTGGTCTAGCCTTTAAGAGTGGCGCATTTAAACCACTTTCTTCACCACATTGATTCATTTACTAGAGAGCATGATCATGAGCAAAGCCCAAGATAGTAAGAAAGAATCCAAGAAACCTGCTGCGAAAACAGCGAAAGAAAAGCAGGAAGCGAAGAAGGCAAAAAAAGCTGAAAACGCGCGTAAAGAATTTTAACTTGTAATAAGTGTCGCATAAAATGTCAGGCTAATGATTCTTCATCATTAGTCTGTTCATCTCTTATTCAGAATACATCCTCATTGTACGATACTAATGATTTTTATTTATCGTTATTTCTAATCACTAGAATTACATTACTTAAAAGTATATTGATGAATAATTGAAGTCACTCTAATCTCGCAAATCCCTTCGCTCGGAATCGCTGCAGAAAAAATAACCCGCTGTGTTAGGGCAATCTGTGACAAGGCCATAGGCAACAAATGCCAGAAACAGGATGCCCACCAATGCAAATAGCAATTTTATTCCTTTGGGTCTGTTATTCATCACGTTCTCCCGAACTAGTGGGCGCTACTTTTAGTGAGTAGCGATTTCAACTTCCGCCGCCGGAGGAAAATCTTCTAACCAATCAGCAAGCTCATCGGCATGCTCTTCTTCCGTTGCGAGAATTTCTTCTAGCATGCGACTGGTAGTGGGATCGTTATCGCCCAGATATTGCAGAAGTTCACGATAGCTATCAATGGCAATTCGCTCGGCGATCAAATTTTCCCTGATCATATCGCCCAATGATGTGACATGAGCAAACTCTACATGGCTTCGTTCATTGAGTCCATCGGGCGTAAAATTAGGTTCACCGCCCAATTGCACAATGCGCGCGGCAATCAAATCAGCGTGGGCTAATTCCTGGTTGGCATGCACTAAAAACTCTTGTGCAATTCCTTTAGCGTGAATACCGCGCGCCATGAAATGATGTGAGCGATAACGCAGTACACACACCAGCTCCGTAGCCAAGGCTTCATTTAAAAAATAAACTACTTCCGATACGTTAGCCGAGTAGCCATCAGTCACAGCACCCTGCTCTATATTGTGCAGCGCATGTTCACGTAAATTTTCTGAATCATTCTTCATAGCGATTACCCTCATAGAAGAGACCAGTTTCCTTTTAAAGCGTCACTAAGTCAGTGCGTAAACGAACAATCAAGATAAAATGGGTTCGCGGAATTATGAGATGTATCAGCTAAACCTGGGCCAGAACAGAACAATGACTTGAAATTTTACAAAGCACGATGCTCAGTAGAGGTATGCGGGGCAAAATTATCCATATTATAAAACTTGTAAGTATTTTTTCCGGCTTTTTTTGCCTGATACATAGCGTCATCCGCATGCTGGAATGCTGATTCAACATCGACACAATCATCAGGAAAAACGCTAATACCTATACTCAAGCTGATCAGCAATTCGCATTCATGGATCACGTGCGGAAGCGCAAAGGCGATGAGTAGTTTTTCCGCTACTTGCGCTGCATCGTTGCGTAATTCAATTTCAGTAAGCAATACCACAAATTCATCGCCTCCCTGACGACACACAGTGTCTGTGACGCGAACGGATTCCTGCAACCGTTTGGCAACTGATTGCAACAACTTGTCACCCACAGCGTGGCCGAGGGAGTCATTTATCTGTTTAAAATTATCCAAATCAATAAACAAAAGTGAGACCTGCTTTTTCTTGCGCGCAGCAAGACCAATTGCACGGGTTAGGCGTTCAGTTAATAAAGAGCGGTTAGCGAGCCCGGTGAGAAAATCGTGTTGTGCCATGTGCAACATTTTTTGGGCCATCGCATGGGTTTCACTGACATCATGGAAAACGATGACTGCGCCCGTCACATCACTATTTCGGTTGTGAATAGGTGCAATAGAATCTTCGATGGGCAATTCGGTTCCGTCGCGACGCACTAGCAAACAATTATTGGGCAAGGTTGCAGTGGTATCGGATTTCATAGCACCTTTGATAGGATTTCTAAAGGGCATACGCGTTTCAGCATCAATCAGTCGAAATATTTCTTCGAGCGGTAGCCCCACCGCATCTTTCATCAACCAACCGGTTATAGATTCTGCAGCAGGATTAAGATAGCTGACTTTGCTCTCAAGATTGGTAGTGAGCACACCGTCACCAATCGAATTCAGCGTAACCTCTGCGCGCTCATATTGGTCGAATATTATTTCTTCCGACACGCGCAGAACAAGTTCAAGATTTTTTCGGTCACTAATGTCCTCAACAATTTGCACATAGCCTTGGGATTTTTTAGGGTCGTGGATATCGCGAATCGCGGTGGCATTCAAGCGTGTCCACACTACCGATTTATCCTTGCGTAAAAACCGCAATTCGGCAATGAACGGTGTTTGGCTGCGCACCGCATCGCCCCACGCCAAAATGGCTTGCTGGCGATCTTCAGGATGAATTGCGCCGGTCCAATTGGTGCCGAGGGTTTCCGCCAATGTCTGCCCGGAAATAGCGTGATAAGCGGCATTGGTGTAGATGCAATTGCCTTGCACATCGGAAACAAAAATTCCAAGCGGTGAAGCATCACTCATCGCGCGAAAACGTTCATCGCTATCGAGTAAAGCCGCGCGGGATACTTTGCGTTCGATAATGTAATTCAGTGCGCGAGGCAACCAGTGGGCATCGATATGACCTTTGGCAAAATAATCATGCGCACCGCGTCGCATTGATTCGCGCATCAGCTCGTCATCAATTCCGGCACTCAATACCAAAATAAGTGCATGGGGCGCAGCGGCTAGCACAGTATCAAATGCATCTAATCCCACACCATCAGGCAGCGTAAGATCCAGCAAAATGACATCAACTGAATTTTCGCTCAACACGCCGAGCGATTCACCTAGTGATGTCACCCAGGTTGTATTGAAAAAACCTTGTGCATTGACGAGTGCATTTTGTATTAACTGCGCATCAGCGGGGTTGCTTTCAATCAGCAATACAGTGGTGGGAAGAATAATCATGAGAGCGCGTCGTGAGAGCAAACAGGAGAACTAGACACTAATCTCACGGTCGTGACCAGTCAATGCGAAGACGCACACTGGAGTGGGCGTCATCAGACTGTTTACTTATTAACAGCTACGAGCTTATAGGAACAAACACTTCCACTTTTCGCTCACGACCATCATCCACTAACGGAATTTTTTCGCCGTCCGATTCAATGCCATCAAGCACAACCTTGCTGTTTTTTTCCATCGTATGAATGACATCAATTCGATAAAGCGTTTGACCGAAACGGTAATCAACGGAATAACTCGTCCACTCTTTTGGCAAGCACGGTTTAATTTGCAGATGCATACCCTGACGGGAAATACCGAGCAAGGATTCGGTCATCAAACGATACAACCAACCCGCTGAACCTGTGTACCAACTCCAGCCACCGCGACCGGTATGAGGGGCAATGGCGTAAACGTCGGCGGCGACAACGTAGGGTTCTGCTTTGTAGAGAGCGACAGCATCAGCACTATTACCGTGATTAACCGGATTGATAATGTTGAGCAGTTGCCATGCGCGTTGGCTATCGCCAAGTTGTGCAAACGCCATAGTCGCCCAGATAGCGGCGTGGGTATATTGCCCGCCGTTTTCGCGCACGCCGGGAACATAGCCTTTGATATAGCCGGGGTTCATGGCGGATTTATCGAACGGTGGATCCAGTAGTTGGATGATGCCGTGGTCGCGGCGCACAAGATGCTTGTACATGGATGCCATGGCCAATTGTGAACGCGCCGGATCTCCCGCACCGGACAGCACTGACCAGCTTTGGGCGATGGAATCGATGCGGCATTCATCATTCACCACAGAACCGAGCGCGACACCATCGTCGAACCAGGCGCGTCTGTACCAATCGCCATCCCACGCATGTTGTTCGATGTTCGCGCGCAGCTCCGCCGCTTGTTCCTGACAGCGAACGGCAAAAGCATGATCTTGTTTAAGGGTAGCGATTTCCGCAAACGACAGCAGCACTTTGTAGAGCATGAAGCCGAGCCAGACGCTCTCGCCTTTACCGTGAATCCCGACCAGATTCATGCCGTCATTCCAATCGCCCGAACC
>Ga0247822_10000683_pt1 | contig 18985 bp, 15 predicted proteins | sample 13C_Cellulose_Da_FD_192423 | JGI IMG/M metagenome (GOLD analysis project Ga0247822, IMG submission 192423) | Soil microbial communities from agricultural site in Penn Yan, New York, United States - 13C_Cellulose_Day30 | ecosystem: Environmental > Terrestrial > Soil > Agricultural land | place...
GAGCTTAGCGTCAAGCATCGCCATCGCGAAGTCGTGTGGGCTCCCCGAAGTCGGGAACAACGACCTCGCGCCCCACCAGTGCCCCCGGACACCCAGAGTCATTGTTGAGCGCTCGCCTGCGGCGAGCTAGGGGTCGTCACACGCGAGGTTGGCGACGGGATCGCAGCCGTCGACCCGCTCCAGCCGGAACGCGTGCGGGCCGGCGCCGGTGACCACCAGCACGGTGCGCTCGTCGGCGTCGGGCTGGGCGCTCACCACCCGCAGCCGCGAGCCGCAGCCGATCGCGGTGGCGCCGGTCCCGCCCAGCGGATCGACCAGCGTCACCGTCCACGCGCCCTGCGCGGTCCCGCCGACCAGCGTGTAGACGCAGCCGCCGGCGCCCGGGTCCTGCGGCAGGGGCAGCTCGGTGGCCGGCGCGGTGCACGCCGCCGCGCCGGGCCCGCCCGCCTCGGCCGGCTCGAAGTGGACCCGGCAGTCGGCGCGCGCCTCGCTCACGCACTGGATGGGATCCAGACCCGGCGCGCACGTGGTCTGGCAGTAGCTCATCGGCAGCACGGTCATCGGCGCCAGGGCGTCGTGGGTGCACGCGGTGAACCCGGGGTTGACCGCGCCGGGAGCGTCGTCGCAGCCGCGCTTGCCGATCACGCAGCGCGGGGTCGGGCCGTCTTGCTCGATCAGGAAGCACGGCGACACCGCCGGGAACAGCACCTGATCGCAGTCGAAGTCGACGCCGTCGCAGCGCTCGTTGCCGCCGGGCCGCTCGAAGCGCGAGTCGTCGCCGCCGCAGTCCTCGTCGGTGCCGCGCGCGCACTGCGGCACGCCGGCGGCCAGGTACTCGGCCTCGGTGGCGCAGGCGTCGAAGCCGTCGCCGTCACCGTCGACGCCGACCAGCGCCTGGTCGCAGCTGCCGTCGCAGTCCTGATCGACGCCGTCGCACTGGTTGTCGACCGCGCCCGGGTGGATCAGCGCGGCGTCGACGGTGCCGACCGGGTCGCCGTCGGCGCAGTCGAGCGCGCTCGGCGCGCAGGTCGCGCCGTCGGGGCCCAGGCGGTGCACGCCGACCGTGCGCGTGCTGCCGCCGTCGTCGCGGCTGCAGTTGAGGTAGCCGTCGCGGTCGCCGTCGAACTCGGCGACCTCGTCGCACTGCGCGTTGCAGTCGTTGTCGACGCCGTCGCAGCGCTCGATCGCCCCGGGGTGGATCTCCTCGGGCGGCACGTTCTCGCCGAACGCGTCCTCGACGCCGACCCCGCCGCGCGGGCCGTCGACGCAGTCGCGCAGGCCGGTGCCGCAGGTGGCGAAGCCGTCGCCGTCGAGATCGAGCTGGCCGTCGTTGTCGGCGCAGCAGTTCTCGTCGATGCCGTTGGCGCAGATCTCGGTGGTGCCCGGGTGGATCGCCGGATCGCGGTCGTCGCAGTCGAGCTGGCACCCGGCCTGCTCGTCGTGGCCTTCCTTGAAGCCATCGCAGTCGCCGTCGTCGCGCGGCACGATCGCGTCCTGCTTGCGGCGGTCGTCGCGGTCGTTCCACCACGCGCAGCCGCTCGCGGTCACGCCGTGGCGCGCGTCGCGGAAGGTGGTCAGCGGCAGATCGATCACCCGGACCTGCCCGTCGGCGAACTGGACGGTGCTGGCGGTGTGGCCGAACCCGACCGGCTTCCGCTGCCCGGCCTTGTAGCCGGCGACCGCGACGATCAGGTCCTGGCCGGCGGCCAGGCCTTCGCCCGGCTCGAGCAGGATGCGGTAGGTCGCCGCGCCCAGCTCGCCGTCGAGGGTCACCTCGGCGACCGACGGGTCGAGCTTCGCCGCGACCCGCCACGCCGGGTCGAACAGCTCGTCGTGGTGGCCGACCCCGACGAACACCTTCAGCGCGTAGACCTCGGACGCGAAGCGCTCGTCCTTGTGGACCTCGAGCAAGACGCCCGACTGGCCACCGCAGGCGGCGCCGGCGATCGCCAGCGCGAGCGCGAGCGCGATCCGGACCGGCGGTCCGGGGCGACGGCGGAGCGGTACGACGGACATGGCGGACCCTCGAAGCGAAGCGAGGGCCTCATCATATCCCCGGCGTGGGACCGCGCGGACGAATCGGGTGCCTACACGCGCCCACCTGGCCGGCGGCCCACCATCACATCGACGGGCCGCGCAGGTGACGCCGTCCATCCACCTCGACCATAATCGGCCGACCGGCCCCCCGACGTTTCACGATGGCCCGCCGCCGCGACAGCAGCCGAAGCCTCGACGGCAAGACGCCGACCGAGACCACGCCTCCACGCCTGCCCCGCCCGCCCGATCGGGACGGTCCGGTGGTGAAGCCGCCTCGGATCCCGTCGGGAACGACGGCCCGGCCCGGCCGGCGCGCCGACGCGCCGAGCGACGCTCAGGTCACGTCGCGGATCGATCGCATCGTCGTCGAGCCCACGCCGGCGCCGCTGCCGCCGTCACCCGCCGCGGCCGACGCCGAGCGGTGGTTCGAGCAGGTCCCGACCAACCCCGGCGTGCCGACCACGCCGGCGCCGCGGTCGCCGACCGGGCGCACCACGATGGCCCCGACCACCCACACCACCGGGCCGCGCGCGGCCCCGGCGTGGCTGTTCCCGGTGCTGCTCGCGCTCACCGCGCTCACCGTCGGCATGGTCCTCGGCGCGCTGCTGTTCGGCCGCAACCACACCTGCCCGCCGACCCCGCCGGCGCCGGCGCTGAACCGCTAGCGGAGCGCGCCTACGGCCAGGGGACCATCTCGCCCACCAGCTCGAGGCGAGCTGGGCTCTCGATGGCGCTGTACACCGCGACCGTACGCTTGTCGGGGTAGCGGAAGGCGATCACGACCTCGTTGCGGCCGTCGCCGTCGACGTCGAGGACGCCGAGCACGTCGAGCTCGAGCTTGTGGCGGGCGTCGAGCCCGACGCCCTGCAGGGCCGGGGTCAGGCCGGCCAGCGCGAACGTCGGCGTGCAGGTCACGGCCACCGCAGCGGCGGTGACCTCCTCGGCCGGTGCCCGGACCGCATCGACGAACGCGGCCAGCGGGAACACCTCGGGCGCGCCGTCGTGCTCGAGGTCGATGACCAGGCGGTCGCCACTGGCGCACACGCCACCGACCGCGACCTCGGGCGCCGCCGCCCCCTCGCTGTCGAACGCGCTGCCCGGCTCGCTCAGCGGCGCGACCGCCAGGCCGCAGCCGCGCTGCACCTTGAGGCAGGTCGGATCGGCGACGACCTCCTTGCCCTTCAGGGTCGAGCACGGCGGCGCCCCCACGTAGGAGCCGACCGCGACCTCGACGCCGTCGGTGTCGGCGGTGCCGACCGGCGCGAACACGCCGGCGCGCCGGCCGTCGACCGCGAGCACCGCGAACTGGGCGGCCTCACCGCGGCTCAGCGGCGTCAGCACCTCGGCCCGGTCGCTCGACCACGACACCCGGCGGACGACCAGCGGCGACAGGCCGGGCCGGCCGGCGGCGGCCTGCGGGCACATCTCGCCCAGCAGGCCCTGGCGCGCGGCGGGCGGCGCCGCTCGCTTCACCACGCGCGGCGGGGTCGGTTCCTCACCGGGCGGCGCCGGCACGACCGCCGGCCGACAGCCCGCCGCGAGCACCACGCCAGCAAGCAGCACGTGCCGGGCAACGCTGGGCCTTACACCGGGGTCGAACGCCACGCATGAACCCTACGCCACCGGATCGACCCCCGCGAGTTTAGGGCTCAGGTGTTTGACGCAGCCGGCCTCGATCCCTATAGTCCGCCGGCCCTACCCCGCTGATTCCACAAAGATTTCCGCGAGTCCCAGGATGCATCCACGGAACCTCTTCGCCTCGCTCGGCTCCCTCGGCTCCGGCCTCGCCGCGCTCGGCGCGCTGATCGGCCTGGTCGTCCCCGGCAACGCCTTCGCCCAGCCGAGCCCGATCCCCACGGGCGGACCGGCGGGTGAAGAAGAGGCCAAGCCCGAAGGCATCGCGGAGGCGGCGCCCAAGGCGGACGCCCTGCTCACCACCACGCCGACCGCCGGCCCCCCGGAGGACCGCCGCAAGAAGTTCGAGGTCTTCACCATCGACGGCTACCAGCGCGTGCGGGCCGACTGGTTCAAGAACCTCAACCTCGGGTTCTCCGACGTGACCGACGGCACCGGCGGCCGCATCCTGGGCGGCTCGCCGTTCCCGCGGCCGTTGGGCTGCGACCTCGTCGGCGGCCCGTGCGGCGATTCGATCAACACCTCGAACACGCGGCTCCGCCTGCTGCCGACGATCCAGCTGACCGAGACCATGGCGGTCCACGCGCAGCTCGATCTGTTCGACAACTTCGTGCTCGGCGAGGGGACCATCCAGCGCTCCGACCAGACCGTGGTCGCGCGGCGCGCGTGGGCCGAGGTGTCGACCCCGCTCGGCACGTTCAAGGTCGGCCGTATGCCCGACCACTTCGGCCTCGGCGTGGTCCGCAACGCCGGCCTGTGGGCCAACACCGACTACGCGAGCTGGGCGACCCTGTGGCAGCCGCAGATCCTGGCCAACGTGGGCGGCAACAACCCGGTCGGCTACGCGCTCGACAACGACTACGGCGACTCGATCGATCGCGCGATGTTCACGACCATGATCCCGGGCACCCCGCTGCGCGCGGCCGTCGCCTACGACTGGATCAACCAGCAGTTCGTCACCGGCCTCAACGGGCAGGCGACCGACGCCGACGACGCCGACGATCTCCGCGGGTGGATGGTGTCGGTGGCCAACATCGATGCGCCCAGCGCGTTCGCCGATCGGGTCGCCCGCGGCAAGCTCGCGCTCAACTACGGCGCCCGCGTCGACCGCCGCACCCAGGACTGGGACTACCTGCCGCGGGTCAGCCTGGACGATCCGCTCCAGCTCGTGAAGGTCGACAACAAGACCTACACCGTCATGGCGTGGATCAAGGCGGGGTGGAAGAAGATCCTGTTCGAGGCCGAGGCGGCGACGACGATCGGCTCGATCGCCAACGCCGCCACCATCGGCCGCGACGGCGAGCTCGACATCCGGTCGTGGGGCGGCGTCGCCCGCGGGTCGAGCTACGCGATGGACGGCAAGCTCAACTTCGGCCTCGAGCTCGGCGTCGCCAGCGGCGACTCCGGCGAGGCCGTGCTGCAGGGCCGCACCAACGTCAACCAGATCGGCCCGCTGCCCGGGCCGACCGACGACACGATCAAGCGGTTCCGCTTCAACCCGGCCTACAACATCGACCTGATCCTGTTCCGCGAGCTGATCGGCACGGTGTCGAACGCGATCTATGGCCGGCCGTGGATCAGCTACGACCTGACCAAGTCGATCCGGTTCACCGCCCAGAACGTCACCTCGGCGGCCTACAACGAGGTCGCCACGCCCGGCAACGCCCGCTGGTGGGGCCTCGAGTTCGACGCCGACCTGTTCTACCGGACCAACGGCTTCACGGTCGGTGTGGCCTACGGCGGGTTCTTCCCGCTGGCCGCGATGAACCACCCCGAGACCCTGTTGCTCAACGGCTCGTCGACCGAGCGCGTGTTCGGCACCACCGCGCAGAACGCCGGCGACGCCGAGAACGCCCACACGCTGCAGGCGCTGTTCGCCCTCGAGTTCTGATTCGCTTCGCGCGGTTGGCGGTCGGCGAGGGAGGCGTCAGGCCCGTGCGCTAGGGTGCGCGGGTCGTGAGCAGCAAGCTGAGCAAGGGCAAGGGACCGCGGGCCGTCCACCGCTGCCAGGGCTGTGGGCACGTCGAGCCCCGCTGGCTCGGCCGCTGCCCGGCGTGCGGCGAGTTCGGCACGCTGGTCGAGGAGCTCCAGGCCGGCACGCCGCCCCGCCCGTCGGCGGCGCTGGTCGCCGACGGCGCCGCGCCGGTGGCCGCGACCGAGGTCGTCGAGCTCGACGCCAAGGCGCGGCTGGCCACCGGCATCGGCGAGCTCGATCGCGTGCTCGGCGGCGGCCTGGTCCCGGGCGCGCTGGTCCTGCTCGGCGGCGACCCCGGCATCGGCAAGTCGACGCTGCTGCTCCAGCTCCTGGCCGGCATCGCCGGCCGGCGCGGCGCCGTGCTGTACGCCACCGGCGAGGAGTCGGTCGCCCAGACCGCGCTGCGCGCGCGCCGGGTCGGCGCCGCCAGCGCGGCGATGAAGCTGTGCGCCGAGACCGACGTCGACGTCATCCTCGGCCATGCCCGCCGCACGCCGCCGACCGTGCTGGCGGTCGACTCGATCCAGACCGTCTACACCAGCGAGCTCGACTCGATCCCGGGCGCGGTCGGCCAGGTCCGCGAGTGCGCCGGCCGGCTGATGCGCTACGCCAAGACCACCGGCGTGCCGACCATCGTGGTCGGTCACGTCACCAAGGACGGCGCGATCGCCGGCCCCAAGACCCTCGAGCACCTGGTCGACGTCGTGCTGCAGGTCGAGGGCGACGGCGCCAGCCCGTACCGCCTGGTCCGCGCCCACAAGAACCGGTTCGGCTCGACCCAGGAGGTCGGCGTGTTCGAGATGCGCGGCGCCGGGCTGGTCGAGGTGCCCGAGCCGTCGGCGCTGCTGCTGGCCGAGCGCCCGCTCGGCGCGCCCGGCTCGGTCGTGGTCGGCTCCGCCGACGGCAACCGCCCACTGCTGGTCGAGGTCCAGGCCCTGGTCGCGCCGGCCGCCGCCGGCATCGGCCGCCGCACCGTCGCCGGCGTCGATGCCAACCGGGTGTCGCTGCTGCTGGCCGTGCTGGCCCAGCGGGTCGGCTACGACATCCTCGGCCAGGACGTGTTCGTCAACGTCGCCGGCGGGCTGCGCCTGGCCGAGCCGGCCATCGACCTCGGCGTCGCGTGCGCGCTGGCGTCGTCGCACCGCGGCCGGGCGATCGATCCCCACACCGTCGTGTTCGGCGAGGTCGGCCTCGCCGGCGAGGTGCGCGCGGTCCAGCTCGCCGAGCTGCGCCTGGCCGAGGCCAAGAAGCTCGGCTTCCAGCGCTGCATCCTGCCGACCCAGAACCGGGCCCGCCTCGAGTCCGATCTCGGCCTCGAGCTGATCGGCGTCGATCGCCTGTCGGCCGCGCTGGCGGCGCTGGCGTGATCGCGCCGCCGGCCTGACGCCCCGGCGCCGACTACTTCTTCTTGCCCTTGGCGCCCTTCTTGGGCTCGGCCTTCTTGGGCGCGGTCACCGGCGTACCGCCCAGCGCCTCGACCTCGCCCTCGATCGCCTTCTGGGCCTCGGCGTCCTTGCCCTTGTTGAGCTCGAGATACGTGTTGAACGCCTCGATCGCCTTCTCGTTGTCGTGATCGAGCTTGTACATGTGGCCGAGGTCGTACCAGGCGTCGGCGGCGTCGGGCGCCAGCGACACCGCCTTCTCGTACGACGCGATCGCCTTCTCGACCTCTTCCTGGCGGCGATACACCACGGCCAGGTTGAAGTGGTAGTCGGCCTGATTGGGCGACAGCTCGATCGCCTTGGCGAACGACAGCGCCGCGTCCTGGAGCTTGCCCGCGCCGCGCAGCGCCACGCCGAGGTTGTTGTGGTAGGTGGCGTCGCCGGGCGCGAGCTTGACCGCCGCCTGCAGCTGGACGATCGCGCCCTCGTTGTCGCCCTTCTTGCGCTTGATGACCCCGATGTTGGAGCGCACCTCGGCGTCCTTGGGGTTCAAGCGGCACGCCTTCTCGAGCGCGGTCAGCGCCTCGTCGACGCGATCGACGCGGTAGTAGGCCATGCCGAGGTTGGCCCACACCACCGCGTCCTTGGGCATCAGCGCCGACGCGTGCTCGTAGGCGTCGACCGCCTTCGCGTAGTCCTTGCGCTTCTTGTACAGGTGGCCGAGCGACGCCCACGCCATCGCGTGCTTGCTGTCGGCGGCGACCGCCTTCTCGAAGGCGGCGATCGCCTCGGCGTCCTTGCCCTGGTTCTTGAACGCCAGGCCCTGCTTGTAGTGGGCGGCCGAGGTGCTCTCGGCCCAGGCGGGCGACGGGACGACCGCGACGGCGGCGGGGCCCGCGGCCGCGGCGGCGGCGGCGATGACGACGGAGCGAAGCGATCGGCGCACGAGGACCTCCTGAGGTGCCCCTGAGGGTATCACCACGCCCGCTCATCCTGAGCGAGGACGGGCGCGGAGCGCCGGCCGGCGGCGAACGACCGCGTGCCCGCGTGGTCAGGCGGCGGTGCTCGCCGGCAGCGCCGGGACGTCCAGGCCGTCGCCGAGCTCGCCGAGCACACTCATCGCGCTGCGAGCGTCGGCGGCCTCACGCGCCGCCGCGGCGGCGTCGAGCTGCGCGCACGCCATGCGGAACTTCTCGAGGGTGGCGACGCAGTGGTGCATGCGGGCGACGATCCGCTCGCGGGCGGCGCCGACCTGATCGACGTAGCGGCGCTGATCGCACAGCGCGGCGCGGGCGTCGCGGTACTGCGCGCGCGCGACGTCGTCGCCGACGGTCTCGATGCGGGCGTCGAGCTCGGTGATGCGGCGGTCGATGTCGGACGGATCGATGGCCGGCGTCGCCGCCAGCTTGCGGGCGACGCCGAACAGCTTGAGCACGCCGTCCTGGACCAGATCGCGATCGGCGTCGCCGGGGATGGTCAGCCCGTCGCTGGCCAGCCAGATCGTGCGCCCGCGCTCGACCAGGTCGCGCGCCTCGCCCGACAGCGGCGGCAGCGCGCGGTAGGCGGCCGCGACCGGATCGACGACCACGGCGACGTGGCGGAGCGCGACCGCGAGCGTGCCGCCCAGGCCGACCGCGGCGCCGGCCAGCGCCCCGGTCAGCCACCCCGGCAGCGACGCGGTCTGCTCGGCGTGGGCCACCGCCGCCGACGCCCACACCGCGCACGCCGCGGCGGCGGCGACCGCGGCCAGCACGAGCAGCGCCCGGCGTACGGTCATCGGCGGCGTCGCGCTGCCCCGCCGCACCGCCCACCCGAGGCCGAGCAGGGCACCGGCGACACCCCCGGCCAGCGGCGCGGCCGGCAGCCCGGCCGCCGCGGCGCCTCCGCCTCCCAGCGCCGCCCCGGCGGTCATCGCGACGAACGTACGGTGGTAGGCCGGGTGGTCGAGGAAGCGGAGCGCCGTGCTCATTCGCTACCAGACGCGCCAGCGCCGGGGCCGATCTAACGCCGCCCACGCCGCCGCCGGACGCCCGAAAAGCCGAAGGGCGGCGGGCTCTTCGCCCACCGCCCTGGTGACGTCACCTCGGAACCGGAGACCGGCTCAGAAGGTGTAGCGGAGGCCGAGGCGAACCGACAGCGGCGCCTGGCGCGCGTTGAGCTGACCGTAGTTCTTGTTGACCTCGGGGGTCGCGTTCTGCTCGAGGCCGTCGCCGTCGAGGGTCTTCGAGTGCTTCAGGTCCTCGGGGTCGCCGCCGATGATCGGGTTGGCGTTGTCGAGGGTGTAGCGCTCGTCGGCGTCGGTCTCGCTCTGGTCGTTGAGCACGTTGAAGAGGTCGATGAAGGCCTCGAGGGTCTGGGTCTTCGACACCTTGTAGCCGTAGGTCGCCTTCAGGTCGACGTTCCACACGAACGGCGAGCGGTTGTTGTTGCCGCGGGGCAGCAGGTAGCTCTCGTCCGCGCCGTAGACCGGGTGGCTGGCCAGGCTGTTGTGGGCGATACCCGACTGACCGCGGAAGCTGAAGCCGAGGATCAGGACGCCGGCCTTCTTCATGTCGAGCTGACGGAAGCCGTCGAGCTTGAACAGGTGCGGCCGGTCGAGGCCGAGCGAGCCGTAGCGGTTGCCCATCAGGTCGGGCAGGTCGTACATCGACGTGAGGTTCGGGTCGAGCTGACCGGTCTCGGTCGAGAACAGGCCCGGGAAGTTACCCTTGCTGCGCGAGTAGGTGTACGACGCGAGCAGCATGGTGTCCTTCGAGAACCGCTGGGTGGCGGTGATCTGGAGCGCCTGGTAGTCGCGGACCGGCTTGTCGAAGTTCTTGACCGAGTCGAGCTGGCTCGCGCGCGACTCGTACAGCTCGGCGAGCGAGTCGTTGGACGGATCGGCGTCGTTCATCAGCGCGTCGGCCTGCGCGCGCAGGTCGGCGGCGTCGTCGCTGAAGTCCTCACCCGGGTTGGCGATGAGGTAGTTGGTGCCACCGTCGGTCGAGACGTCCTCGATCGCGATCGGCATGTTCCGGCGCACGTAGTTGATGCCCATCTTGAAGTCGGCCATCAGCTCGTACTCGGCGCCCAGGATGATCTCGTTGATGTACTGGCCGCGGAGCGACGGGGCGACGAACTCGGTACCGCCGCCGAGCTGGGCGGCGCCGATGGTGCCGCGCGCGCACGCGTTGAGGACCGCGGGGTCGAACGTCGGACCGGCCTCGGGGCAGGTCGGGCGGCCGAGGGCGTCGAAGGTGCGGATGACGTTGATGTTCAGGAGCTCGCCACCGAACGCGCGGACGTTGATGTCCATCGGGACGCTCTCGTAGAACCGGCCCCAGTGCGCGAACAGCTTCGACCGGCCCTCCTGGGTCGGGTCGTAGATCGCGCCGATGCGCGGGGCGATCATGTTGTCGAGCTCGAAGGCGACGTCCGGGATGACCTCACCGTCGGGCGAGATCGTGCCCTTGAGCGAGTCGGCGACCAGCGCGGTCTGACGCTCCCAGCGCAGGCCGGCGTTGATGGTGAGGTTCGGGCGGACCTGCCACGAGTCCTGCAGGTAGAAGGCGAGGTTGCGGTTGGCGGTGTTGGCGTCGATGCCGCCGTCGGCCACCGAGCACATCGCGTTGCCGCCGACGCACGGGATGTCGCCATCGGGATTGACCACGAGCAGGCTGCGCTCGTTCCACGTGCCGCCGCGCATCGTGTCCCCGTTCCACGGGGTGGTCTGCTGCCAGATGATGTCGCCGGTGTAGCCGCGGTGCGAGTCGTACGTGGTCAGCTCGAGGTCGGCGCCGAGCTTGAACGTGTGATGGCCGAGGGCCTTCACGCGCTGGGTGAGCGCCAGGTTCGCCGACATGCGCGCGTTCTCACGCTCCTCGAGGAACCCCAGGCCGTTGATCGAGTAGCCGACCACCGGGCAGTTGGAGATCATCGGGTAGAGATCGCCCGCGTCGTTGTCGGTGCACCCGTTCGCGTACAGGTGGTTCTCGAACCCGGCGAAGTCCGACAGCGGCCGCGTGTAGCGGTACTGGATCACCTGGGCGTCCTCGCCACCGGCGAAGTACGGGACCTGGTGCTCGTAGCCGACGTGGTAGCCCAGGACCGCGTCGACCTGGGTCTTGTTGTCGTTGAACTTCGACGTCCACTTGAGGGCGGCGTCGTAGGCGCCGTCGTCGAACTTGTACAGCTGGGCGTTACGGTCGCCGATCAGGCGGTAGAAGTCGCGGTCGATCGACCGCGGGTTGCCGAACCCCGAGATCTGGAACTGGTGGTTCTGCGACAGCGCCGCGTTGATCTTCGCGGTGAAGAAGTGAGTCTGCAGGGTGCGCGACAGCGAGTTGCGCGCCACCTCCTCCGCGACGAGGAAGCCGGTGGCGTCGTCGACGTCGGGATCGCCGTCCTGATTCACGTCGACGTTCCGCGACGTGATGCGGTCGACGACGTCCTTCGAGAACGACGGGTTGTAGCCGACGTGGAACCAGATCTTGTCCTTCTTGATCGGACCACCGACCTCGAAGCCGACGTCGGCGCGGTAGTCGAGGTTGGTCTCGCTACCGATCGCCGTGCCCTCGCGCAGGATCGGGTCGGCCTGCGCGACCAGGCTACCGGGGGTGTAGTAGCCGAAGATCGAGCCCTTGAACTGGTTGCTGCCCTGCTTGGTGACGACGTTGATCACGCCGCCCGTCGAGCGACCGAACTCGGCGGCGTAGCCGCCGGCGATGACCTCGGTCTCCTCGATGAACTCGTTGGGCAGGTTCGACGACTGCAGACCGAACGCGGTGTCGGTGGTGTTGATACCCTCGACGATGTACGTGTTCTCGGCCGAGGTCGCGCCGCTGAACGACACGCCGTACTGGTCACCCTGGGTACCGGCCGCGGTGCCGAGCACGGCGCCGAAGGTGCGGCCGGTCGGGATGCGCGTGGTGTACTCGTCGGTGATCGTGGTGCCGGTCTTGGTCGAGCCCTGGTCGACGATCGGGGCGCGGCCCTCGAGCTCGATGATCTCGGAGGTCTGGACCGAGGTGTCGATCGGGATGTTGACGAACGACTGCTTGCCGAGCTCGATCACCACGTTGGGGCGGCTGAACTGCGCCTCGTTGTAGTAGACCGTCAGGACGTAGACGCCCGGCGGCAGGTTGGCGATCGTGAACGCGCCGTTCTCGTCGGAGATCTCGGCCTGCTGTCCCTGGAGGGCCGGGCCGGTGGCGACGACGGTCGCACCGATCACGGCCTCCTTGCTGGCCTTGTCGACGACGCGGCCGCGGACCGCGCCGGTCTGGCTGGTCTGCGCGGTCGCAGGCTCGAGGGTGATGGTCGAGGCGGCGGTCAGGAGGCCGACCGCCATGGCGAGTGAATAGCCGATGCGCTTCATGGTTGGCCTCCGGTTCACTTGTCGACGACGACGAAGCGGACGTCGCGGTTCGCGGACACGGTGAGCGTGCCGCCGCGCGCCTCGGCGATCTCGGCGCCCGCCTTGAGGCGAGCCGTGTACTCACCAGGCGCGAACCCGGTGCCGTGGGCGATGAGCAGCGCATCGCCGGGGACGTTGGCGCCATCGACCGCGACGACGACGCCGGCGACCGGCGCACCGGTGCTGTCGAGGACCTCGACGTCGGCCGCGGTCACGCTGGCCTCGTCGAGGACGGCGTTGAAGACGAAGGCGACGACGTCGTCGGGCGCCAGCTCGGCGCGATCCGCGACGTCTTCGGCGTCCTCGGGATCGGTGAAGGCCACCCGCAGCGGCTCGACGCTGACGGTGAGGGTCCGGTCAGCCTCGGCGACCGGGTTGCCCTGCTTGTCGGTGACCTTCGGGTCGATGACGATCGTGCAGTCGCTGCCGGCCGGCGGGAGCGCATCGAGCGCCGGCTTGACGTACAGCGACGGCCCGAGCGGGAACGACACGTTGTTGCCGTTCGGCACGTAGTAGCCGTCGTACGGCATCGCGACGCCGCCGCAGGTCAGCGTGACCGGCCGGGTCTCGGCGATCGTGCCGAAGCAACGGATGTCGTCGTCGGGGCAGACGAGATCCTCGACCGAGGGGTCGAGCAGCTCGTCGAACATGATCCGGATCGCCCAGCTGACGTTGGGCTCCACGAAGCGCGGATCGAGCGCCGCCGCCTCGAACTCGGTCTGGACCTCGGGGCACACGATGCCGCCGCCGGTCACGGGGTCGCCGACGAACCCCGGCGCCTTGGGATCACGGTTTCCGTCGACGTAGCGGCAGAAGGCCGCGAACTCCGTGAGGTCGACCCCGGACTGTGCCAGCACGGCCAGCACCGCGGGGGGACCTTCCGAACGAAGGTCGGTGTTTAGATCGGTGTCGCCGAAGCAACCTCCGGCCAGCATTCCGAGTCCTACCGCAAGGAGCCCTTGCGTTCGGTAGCGCAGCATTCGAAGCCTCCCTCTAGGTGCTATGTGCGGACCGCCGGGGGCCTATCCCGGGCGGTCCGCCGGGAGTCATCGCGTATCCGGAATTCAAACGCAAGATCCGCGTCGCACTCTTGTCGCAGGGATCACCGACTCAGCACGCCATGTTTCCGCGCAGTTCGTTCGTCCGCGACCTGGTGCGACACCCCCGCGTCGCCGAACAAAGCCCCGAAACGAAAACGGCGGCCGATGCAAGGCCGCCTACGTCGAGAACTCCAGGTATCAGGTCGAGCGTCGCACTGACGACCACCCGTCGCGCCCACCAGCGGCGCGCGGATCGAGCCAGCGTCGGTCAGTGAGCTGAGCGCGCGTCGCGCCGCTGGTCAGGCGTTGGGGCGCTTGCCGTTGGCCGGCGGGGTCGCCGGCGCGGGCGGCCGCTTGCGCTCGGCCTTGTCGTCGCCGGCGTCGGCGACGGCGCCGGCCTCGGGCGCGACGTCGAGGCCGATCCGGCGCACGTTGTGATGGGCGAGCAGGCGCGCCTCGATGGAGGCCGCGACCTCGGGGTGATCGAGCAGGAACTGCTTGGCGTTCTCGCGGCCCTGGCCGATGCGCTCGCCGGCGAACGAGAACCACGCGCCGCTCTTGTCCACGACGTTGGCGTCCGAGGCCAGGTCGATCAGGTCGCCTTCCTTGGAGATGCCCTGGCCGTAGAGGATGTCGAACTCGACCTCGCGGAAGGGCGGCGCCATCTTGTTCTTCACCACCTTCACGCGGGTCCGGTTGCCGACGACGTCCTCGTCCTTCTTGATGGCGCCGACCCGGCGGATGTCGAGGCGGACCGAGGCGTAGAACTTGAGCGCGTTGCCGCCGGTGGTCGTCTCGGGGCTGCCGAACATCACGCCGATCTTCATGCGGATCTGGTTGATGAAGATCACCGTGGTGCGCGACTTCGAGATGGCCGCGGTCAGCTTGCGCAGGGCCTGGCTCATGAGCCGGGCCTGCAGGCCGACGTGGGCGTCGCCCATCTCGCCCTCGATCTCGGCCTTGGGGGTCAGCGCCGCGACCGAGTCGACCACGACCAGATCGACCGCGTTGGAGCGGACCAGCATGTCGGCGATCTCGAGCGCCTGCTCGCCGTAGTCGGGCTGCGACACCAGCAGCTCCTCGGTGCGCACGCCCAGCTTCTTGGCGTAGCCGACGTCGAGCGCGTGCTCGGCGTCGATGAACGCGCACACGCCGCCGCGCTTCTGGGCCTCGGCGACCGCGTGCAGGGTCAGCGTCGTCTTGCCGCTCGACTCCGGCCCGTAGATCTCGATGATGCGGCCGCGGGGCAAGCCGCCGATGCCGAGGGCGATGTCGAGCCCGAGCGAGCCGGTCGGGATGACCTGGACCTCGCGCTCGATCGGGTCCTTGCCCAGGCGCATGATCGAGCCCTTGCCGAACTGCTTCTCGATCGCGCCGAGGGCGAGATCGATCGCCTTGTCGCGGGCGGGATCGCGGGCGATGGTCGGCCCCGAGCCCTGGGCAGGCTGAGCGCTCGTCGGCGCGGCGCGGTCGGTCGTGGAGGAATCCTTCGAGGCCATCGGCATCTCCCCTTCTGGGCTGGGCTGCAGTCTTCTATGGGACAGTGGACCGCGCCGTGGCCTGGAGGGGAGGACCTAACCCTGGTGGCGATCCCAGCCGTCCTCCGTGCCTGCCGACGCGTCGAATGGCGTCGGTTCTACGGGGTCGCTCTGACGATCCGGGCGTTTTTTCGGGCCTCCCAGCGCCTCGCGCAGCACGACCCGGTATTCGGAACCGGTTGGTTTCGTTAGACTTTCGAACAGGGTCGCGAATTCGACACGAGTCTCACTGAACACCTGTTCCGAGAACGGGAGGAGCACGCCGCCGACGTCCGCCGGCTCGCGCAGCCGGCCCAGGGTGACGTGGGGGTGGAACGAGCGCTGCTCGCGCGGGAAGCCCAGCGCCGACAGCTCGCGGTCGAGCGCCTCGGCCAGGGCGCCGAGCGCGCCCGGATCGTCGACCCCGGCCCAGACCACGGTCGCCTTCGCCGGCCGGGCGAACGCGCCCAGGCGGGCGGCGCGGAAGCGGAACGGCTGGTGCCCGGCGGTCGCCCGCACGATCGCCTCGTGCACCGCCGGGACCACCTCGGGGCGGGTCCAGCCGAGGTACTTGAGGGTCACATGGTAGGTCGCCGGCGCCAGCCAGCGCAGCGGCACCTGCTGCGAGGTCGCCCGCCGGGCCAGCGACTCGCAGGTCGCGGCCAGCTCGCCGGCGACCGCGGGCGCGACGGGGATCCCGACGAACAGCCGCATCACGACACCGCCTCGCCGCGCGGGCGGACGACGTCGTAGATCATCTTGAGGCCCCACCACGCCGCCAGCAGCCGGACCTGATCGCGGGCGCCCGGCCAGCGCAGCTGGAAGGTGGTGACGGTGCCGTCCTTGAGCGCGCGCGCCAGCCACACCGTGCCGACCGGCTTGGCCGGGGTGCCGCCGTCGGGGCCGGCGATGCCGGTGATGGCGATCGCGATGTCGGTGGCGAACAGCTCGAGGGCGCCGCGGGCCATCTCGGTCGCGGTCTCCTCGCTGACCGCGCCGTGGGCGGCGAGGGTCTCCTCGCGCACGCCGAGCTGGCGGACCTTCTCGCGGTTGGCGTAGGCGACCGCGCCGCCGGCGAAGTAGCCCGACGAGCCGGGCAGCTCGGTGAGCAGGGCGCCGAGCAGGCCACCGGTGCACGACTCGGCCACCGCGACGGTCTGCGCCTCGACCAGCAGGGCCCGGCCGGTGACCAGGGGCAGGGGATCGTCGCCGATGCCGTAGATCCAGTCGCCGAGCCGGTCGACCACCTGGGCCTCGAGCTGGAGCAGGCGCTCCTCGGCGGCCGCGATGTCCGGATCGCGGACGACCAGCTTGACCAGGACCTCGGGGAACTTGACCTGGTAGTGGATCGACGCGCCGGGGACGCGGTCGACCAGGCCGCGCAGCGCCTCGCTGGCCTGCGACTCGGCCCGGCCGAACACGCGGTAGGTCCGCCGGGCGATGCGCGGCGAGACCCCGCGGGCGAGGCGCAGCTGGGCGATGTGGCCGCGCAGCGATCCCTCGAAGATGGCGTGGAGCTCGCGCGGGACGCCGGGCAGGCAGATCACCGGGGTGCCTCCGATCAGGACCTCGAAGCCGGGCGCCAGGCCGGCCGGGTTGGCGTGGACACGCGCCCCTCGCGGCACCCGCGCCTGTCGGAGATTCACCGGGGACACCGTGCGGCCGCGCGAGGCCATGAACGCCTCCAGGCGGGCGCGGGCCGGCTCGTCGATGACGACGTCGGCCCCGGTGGCGCGGGCGACCACGTCGACGGTCAGGTCGTCCTCGGTCGGTCCGAGCCCGCCCGAGCAGACGACCAGGTCGGCGCGGGCGGCGGCGGTGAGGAGGGCGGCGCGGAGATCGTGCTCGTCGTCGCAGCAGCTCGTCATCCACCGGACGGTCACGTCGAGGTCCCACAGCTGGGCGGCCAGCCACGCCGAGTTGGTGTCGACGATCTCGCCGCGCGTGAGCTCGTCGCCGATGGTGAGGATCTCCGCGTGCACGGCGAGACTCTACCAGGCACCACGGCGCGCGACCGCGCACGGCTCGCGCGGGCGCAGGTGATCGCCGTTGCGGGCGTCCGACGGCCCGATCGGTTGACGCGCCTTTCACAGCCAACCTATCCTTCGGACGTGGGAATCCCCTCCCCCCGTCCGACCGCCCCATGAAGATCCGGTACGCCGCCAAGACCGACGTGGGGATGAAGCGGACCCACAACGAGGACTATTTCTCGTTGATCGAAGACGAGCAGCTGTTCATCGTCGCCGACGGCATGGGCGGCCACGCCTCGGGCGAGGTCGCGTCGAAGATGGCGGCCGAGACCATCGGCGAGTTCTACCAGCGCACCCGCGAGGACGAGGACGTCACCTGGCCCTACAAGATGGACCGGTCGCTCTCGTACGTGGAGAACCGGCTGGTCTGCGCGATCAAGCTGGCCAACCTGCGCATCTTCGAGACCTCGTGCCGCGACATCCGCTACAAGGGCATGGGCACCACGATCGTCTCGACGCTGGTCGCCGGTGACAAGGCGTACGTCGGGCACGTCGGCGACTCGCGCGTGTACCGGGTCCGCGAGGGTGGCATCACCCAGCTCACCCGCGACCACTCGCTGCTCGAGGACTACAAGGAAGCCAAGCCCGACATGACCGAGGAGGAGGAGCGGAACTTCCCGCACAAGAACGTCATCACGCGTGCCCTCGGCATGCGCGAGACGGTGCAGGTCGACATCCGCGCCCATCAGATCAAGAGTGGGGACGTGTTCCTGCTCTGCTCCGACGGCCTGTCGGGCATGGTCCACGACGACCAGATCCTGCAGATCGCCTCGAACGCCAAGTCGCTCGAGCGCGCCGTGGCCGAGCTGGTCGACGCCGCCAACCGTGCCGGCGGCACCGACAACGTGACGACGTTGATGCTGCAGTGCGTGTCCGCGTAGGCAGGCGCGGCCGCAGAGCGAGGTAGCCGTGCCGAAGTACCGGGTTGGAGCTGGATCGAAGCTGGTGGTGAAGGCGCGGTCGCCCGTGCACGACACCTCGACGGTGTGGAGCGCGGTCAGCGGCGACGTCGAGGCCGACGCCGCGACGCTGGCGACCACCGGCGCCACGGGCACGTTCGCGGTCGACATGACCGCCTACGACGCCGGCGACTTCCTGAAGAACCGGAAGCTGCGCAAGGACTTCGATCTCGACAGCCACCCGCGGGCGACGTTCGAGCTGGTCCGCGTCCGCGACGTGGTCGGCGAGGGCGGCCGGTTCAAGGCGACCGCCGAGGGCGTGCTGCGCTGGCGCGGCAAGGAGGTCCCGGTCGTGGTCGCCGGCGAGGGCACCCTCGACGCGACCCGGCTCACCGCGCGCGGCACCTTCGATCTCGACATCCGCACCCTCGGCCTGTCGGCGCCGCGGTTCCTGATGATCAAGATGGAGGACGAGGTGTCGGTCGAGGTGACGCTGTCCGGCACCGTGGCATAGTCGGTGGATGCTGCGAGCGATGACGCGCGCCGTCCTGGGCCTCGCCGTCGCGCTGGTGATGGCGGGCTGCAACTCCGGCAAGCCGGACTTCGCCGGCATCGGGCCGTACCACGTCAAGAAGCTGACCCTGGCCAAGGCGACCGGCCGCTGCGAGCCGACCGACCTTCCGGATGGACGCAAGGGCAGCTGGTGCTTCGGCCAGCCCGCGCTGTCGATCGGCGGCCAGCGCGCCGAGGTCGATCTGTACTTCGGCGGGACCACGCCCGACGCCAAGGTGATCGAGATCCAGCTGCAGTTCCGCGGCTGCCGCGACGGCGACCTGTCGACCTGGCTGCGGACGAACTTCGGCACGCCCGCCGACGAGCGGACCGCGCGCGCGGCGTGGCAGAACGCGAACGTGTTCGTGCTGGCCGAGCTACCGAGCGCGCCCGGGCGGTGCATCGTCCGCTTCCTGCCGCGTAGCGAGCAGGCCGAGTTCGAGCGGCTGAAGCAGCTGTAGCCTTCGGGGCTCCGGCTTTCGGCTCCGGCTTTCGGCTCCGGCTTTCGGCTCCGGCTTTCGGC
>Ga0247822_10000687_pt1 | contig 18965 bp, 20 predicted proteins | sample 13C_Cellulose_Da_FD_192423 | JGI IMG/M metagenome (GOLD analysis project Ga0247822, IMG submission 192423) | Soil microbial communities from agricultural site in Penn Yan, New York, United States - 13C_Cellulose_Day30 | ecosystem: Environmental > Terrestrial > Soil > Agricultural land | place...
GTGAAGACCCCCGCCGCCATGACCCCCACCCAGTTCGCGGACTTCGTGGCGAAGATGCGCGCCCAACACGAGGGTGTGGAGAACGCGTTCAAAACCCTCTACCTGGGTGATGGGGCAGACGCGTCGGTGGTGGGCGCGAACATGCAGCAGATGGACTACGCCGCCGTCCAGGGCAAGGGCGAGACGCGCATCGCGAACGCGGCCGGGGTTCCGCCGGTGCTGCTGTCGTTCTCCGAAGGCATGCAGGGTTCGTCCCTGAACGCAGGCAACTACCAGTCGGCGAAGAGATCATTCGTTGACACGACGATGCGTGACCTGTGGCTGAACTGGTGCGGGTCGCTCCAAGCCCTCGAGGCTCTGCGGCCGGAGCCGAAGCTGCGGCTGTGGTATGACGCGCGGGACATTCCGTTCCTCCACGAGGACGCGAAGGACATCGCCGACATCCAAGCCACCCAGTCGTCGACTATCTCCTCCTACGTCACGGCCGGGTTCAAGCCGGAAACGGCTGTTTCCGCGGTCCACGAGAACGACATCACCAAACTCGTCCACTCCGGCGCCTACTCGGTGCAACTCCAGCCCCCCGGCATGCAGGACGCCGACGGTGACGGAACCCTGGACGGGGACGCGAAGGCTGAGGAGGACTACCAGGCCACCCTCGACGCTGCCCGGTCCGAAGTGGCCGAGTGGGAGATTGAGCGGAAGGGCAGGCACAACGTCCGCAACCCCGAGGGCTCGGTGGGTGGTGGGCGGTTCCGGAAGCTGTCCGACACCATCGTCGCCCTGTTGGACGACTGGAAGGCCGGCGACCGTCAAGGGGATCCGCTGGCCAACTTCGAAACCCCCCAACTGAAGAAGGCCGCCGAACAGTTGGGCATTGAACTGCCCGCGGGCCGACAGTCGAAGCCGGGGTTGAAGAAGCTCATCCTCGAGCACCAGTTGGGCAAGAAGGGCGACGACAAGGAGTCCGAGGACAAGCGGTTCGCCCTCACCGACGGCCAGCATGAACTGCTGAGCAAGGCGTCGAAGTCAGAGTCGGGTGTGATCGACGTCGACAAGTCGGACCCCGACGTGAAGGCCCTCGCCGAAGCCGGCTACATCGACCTTGACCCACGCAGCAACCGGGCCGAGATCACCGGGCGCGGTGAGTTGAAGCTCAACCTGCCCCACAAGTCGACGAAGGCCGCGCCGAAGGTTGGGGACACCCGCGAGGACCGTTCCCTCGACGGAGCCTCCGACGCCGAACTCGACGCCCTCCTCAACGACTCGTCGGATGCTGAACTCAAGTCCCTCGCCGCTACCCGGAAGATCGAGGGCCGCGACGACGCCACTTCAAGGCCAGCCCTCGTGGATCTGATCAAGAAGGATGTTCAGGCCAAGCGAGAGAAGCCGGCAGCGAAGAAGGCCCCGGAGGACATCGACCTGACCGGCGCCGAGATGGAGGAGGTCCATCAACTCGATCTCGCCACCACTAAGCGGTACGAGCAGAACTTGGCCAACGGCGACAGTCACGAGGTCGCCATCGCCAAGGCGAAGGGCCAGAAGAAGACGCCCGCGAAGGCCGCCCCGAGGCTGTCCGCTGCTGACCGGGAGAAGCGCTCCAAGGCCATGGTCCGGGACTACGAGTCCGGCATGAGCATCTCCGAAGTGGCAGAGAAGCACGGGGTGTCCACCAGTGCGGCGCACGATTCGTTGACGAAGGCCGGCACCCAACTGCGCCCGCGCGGTGGGACGGCGAAGAAGGCGGCGCCGAAGGCCAAGCCTGAGCGCCCCTCCACTGTCGCTGAGCTTGAAGCCGAACTCGGCGAAGGGCTAGATCCGCAAGATCGGCGCGTTCTCGATACCGCCATCCAAAGTCTGAACGGCGGCAAGACGTCACGGCCTGCGATCGCCCGCGAGATTGAGAACGACGCCAAGGCGTTGCGCACCAGGGCCGCCTACATCCTTGGCGTTCGCGGCGACGAGCACGGAAGAATGCCCGGCGAAAGCGCCGAAGTCCACGCGGCGGGGGTGGCCAAGGCGCGGGCCGAGGCCGCCGCCCTAAGGCGCCGCGCCGACAAGCTCTCCGGGATTGCGGAGAAGGTCCGGGCGTTCAGGGCGGCACCCGCCGCCGCAAAGAGTGGCCCATCGTCGCGGCCCTCAACTATTGCGGAACTCGAGTCTGAGCTTGCCACCCTCTCCACCCCCGCTCAGAAGCGTGCCCGTCTACGGAAGTACGGGTACACAGCAGAGCAGATCGACGACATGGTGCCGCTCAAGCCGAGAGCAGCGAAGAAGGCGACCCCCGCGAAGGCGGCCAAAGCGGCACCGAGCGGCGGAGATGACGAACTCGACGAGTTTGTGACCGGCGACGCCGCTGTTTCCGGCAAGGCCGGGGCATCTGGGGGCAGACGTTCAGGGTCCCCCGCCGGGGCGTCTGCTACCGGGCCGGCTGCCCACAGCGCGGCGCTGCCGAAGTCGCCGCTTACGGCCGAAGCCAAGGATGCCCTTGAGCACTACGGCCTGAACGGCGCCTACGTCGTGGCCCGAATGTTCCGCGAGGGCGACGGGGAGATCAACGACAGTCAGGGCCCGTACATCGCCCAACTGGCCAGGCGCATGGACGCGATCATGGAAGGCCAGAGCCTCCAAGAGGCGATCACCGTCCACCGCACCGTGGGCAGTGTCCGCGTGCCCGGTGGCAAACCGAAGGTGGGAGCTACCTTCACCGACGCCTCCTACTCGTCCGCGTCCTCCCGCAAGGGGGCGTATGGGCACCGGGGCAAGTTCAACCTAAACATCACCGCCCCGGCCGGTACCCGCGCGCTGAGCGTCCCCAACGACCCGAAACTCTTGGACCGGGACGAGGTCATCTTCGACCGCGGCTACACCTACCGGATCACCGGCGTCGGCGAGCCTGATGCTAACGGTGTTCGGGAAATCGACGTCGAGGTGGTGCCCGGCCCAAAAGCCGGTAGCACCACCGACCGTGTTCAGGCGGCCCGCGCCCGTCAGGCGCGCATCGACACCGCCCGCAAGTCAGCCGACCTGCTGGCGGAACTAGAGGAGCGGATCGGCAACGGCGAGTCACCCGAGGTGACAGACCGGGCCGTGCGCGCCACAGCGAAGCGCCTAGGCCTGCCCGAGTCGACGGTCGACGAGATGCGCACCAACCCGGACTCCTTCGCCGCTGCTCAGGGTTTGACCCGTGTTTCTGGTCCTGCGGGTTCGGTGGAGCCGTACGACCCGAAGAAGCACAAAGCCCTCGGCAAGGTGCGACCGGGGCAGATGGTCACCGTGGTCCGGCCTGGTTACTCACATGACCCGGGTGATGGGTCTGTGGTCCTGGACAAGGCCGTCGTCGAAGAAGCCGACGACATCCCCCGCGCAAAGGTCGACGACGACCAGCTGCACCACTACTGGACACGCGGCGAGGGGTTGGCGAAGTGGCGCACCCACCCGCACCCCTGGACCGCGCTCCGCAACCACCTACGCAAACACGTCCCACTCGCTTCGGCCAACCGAATGGCCAGCCAGTGGTTCAAGGAAGTTTTCGGCTACTGGCCGGGGTCACGCAAAGGAACCAATCCGGTCGGGCCGGGCTGATGGAGGTAGCCGTGAACGAGATCCTTCGCTTTGAGCGAACCTGGGAACTCGAAGACATCACCATCAGCCGCTCAGGTGATGGTCGGACCGTCGAGGCGTATGCGGCGATCTGGGACACCCCCGCTGAGGTGAGGGACGCCCACGGCCACTACGTGGAGCGGATCTCCCGGTCGGCGTTCGACAAGTTCATCCGCGAACGCGGCCACCAGGACATTCCGGTGTACTTCAACCACGGCATGACCGCCGCCGGCACCCCGTCGGACATCTACTCGGTGCCGATCGGCCGGTCCACAGAGGTCCGCGCCGACGGCCGCGGTCTGTGGACCATCTCCCGGTACAACGAAGGCCCCGACGCCGACCGCGTGCTCGAGGCCATCCGCAACGGGGCCATCAAGGCCCAGTCGTTCCGGGGCCGCGTCTACAAGTCGGTGCGGCAGGCCAAGCGCGGCGGGGAGCGGCTCGACACCGTGACCCGCACCGAACTGGGCCTCACCGAGTACGGCCCCACCCCCACGGCGGTTTACAAAGACGCCGCCATCCTCGCTGTGCGATCCGAACAGGCGGCAGCCCTCGCGACGCTGCTCGACCAAGGGGTCGACCTGGACCAGCTCCTCGAGCTGGCCCGAACGTCCACCACTCCCGACGAGGAGCCGGAGACGCACGCCACTTCCGACCTGGAAGCCGGCACCGACGAGCCGCTCTTTGAGCACTCCGGTCGGTTGGCAATCCGCCGCAATCGTGTGCGCGCGGAGGCAATTCTGGAAGGAATTCTCAGTGGCACGTAAGTCTGTCGCGCAGATCGAGAAGGAAATCGAGGTCCTGCGCGCCGAGTTCATCGACCTGGACGAGTCGGAGTCGAACGACGACGACGACGTCACCCGGTCCGAGGAGCTCATCGAGGAGATCAAGACCAAGAAGGCGGAGCTCGACAAGGCCCGCGCGTACGAACTGGAGCGTGAGGCGGTGCGTTCCATCGCCGTCAGCGGCAAGACCGAGCCGGGCGACGGGGCGAACATCACCCGTGGCCGCGGGCCGGAGTACATGAAGCGGGTCGACCCGTTCGAGATCCTTCGCGGGAGCACCCTCGGCATGGACCGCGGCGAGATCTCCCGGGCGCTGATCGCGTCGAACATGAAGGCGATCGAGTCCCGCGATCTGGACGGCTCGGGTAACGAGAAGTACTTCGAGTCCGTCATCAAGCGGCACTCATCGGACACGATGTGGGCGGCGAACATGCTCGCCCGGTCTCGCCCGGAGTACGAGACCGCGTGGGCGAAGATGGTCACCGGCCACGCCGAGCTTCTCACGGAGATCGAGCGGACCGCGATGTCGTCCGGTTCGAACACCAACGGTGGGTACCTCCTGCCGACGCACCTCGACCCGACCGTGATCTTGACGAACTCCGGTTCGTCGAACGTGATCCGTGGACTGTCCCGGGTTGTCACCCTCACCGAGGGCACGACCTGGAACGGCGTCACCTCAGCCGGCGTCACCGCCTCCTGGGATGGCGAGCTCGCCGAGGTGTCCGACGACACCCCGACGTTCGCGCGGGTCAGCGTGGCCACGAACGTCGCTCAGGCGTTCGTGCAGGGCTCCATCGCGTCGTTCGAGGACATCGCGAACATCACCAGCGACGTGCGGATGATGTTCGCCGACGCCCGTGACCGGCTCGAGGGTGTTGCCCACGCCACCGGCTCGGGCAGCTCCAACCAGCCCAAGGGCATCGTCACCGCCCTCGACGCCTCCACCTCGGTCGAGATCACCTCGACCACGGCGGCGACGATCGGTGAGGTCGACCTGCACGCCGTCTACCGGGCCGTCCCGGTGCGGTGGCGTTCGCGCTCGACGTGGCTGATGAACCCGCTGTACTCGCTGGCCGTGAAGCGGCTCGGCACGGCGGTGGCCTCGACCTTCTCGGGTGACCTGACGATGCCGGTCTCTGACCGGATCCTGGGCCGCCCGTCGGTCGAGTCGGACGACATGCCCACCACTCAGACGACCACCGCGCTGGACAACGAGATCGTGTTCGGGGACTTCTCCCAGTACCTGATCGTCGACAAGCCCGGCTCGATGAGCGTCGAGTTCATCCCGCACCTGTTCAACACTTCGGGCAACCTGCCCGACGGCCGCCGGGGTCTGTACGCCTACTGGCGGACGGGCGCCGACGCGACGAACATCCTGGCCTTCCGGCTCCTTCAAGATAAAACGTCGGCCTAGCACTGGTCTTATTGGCCATTCACGCGTTGGTCTTGTACGCTGTGAGGCATGGACATACATGCCTCACAGCCCAGGACCTGCGCGATTGAAGGGTGCGAGAAGGACTCGTTTAGCCGGGGATGGTGCAGCAAGCACTACTCCCGGTGGCAGCGTCACGGCGACCCGCTCGCGCAACTTCGAGCGAGCCCCACGCCGCCGGACGCGACGCATAAGCACTGCGCTCGCTGCAGGGAAACCAAGCCGGTCGGCGACTTCGATCGGCGCAAAGGAGCCAAGAATCGGCCCGGCACACTCAAAGGCTATTGCCGAGAGTGCGACCGGGATTACTACAAGGAATACCTCGCCACCGAAAGCGGCCGCGATCGGTCGAGGGTGGCGCGGACGGGCTGGAGTGCCCGCAATCACGAGTACTTCTTGAACTACCGGTACGGCCTCTCACTCGCCGATTACGAGGCCCTCGTTGAGACACAGGGTGGCCGATGCGCCATCTGCCGGGTCGACGCGCCGGGCGGCAAGTTCACCAAGTGGGCAGTCGACCACTGCCACGACTCAAGCAAGGTCCGCGGGCTCCTCTGCGGGGCCTGCAACATGGGGCTCGGCCAGTTCGGCGACGACCCCGCCCGCCTACGCGCGGCGGCCGACTACCTGGAACGCCACCGCTAGCCATCACGAGACCAGAAGGGCCGGGACCCCGCAGGGCACCCGGCCCTTCTGCATGCCCTGCGAAGCCCTGCATGGAGGAAGAAATGGCCTACGTACGAGTCGCCCCATGGGAGCGCGGCGCCGCTGTCGCGCACCCGCTCACCGAACAGTTCGTCTGCCCCGACCCGCTGGTCCTCTACGACGAGGAAGACCCGCTGGTGAAGGCTCACCCGTGGCTGTTCGCCTCCGACGCGGAGATCGCGGAGAAGACCGCGGGCAAGCGCACCATCACCGAGGTGTCGGTGCCGCATGCGCCGGAGACGAAGGAAGCGAAGGCGGCGGCGGCCGCGCCGAGCCCGGCCGAAGAGCCGGAGCCAACCAAGCGCAAGCGTGCCTGACGGCGCGCTGATCGGCTATCTCGACGACGGCAACTGGTCGGCCTGCTTCGGGGTTAGCCTCCGCGATCTGTGCCTGTTCGACGCCGCCGGCCCGCAGCGGATAATCCGGCCAGGCGGCGGCGAGCTGCGGAAGACGGTTGGGGCCATGGGCCTGGCGTCTGGCCGGAATGACCTGTGCCGGCGGTTCCTGGACGAGCACGACGCCGACTGGCTGTTCATGGTCGACACAGACATGGGCTTCCAGCCGGACATCGTCGAGCGGCTGATCGCTTCGGCAGACGCGGGGACACGCCCGGTCATGGGTGGGCTCTGCTTCGCCGCGGTGCGCGTCCGTCCCGCTGCGGGAATCCATCCGCTGCACGCCGAGCGGTTCCGCATCCAGCCGACCGTCTACGCGTTCGTCACGGACGAGAACAATGCCGGCGTCGTGCCGATCCTCGACTACCCGCGCGACAGCGTTGTGCAGGTGGACGCCACCGGTGCGGCGTGCCTGCTCATCCACCGCACGGCCCTGGAGAAGGTGCGCGCGAAGGACGGCGACCGGTGGTTCGACCTCATGGTCCACCCCACCGGCGACAAGGGCAGACCAAGAACCTTCAGTGAGGATCTGTCGTTCTGTGTGCGCCTGCGGAGTTGCGACATCCCGGTGCACGTCGACACCGGCGCGCACACCACCCACGACAAGGGGTTCATCTTCCTCGACGAGGAAACCTTCGACCAGCAGATGGCCCTAGCCGGCCTGCTGCAGGAGATGGCCAAGGCGTGAGGGCCTACCAGGAGTCGACGTGGACAGCCGCCAGGCCGGACTGTCCACACCCCGAGTGGTGGCACTCCACTGATCCGCAATCCACCGAACTTGAGGTTACCGAGCTGGTGGCCGCGTTCACCCGGGCGCTGCAACCGGAGTACGTGATCGAGACCGGCACGTGCGTGGGGCAGACGGCGGAGGCCATCGGCCGAGCGCTGAAGGCCAACAGCCACGGCCGGCTCGTGACACTGGAGAACGAGCCCGACCGGGCAGAGTACTCGCGCAACAGATGCGAGGGGCTTCCGGTCGAGGTCGTGGTGGGGGAGTCGCTGGAGTTCACCCCCACCCAACCCGTCGACTTCGCCTGGCTGGATTCCCGCACAGAGCTGCGGGTGCCCGAGTTCGAGCATCTGCGTCCCTGGCTGCATGAGGGGTCGATCGTCGGGTTCCACGACACCTCCCCCCACCAGGGGGTGTGGGGCTCTCATGTTGAAGCCCTTTCCCGTACCAGGCCGATCCGGCTCCGCACACCGCGGGGCGTCACCTTCGTCGAAATCCTTGAGGGGCCGTGATGTTGTCCAAGTCCGTCAACCTGACCGAAACCGGCGGCATCGTCACGGTGTTCGCGTCGGCGGCGCGCACCGCCACGGAATCGTCGCCCGACTTCCACAACGCCGACGGCTACCGGGGTTTGGTGCTCATCATCGACGCCACCGCCTCGGCCGCTACGCCCTCTGTGGTGTTCACGCTTCAGGGCTACTCCGGGCTGGGTAGCGACTACTACACGATCCTCGCCTCGGCCGCGGTGACGGGCGCGGCGACGTCGGTGTTGCGGGTGTATCCCGCCCTGACCGCCGCGGCGAACCTCGTAGCGAACGACGTCCTGCCGCCGGTGTGGCGAGTTACCGCCACTGCTGGTGACGCGGACTCGCTGACCTACTCCGTCAATGCTCTCCTGCTGAGGTAGCGATGGCGCTGGGTGATCCGTACGCGACTCGTACCGAGCTCAAGTCGTACGTCGGCGATTCGGAGACGACGGACGACGCGAAGCACGACGACGCCCTCGCGGCCGCATCCAGGTGGATTGACCACTTCTGCCGCCGGCAGTTCAACGTCGCCTCGTCCGCCACGGCCAGAGTCTTCTACCCGGACGGCTACTCGCTGACCGACGTCGACGACATCAACACCACAACCGACCTCGTCATCGCCACCGACACCGGAAATGACGGGACGTACGAGACGACGTGGGCGTCCACCGACTACCAGCTGGAGCCGTTGAACGGAATCAACGACGGCGAGTCCGGGTGGCCGTACTGGAAGATCCGGGCGGTCGGGTCGTACCGGTTCCCGTGTGTCAGTTCGGATGAGCGGGCGCCGCTTCAGATCACCGCCAAGTGGGGCTGGACCGCGGTCCCAGGGCCGGTGAAGCACGCCTGCCTCCTGCTGGCGACCGAGGCGCTGAAGCTCGCACGCGAGGCCCCGTTCGGGGTGGCGGGGTTCGGGGCGTTCGGCGCGGTGAGGGTGCGGGACAACCCGCGCGCCGAGTCGATGCTCGAGCCCTACCGCCGCTACCCGGTGCTGGTGGCCTGATGGCCACCCTCGAGGCGATCATTCAGGCGATCGAGACTCGGCTCCAAACCATCTCCGGTCTGCGCACCAACGACATCTCGCCCGGCCAGATCACCCCGCCGTGCGCCATCGTCGGGATCCCGCCCATCCCCAGCTACCACGCCACCTTCGGTACGGGGGGTAGGTGGCGGATCGAACCAACCGTGACCGTTCTGACGTCAATGGCCATGGACCGGGCGGGGCAGCAGAAGCTCCTCGCCTACGCCGACCGGTCCGGTAGCAACTCCATCTTCGCCGCGATCGAAGCCGACCGGACCCTCGGCGGCACCGTCGAAGACTGCGTCGTCGACTCCTTCCGCCCCCTCGGCCAGTCCGAGGTCGGAGAGATCGGCTACTACGGCGGCGTCTTCGACCTGCGCGTCATCGCCCCAGGTTCCTAACCCAACGGAGGTATCCATGGCCGAGCAGGCCAGCGTAAGCGTGCCCGACAACCTGGTGCGGTGCGAGGTGGTCGGGCCGCTGCCGATCGTGTGCGCCAAGACCGGCAACGACATCGTGAAGCCGAACGACGTCTACCTCGACCCGGAGCAGACCAACATCTCCGCCCTGGTGTCGGCCGGCCACGTGAAGATCGCGAAGTCGAAGGTCTGACGTGGCCAGCTTCAGTCTCACCGACGCCACCACGTGGGTCCACGGCTACGACTTCACCACCGACATGAACGAGATTTCGCTCAGCCTGTCGGCGGAAGAGTTGGACGTCACCACGTTCGGGTCGGGCGGCTACCGGACCCGCATCGCCGGGTTGAAGGACGTCGAGTCGAACCTCAAGGGCTTCTGGCAGTCCGCCGAATCCGCTGCTGTCGACCCGCAGGCGTTCCCCGACCTCGGAACGGCAGACCGGGTCATCACCCAATCCCCCACGGGCGTGGCGGCTTCGACCGCGTACATGTACCAGGCGGGGAAGTTCACCTACGAACTGTTCGGCTCGATCGGTGAGGCGACCCCGTTCAGCCTTGGGTGCAAGGGCACCAACGGTGTCGGCGTGGTTCGGGGGCAGGTGGCCGCGGCGAAGGGCAACGTCTCCGCTACCGGCCAACTTGGGAGCATCCTCAGCCTCGGCGCTGTGGGCGCTACGCAGTACCTCTACGGGACGCTCCACGTCTTCTCCGCCGGCACAACCATCACCGTGCAGCTCCAGTCCGACGACGACGTGGGCTTCGCCTCACCGACGACGCGGGCCACGTTCAGCCTCATCACCACCACGGGCGGCAACTGGGCGGTCCGGACCGCCGGGGCGCTCGCCGAAACCCACTACCGACTCAACGTGTCCGCCATTACGGGCACGTTCCAGGTCGCCGGCGCCATCGGCATCGGCTAGGCGCGGGCGCGCCTGCGGCGCTGGCACTCCCTTGCCGCCTTGCGCTGACGATCCTTCCGGCACTCAGGCGAGCAAACGTTCGGCCGCGTTCCAACTCCCCGTTCGTATGTGAACGAGGATCCGCACATCACGCATTCTGCGGCGACGGTACCCATTACGCGTCTGTCAAGGCCGGCCTGTACCGCCTCACGGCATGTGCGGCAGTAACGGCCGCCGCGCCACTCGTAGATGTTCTCCGGCGTGAACTCGTGGCCGTTGCGGCAGTGCGTTCGCTTCCGCAGGGCTGCGGCGATTGTCTCCCCGCGCAGCAGATTGACCCGGCGCGTCACGGGCTCAAGGTGGTCGGGCCGTACGCAAGCCCTGTTGCGGCACAGGTGGTCTAGGTCGAGGCCATCGGGGATCGGCTCGCGACTCCACTCGTACACCACCCGGTGTGCCTGAAGTACCCGTCCATGCCAGCAGACGCGGCCGTAGCCAGCCGTTGACTTGGCGCCCACCCACTCCCAGCACTCCGGTGTCTTGTGAACCCATTTCATGACCCGGGCAATGTGTTTGTCCACGTCAGAACATTAGCATGAGAGGGAAGTCGAATGGCAAGCTTCGCATTCACCGATTGTCGCCTGGAGCTGAATAGCGTTGTGCTGTCTGCCTTCGGCACTTCGGCGACGCTCAACGTGTCAGCCGACGAGCTCGACGACACCGCGTTCGGCGACACCTACCGGTCACGGATCGGCGGCCTGAAGGACTGGTCGGTGAACCTGGAGTTCAACTCCGACTTCGCCGCGTCCGCTGTCGACGTGACCCTGTTCCCGCTCCTCGGCACCACCACCACCGTGAAGATCCGGCCAACGTCGTCGGCGATCGGATCCACGAACCCGGAGTACTCGGGGTCGGTGCTGGTGAGTCAGGTCAACCCGATGGGCAACGCGGTCGGGGATCTGGCGAAGGTGTCGGTGCAGTGGCCGGGTGCGGGCACCCTGTCGCGCGCTGTGGCGTAGTGCCTTCCCGCGTCACCGGCCAGGCGCAGTTGCGCGCGGTCGAGGCGCGGCTGTCCGCCGCCGGCCCACGCCTGTCGAAGGAGAACGCGCAGGCGTTGGCGAAGGTGGCCCCGGACATTGCTCGCCACATCCGGGCCGAAGTCCCGTCCCACCTTCCCCGCCGCAACGGCTACGCCGCCCTGCTCGCTGGGGATTTGGAGTTTCAGGCCAACATCAAAGTTGGTCGGGGCATGACGTTGACGGTGTGGGCGAACGGCAAACGGGAACGCCGGGATGTGCCCGCCATCAACCGCGGCGTCCTACGGCACCCGGTGTTTGGCAACCGGCAGGTCTGGGTGGCGCAGCGGGCCGGTGTGCGTAGGGGATTCGTCGACGACGGGATCCGCAAGTCGGAGCCCCTGATCGTCCGGTCCATTCGAACCGCGGCCGAGAAGGTCGCCAAAGAGATCGTGAGGTAGCGGGTTGAAGCTGCGACTGGCCGACGAGGACCGTGAGCGCTACGGGATCCCCGAGTGGATCGACGCAGACCTCGGGACTCTGACGGTGGGTGAGGCCAAGGCGGTCGAGGCTGCGGGCGGGGATCACGGCATGTTCCGCACCGGTGGTGGGATCGACGCGGTTCTGGTGCGGCTGTGGGTGTGGCTTCGCCGCGCCGGCGCGAACGTCCCGGCTTCGGTGGATGAGCTCGAGGTTAATCTCGCAGGCTACTCCTTGGCTGAGAACCCGGGAAAAGCACCATCGGTGCCAAAGTCCGCGCGTACGCGTTCGACATCTGCCGGTACTTCCCGCACCTCAACCAGTCGCCGCAAAGCCTAGAAACCCTCGACCTCGAGTTTTTCGAGGACCTGTGCGCCGCCGTAGACGAACTCCGTGCGAAGGGAGTGAACGGTGCCGGGTCCCAATGAGAAGGACATCAAGATCAATGTTGTCATTGACGAAGATGTCCGCGGGGCCAAGAAGGCGTCTAAGGCTCTAGCGGAGACACGGCAGGAAGCCGACAAGGCCAGCCACTCCTTCAAGATGATGTCCGGGTCCGCGAAGGACCTCGAGGCCGAACTCAAGGTCCTGACTGAGCAGCGGGCGCAGGCGTCGAAGCGCTACCTCCAAACCGGCAACAACGAGTACTTGGCCGAGGAGCGCAGGATCGGCCGCCAGATCGGCCTGTACAAGAAGCTCCTCGGCAACATGGGCGGCGGAACGCCCTCGGCCAGCGGCCCCGGCATTGGCGAGATGTTTAAGGGTGGCGGCTCGCCCGCCCTCATTGGCGGTATTGGGGCACTGGTTGCCGCCGCCGCCCCCGCTTTGGGTGCGATGATCGGCGGCCTCATTTCCGGCGCCGTCGTGACCGTTGGCTTGGCCGGTGGTATCGCGGCCGCGACGAAGGACGCCGGGGTTCGGGCCGCCGCGAAGGACTTCGGCCAGACCGTGAGCCGCGAGTTCTTTGCCTCGGGTGACTCGTTTGTAGGCCCGGTTCGCCAAGCTCTCGGCGGCCTCAAGAAGGACTTCCAGTCCCTGGACCTAGCGGGCACGTTCGAGCGGGCCGCGCCCTTTGTTGGCGAGTTCGCCGGCGGCATCGGGGATCTGTTCAAGAACCTCATGCCCGGCTTCAACAAGGTCATGGACCGCGCCGGGCCGTTCGTCGAGGAGTTGGCTGACGGCTTGGGCGACCTCGGTGGGGCGCTCGGCACGATGATGGACGACATGTCCTCCTCGGAGGGCGCAGTCGAGGGTTTGGAGTTGCTGTTCCGTCTCCTCAACGGGACGCTGATCGGTCTTGGGAAGACGGTTAACTTCCTGTCTGACGCGTGGGACCTCTACACCGACGTAATGGCTGGGGTCTCCGGGTTCATGGAGGACATTCCGGCCTGGCTACAGGGTCCGATGCAGCAGTTCTGGCAGCAGACCAACAACACAATGGAGTCGATGAACCAGGCCGGCAAGGACGCCGCCGAAGGTATCGACGCCTTCAGCGGCGCGGCCGGAAGTGCAGCCGGCCCGGTCAACGGGCTGGCTGCGGCGATGCGCGGGGTGAACACCGAGTTCGACAAGTACTTCAACATGCAGGCCGCTCTCGACGACACCACCATTGCGATGAAGAAGGCGTTCCTCGACTTCGGCGAGACGTTGAAGGAGAACGGAAAGCATTGGGAAGGCAACACCGAGGCTGGGTTGGAGAACCAAGCTGCCCTGCGTGACGTGGTTGACGCGATCAAGGCCAAGCGGGATGCGGAGATCGCGGCCTCGGACGGTTCGGTGGCGGCCATCGAGGAGATTAACCGCAAGTACAACGCCAGCATCGAGAAGCTCCGCAAGATGGCCTCCGAGGCGGGCATCACGAAGGCGATGTTCGAGAACCTCGCCGGCTCGTACAAGGTCGTTTGGAACGTAACGACCATCGGTCAGTCGCCGAAGTTCCCAGGCATGATGATGGGCTCCGCCACCGTCACCGTCGGAAAGGACGGGGTCGGTAGCGGCAAGATGAAGGAGTTCGCCTCCGGCGGCTCGACTCCCGCGGGCGAGATTTACAAGGTCCACAAGGACGAGTTGCTGTTCTCCAGCCGTCAGCACTATGTGGCGACCGCGGCGCAGTCTCGCGCCATTGAGAGTGGCGGCGGTATGGGCGGCGGTAAGTGGGAGGCCACGCTGAAGCCCGGCGCCGATAGTGCCCTTGCGGCCGCGCTGCTGTCCGCCCTCCGCGACTTGGTTTGGATTAAGGGCGGCGGCAGCGTGCAAAAGGCGTTCGGCCAGTGAGCATCGCGTTCCGTTCCGACGCCACGGTAATCCACTCCGGCGGAACCACATCGGTGACGGTGAACAAACCGTCGGGCACGATCGACGGGGACTTTCTGCTCGCGTACATCGCAGAGGTCGGTGTTGGGTCGATTACCAAACCCACGGGTTGGGAACTGATCGGCACCCAGGACGTCGACACGGATATGCGGATTGGCGCCTACTACAAGTGGGCGTCGTCTGAGGGCGCGTCGTGGACATGGACGCTGGGTGCTTCTGTTCTGGCGTGGGGTTGGGTTGGGGCGTTCACCGGTGTTGACCCAACCGACCCGGTGTACAACGAGGCCAGCGAACCCTACTCGTCGGGCGGGACGTCGTTCACCACCGACTCGGTTGAGCGGGTTCTGGGGTCCATCAACGTGGGCGCCATTGCGGCGTACCACACCACAACCGGTGGTACGACGTGGACTTCAACCAGCGCGGAGTACGCGGACCTCACCACGAACAACGTGGCGAGCACCAACATCACCGGCACCGTTTCCGGGTCCTCCACCCCGGCCGGGATTGACGAGGTCAATGCGAGGACGTTCACCGCGTCGCAGTCGCAGACCAAGGCTGTTGCGTGGCTCATCCCCCTCCGCCCCCTGTTCGTCCAAGCCGCGGCACCGTTCGACGTTCAGGTGCAGATGGCGTTCGGGGAAGACCCGGACAGCGACGACAGCGGATGGTCGTGGACTGACGTCACGGACAAGGTGCGCATGGCCGGCGGTGGCGGTATCGCCATCCACGTCGGGCGCAGTGGTAGTCAGTCAACAGCTGATCCGGCGCAGATCAGGCTGGTCCTCGACAACCGGGATGGCCGGTTCACCCCCGGCTACGCGTCTGGCGCCTACTACCCGAACGTTCGCCGCAACACCCCAATCCGGGTACTGGTCGACAACGTCGGGGTGGACCCCGAATACGAACTCGTCAGAGGATTCGTAGACGAGTGGCCTCCCGGCTGGTCGACGGGGGATCACGACCGGTGGGTTTCGATCACCGCGTCGGGTCGGTTCCGCAGGCTCGGCCGCAACAGTGAACCCCTTCACTCGGCGCTTCGTAGGCGGATCGAGTCGGACTCCCCGATCGGCTACTGGCCGTGGGAGGACGAGTCCGACGCCACCTCGTTCGCGTCCGCCGTCACCGGTGTTGACGCGATGTCGTTCCTCGGCGCCCCCTCGGTTGGCGCTGACTCGAATGTGGTCGCCTCCGCCCCCCTGCCAACCCTGGCCAACGGGGACGGTGGGGTGGGGTTCATTCCCGCCTACACGGGCACCCAGTGGATGACCGAAATGGCGGTCTACATCCCCACCGAACCGGCCGGCCCCATCACTCTCCTGTCGGTGTACACGAGCGGGTCGGGGGTGCGGTGGCGGGTGTCCCTCACCCCCGGCGCATCAACAGGAACCCTGGCGGTTGAGGCGTTCGACGCTGGCGGAACCGACCTCCTCGCCGCGGCCGGGTCTGTTGCTCTCGACGACACGTTCCTCTACGGCCAACCCCTGATGCTGGTCGTGACCGCGGCGAACAACAGCACCAGCGTCGACTGGACAGTCAACCTCTACAACTACGAGGGTGGCGGTGGGGCCACCGGCACCACCGCTTCCATGACGGCTGGTTCGGTGACCAGTGTTCGGGTGTTGGCGAACAGCAGCATGGCCGGTGTTGCTGTCGGTCATGTGGCGGTGTTCGACGACGCCAGTTTGGGCGGGAGCCACTTCTCCGCATTGGACGGGGAAGCGGGGGAGGCGTCGTCTATCCGCCTTAACCGGCTGTGCACCGAAGAGGGTGTGCCGTTCAACCTGAACGGCGACGATGACGACGACAAACTCATGGGCCCCCAGACCCGGGCGACCCTCCTCAACCTGCTCCTCGAGTGCGAAGCGGTTGAGGGTGGGATCCTGTTCGACTCCGCCCCCGGACTCAACGAGGTCCCCGGCGGCATCTGCTACATGCCGTTGGTCGCGTACCTGAACCGCGACGTCGACATTGAGATCGACCTCGACGCTGGGGAACTCGCGCCACCGTTCGCCCCCACCTACGACGACCGTTTCATCGTCAACGACATGGAAGCGTCCCGCCCCAACGGCTCATCGGCTCGGGTAGTCGACATGGACGGGCCGGTCGGGGTGACGGCGGAGGGCCGGTACAAAGCCACCCGCTCCTACAACACGTACCTCGACACCGACCTCCCCAACCTCGCCGGTTGGGAAGTCCACGTCGGCACCGTCGAGGGCATGCGGTACCCGCTGGTGCGGATGAACTTCCGCCGATCACCCGACCTGTTCCAAGCCTGGCTGGAGTCGCCGCAGATCGGGGCGAAGATCCGCCTCACCAACATGCCCACCGGCCACTCGCCGGACGACGTAGACCTGATCGTCGTCGGGTGGGACATGTTCCTCAACCCCCACGAGTGGTACCTCGCCGCGGTCACCATCCCCGCCTCCCCCTACACCGTGAGGGTCCTGGCCGAAACGTCCGGCGACACCGACGAACTGCTGGGCTGGCTGGACTGGGACACCTGCACGTTGGACACGGGTGTGGATGACAACGACACGTCGTTCCTCGTCAACGCCGACCCGTTGGACACCACCACGGCGGACGACTTCCCCCGCGACTGCTTCATTGGCGGCGAGCTCGTCACCGTCACCGCCTGCTCGGGCGGGTCCCAACCCCAGACCTGGACCGTCACCCGGTCGGTCAACGGGGTTGTGAAGTCCCACCTCGCCGACGAGGTCATCACCCTCGCCGACCCGATTATCCTCACCCTCTAAGGAGCGACGTGTGGCTTGGACAACGTTCCCGTCTGCCGGCTCGAAGCTGCGTGCGTCCGTGCTGCAAGCGCTGATCTCGGAGATCCGTCCAACGGGTGCGCGGAAGACCGCCAACGAAACGGTCAACAACTCCAACACCCCGCAGAACGATGACGAATTGTTCGTCACCGTCGCCGCCTCAACTCTGTACACAACCAAGGGTCTGCTCATCTTCACCTCGGGCACCACCCCCGACTTCCGCTGGACGTGGAGCCTCCCGTCCGGGGCGTCGCACTCCACCAACGTAAAGATCTTCTCCCGGTCCCTGGCTGCCCCGTCGCAGATGGTCGACACCCGAACGTTCATCACCGGCAACAGCGGTGCTGACGGCTTGGGAACCACGCTCTCGAGCCAGGGGCAGATCATCGAGTTCACCGGCTACATCCTCACCGGCGCCAACGCCGGCACCGCGCAGTTGCAGTGGTCGCAGAACACCGCCAACGTGTCCGACACCATCCTGTACGCCGGCTCCTACATCGAGCTAAAGCGGATCACCGCGTCGTAGCAAGGGAGGACGGATGGCAACTGCCGCGTACTACCAGTGGGTGAGCGCCGGCAAGCCCCTCACCCCATGCATCCCCATCCGCCAAGTCGTCGAGCGGTTGAAGCTCGCCTTCCCGAAGGCGGCGGCGAAGAACCTGTTCTCCTGGTACGCCAACGACGCCCACTACGAGGCTGAGCCGGCGCAGGACCACACCCCGTTCAGCCAAACCGGCTGGCCCCTGCCGTCGCCCTGGTACGTGGTGTTCGCGACGGACATTATGCACCGCCCCGACCTCGGGGTGGACTGCCACAAGCTGTTCGCCTACTGGATCGCCGAGGCCCGCGCCGGGCGGATGCGGTGGCTCAAGTACCTGATCTGGCAGGGCAAGAGCTACGACGTCCGCAACGAATGGGCGCCGCGGTCAGCGTCGGGGCACTTCGATCACATCCACATGTCCACACGCACCGACCATCAGAACACGCACCTGGGGACCTGGTCCCTGATACCGGAGGAGGACGAGTTGGACGCCAAACAGGCCGAACAGCTGGCTTCGATCAGCGACCGCGTCGGGTACGCGCTGGCCAAGGGGCAGTCGCCGGCGCCGAGGGGTTGGACGGCTGACCCGGACGACACGGAGCCGCTCTGGATCGTCGAGTTCCTGACGGGCATCAAGGCGAGTGTCGACCAGATCGCCGCGCCCGTGGTGACGGTTGACCCCGAGGCGATCAAGCAAGCGCTGCTCGACCCCGAGGTTCAGGCTGCCATCGCGAAGGCGGTTAACGACGACGCAGCCGCGCGCATGGCGGACTGAGCGTGATGCCAACCGCCGACGACGAGATGTCCATACGCGAGATAGCCCGGACGATCGCAGACTTCCGGCAGGAGTTCCGGTCCCAGATCGGGCAACTCCTGCGCGCGGATGTGTACCGCGCTGAACAAGCCGCGTTCGAACTGCGGATCGTCTCGCTCGAGAAGGACCGCGACGCGTCCGAGCAGAACGCAGCGAACACCCGACGCATCGCCATCGGTGCTGTCCTGACCGGTGTCATCACCGTCGTGGTCGGGCTGCTACTGGTCGCACTGAAGGGATAGGTCCATGAAGATTGCATACGTGAAAGCGCTCGCCGAGCGGGCCGTGAAGACGTTCGCCCAGACGCTCGGCGCCGCCCTTGGTGCTGGTGCCGCCGACCTGCTGTCGGTGGGCTGGAAGCAGGCCCTCAGCGTGGCCGGGTTCGCCGCGCTCCTGTCGGTGCTGACCTCGGTTGGCTCGGCCGGGTTCGGCAACGACGGCCCGTCTCTGGCGGGCGAGCAGCTGGACACCAAGTGAGCAGACGCGCGGCGAACCCGGCCACGCTGAGGGCCTGCTT
>Ga0247822_10000688_pt1 | contig 18957 bp, 12 predicted proteins | sample 13C_Cellulose_Da_FD_192423 | JGI IMG/M metagenome (GOLD analysis project Ga0247822, IMG submission 192423) | Soil microbial communities from agricultural site in Penn Yan, New York, United States - 13C_Cellulose_Day30 | ecosystem: Environmental > Terrestrial > Soil > Agricultural land | place...
ATCGCGCCAAGCGCGACGCGCCCTCGGGCACCGCGCTCATGATCGCGCGCGCGGCCTGTTGGACCATGCCGAGCAGGAGGTTGACGCCGAGCGAGAAGTTCGCAGCGACGACGATCGGCGCGGCCTGCGCGAGGGCGGCGAGCTCCGCCTCGTCGGCGGCGGTGAGCCCCGTGGTGCCGATGACGGCGGCGCGGCGCTGCTCGCGCGCGAGCTTCGCGATGGAGCGCGTGGCCGCGGGCGAGGTGAAGTCGATGTAGACGTCACTCGCGGCGAGGCCGGCGGCGGCGTCCGCCGACGAGGTGAGCCCGGCGACGACCTGGCTGCCCAGCCCGGGGGCGTCGGGGCGATCCACCGCGGCGACGACGCGCACCTCGGTGCGGCCGGCGGCGGCGTCGATCAGGGCGCGGCCCATGCGGCCCGAGGGGCCGAGGATGCAGACCTTGGCGGTCACAGAAGGCCCGCGCTGCGCATCTCGGTGCGCAGCTGCTCGACGAGCCCGGCGGTCGCGCCGACGAGCGGGAGGCGCACGTCGGTGGTGCAGCGGCCGAGGAGCGAGAGCGCGGCCTTGGTGGGCGCTGGGCTGGGCTCGGCGAACAGCAGCTGGTTGAGCACGCGCAGCTCGAAGTGACGCTTGCGCGCACGGTCCCAGTCGCCGGCCTTGGCGGCGTCCCACATGTCACTCATCGCGCGCGGCGCGACGTTGGAGACGACGGAGATGACGCCGCGGGCGCCGCACGCGTAGAGCGGGAACGCCGTGCCGTCGTCGCCCGAGAGGATCGACATCTTGTCGCCGACGCGCGCGACGAGGTCGCTGCCGCGCACGAGGTTGCCGGTCGCATCCTTGATCGCGACGACGTTGTCGAGGTCCGCGAGGCGGACGACGGTGTCGGTCGTCATGTCGCACGCGGTGCGCGACGGCACGTTGTAGAGGACGATCGGCAGCTTCGTCGCCTTCGCGATCGCCTCGAAGTGGCGGAACAGGCCCTCCTGGTTGGGCCGGTTGTAGTAGGGCACCACGTGGAGCAGCCCGTTCGCGCCCGCGTCCTCGGAGGCCTTGGTCAGCGCGAGCGCCTCGCTCGTCGCGTTGCCGCCGGCGCCGGCGATGACCGGCACGCGGCCCTTCGCGGCCTTGACCGTGGCGGCGATGACGGCGACGTGCTCGTCGACGTCGAGCGTCGCGGACTCGCCGGTCGTGCCGACGGCGACGATGCCGTCGACGCCTTGCTCGATCTGCCAGTCGACCAGCTTGGCCAGCGTGTCGAAGTCGACACTGCCGCCCTTGAACGGCGTGACCAGCGCGGTGAGACAACCTTCGATCGTGGGGAGCTTTGCCATGACGTTACCGCCTCATACAATCAACGCGCGACGGAGGGAAGCGATTCGCGCTAGCGTCGCGTCATGCAGCGGCTCGAGTGCCCGGCGTGTCATGGGTTCGTGGACGAGAAGGATTCCGAGTGCCCCGAGTGCGACGCTGCCCTGCCCCGCCGCGCGGGGCTGCCGCCGCCCAGCGGGACGCACGTGCGGCAGCCGCCGCCCGATGGCGGCGACGCGTTGCCAGTCGCCGTCGCGCGCCTCGGCCGCAGCGCCCTGCCCGGCACGGCGTCACCGCGCCGCGCGACCGCCGCGCTCCAGGTAGCTCGCGTGCTGATCATCGCGCTGGCCGGCTGGATCGTCGTGCAGACCGGCATCACCTGGGTGGCGTACCGCGAGGGCTACGTCGACGGGCTGGTCCCCGCCTGGAACGTGGCGTTCACCGTCGGCGTCGGGTTCATCGCGTACGGCGTGCTGATCCGCCGGAGATGGGCGCGGGGCTGGGCGCTCGGGATCGCGATCCTGAATGGGCTCGGCAACGCGCTTTCGGCGATGCATCCGGGCGGCGAGCTCTTGTGGATCGGCGCGGCGATCCAGGTGCTGTGTGCGATGGCGCTGTTCGCCGCACGCGACGAATTCGTGGACGGTCCGAACGACGGTCGCAACGTACGCCTCGGTCGCGTGCTCGGCGTCCTGGCGATCACCGGATCGATCTACGTCGGCTTCGTCGCGCGATCGTCCGGGCGTGGGACGGAGCGTGGCCGCGCGGCGCTTGCAGCGGAGCTGCAGCAGAAGGTCAACGCCAACAACGAGGACAAGGTCCAGGTCATGGCAAGCGGCCGCACGCTCGTCATGACGCTACAGAGCGCGCCACCGGCCGTGATCGACGAGGTAGCTGCCTCGTGGCGCACGGAGCTGGAGAAGAATGGGAAGAACGCGAAGGTGTGGGTGCTCGGCTTCGAGCGCATCCGCTTCACGAACGGCACGCACGAAGCGCTGATCCTGGGCCCCTAGATCCGCGAGGCGAGCAGCGCGGTGCCGTCGCGCAGCGGCAGCTCGATCGTGAACCGCGCGCCGCCGCCCTTGGCATCGGTGACGATGATGCGGCCGCCGTGGTCGGAGATGATGCGGTGGACGATCGCGAGGCCGAGGCCGGTGCCGCCCTTGGCGTGCTTGGTCGTGAAGTACGGCGCGAACACCCTGTCCTTGAGCTCGGGCGGCACTCCGGGGCCGTTGTCCTCGACGACGAGCAGCACGCGGTCGCCGGCTTCGCCGATGCGCGTGGAGATCGAGACCTTGCCGCCTTCGCGCGTGCCGATCGCATCGCGCGCGTTCTCGACGAGGTTGAGCACGACCTGGCTGAGCTGGTTCTTGTCGGCGTCGAGCTCGGGGAGGCGGTCGCCGAGGTGGACCTCGACGGGCGCGGCCTCCTGATAGAGCTTGGCCGCGTTGCGCACGACCTCGTTGAGATCGATCCGCGTCAGCTCCGGCTTGGGCATGCGCGCGAAGTCGGAGAACTCGGTGACGATGTGCTTGAGGCGATCGGCCTCCTCGAGCACCGTCGCCGTCGACTCGTCGAGGATCTCGCCGAATGACGGGTGCTGCTTCTTCCACGTCTTGCGCAGCGTATCCATCGCCATCTGGATCGGCGTGAGCGGGTTCTTGATCTCGTGCGCGAGCCGGCGCGCGATCTCTTGCCACGCGGCGATGCGCTCGGCGATGACGAGCTTCTCCTTGGAGGACCTCAGGTCCTCCATCATGAAGTTGAACGCGGCGGCGACCGCGCCGACCTCGTCCTTGCTGCGCACGGGCACGCGGTAGTCGAGGTCGCCGCGCGCGGCGGCGAGCGAGCCCTCGACGAGCTTGTCGAGATCGCGGGCGGTGCGGCGCGCGACGAGCAGGCCGATGAGCACGACGGCGAGCAGCGCCGCGGCGGCGAGCCCGGCCGAGGTCAACGTGAGCTTGCGGAGCACGGCGTCGAGGTCGCCGTCGGAGACCGCGATCTCGATGCGCGCGATGCGCGCACCGTCGGGCCCGAGCAGCGGGATCGCGATCGGCGGCTTCTTCGCGAACGTCGCCCAGTCCTTCTCGGCGGCGGGCAGGTCGACGGGGTGCTGCTCGCCGACGATGCGCGCGTCGACGCGGCCGGGCCGGCGCAGCGGTGCGAGCACGCGATCGGTGACGCGGCGGCCGGCGACCAGCGCGACGGTGTAGCCGTCCTTGCGCGCGAGGTGCGCCGCCTGCACGACGAGCTCGGTCTCGTGCGAGGGGCCGGTGCGGATCGGCTCGAAATTGAAGTAGGCCTGGCCGCCGGTCTTGACCGCGCGCTCGCGCACCGTCGGATCCGTCGCGTCGGTGGCGTCGCGGTAGTGCGGCGTGATCAGCACCGTGTCGTCGGGACCGGTGACGGTCAGCGACTGCAGTGACAGCCCGCGCATCACCTGCCCGCCTTGCTCGCGCAGCCCCTTGAGCGCCTCGCTCTTGTTCGCGTGCAGCGTGCCCTTGGCGAGCTCGCCGAGCAGCACGCCGACGAACGGATTGCGCGGATCGGCGAGCGCGGCGGCCGCCGACGAGACGTCGTTGGCCATCGTCTCGAGCTCGCGGCGCACCGAGGCCTCGACGGTCTTGCGCGTGTCCTCGTAGTCCGAGCGGTAGCTGTCGGCGATCACCTCGCGCGTGACCACGGCGGCCACCGTGATGGGGACGAGCGCCGCGAGGGCGAGCGTGAGCGTGAACCGGCCGCGCAGCTTCATGGCCTGCCGCCCTGCGAGCGCACGGGATCGCCGAACAGGAACAGATCGGCGTAGCTCGGTCGGCCGCTGCCGTCGAAACGGACGCCGTGCACGTCGCTGCGGTGCCAGATGCGCACCGCGCGGAACACGAGCGGGATGATCGGGCGTCGCTCCTCGAACGCTCTCGCGGCCGCGCGGCCGTCGAGCGCACCGGCGGAGAGGCGCTGCTCGACCCAGAGATCGCTGCCCGCGGCGAATGCGCCGCCCCACCACGCGGTCGGCGAGGTGACCGGCGCGGCGAGCTGGCCGATCCAGAGATCGGTATCGCCGCGGCGCACGCGATCGCGCAGCGTCGCCGCCGAGACGCCCGTGATCGTCGACGCGATGCCGAGCTTGGTGAGTGCGTAGGCGATGCGCTCGGCGACCTCGCGATCATCGGGGCGCGTGTCCTCGACGAGGATCTCGAGCTTGAGCTGCCCGAGGCGCGAAGGCTCGAGCGCCTTCACGCGCTTCGCCGCCTCCCCGAGCGCGAGCTTGGCGTTCGGCAGGTCATCCGCGCGCGCGGAGGGGGCGAGCGGCGCGGCGCCGGCCTCGACGGGGATCGGCGTGCGGGTCGGCGCCACCCGCTCACCCGATCCCACCGACGCGAGCGCGCTGCGTGCGATCGCGAGGTCGAGCGCGCGCCGGAAGGCGCGGTCCGCGGTGACCGCGGCGTGCGCGCGGCCGAACCCGATGTACACGAGCAGCGCTGCCGGTCCCTCGACGTCCTCGGCGCGATATTTGGGCTGCGCGCCGGTGAACGCGGCCGCCCCGCGCGCCGAGAGCTGCGCGTCGCCCTTCTCGAACTGACGCGCCTCGGCGTCGGGCGCGTCGTACCAGCGCAGCACCAGACGATCGAGATAGGGCCGCCCCGCGAAGTGCCCGTCGAAGGCATCGAGCTGCAGCCGGCGCGTGCGCGGATCGAACGCCCCCACGGCGAACGGCCCCGAGCCCACCGGCCTCGCGCCGACCGCCTTGCCACCCTTGGTCACCGCGGTCGCCGGCAGCGCGAGCAGCGCCGCGAGCTCGGGCGCCGGCGCCTTGAGCACGAGCTCGACGCCCTCCGCGTCGGCGCGGATCGAGGAGACGGGCGCGAGCGCCCAGCGGGCCGGCGTGGTGCGGACGCGCTCGAGCGAGGCGACGACGTCCTGTCCGGTCAGCGTGCTGCCGTCGTGAAACCGCACGTCCTTGCGCAGGCGGATCCGTACGCGATCCTTCGTCACCTCGGGCAGCGCGAGCGCGAGGTGCGGATGCACGATGCCCTCGGGCCCGACGCGATAGAGCGTGTCGAACACGAGGTCCACGCACACCAGCTCCGCGTGCACGCTCGCCGCCGCCGGATCGAGCGAGACCGGCGCCGACAGCAGCGCGCCCTCGACGGTGCCGCCGTAGCGCGGGCGGCCCTCGGCGTGCACCTGTGCGGTCACGGCGACGAGCACGAGCAGCGCGCGGCACGGCGGCCGGCCGGCGGTCAATTGAGCCTCCAGAGATCGACGCGCGTCGCGCCGAGCAAGCGCACCGCTGCGACCACGCTGCCATCGGCGACGGCCACCGCCGCGACGCCGCCGGTGAAGCTCTTCCGATAGAGGCCCTTCTTCTCGTCCTTGCCGAGCGTGATGACCTTGACCGCGTCCGGATCGCCGGGCGCGCCCGCGCCGGTGACGATCACCTCGGGGGTGCCATCGCGATCGAGGTCCGCGATCTCGAACGCCGCGCCGTAGTCCTTGTACTCGTGGCCGCCCGCCGGCGTGCACGCGGCGCCGCGGCACTTCTCGACGGTGATCGCGAGCTTGGTGCCCGCGAGCGTGGCGCGCACGCGCAGCGGGACGCCGACTTTGTCGACGAGGTCCGCGCGACAGCGGACGCCGTACACCGACGTCGCGAGATCGCCGAAATGATCGCGTCCGGGCACCAGCCCGAGCCGCTCGCCGGGGCAGACGAGGAACCCCGGATCACCCGCGGTCCCCACGAGCTGCTTGCCGTTCCAGCTCACGCGGAGCTCCTGCGTCCATGTCGACGAGGCCGCCACGAGCTCGCGCTCGACGATCAGCGCGGTCCCTACCGCGTCGCGTGGGCGCTGCGCGGCGGGATCGCCGGTGAACGCGACGCGCCCGAGCTCCTTCGGCTTACCGCCGACGAGGCCGACCGCGATCACCTCGCGCGTGGTCACCACATACAGCTCGGCCCCGCCGTCGCCGTCGAGATCGCCGGCCGTCATCGCGACGAGCGGAGCACCGAGCTCGAGCGAGCCGATGCGGACCGGCTTCCACGTCACCCTGACCGGCACCGGCGGGACGAGCGTGGGCGGCCGCGCGGCGATCACCTGGTCGAGCCCCGCGTGCACGGCGGCGGTGAGCCGCGCGAAGTAGCCGTCGCGTCGCTCGGCGCGCGCACCGGACGTCATCGCGAGCAGCGTCAGCGCGAGCGTGCAGACCCGACCGGCAGCGCCGATCGGCCGAGAGCCGAACATCAGTCCGTGTACTCCCCGGTGACGGCCGTATCCTCGGTGACCTCGCCGGGTGCCGCCGCGTACTCCGTCGGCGCCGAGCCCTCGACGAACACCTCGGTGCGCATCGATGCCTTCGGCGCACCGTCGGGTGCGAGCAGGCCGCTCGCGCGATCGATCGTCGCCTCGACCACGTGCGCCGGCTTCACGAACGCCTTCGCTGGCTGCGCCATCGCGGTCATGATTTCGACGAAGATCGGCACCGCCGTGCCACCGCCGGTCTCGCCCTTGCCGAGCGAGTGGTTGTCGTCGTAGCCGACCCACACGCCGATCGCGTAGTCGGGCGTGAGGCCGACGAACCACACGTCGCGCGCGTCGTTCGAGGTGCCGGTCTTGCCCGCGATCGGGATCTTGAGCTTCGCCGCCTTGTTGGCCGTGCCCTCGGTGACCACGGACCGCATCATGTCGGTCACCACGTACGCGACCTCGGGACGCAGCACTTGCTCCTCCGTCGACGGCGGCGTGGCCTTGCCGTCGATCGCGTCGACGAACCGCGGCTTCGCCGTCTTGCCGCCGGCCGCGAACGTCGCGAGCGCGTTGGTCATCTCGAGTGGCGTCACCTCGCCCGAGCCGAGCGCGAGCGACATCTCCTCGGGCAGCTTGCTGCCGATGCCCAGCTTGTTCGCGAGCGCGGCGATGGTCGCCGGCTTGAGATCATAGGTGACGCGAATCGCGACCGTGTTGATCGACTTCGCGAGTGCGTGGCGCAGCAGCACCGGCCCTTCGAACTTGCCGCTCTCGTAGTTCTTCGGCTTCCATAGATCGAACACCTCCGGCGCGTCGTTCACGGTCGACGCCGGCGTGTAGCGGCCGGAGTCGATCGCCGCCGCGTACACGAACGGCTTGAACGACGAGCCCGGCTGGCGGTGCGCGTCGATCGCGCGGTTGATCCCGAGCTTCGCGGTGGCGTAGCCACCCACCATCGCGCGCACCTTGCGAGTCTTGACCTCGAGGATGACCACCGCGCCTTCCGGCGCCGGCGGGAACGCGACGCGGTGCTCGGCGTGCTTCGCTGCCCCCTTCGCGACCACGACCTCGACGACATCGCCCGGCTTGAACCGCTCGCTCGGTCTCTTGGTCACGCCATCGACCGGCGGGTTGAACCGCGCGTCCTCGTGCGTGCCGAGCGCGAGCGCGGCCTTCCAGCCGCCGAGATCGACGACGACCTCGTTGTCCGCGTCGATCACCTCGGTGACCACCGCGTCGTAGACCTCCTTCGCCTTCGGCCCGCCCTTGGGCAGCCGCTTCTCGAGCTTCGCCGTCTCCGTGGCGATCGCGTCGGGCTTCACGCTGCGCCTGGGCCGGCCGATCGCGTGCCGCTTGTCGACGGCGCGCAACCCGGTCTGCAACGCATGCTCCGCGATGTCCTGCAGGCTCGGATCGAGCGTCGTACGGATCGTGCCGCCGAGCGTGTCGAGCGCCGCCTCGCCGCGCTCCGCCACCAGCTCCTGCTGCGCGAGCCGCACCCACTCGGGCGCGGAGTTGAGCAGCGGGTATGGATCCTTCACGACCTGGATCGGCGCGTCGATCCACTTCTGCGCCTCCTGCTGGCTCAGCTTGCCGATCGAGACGAGCTGGTTGAGCACGTAGATCTGCCGTTCCTTGATCCGCTGCGGGCTCTTGCCATCGCGGCCGTACAGCGCGTCGGAGAACGGCTCGGGGCTCTTGGGCAGCGCTGCGAGCACCGCCGCCTCGCCCGAGTTGAGCTGCCCCACGTCCTTGCCGAAGAAGTAGCGCGCGGCTTCCTGGATCCCGTACCGCCCCTGCCCGAAATAGATCTGGTTCAGGTACAGGTGCATGATCTCCTGCTTCGAGAAGGCCTTCTCGAGGCGCCGCGCGAGGATGATCTCCTGGATCTTGCGCTTGAACGTCTTCTGGTTCGTGAGCAGCAGCGTCTTCACGATCTGCTGCGTGATCGTCGACGCGCCCTGCGTGCTCTCGCCCGCGCGGATGTTCGCGATGAACGCGCGGAACATGCCCCAGTAGTCGATGCCCGAGTGCTCCCAGAAGCTGTTGTCCTCGGCCGCGATGAACGCATCGATCACGTGCGGCGGGATCTTCTCGTACGGCACCACCGTCCGCCGCTCCACCCGGTGCTTGTCCGTCGCGACGGGCAGCTCGCCGATCACGCGATCATTGGCGTCGAGGATCTTGGTGACCTGCTTGGGGTGGTAATCGCCGAGCTTCTTGTAGTCCGGCAGGTTCGGATCCCGCGCGTACATCCAGAACACGAACGCGACCGTCGAGATCATGAGGACGAGCCCCGACAGCCCGACGATCAGGCTCCACTTCAGGATCGTCAGCCACAGCTTGCGGGGCGGCTTACCGCCCGCCGGCTTCTGCAGCTTGGGGTTCGTGCCCTTGGGCGGCTTGGGCGCTCTCGGTGCCTTGGTGGCCTTCGGCGTCGCCGCCTGGGTCTGTTTCTGCTGCTGGGCCCACATACGGAGAGTCGCGCCCGGTGGCATGGGCCCTGGGTGTGCAAGGCGAAGGCCGCGCCGCACCGAGGGCAAGCTGAGGGGCCCCGGGATAATCCCCCGGTTGCGTCCCCGATGCCACACCTTGGCGTGGGCGGGCGGACACGGCGCCGATGAACCTCGCCGCCGGCGCTACTTGGCCGGCGCGGCGGCCTTGCGCTTCGCGCGATCGGCCCGCGCCTCGGCGTTGATCGGGCACGCCTTGTCGTAACGCGCGACCAGCGCGCGCGACGCGTCGTCGTGGGCGTTGGCGGTCTCGAGCTCCTCGATCGCCATGTCGACATCGATCGAGCACTCGCGGAGCGAGAGCTTGTCGGGCGCCGCCTTGCGCGCCTCCTCGGCGACCGGCACGCCCTTGGTGAGGATGGCGACCGGAATGTCGTGGTTGCAGAGGGTGCGGATCTTGGTCGCCGTGTCCTTGTCGTGCGGCTCGACCTTGTCGACGTTCGCCATCGCGGCGGCGCACGCGTACTTGTCGGCGCTGCCGTCGGCGAGGCTCTTTTGCAGCCGCTCGAGATCGCGCTTGCCGTGATTCACGATGAAGTCCCGCTCCTCGCTGCTCGCGCCTTCGGCCTGCTTGGCGGAGGAGGCCCCGGCGCCGTCCTCTTTCTTCGAGGAGCACGCAGAGAGGCCGAGCACGAGGACGAGGCTGCGAACGATCATGCGATGGGTCATGGCTGACCAGACGATCGCACGGACCCTGGAGTCGCATCCTGGCCCTCGGTGGCCGATTGTGGTCGCGGATTGGCGCGTGGGTCAGGCGCGCGCTCCGCCGAGCGTGCGCTCGATGATCTCTTCGGCGCCGCGGATCTTGTAGGCGAACCAGCGGGCGCGCAGGTGGCGGCGCTTGTCCTCCGGGAGGTCGCCGAGGTTGCCGAGGTGCGTGCGGCGGCGGGTCGCGATCCGGCTCATCGCGAGCCCGACGGTGACGCTGAGGTTGAAGCTCTCGGAGAAGCCGAACATCGGGACGCCGAGCGCGCCGTCGCAGGCGTCGATCGCGGCCTTGGACAGGCCGGCGTGCTCGTTGCCAAAGGCGATCGCGAGCGGCGACCCGACGTCGACGTCCTCGATCGACTCCTTGGCGCCGGGCAGCGTGGCGTAGACCCGGAAGCCGCGGGAGCGCAGCGACTGGATCGCGGGGACCGGATCCTTCCAGCGCACGAGATCGATCCACTTGTGCGAGCCGCGCGTGATGCCCCACGCGGCGCTGAAGCGCTCGTCGCCCGGCTCGACGACGTGCAGCTCCTGCAGCCCGAGCGCCTCGGTGGTGCGGATGGTGGCAGCGGCGTTGTGCGGGTCGTAGGTGTCTTCGACCAGCGTCACGACCGAGGCGAGGCGCGCGGCGAGCACGCTATCGATGCGCGTGATGCGCTCGATCGTGAGCATCGGTTGCAGGGTCGAGCAGACGGTCTCGGCGCCGTAGCGCTCGATGACGCGGTCGATTGCGTCGGGCACGGCGGACACGATACCGTGCCGCGGCCGTGATCGAGGGCGCAGCCGGGCGGTTCGAGCATCATGGCCTCGGGGATCGCTATCAGCTCGTCCGCGAGCTCGGTCGCGGCGGCATGGGCGTGGTGTACCTGGGCCGCGATCTGCGGCGAGAGATGGACGTCGCCATCAAGTTCCGTGGCGTCTCGCACGCCGACGCCACACGGTGGCTCAAGCGCGAGTTCCGGGTGGTCGCGTCCCTGCGCCATCCGCAGCTCGTGGAGCTCTACGAGCTCGTGGCCCACGAGGCGTCCTGCTACTTCACGATGGAGTACCTGCCCGGCGTCGATCCGCGGCGCTGGGTAGCGCGCGGTGCGCCGAGTCTGTTGCGCGAGCTCGCCGAGGCGAACACCGCGGTCGGCGCGGCGGGGGCGACCGAGGTCGCGAGCCCGTTCGTGCGCGGCGTGATGCCGATCGCCGTCGACTTCGAGCGCGTGCGCAGCGTGATCGCGCAGCTCGCCGAGGGCCTCGCGTTCCTGCACGCGCGCGGCGTCATCCATCGCGACGTCAAGCCCACGAACGTGATCGTCGTCGACGACCGCACCGTCAAGCTGCTCGACTTCGGGCTCGCGCTCGGCGACCGGCGCGAAGAGCTGCTCGCGCGTGAGACGCGCATCGTCGGCACCGCCGCGTATCTCGCGCCCGAGTACCTCGAGCGGCTGGTGGTGGGCACCCCGCTCGATGTCTACGCGCTCGGCGTGCTCGCGTACGAGCTGTGCACGGGCGCACCGCCGTTCGGCGGGACGATGCACGTGCTCGCGCGCTTGCAGCAGCAGCTCGAGATCCCGCGCGCGAGCACGATCAATCCCGAGGTGCCGCACGACCTCGATCAGCTGATCGAGGCCATGCTCGCGGCCGAGCCGGCCGACCGCCCGACCGCGCACGACATCGCCTCGCGGCTGACCGGCACGCGGTCGCGCCTGCGCCACGCGCCGCCGTTGCGGTTCGTGGGTCGTGACGCCGAGCTCGCGCACCTCGTCGCGCGGATCGCGGATCCCACGCCACGCGCGCGGGTCGTGCTCCTCACCGGGCCGTCGGGCGCCGGCAAGACCGCACTGATCGACGAAGCGCTCGGGCGCGTGCGCGCCGGGCGAGAGGAGGCGCTGGCCTGGCGCGGACGCTGTCACGAGCGCGAGCGCGTGCCGTACCGCGCCTTCGACTCGATCGTCGACGATCTGGCGACCGAGCTCGCCGGCGCGCCCTGGCTCGCGAAGGACATCGAGCACAGCGCCGCGCTCGTGCGCGTGTTCCCCGTGCTGGCGCCGCTCGTCGAGGCGGCGAGCACCGAGGTGCAGCCGGTCGCCGACCTGCGCGTCGAGCGCGAGCGCGCGCTGATCGCGCTCGCCCGGATGTTCGAGGCCTCGCTCACCGCACCACGCGGGGTGATCGCGATCGACGACCTGCAGTGGGCCGACGATGACAGCCTCGAGCTGCTCGCGCTCCTCGTCGACCGCGTCGCACGCCCGCTGACCGTGCTCGCCTCGTGGACGACCGACGCGGCGCCGGGCGCTCGCTTCGAGAGTCTGCTGACCCGGCTCGCCTCGGCGGTCGAGGTGATCGACCTCGGCGCGATGACCGTCGAGCAGCTCGCGCGCGTGATCGGTGAGCTCGCGCCGCGCGCACCCGCGAACCGCCTCGAGAACGCCGCGCGCCTCGCCGCCGGCAGCCCCTACCTCGCGGAGCTGATCGGCCGCGAGCTCGCCGAAGCGGACATCGCAGATCCGCGCGAGGCGGAGATCCGTCGCCTCGATCGCCTGAGCCCCGACGAGCGTACGGTCGCCGAGATCACCGCGCTCGCGAGCGGCGCCGCGACCTTCGAGCAGCTGCGTGCGGTCGGCGAGCTGCCCTCGGAGCGTCTCCAGTCGGTGCTGCGCGGCCTCGAGCTCGCGCGGATCGTGCGCGCGACGCCTGCGGGCACCGGCGAGCCCGGGTACGCGTTCTATCACCAGCGCCTGCGCGACACGGCCCACGCCTCGATGCCGCCGGACACGCGGCGCGTGCGCCACGAACGCTATGCGCAGTGGTTCGAGCAACGCGTCCCGGATCCGGCGCAGCTCGCGTACCACTGGCGCGAGGCCGGTGACACGGCGCGTGCGCAGGCCGCCGCGATCTCCGCCGGTGCCGCCGCGGAGGCCCAGCTCGCGTGGGGTCTCGCCGCGGACTGGTACGCGCGCGCGAGAGAGCTCGGCGCAAGTCCCGGCTTCGCCGGGGCGTGCAGCGACGCGAATGCGGAGCGAAGGTCGATGGCGAACGTGAGCGAGCGGCTCGCCGAGTGCTTGTTCCTCGGCGGCAAGCTCGCCCCCGCCGCCGACGAGCTCCTGGCGCTGGCCGCCGATGCCGACCGTGCGCCCCCTGTCTCCTCGACGTGGCGCGACCGGCTCCTGCGCCGGCGGACGCTCCCCGCCGGTGACCGCTGGCGCGTGCGGGCGGCCGAGGCGCTCCTCAAGCTCGGCGAGCTCGAGCGCGGCCTCGCCGTCCTCGACCGCGTCCTCGCGCATCGAGGGGAGCAGCGCACCCCCGTGCGGGCCATTCAAGTCGTGCGCGCCGCGGCCGTTGGCGCGCGCTGGATGCTGCCGCTGCCGCGCAGGCCCGAAGCGCGCGACGAGGTGCTCGCGTCCGCGTATCGCGTGATCGCGAGCTTTCTGTCGACGCCCTACCCGATCGAGTCGCTCGAGTACGTGCTGCGCGGGGTCGCGCTCGCCGAGCGCACCGGCGATCGCGCGAGCCACTCGCTCGGCATGGCCTCGCTCGCGGTGTACCTGGCCGTCGGCACCCTCGGCCGCTACGGCGATCGCGCGATCACCACCGCGCACCGGCTCGGGCTCGCGAGCGGCGATCCGTACGCGCGGATGGTCGCCGCCGGCGCCGCGGGCATGCTCGCGACCGTGCGCGGCGAGTGGGCCACGATGCGCGCGGCGCACGACGACGCCGAGCACGTGTGCCGCCGCCTCGGCCTCGAGCATTCGTGGGAAGCGTCGTTCCTGCGCAGCTATCGCGCGCTCGGCGAGATCTACGCCGGCGAGCCGGTGCGCGCGCTGGAGCTGCTCGATGCACCCGACGAGGCCGGCGAAGACCTGTGGACGCGCGCGATGCTCGGCTCGCTGCGCGGCCGCGCGCTCGCCCTCGCCGGCCGGCTGGACGAGGCGCGCCGCGTCGCCGCGCAGCTCGGCCACACACCCGCCGCGCATCAGGGCATGGCGTCGATCTATCGCCAGGTGTTCCTCGGCGAGCTCGCCCTCGCCGAGCATGCATGGCATCGCGCGCTCGCGATCGCCCGCGACCTGCACGCCGACGCGCGCGCGCAATGGCTGCTCTCGATGCCTGCGATCACCGCGATGATCGACGTGATCACGGTGACCGCCGAGCTCGGGATCGCCGCCACCACGGGCGATCGCAGCGCCGCGCAGCGCGCACGCTCGACGGCACGCGCGCTCGAGCGCCGCGGGCGCTCGTCGTTCTATGCGCCGACCGCGCTGCGCATGTGGAGTCAGGCCGAGGCGCTGCTCGGCGATCACGCGGCGGGCCGGAGGCTGATCGCCCGCGCCGCCCAGCTCGCCGAAACGCGAGGCGGCCGCATCGAGCGGCTCGCGATCCGCACGCTCGCGGGCGAGGCGATCTCTCCCGGCGCGCTCGCAGCCGCGGTCGCGTGGACCACCGGAGGTATCGTCCGCTAAGTCATGGCATCGGTCATCGTCATCGGAGGAGGCGTCGCGGGACTCACCGCGGCACACGAGCTCGCGGAGCGCGGGTTCGACGTCACGGTCTACGAGGGGCGCAGCACGTGGGGCGGCAAGGCGCGCTCGCAGCCGGTGCCGGGCTCGGGCACGAACGGCCGCATGGACCTGCCCGGCGAGCACGGGTTCCGGTTCTACCCGCGGTTCTACACGCACGTGATCGATACGATGCGACGCATCCCCAGCCCCGCTGGCGGGTTCGTCGTCGATCACCTGCGCGCCACGACGGAGAGCGCGATCGCCCTCGTCGACGTCAGCACCTGGTACCGATTCTATCGCCGCCGCGTCTCGCGCCCGTTCGAGGTGATCGACGCTCTCGAGCTGTTCTTCCAGGAGCTCGACTTCGATCAACGCGACATCGCGCTGTTCACCGCGAAGATCCTCGAGTTCTTCACCTCGAGCGAAGAGCGCCGCCTGGGCGAGTACGAGCAGATGTCGTGGTGGCAGTTCCTCGAGGGCGACCTGTACTCGGAGAACTTCCAGCGGCAGCTGCGCGCCGTACCGCGCACGATGGTCGCGATGGATCCGCGCCGCGGCTCCGCGCGCACCGTCGGCACGATCTCGATGCAGCTGATCCTCGACTACGCGGACACCGGCGTCTCCAACGACCGCACGATGGGCGGCCCGACGAGCGAGATGTGGATCGATCCGTGGGTCGCGCACCTGCAGTCCCTCGGCGTCGCGATGCACACCGGCGTCACGCTCACCGGCATCGACGTCGCCGCCGGTGCGATCAGCGGCCTGCACCTCTCGACCGGGTCCACCGTCAGCGCGGACTACTACGTGCTCGCGCTGCCCGTGGACACGGTCATCCCGCTGATCACGCCGGCCATGGGCGCCCTCGATCCCGCGCTCGATCGGCTGCGCACGGCGAGCCCCGACGCACTCCTGTCGTGGATGGTCGGCATCCAGTACTTCCTCTACGAGGACGTGCCGCTCGTGCGCGGACACACGTTCTTCCCCGACTCGCCGTGGGCGCTGACCACGATCTCGCAGCCGCAGTTCTGGCGCGACCTCGGCATCTTCCGCACGCGCTACGGCAACGGCGAGGTCGGCGGCCTGATCTCCGTCGACATCTCCGACTGGGACACGCCCGGCAAGTTCATCGGGAAGGCCGCGCGTGACTGCACGCCCGCCGAGATCGCGCACGAGGTGTGGGAGCAGCTCAAGGCCGGCCTCAACGGCACGTCACGCGGCGAGGAGGCGCTGACCGACGAGATGCTGCACTCGTGGCACCTCGACGACGACCTCGACTTCTCCGGCGGCTCTCCACCGACGAACACGTCGCGGCTGCTCGTCCACCCGCCCGGCTCGTGGACGGTGCGCCCCGAGGCGGCGACCCAGCTCCCGAACCTCGTGCTCGCCGGTGACTACGTGCGGACCAGGACCGACCTCGCGTCGATGGAGGGGGCGAGCGAGGCCGCGCGCACGGCGGTCAACGCGATCCTCGAGCGCAGCGGCTCGAGCGCGCCGCGCGCGGGCACGTGGCCGCTGCTCGAGCCGACGCAGTTCCGCCTCGCGCGCAAGCTCGACGCCTGGCTCTACCACCACGGCTATCGCCACGCGTTCGAGATCCTCGGCATCCGCAACGCCGCGCGCGCGGCCGCGTGGCTGCGCCGCCTCGAGCGCGTCGCCGGCGTCACGCGGCTCGACGACTGGCTCGACGACAACGTCCGGGTCTCGCGGCTCGCGAAGCGGATCCTCTCGTTCTTGGGACTCGGGTGATGAACGCCCGCGCGCTGAGCTTCAGTCCCGCGGCGGCAGCGCCGTGGCCGTCGGGATCGAGAGCGGATCGCCGACGGTGTCTGCGGCGGCGCGACACAGCCGCATGACGATGATCACGGCGATGAGTCCGGCGATCGCGGCGACCACGCCGATCATCACCGCACCACCCACGGACTTCGCCTTGTCGACGTTGGCCTCCGCTGCGACGTTGATGGCCATCAGCAGCGTGTAGCCCATGGCGACGTTGCCTGCGCGCGTGGAGAGCTCGCGATCACCGCGCCTGGTGGACCACCTGACGATGACGATGACGATCGCGAGCAGCGCCATGCTCGCGACGATCGGCAGCACGAGCGCGAGCGCGGTCGCGGCCGCCACCACCGCGTCTCCGACATAGTCGAAGCGGTCGGTGACGCTGTCGTACATCAGCCCGTATGTCCACGGCGCCTGCGCGATCAGGGCCCCGGCGACGAACGCCGCGAGCGCGGCCGCGATGCACGCAACGTACGCGGTCACACCTCGCTGTCCATTCCGCGCGAACACGAGCGCGCCGTACGAGAACATCGCGAGAGACACGGCGCCGAGGAGCGGCGCGGCAAACACGATCGCCTTCAGCACATCGATCGAACCGCGACTGCGCGCCGAGGCAGCGAACAGCACGACCACGAGCGCGAGCACCAGCCCCGCGAGCCGCAGCCCTAGCGAGTGGGCGGCGAGCTCGAATCCGCGACGCGTGCGGCGTGGATCCGCGGCGATCTCCACGCGCTCGTCCGTGCTGTACGCCAGGGAGACCAGGACGAGCGCCCACGTCACGAGGTCCGCGGCCAACAGCATCGCTCCAGTCGCGGTGTTGCCCAGCTGACTGAAGTACCAGCGCTCGAGCGGTGGGATCGGGTTACCGATCGCCACGCACACGAGCGCGGCGATGGCCAACCCGACACGGCCCCGGCGGTAGAACACCGCCGCGATCAGCGAGAACGCAGCCACCAGTCCGATGCTCGACCCCATCCACCTCGCGATCGTTCCCGCGGCCTGAGAATCGTCCGTGACCCGGATGTAGCGCAGCACGACACTCGCGATCCTCCACACGAAGGTCGCGACGAAGACCCAGGCCGCGAGGTTCGCCGCACGTCGCCGCGGTCCTTGGCTGCGGTCCGCCAGCTCGAACAGCCCCGCGGCGACCAGCGCGACGTAGGCGAACGAGGTGCCCGACCCGGCGATGACCCAGGACCAAAACGATCGAACTGGGCCGGTGCCGGAGAAGGCGATCAGCTGAGACGCCGAGAAGCACGCAGACATCGCGACGGCGATCAGGAATGCAGGTGGGATTCGCTTCATCTCGTGGTCTCCGGTCCGGGCGCCCGGCCGGCGATCCGGACGGTCGTCGACGAGAATAGTCGCAGCGGTCCCGAGCCCCTGGACGGAAAAGGGGGACCGTCCCCTTCTTCGCTATCCCTCGACGTGGATCACCTGCGGCACGCCGAGGTTGCCGTTGAGATCGACCGCCGCGATCTCGAGATCGAACGAGAACCCGTGCTCTCCGCCGGTCAGGAACCGCATCTCGCCGTTGCCGATCTCGGATCGCACCGGTTCGGCGGGGAGATAGATCGGCGCGGTTCCCCCGACCACGCGGACGCGAAAGCCGATGCGGTCGCTGGGGGCGCGGTCGTCCTGCGCCGTCGCGGTCACGACGACCGCGGACAGGTCGCCGCAGGAGCTCTCGACGTGCTCGGTGCAGCCGCCGGAGTCGGGATCGTAGTTGGCGTCGTAGATGTCGACGCTCGCGACCAGGCCGGACGGTGCCGTGGTGTCGGTCGCGAACGCCGCGTCCAGCGTGTGGATCATGTACGTGACCGGCGAGCAGGCTCCGGCCGGAGAAGGCACCAGTGCAGGGAGGGTGAGCGCGCCGAGAATCGCGGCGTGGAGGAGTCGAGGCATGGCGGGACGGTCTGCAAGCGCGCCGCCACGCCAAGCCTCCGATATCACGATCGTCGATGACAGGGTCCGCGACACGCCTGCCCTGGGCTGCGACACGATTCTGAGATGTCGACCACCGAGGCGGCAGGCGCGGCCCGTGCGACGTTCATCCACCACCACCGTCGGGACCTGCATGCGTTGGTCCTTCGTTCTGGCGGTTGCCCTCCTGCCCGGCGCCTGCGGCAATGGTCGCCCAGAGCGCTCTGCCCTCCTCGGCATGCGCGCCACGGGCGCCGGCACCGTCTAAGGTCCCCGACTACGAGGCCGAGACCGCCATCCCATTAGTGCGCTCAAAGCCGAGCAACCACAGCCCAGCTGCGAGAGTCTCGGGGGCATGCACGTCGCCGTCGCTCTGCTCGTCTCCTGTCTCCTCGCGTGCGCCGGCACGCGCACGCAGTACGCCCGCGCGCCCGGCGCCGCACTCACGTTCGATCGCGCGGCGGCGCCGAAGGAAGCGCTCGACGTCGCCGACAAGGTGCTCGCCGCGCACGGCGGCGCCCCCGCCTGGGAGGCCGCAAAGCAGATCCGCTGGAAGCAGACGATGCTCCACAACGGGCAGCCAGTCGCGACGGGCGAGCAAGCGTGGGACCGCTGGAATGCGCGCCACTTCGCGAAGCTCGATCGCGAGAAAGGTGCATTCGGCGTGATGTACGAGCTCTACGGCAGCTTCGCGGCCGGCTATATCGAGGGGCGCTCCGGCACGAAGCAGGTGGTGCCCACGGGCGAGGCCGCGGAAGGCGTCGTCGTGGCGCGCCGGGGCTGGCAGCGCGACACGCTGGCGCTGTTCGCGGCGTTCTTGCTCCACGAGCCCGGCGCGACCCTCGTGTACGGCGGCATCGTCCGCGACAACGAGCTCGAGCTCCACGACCTCACCCTCACCTTCGATCCCAAGGACCCGGCTCGGGCCGGCATCGTGGTGCACGTGTATGCGAACGCAGCTACCTCGCTGGTCCGCCGCGTCGAGCTCGTTGTCG
>Ga0247822_10000689_pt1 | contig 18942 bp, 15 predicted proteins | sample 13C_Cellulose_Da_FD_192423 | JGI IMG/M metagenome (GOLD analysis project Ga0247822, IMG submission 192423) | Soil microbial communities from agricultural site in Penn Yan, New York, United States - 13C_Cellulose_Day30 | ecosystem: Environmental > Terrestrial > Soil > Agricultural land | place...
GGTTGCGATAGACTGGCAGCCTCGATGGCCGACCACGACCGCACGCGGCGCTGGCAACGGCCCGAGCGCGCCGGCACGGTGTCCGACGCCATCGAGCTGCTCCGGCGATCGATCCTCGCGATCCGCGGCGCGCCGGGGGACGGCGAGGCCCGACGGCGGATCCGCGCGATCGCGGCCGACCAGGGCGTGTGGGAGCCGCTGGCGATGCTGCTCGCCGACGAGGTGCGCGCCCACGCCGACCGCCCCGAGCTCGCCGCCGTGTTCTACGAGGAGCTCGCCGACGTCCACGAGACCCTCGATCAGCCGGTCGAGGCGATCGCGGCGATGGAGGCGCTGATCGCGCTCGCGCCCGAGGTGGTGGCGCACCACGAGCGGATCGCCGCGCTCTACCGGCAGGCCGGGGCGTGGGCCAAGGCGGCCGACGCGCTCGAGCAGGTCGGGCTGCGCGCACCGGACCGTCGCGCCGACGCCGCGCTGGTCGCCGCCGCCCAGCTCAACCGCGAGCACGGCCGCCTCGACCGCGCCGGGGCGCTGTACCGGCGGGTGGTCGAGCGCCGGCCCACCGACCTCGACGCGGTGCACGCGCTCGACGACGTGCTGTCCGAGCTCGGCCGGTGGGACGAGGTCGCCGAGGTGCGCGGCGAGCGGGCGGCGCGGGCGCCCAGCGGCGTCGAGAAGGCGGCGCTGTTGCGCTCGCAGGCCCGCGCGCTCGAGCAGGCCGGCGACCTGCGGGCCGCCGCGCGGGCGATGGCCACGGCGTCGGACCACGCCCCCGACCACGTCAGCGGCCTGGTCGACCAGGCCGACGTCCTCGCCCGCAGCGGCCGGGGCCGCGAGGCCGCCGACATCCTGCGCGCGCGGATCGCCGACGCGCTCCAGCGCCGCGCCTCGACCGACGACGTCGCGGCGCTCCGCCTGCGCCTGGCCCAGGTCCTCGAGGACGGCTGCGACGACCCCGCCGGCGCGCTCGCGGTCCTCGGCGAGCTGCTCGCCGAGGCGCCCGCCCACCTGCCCGCGCTCGAGCGGGTCACCGCGCTGGCCGCCAGCGATCCCGATCCCCGTGCCCACGCGATCGCGCTGCTCCGCTACGCCGCCGCGGTCCCGCCCGCCGATCGCGCCTCGTACGTCGCGGCCGCCGGGCGCCGGCTGCGCGACGCCGGCGATCTGGCCGGCGCGGTGGAGGCGCTCGAGCACGCCGCCGGGCTCGCCGCCGACGACGTCGAGCTCCAGCGCGAGCTCGCCGACGCCCGCATCGCCGAGCAGGTCGCCACCGCCGCCGCCGCCGGGCAGGGCGGCGACGTCGCCGGCGCCAGGCAGCGCCTGCGCACGATCGTCGACGCCGAGCCCCACCACGTCGACGCCAACCTCGCGCTCGCCGACCTGCTCGCGACCAGCGGCCACGTCGACGCGGCGGCCGAGCACCTGCGCGACACGCTGGCCGAGATGCCCGAGGACGCGCCGCGGCCGGCGACCGCCCGCCTCGTGCTCCGCCTGGCGCAGCTGATGGTCGCGCTCGGCGACGCCGACGAGAGCCACCAGCTCCTCCACGAGGCCCACCACCTCGATCGCGGCTCGCTCGAGGTCACGCTCGCGCTCGGCGACAGCTGCTTCGCGCGCAAGCTGTGGCGGCAGGCGGCGCTCCACCTCGGCGCGACCGGGGACCACCCCGACGCCCGGCGCCACGCCGCGGCGGTGGTGCCGGCGCTCCTGCGCGCGGCGCAGGCCGAGGCCCGCGCGCTGCGCCCGGCGCACGTCGGCCGGCACTACGAGGCCGCGGTCCGCCTCGATCCGGCCTGCGCCCCGGCCTGGCACGGCCTGGCCGAGCTCGCCCGCGAGCGGGGCGACCTGCCGCGCGCGGCCGAGTGCCTCGAGCACGAGGCGAACGCGACCGCCGACCCCGCTGCGCGCCGCCGCCTGCTCGACGCGCTCGGCGACCTGGCGCTCGACGTGCTCGCCGACCCCGCGCTCGCCGAGCGGTGCTGGATCCGGATCGCCGACGCCGACCACCGGCCCACGCTCGTCAAGCTGCTCGCGCTCCAGCGCCGGCGCGGCGCCACGGTCGAGCGCGCCGACACCTGCGCGCGGCTCGCCCGGCTCGAGCCCGACGCCGGGGCGCGCAAGGCGCTCCTGATCGAGGCGACCCGCGCGCTGGAGGCGGGGGCGGCGATCGCGCGCGCGTCGGCGATGGCCGAGGAGCTGGTCGACCAGTTCCCGCGCGACCCCGACGCCATCGTGTGCGCGGCCACGGCGGCGCTCGCCGCCGGCGATCCCCGGAAGGCGACGGCGTGGACGCGGCGGCTGATCCACGCCGGCGATCCCGAGGACCTGCGCGCCGGGCTCGAGCTCGCCCGCGCCATCGGCGCGCCGGTCACCGACGACGACCGGCGCTTCCTCGACGCCAACCCGGCGCGGGTGATGGCCGCCGACGAGGTCTACGCCGGCGCGCTCGACGACGCCGACCGCCGCGAGCTCGTCGACGACCCGGCCGAGCCGCCGCTGCGCGAGGTGCTCGCCCTCCTGGCCGAGGCGTTGCCGCTGGTCGGCCCGAGCGCGTCCGCCGCGCTCATCGACGCCGGCCTCCCCGACGCGCAGCGCGTGCCGGCGTCGAGCGTCGTGCCGGCCGCGGCCCTGTATCCGCAGATCGCCCGCGCCCTCGGCGGGCCGGCGGTCCTGCTCTACACCACGCCGCACCCGGTGACCGAGCTCGAGCTGCTGTTCGCCGCGCCGCCGGTGGTGGTGATGGGCCCGGGCCTCGCCGCCGCCCAGGGCGACGCCGACGTCGCCGGCGACGCCGCGCTCCGCTTCCGGCTCGGCCGCATCGTGGAGCTGTCGCGCCCGCACCGCGTGTTCGCGGCGATGCCCGAGGACGCCTTCGTGCAGCTGGTCGCCGGCCTCCGCCTCGGGTTCGGGCCGCGCCCGGACGCGGCGGCCCCGCCGGCGATCCTCGCCGAGGCCGAGCGCCTGCGCAGCCGCCTCTCCGTCGGCCTGCGCCAGCGCCTGACCGAGCGGCTCGCCGCCATCCCCACCGACGAGCTCGAGCCGCGCGCCTACCTCGCCGCGTGCCAGCGCGCCGCCGACCGCGCCGGCCTGCTCGCCTGCGGCGACGTGACGGTCGCGGTCCGGCTCGCCGGCGGCCCGCGCGACGCGCTCCACCTGGTGCACCTGGCCGCGTCGCGCCGCTACCTCGCCGCCCGCCGTAAGCTCCGCGCCCGCTGAGCGATCCCAGGACGCGTCGCGGCTCGACGACGCGCTCACCCGAAGACGAGCGCGGCGCCTCGTTCGACGGACAGCTTCGCACCGTGCAGGAGGCGGACACACGTGAACGCTTCGACCCCGTAGCGCTCCCAGCCGGTCCCTTCCCCCTGGCGGTCGGCGGCCTCCCAGAGGAGGTCCCCATCCGGGTCGACGTCCTCCGGGATCCCGAGCGCGTCGCGCAGCCGGGTACACTCGTCGAGCAACCGCTGCGACGAACCGATCATCCCGCCGGCGAGCGGGAGCGCCCTGTCGGCGTACAGCACATCCTCGAAGTCGATCGGTACGTAGAAGCCCTCGGCGTCGCTGTGCAGGATCAGGTGGTCGAAGCTCTGCCGCCGCGGCTTCGGCTTGCCGAGCAGGCGCTTCAGGCCGCGCGCCGTGCCCGTCGCGATGTCGTAGTACGCCGCGACGACCGGGTCCTTCGATGCGTCGCTGTTGCCGGGGCCCGGCAGCGTCCCACGGAGCTCCAGGTGGGCGGCGATCCGACGGAGGTAGTGCACGCCCGAGTAGCCGAACATCTCGGCGCCCCAGCCCTCGCAACGCTCCGGCTCGGCGTGGGCCGGCAGCCCCGCCTTCGCGAGGACCACATTGACGAGCCCCAGCTGCTCCCTGAGGTGTTCCTTGCCTTCCGGATCGTTCTCGAGCTCGTCCGCCAGAGCCCCCACGCTGATGTTCAGCCCCATGTCCGCGGACCCTCGGCTGGGGAGCCGTCGTTCGATGCCATCGCGCGATGCTGCCAGGAAACGGATGCAACGTGTGCCGCCGAGCCTGCAACGAAGCAGCGTACATTCGAGGCGCTCGCGCAGCTGTTGCCGCCGGCAGCCTGGCGTGACGCTCGCTCCGGTCTATCAATCGTCAAACGCGAGCTACGTATGCTCTGGGACCCCGATCGTCACGAACCCCTCACCGGTGACCCCTGGGACGCCGAGGTCGCCCGCGCCGGGATCCGCGCGCTGGCTGCCGACGCCGAGGCTGCCTTCGACGAGGCCACGCTGTGGCCGGCGCACCCGCTGGACGGCCCCGCCGACGGTGGCGGTCCGGCGACCAGCCTGTACTGCGGGGCGTCCGGGGTCGCGTGGGCCCTGGATCAGCTGCACCGGCGCGGGGCCATCACGGCCGCGCGCGACTGGCGGGCGGAGGCCCGGCGGTTCGTCGACGTGCACCTCGCGTCGCCCGAGATCGGCGAGCCCGCGCCGTCGCTGATGCTGGGCGAGGTTGGCGTGCGCGCCGTGGCCGACCTCGATCACGACCGGCTGTACGAGCTGATCGCGTCGAACATCGAGCACGAGAGCCTCGAGGTGCTGTGGGGCGCGCCCGGCACCATGCTGCCGGCGCTGTTCCTGTTCGAGCGAACCGGCGAGGCGCGCTGGCGCGAGCTGTTCGTGCGCAACGCCGAGCACCTGCTGCGCACCTTCGCGTACCACCCCGACTTCGACGTCTGGCTGTGGACCCAGCACCTGTACGGCGAGCGCGTCCGCCTGACCGGCGCCGGGCATGGGTTCGCCGGCAACGTGTTCTCGTTGCTGCGCGGCGCCGCCCTGCTGTCCGCCGAGCAGCGCGCGACGATCGCCGAGCGGTCGGCGCACACCCTCCGGTCGATCGCCCTCTTCGACGGCGAGCTGGCCAACTGGCTGCCCCACGTCGGCCGACCTCGCCAGGGCCGCGACAAGATCCTGGTCCAGTGGTGTCACGGCGCGCCGGGGATGATCCTGGGGCTGTCCCGGCTGCCCCCCGACGACGAGGTCGATGCCCTGCTGGTCGCCGGCGCCGAGCTGACCTGGCGCGCCGGACCGCTGGCCAAGGGCCCGGGCCTGTGCCACGGCACCGCGGGCAACGGCTACGCATTCCTGGCGATGCACGCCCGGACCGGCGACCGGCGCTGGCTCGCGCGAGCCCGGCGCTTCGCGATGCACGCCCTGGCGCAGGCGCGCTCGGCCGCCCGCACGTACGGCTTCGGCCGGTACTCGCTGTGGACCGGCGATCCGGGCGTCGCGCTGTTCCTGCAGGACTGCCTCGACGGCGCCGGCGAGCTGCCAGGGCTGGCGTACCTGTGATCTACGCGAACCGCGCGCTCGGCACCGGCGAGTCGAATCGGGCAGGGCGGCGCCGGCCATGGTCGCGCAGTCCGCCGGCCGCGTGATCGCCGCGCACCGCCCCGGCGGCCGCTGCCAGCTCGACGAGCGCCGGCAGGTCGGCGAGCGCGTCGATCGCCAGTTCCGCACCACGAATCCGGGTGGCGAGCAGCTCGACGCCAGCGGGATCTCCGGGCACGTCGTGGAGGTCGCCGGTGGTCGCGTCGAGCGACTGGTGGCTGTCCCACGGCGCGCGCGCGTGCTCGTGGAGGCGAGTCACCAGATCGGGTGTGAACGGTGGTGCCACGGTCCATGACGCCGCATGGACGTACAGGATCTGACCGGGGTGGTGCGTCGCCAGTCCGTCCTGCTGCGCGGGCGTGAGCCACGCGAGGTCATGGACCACGATCAAGCCGGCGCCGTCATCCCCATCGGTCCAGGGCTCGATCCGGCAGCCTAGGTCGCTCGCGGCGGCGAGCGCCAGCGCAGCGCTCGCTCGATCCGGCGGCGCCAGGACCCGAGCGACCGGCCGCTGCCACGTCGCCAGCACCGCGGCGGCCCGCCGGATGCCGGCCAGGCAATCGTCGTACCCGTCGTGGATGAAGCCGTAGCGGCCGTTCATGACCGCGCGCCCGTGTGGGGAGCAGTGCAGGAGCAGGCCGCCGGTGATCACGAAGTGCCAGCCGCGCAGATCGCGGCGGTCGAGCGCGGTCACGCCACGGATCGCGCTCGCCCGGGCGATCATGCCCGCGAGCTCGGCCGCGCGGACCCGGTGCGCGGGCGCGGTGCTGGCCGCGAGCCGCGGGAGCCACGCCTCGGCCTCAGCGAGGTCACCGTCGAGCGCGGCGTGCCACGCCAGGGCCATGCCGCGGTCGAGATCCGGCAGCAGCCACGGGTGCATCGTCTGCAGCAGCCGGCGCGCGTCGTCGTGCCGGCCGGCGGCGCCGAGCGCCTCGACTTGGGCCAGCGCGATCGCCGAGTCGTCGGGGGCGTGGCGGTGGGCACCGGCGAGCAAGGTCGCGGCGGTCGCCGGCGAGCCCTCGTCGCACAGGCGGCGGCACAGGGCCAGCAGCTCGGACGAGGCGCCACCCGCAGTGGCGGCAGCGCGGGCCAGCGCCGCCAGCTCGATCGCGCCGAGCGCTTCCACCGCGACGGCCAGCTCGCCGCACCAGGCGGCGACCGCCGCCGGGCCACTGTCGACTGCCTCGTCGAGCCCGGCCCGCACCGCGATCAGGGCCCGCCGCTCGGCTTCCTCGGGTGAGGTGGTCACGGGCCCGAGAGGGCGGCCTTGAGCGCAGCGATCTCGCGATCGCGGTCGGCCGGTGCGGTCAGGTAAGCGTAGGCCTGGCCGCGCGCCTCCTGGATGAGCACCCATGCGAAGTCGCACACGCGGTTGCCGTTCATCCGGCTGAGCGTGGCGTCCTGGCTGCCGTGGGCCGGCGCGGGACGGAGGTCGTCGAGCAGCGGGGTCAGCGTCGGGACCGCGTCGGCGCCGAGGCCAGCGAACGCGTGCGCGGTGTCGCTGAGCTGCATGCCGGGCTGGCCCCAGGCGTTGAAGTACGTGCTGTGGGCCAGGGCGGCGGCGTAGGCGGCGGCGCGCTCGGCGGCGGGCACCGCCGCGTACGCGCTCGGGTCGGCGAGCCGCAGGGCTTCGAGCGCGAGCAGCAGATCGGCGCCGCGCGCCTGAATCCGATCGCGCAGGAGCGGCGTGGCCGTGGTGCCCAGCTCCGTGGCCCGGCGCACGCTCTGCGCGCCGGAGGGGGTGGGCAGCAGCTCGCGCGCGGCGTCCTGCTGCAGTTGCTGGGCGAGCGCGGCGAGCTCGGGCGAAGCCGCGGTGGTCATGGTCGTGCCTCCGATGGACGTGGGCGAGGAGTCGCCGCGGGGCCGCGGCGCCGGGTCACAGCCGGCGAGCGCGAGCACCAGCACCAGCGCCACGCGTTCGATCATGGCGCGGCGTCCGGTCTGGAGCCCGGCGGCTTGGTGGTCCGCCACGTGTTCCAGGCTTGCTTTGCCTCGACGAAGTCGTCCGATGGGACGGCGTGGACCGAGCGGGGCATGAGCGTGACCTGGCCGGTCGCGGTGGCGGTGTAGCCCCAGGTGCAGGCGCCGTAGACCCGTCCACGATCGGGACCGCTTCGACAGACGACCACCGACTCGGCCTTGAACCGTTCTTCCTGGTTCCAGGCCGGCGTGTCGATCAGGGTCGCGGGCGTCGACGCCTGGCCCTGGCCGTTGGACCGGCCTGCCTGGCCCCAGCCGGGGACGTCCTCCTGGGTCGTGACCGCGCGGCTGTTGACCATGCGGGTGACGTTGCCCTCGATGTAGAACGGCGCCGGCGCGCCCGCGACGCGGTCGATCGACCAGGCCAGGGGGGTCTGGCGCGCCTCCTGGTCGCCGTGGATGGTCCGCTGCTCGCTGCGACCCTGGGCGTCGAGGAGCTGGACCATCTGGATGAACGCGGCGTCCTGGATCCCGGCGGTGGCGTCGGGCGTGAAGCTGATGGCGACGTCGACCGAATGCTGCGGGTTCTGCGCGGTGCCGTCGTGCTTGTCGTAGCGGGTGAAGTTGATCGTGCCACCGGCTCCGGTCGCGGCCGCGGTACCGGTGACCTGATCGGCGACCATCACCTGGAAGTCGCGGTCAGCGTAGAAGATCGGCCGGTGGTGCTCGTCGAGGCCGGAGCAGCGCAAGATGAACCGGCCCGCGGTGAATTGACCGGAGGCGAAGTACCTCGGCTCGAGGTCGAACGGCGTCGTCAGCGATGTCGGCCGGCCGGGCAGGGTGCTGAACCCGCCGACCATGTTGTCGGTGGGATCGTAGAGCATCCACGTGAAGTGCTTGATGGCCGGGTCGTTCGGGTGAGCGTGGATCGGCCGCGACGCCGTGAGCGTGCTGGCGACGAAGTCCGAGATGGGATCGATCGTGATCTTGCTCAGGTCGCGGACGCCGGTCTGGCCCTGGTGGGTTGGCGCCGCCGGCGTGCGATGGACCACGGCTGCAGAGACCGGGGACAGGGCCGGCATCGGCGCGCCGTGGACGATGTGGTCGGCGAACCGATCGGCCGCGACCTCGGCCGGGTCGCCGGGCTGGCTGACCTCGGTCTTGTACTGGGGCCCGCCGCCGCCGTCCTGCTGCACGGTGTGCGCGACCTCGTGGGCGAGAAGGTGCATGCCGAATGGATCTTCGGGGCGGTACTCGCCGGCGCCGAAGTGGATGTCCTGACCGGTGGTGAAGGCTCGCGCTTGCAGGTCCTCGGCTGCCCGCGCCGACGACTCGTCGGTGTGCACCCGGACCGATGACAGGTCGCGGCCGAGGCTCTGCTCCATCGTGGTGCGTGGACCTTCGGGCAAGCCGGTGCCGCCGCTGCGGGCGACCGACGCCAGCGCGTCGTCTGGCCGGGCCGCCGCGCCACCACCTCCGGTCGCGCGCCGATATACCCGCCCGGCACCCGCCCGCGCGCTCTCGCTGGCCGACGCTGCCTCCGTCGTGACCGACCCTCTCTGGACGCTCGCCTCACCGTTCATGATCCAACACGTCTCCCGTCCCTGCGTTGCTTCATTGTACGCGAGCGATCCGCGGTTCTACCCGGCGGATCGATCGACGCGAGGCTCACCTGTGTCGGGTGAATCCACCCGGCGATCCGAGCCGCAGCCGCCCACGATCTTCGGGTACCCTCAGACATGCGCTCGACGATCGTGGTGATGGGGTTCCTCGCGGCGGTGGGATGCAGCGACCGGGCGTCCTCGCCCCCGAGCCCGCTGGCCGCGGCGGCGCGGGCCGACGGCTGCCGCAAGGCCGAGCTCGGCTGTCCGCGGCCGATCTTCGCGGTGCGCGAGCTCGACCCGGCGCTGGCCTACTACCGCGACCAGCTCGGCTTCCGCATCGACTGGAAGTACGGCGAGCCGCCGGACTTCGCGTCGGTGACGCGCTCGCACACGACGATCTTCCTGTGCCACCAGTGCCAGGGCACGCCCGGCACCGGTTGGCTGTGGGTGTTCGCGCGCGACGTCGACAAGCTGCACCGCGACCTGGTCGCCAAGGGCGCCCGCGTCGTGATGCCCCCGACCGACATGCCGTGGGGTACGCGCGACATGCACGTGAGCGATCGCGACGGCAACGTGGTGCGCTTCGGCGGCGAGCCCGGCCGAGACTAGCTGCGGCGGCTACGCCCGGTGCGGGAGATCGGGGAGCTCGATCAGTCGCGCCATGTTCTAGCTACCGGCGTGGAGGAGATGGCGCGTTGCCGCGCAGGATCTCGAGCCGGTTCGGTGGTGCGTCAGGGGCGAGGAAGTCCGGGATCGTTCGTTCCGTGCGTCGTGGGCGACGGAGGAACTCCACCGGCCACTCGGCGACTCGCTCCTCCCTGACGTGGCGATAGTCCCCGGGGAGTGGCTCGTCGATGAACTCGCGCTGGAGCACCAGCGCCAGCGGCGGCTCGGCTTCCGGTGTGCGCGCCGCAAAGGCCTCGGCGTCGTCGTACGACGCGAACGCGTAGTAGTGATCGTCGTCGCCACTGGTGGGGTGGCACCACACCCGGTACTCGAGCACTTCATCCCAGACGGTACCCGCCACCTGCCTTGGCGAGCGCCGGGTAGTCACCGACCCGCGTGGGATCGAGCACCTCGGGGTATCCGCTTGTCGACATCGGCGCGGATCTTAGCTGGGCTGGGCTCGATGTGGCAGGCGTGTTGCACGATGTGTCAGCTCACCGGCACCGACAGCGTCGCCACCGTGCCTCGCTGCGGCGCGCTGACCAGCTCGACGTCGCCGCCGTGGGCGCGCGCGATCTGGCGCGCCAGCGCCAGGCCGAGCCCGACGCCGCCGGTGCCGCGGGTGCGGCTCGCGTCGGACCGCCAGAACGGGGTGAACGCGTGGGTGAGGTCCTCGGCGGTCATGCCGGGGCCGCGGTCCTCGATGGAGAAGTGGACGGTGCCGCCGCCGCGACGGACGTGCAGGGTGACCGGCGTCGCCGCCGGCGAGTACTTGGCGGCGTTGTCGAGCAGGTTGTCGATCACGCGGCGGAGCAGCATCGGGTCGCACGCGATCTCCGGCAGCGGCAAGGCCACGTCGAGCGCGAGCGCGCGATCGCCGTGCCGGTCGCGCCACCCGGCGGCGGCGCGGGCGGCCAGCTCGGCCGGTGCGGTCGGCTCCATCCGCAGCGGCGCGGCGCGGACGCCGGTCTCGAGGCGCGTCATGGTCAGGATGTCGTCGACGAGGCGCTCGAGCTCGGCGAGGTCCTTGCTGACCCCGGCGATGCGGGCGTGGGCGCCGGCGGGATCCTCCTCGGCCAGCTCGAGGGCGACGTGGATCCGCGCGATCGGGGTGCGCAGCTCGTGGGAGACGTTGGCGAGGAGCGTGCCGTGGGCGGCGACCAGGGTGTTGATCCGCGCCGCCATCTGGTCGAACGCCTCGCCGAGGCGGCCGAGCTCGTCGTTGCGGGCCAACCGCGCCCGCGCGGCGAGGTCGCCGCGGCCGAAGCGCTCGGTGGCGTCGGCGAGCTGGCGCAGCGGACGCGACAGGCCACGCGCGACCCACCACGAGATGCCGAGCATCACCACCAGCGTGGTCCCGAGCACCGCCGCCACCGGCCATAGCGGGAACGGCGGCGGCGGGGGCGGGGGCGTGGCGACGTACGCGGGCGGCGGCGGCCGCCGCCGGAGCAGCGGGAACATGACCGCCTGCGCGATGGTGAGGACGAGCAGGCTGGTGGCGGCCAGCGCGTAGACGCGCGCGACCAGCGAGCGGTGCCACCGCACCTTCACGTCGGCTCCGGCTCGACCGCGAGCATGTAGCCGGCGCCGCGGACGGTCTTGAGCAGGCGCGGGTGGCGGGCGTCGTCGCCGAGCTTGGCGCGCAGGCGCGAGACCTGGACGTCGATCGCGCGATCGAAGACCTCGTCGACGGAGCCGGTGGCCTTCGCCAGCAGCAGCTCGCGCGACAGGATGCGGCCGGCGTTCTCGGCGAGCACGCGCAGCAGGGCGAACTCGCGGCTCGAGACCTCGATCGGCGCGTCGCCGACGAAGACGCTCAGGCTCGCCGGCACCAGCTTGAGCCGCCCGACCTGGAGGACGCGCTCCTCGCAGGGGCCGACCTCGTTGCGGGCGCGGCGGCCCTGCGCGCGCACCCGCGCCAGCAGCTCGCGCGGCGAGAACGGCTTGGTGACGTAGTCGTCGGCGCCGACCTCGAGGCCCATCACGCGGTCGGCCTCCTCCCCGCGCGCGGTGAGCATGACGATCGGCGTGGCGTGCCGCCGGCGCAGCTCGCGGCAGACCTCCAGCCCGTCCATGCCCGGCAGCATGAGGTCGAGGACGATGACGTCGAACGGTTCGCGGTCGACCGCGGCGATCGCGGTGGTCCCGTCACCGATGCGGGTAACGCTGATGCCGTGGGTCTCGAGGTACTCGGCGGTGAGCAGGCTCAGGCGCTCGTCGTCCTCGACGACGAGGACGCGGAGCGGCGTGACGCTGGCCGGAGTGCGCATGCCGGCTTCAGCATAGCGCCGCCGTTGCCGCGGCGACCGGACCGCAACAGTCTGCAACATGCGCCGACGTCAGCCGACCGAGCGTCGCGGCAGCCAGGAGGGCGCCGCGGCGGCGCGCACGAGGGCCGCGACCGTCGCCGCGGCGATCCACGCGGCGTATCGCTCGTCACCGATGGCGACCACGGCATGGTGGCGACGGCGAGGAGGAACGGCGTGCGACATCATGATGAGCTGCTCTCCTTGCAGCGGGTGGGCCGGCGCGCCGCGTGCGGTCGCCCGCCCGGTTGCGCGCCGTCGATGCCAGAACGGCAGCGCCCGCCGAGCGCGCCGCCGATCGGACCCGCGCGCCGCTCGCCGGCTCGCGTTGATACATCGTGAAACGAGCCGAGCGCGTGTTGCGGATTGTTTCGGACCGGCGGTGCGGCCAACGGTCTGGGCCGCCGTCCGGTCTCCCGTCCGTGCGCGCGATCTCGTTCCTCGTCGTGATGGTCCTCGCCTGCCGCGGCGAGCCATCGCAACCCACGATCCCCGACCTGCCGCCGCTACCCCCGCCATCGGCCACCGCGATCGGCCTCCTCCGCGCGCACGAGGTCGAGCTGGGACTCTCGGCCGAGCAGGTGGCATCGCTGAAGGATCTCGATCTGTCGCTCCAGGCGCGCAACGGCGCGCTCGAGCACGCGCTCGAGGAGATGAGCGCGCCACCGCCGGCTCGTCGGCCCCCAGGTGGCCGGCGCGGCGGCGGCATGGGCGGTCCACCCGGCGGCGGCATGGGCGGTCCACCCGGCGGTGGCGGCATGGGCGGCGGCGGCGGCATGGGGGCCGGCGGCATGGGCGGTCCGCCCGCCGGCGGCATGGGCGGCCCGCCCGGCGGCGGTCCCGAACAGGCGCCGGGCCGTGGCCATGGACCGCCGAACCGCCCGCGGGTGAGCGACGACCAGCGCGCGCGGGCGGAACGAATCCGCGACGAGATCGCGGAGAACGACCGCGTCTTCCTGCAGCGCGCCCTCGAGCTCCTGACCGACGCCCAGCGCCAGCAGGCGGAGGAGCTCCTCACGGACCGTCCGCCGCCGGGCCGCCCGCCGCTCGGACCGAGGCCTCCTTCCGGCGGTCCCCAGCCGTGAGGGCACCTGCGGCGTGGCCGATCTCGGGCCGGGTAGGGCTCGCGGCTACCCCACCGGATGCTGTCGTGCTGGCCCGGATGTCCGAAGAATGCAGGCGTGAAGTCTGTTCCCCCCGTGCGGCGTGTCCTCCTGGTCGACGACGAGCCCCTGGTCCGCAACGTCTTTCGCCGCTGGCTGATCCGGTCCGGGTTCGCCGTCGTCGAGGCCGGCACGGTCGCCGCGGCGTGCGAGCAGATCGAGCAGGCGCATGGCCGCTTCGATCTCGTGATCACCGACTATCGGATGCCCGGCCTGTCCGGCTGCGACCTCGTCAGCTGGGTTCGAGCGCGCTGGGCGTCGTTGCCGATCATCATGATCACCGCCCACGCGGACGAGTCGCTGTGCGGATCGCGCCCCGACCTGCTGATCGAGAAGCCGGTCACCGGCGACGCCCTGGGGCGCGCGATCCAGGCCGTGCTGGGTGACCTCGGCGGACAAGCCCACGCGCCTGGGCGCTCGAGCCCCTCGGCGCCGACGCCGTAGGCGCGGCACGAACGGCGTGGCTGCTCGGACGCCTCTTACTCACTCGAGGCGACGACGGACTGCTCCGCAGCATCCCAGCCCGCCAGCGAGCCTCGCACCGTCACGCGGTCGGACGATGTACGCCGACCTCGTCTTCGAAGCCTGCCGCGTCGAGCGGGTTCTGGAACGTGTGGGGCCAAAGCCACCGACGCAGCTTGGCGCCGAAGGTCTCGCGAGACTGACTATGCGACGGAAGCGCCCCGCCTTCTGGTCGGTCCATACGTGCGGGAGCGGGGGCTACGCGGGAATCGGCGGCTGCGCGCCCTGGCAAAGTACCGGCGCCGCTGGCAGAGGTCGTCCTGCCCGTTGCAGGCGTTCAGGTCGCGCCGCAATAGTGGCGCGGTGCAGGCGGTCCTTGGTGCGGTCCTTTCCCGGCGAGCCCGCATCGCGCTCGTGCTGCCGCTCGCCCTGACCATCGCGTCAGCGGCGTGCGGCGACGACTCGGCGGTCACGCCGCCGCCGGACGGCGGGCCCGGCCCCGACGCCGGCGATCTCGACGGCGGCCCCGATGCCCCACCGGATGGCGACGCCGGCGTGCCCAGTCCCTGGCCGGCGATGCCGCACGCCGGTCAGTTCGCGTGGGGAACCGTGATCGCGGGCGTCGGTGACCAGGTCGTGATGGGGGTGGCGCCGGACGGCGACATCTTCATCGCCGGTGACCATCGCGGCGCGATCGACGCCGGCCAGGTCCACCTGGCGGCCCCGCAGCGCGCGGCGATCGTGGTGCTCCGGCTGTCCGCCGCCGGGACGCCGATCTGGGCCCGCTCGTTCGATGGCGCCGACCGGGTCACCGTGCGGACGCTGGCGGTCGCGGCGGACGGCGACGTGGTGGTCGGCGGAGCGTTCGCCGGCACCGCCCTGGATCTCGGCCTCGGCCCGGTCGCCAGCGCTGGGCACGAGGACGGCTTCATGATCCGGCTCTCGGGCGCGACCGGCGCCATCGGCTGGGTCCGCCAGTTCGGCAGCCCGTTCGACGATACGGTCGCCTCGGTCGTCACCGCCGCGGACGGCGCGCTCTACGTCTATGGCCAGCTCGGCAGCGCGGCCGAGGTCAGCGGCGATGCCTTCGCGGCCGGCGCCTTCCTGGCTCGCTACGAGGGCTCCGGTGTCCGCGCCTGGGCGCGCAGCTTCGCCCAGGTTCGCGCCGGCTGGCAGGGCCCGCTGGCCCTCGATGCACAGCGCGGGCCGGTGATCGCCGGGGCCTTCACCGGCACGCTCGCGCTCGGCGACCACGTCCTGGCGCAGGATGCCAGCGACAACGACAGCGACGGCTTCGTCGCCGGCTTCACGCCCGACGGCGAGGTTCGGTTCGCGACCCAGGTCGTCGACAGCTGGTCGGCCTATTCGCGATCGCTGGCGGTCGCAGCCAGCGGCGATGTCTACCTCGCCAACGGCATCGACGGCCCCATCGACGTCGATGGCCACACCATCTGGAGCCGCGACCTCAGCGATCTCTACCTGCTCCGGCTCACCGCCGAGGGCCGCTACGCCTGGTCGACGGTGATCCACGGCGCCGGCGACAACCGGGTCAGGGGGTTGGCCACCGACGCCGCGGGCGCGGTCTACCTGATCGGTTCGTGCAGCGGCCAGGTCGACGTCCAGCCGACGATCGCCTGCGCCAACGGCGGCGGCGTCGTGGTCTCGTACGGGCCCGACAACACCTATCGCTGGTCGACCTACGTCGCGCCGGGCTGGCTCCAGGCCGTCGCGCCCGCGCCCGACGGTCGGGTCCTGGTGGCGGGCGAGGCGACCTCCGGCCCGGTCGACTTCGGCGGCGTGGTCGTCCCCGCGCAGGGGCTGTTCATCGGCGCGATCGCGACCGGCCCGGCCGTGATTCCGTCGCCGCTGCCGCCGGTCCCGGCGATCGCGGCGGTCGTGGTCGAAGGCGCCCCCGACCGTCAGGTCCGCCACGGCAGCATCGCGACCCTGCTGATCGAGGGCACGGCGCTCGATCGGGTGACCTCGGCGCGTCTCGGCGACATCGACGTCCACGTGCCCGCCGCGACGGCGACGACCAGCCTCCGCCTCGTCGTCACCATTCCCCACGGCCATGTCCCCGGCATGCTGCCGCTGGTCCTGAGCAACGCCGCCGGCAGCGCCGAGCTCGCCGGCGCGGTCGAGGTCACGCCGGTGGTGGTGACGCCGTCGGGTAGCGACAGCGGCCGCGGCACGTTCTCCTCGCCGTTCAGGTTGTGTCGCGCGAGCTGGTTCGACGTGGTGGATCGGGGCGACGTCCTCGCGCTGCGCGATGGCGTCCACCAGTGCAACGACTCGGTGGCGGTGCGCCGCGGTGTGATCATCCGCGGCCAGAGCACGACCGGTACGATCGTCCGGGGCCAGGGCAGCCAGCCCTTCCGAGGCTTCTGGGTTGGCTACGGCTCGTACGGCACGTCGGCGATCGAGTCGCTCACGATCGAGACTGGCGACAGCGCGGCGGTCCGGGCGGTGGAGGGCCACCTGGCGGTGCGCGCCGTCGACGTCCGCGGCGCCGGCGTCACGATCGACACCTCCGGGACCGCGACCCTGACCCGCTATCGCTACCTCGCCGGCACGGGCGTCGGCCTGCTGGTGCATCGCGGCAACGTCGTGGCTGATGGCGTCGAGATCACGACGACCGGGACCGGCGTGGTCGTCATCGACGGCACGGTTCGCATCGCCGACTCGGTGATCGCAGCCGGCGGGGAGGCCGTCGACATCGGTAGCTTGAACCACGACCACGAGCCGCTGCGCCAGGTCGCGATCGAGCGCACCGTGCTCCGGGCCGGCAGCCAGGGCGTCGTCGGCCACGGCGCCGTGCTCGACCTCCGCGACGTCGAGATCATGGCCACCAGCGCGGCCGGCACGGTCGCCGGCGTCTCGCTGTCGGTCGGCCACGCGCAGCTCACCGGCACCACGATCTCGGGCTTCGAGCTCGGGGTTCGCCTCGACAGCTGGAGCGCCAAGGACTTCGGGCGAGACGTCAGCGCGACGATCGAGGACGCCACGATCGACGCGACCTACCTCGCGATCGACTTCGCGCCGGGTAGTAGCCAGAGCCACCTCCGCCTCCGTCGCACCCGTGCGACCGGCGGCACCACCGGCCTGCGGTTGTACGGCGAGCTCGAGAGCGTCGACCTCGGCACCGCGGCATCACCGGGCGACAACCACCTGGTCAGCACCAGCGATGGCTTCGCACTCGAGGACACGCGGACCACGCTCGGCCCGGACATCCACGCCCATGGCACCACCTTCAACGGCGAGACCTTCACCGGCTCCGCCACCGGCGCGACCGAGGTCCCGGGGCGCTACCGGATCGCCGGCCCCAACACGATCTCCTTCTGATCCGCGATCGCTCGCCGGCACGGTGCCTGATAAGCTGCCCGACATTGCCACGAACGATCCAGGATCCGACCAACCGTTGCGAGTCCGACACGCGAGCGCAGGCGTCGGTGTCGGCGCTGGTCGGTTGAGACCGCGGTTGTTCTTCGCCAGCGGGCAGCGCTTTCCCGCCTATCGCACGCTGGGCGCCGTGGGGGCTGCGATCGCCGCCGCGATCGTGGTCGCACTTGGCACGCTCTCCGGCCGCCCGGCCGCGGAGATCGCCATCGTCACGCTCACGGCTCCGTCGAGCTTCTTGCTGGCCGTGAAGCTGAGCGTGGTCGCGTTCGGTCACGAGCGGATCGTGTTCTACGAGAAGACGCTCTTCGTGCTGGGGGCCACCGCGCTGGCCCTGCAGCTGGCTGGCCGCGCGCCCGGCCGCGGCCTCGATCTTTCAGCCCTGGGGATTGGCGTCTTCTTGATCTTCGGAAGGTGCGGTTGCTACACGGTCGCGTGCTGCTACGGCTGCCCGGCGCGCCGGGGCGTGAGCTATGGTGAGGAACACGCGCGGGCCGGCTTTCCACGGTGGTTACTCGGGCGCTCGCTGCTGCCGCTGCAGCTCATCGACGCAGGGCTGAGCGCGGTCGCCGTGACCGCGGCCTTGATCATCTGGTCGGCGGACTCACCGCCTGGCCATGCCGCCGCCGTCTATCTGGTCGTCTACGGTCTCGGTCGCTTCGTCGAGGAGCGGTTCCGCTTCGACGCCGCGCGCCCGCGCTGGTGCGGAGCCTCCGAGGCGCAGTGGACCGCCCTGCTGATCGCGTGGGGGTGGTGCTCCTCGTCGGCACGCACTGGTGGACCATCGCCAACGCCGCCATCCTCAGCGCGGCGTTCGTCATCGTGGTCGCGACTCCGAGGCGGCTGACCGACGCCTGGCATGTCGCCGAGCTTGCGGACAAGCTGCGCGGCCTCGAGGCGCAGGCGATCAAGCGCGTCGTCACCACGCTCGGCATCCACGCTCGGCATCCACGCCACCGTTGCCCGCCTCGACACTCCTGCCGGCCCGGTGCGCGACTTCATCGTCTCTGCCCCTGACGCCGCCGCACCGCTCGCCGAGGCGGACGTGGCGCGTCTGGCCGCAGCTGTTGGATTCGACGGTGCAGTGGTCCGCCCGGCCACGACCCCGAGGCTGTTCCACGTCCTGGTCAGCGGCCACAACCGGCCCTGATCGAGCTGCGCGGTCGCCAGGAGCAATGAACAGTGACGAGCGGCTGATTCGTGCCATCGTAGGCACGCATGCGCCGATGGGACATCGGCCCAGCGCTCCGGTGTCTTGAACTGGCGGAAGTGCACGGGAATCGTATCCTCGGAACACGCGCGGAATCAGCGATGCGCGACCTGTCCCACTTCCGGCCCGACTACACGATTGCGGGAGCTTCGGGGCCCGACGCCCCACGTTGCGACGACGCCCACCGCGTGGTCCGCAACGCCGTGGCGGTCGCGCGGATCCTGCCGGTGTCGATTGCGAACTATGCGGCCGCCGAGGACGCGGTGGTCCGCGTCGAGAACCAGCACGAAGATGACCGTGTCTATACCGTGCGTGAAACCGCCGCCCTGGCCGAGATGCTCGGCCAGGTCATCGCTGCGCTCGCCGCGGCTATCGATGACGAGGGCCGCCCGGTTGGCCCCGGCGGCGCGCGCATCATCGCCGAGGCCGGCGAGCCGCCCGATGTCGATCGCGTCTTCGCGCTCGACGGCGACGGCAGGGTCTTGTTCGTACCGGGACGGCCGAGCCTGAGCGGCATCCGCGAGCGACTCGCCGAAGTCCGCGACCTCCTGGCCGGTGCGGCCGCGCGCGGCGACGCCGTCGCGCTGGTCGAGTAGTCGTTGCAGAGGAACGCGCGGACGCAACCGAGCGGCGCGCAGACACCTCGCAGCGCCGCACGGGTAGTTCCAACGCGACGTCGGTCTTCTCGAAGAGAATTGCGCGATCGCGACAGCGGCCGGCACGTCCCCGAAGGTTCGACCGAATCTGGCGGAAGCGCACGGGAATCGAACCCGCCGTGCCGCCGCTCGCGCGGAGCACCACCGGCTTTGAAGGCCGAGCCCGGCACCAGTCCGAGACGCGCTTCCGCCGAGGAAGGTCGCACGGGGA
>Ga0247822_10000690_pt1 | contig 18929 bp, 18 predicted proteins | sample 13C_Cellulose_Da_FD_192423 | JGI IMG/M metagenome (GOLD analysis project Ga0247822, IMG submission 192423) | Soil microbial communities from agricultural site in Penn Yan, New York, United States - 13C_Cellulose_Day30 | ecosystem: Environmental > Terrestrial > Soil > Agricultural land | place...
CGGCGGTACGACGTCGAGATGGCCGGCAAAGGCGAAATGCGGCCCGGGTCCGGCCTTGCGCACGGCCAGCAGGTTCTCGACCGGGCCGTCGGGCGCTTCACCCGCGACGAAGCGGTCGACGGTGAAACCGAGGGGCAGCAATGCCGCCTCCAGCACGTCGAATACCGATCCGCGCGCCGGCGTGATGCTGGGGGCGGCGATCAAGGCCTTGGTGAGTTCGACGACGTCGGGCAAATTGGCCTCCAGCAAGCGCAGTCCGAAAGGTGGAGCGGTTTCGGACCGGACTGCGCGACAACGAATAGCGTGGAGGCTCCATTGCCCAAGCTCGATCTGGACACAATCCCGCAGACCAACGCGACCGGTTATCCGCCCGAATGCGCGGGAGTAGTGCGGGAACGCTGGTACCGGCGGCTGGCGCCCGCCGCGGGACTCACAGACTTCGGCGCGAGCCATGTCGTGCTCAAGCCCGGCGCCTGGTCGGCGCAGCGTCACTGGCACGAGGGTGAGGACGAGATGGTCGTGATGATCGCGGGCGAGGCTGTGCTGGTGGACGACAGCGGCGACACCGTATTGCGCGCGGGCGATGTCGCCGTTTTTCCCAAGAACGATGGCAACGGCCATGTGCTGCAGAACCGCAGCGATTCCGATTGCGTCTATGTCGCGATAGGCAGGCCGTCGGTCACCGCCTGCCACTATCCCGATATCGACCTGCACCTGTTCGCGGGGGAGGGGTTCAGGCGCAAGGACGGGTCGGAGTTCTAGTCCTGCTTCGAACCGCCGACGCCACCTGCGGTTATCGCGAATCCGACGCCAATCGCGAGGCCGATTGCCAGACCGAGGGCATTGTTTCCGAGCGCGGCGCCAAGTGCCGTGCCAATGGCGATGCTGACCGCCATCATGCCCATGGACTTATAATCGTCCCGGCTTCTCACCGCGCAGGCCGGTTCACGCCGGCGTCTGCTCGAACTGCTGCAGTACCCATTCCTCTTCCTGCGCTGCTGCGATCCAGTCCTGCATGAAAGGATGCTGGAGCACCGCAGTCATATAGGCGGGGGCGAAGCGCGCCACGGGCAGCGAATAGGTGACGAGGCGGGTGACGACCGGCGCGAACATCACATCTGCCGCGCCGAACTCGCCGAACAGGAATTCGCCATCGCCGCCGAAGCGGGCGCGGGCCTGCGCCCACAGCTCCATGATTCGCTGGATGTCCTGCATCACGTCGTCGTCGGGCTTCTTCGGCTCATAGACCTGACGGATGTTCATGCTGTGCTTGCGGCGCAGCGCGGCGAAGCCCGAATGCATTTCCGCCGCCATCGACCGCGCCATTGCGCGTGCGGCCGGATCGGTGGGCCAGAATTTGTCGCCGCCCGACTTTTCGTTGAGATATTCGACGATGGCGAGGCTGTCCCACACCACCGCGTCGCCGTCCCACAGGATCGGCACCTTGCCCGATGACGGCGCGAACTCGTCGCCCTCGCGACGCTGTTCCCAGTCCTGATCGTAGAGCGGCACGACCACTTCCTCGAACGGAAGACCCGACAGCTTGCAGGCGAGCCAGCCGCGCAGGGACCAGGAGGAATAGGCCTTGTTGCCGATGATGAGCTTGAGCATGGCTGCGGGATAGCGGCGCGGCGGAGCGGGGGCAACGCCGTTGGACAGGCTGCGCGAATGGCATGCCGCGTTTCGACGAACTGCAACTGGGCTCGACCGGTTGCGTTGCGCGGAATGGTTGCGTTCGAAACAATCCCGCCATGGATATGACCGATCGCCTTTCGCGCCGCGCCGTGTTCGCGCTGGCCGCTGTCACGCCGGCACTGGCCGCCGCTGCCACGCCCTCCACGCCGAATCGCCTGAATGTGGGCGATCGCCTCGCGCGGTTCGGTCTGCTCAAGCCCGGGCGGCAAAGCTATCTGCGTTCGCAGGTTCGCGGCGGGGCGCATATCGCCACCGACATCTGGCAGCGCGAGGTGCGGTTCGAGCGGGTCGCCGGGGTCGAGCGGCTGCGGATCGTCCAGCGCTGGGACGGCACCGGCAAGGAGCCGTCGCTGGTCGAGCGCGATTCGCTGTTCGAGACCGGCACTTTCCGTCCGCTCACCCATGTCCGTACCACGCGTGCGGGTGGCAAGACGGTGGTGGAGGGCTTTGTCTTCGGCGAGAAGGCGCTGACCGGCATGCGCGACCTGCCCGACAACAGTCAGGCCGCGGTTGAGGTCGCGTTCCCCGAACCGATGTACAATTTCGAGACGGATATGGAGATGCTCCGCACGCTTCCGCTCGCGCGCGGCTACGCGGTGTCGATCCCGTTCTTTCATCCGGTCGGTGGCGTGCCCGCGCGCTATCTGTGGCGCGTCGCTGCCGAAGAGGTGTTGACGGGACCGGATGGCCGCGGGATCGATTGCTGGGTGGTCGAGACGGACTATAACCGTCCGCAATCCCCGCCCGCGCGCTTCTGGTTCGCGAAGGGCAATCAGCAATTGATCCGGCAGGAAGCCCGCGCGCCCGATGGAGTCATCCATCTGAAGACGCTGTTGTTTTGACGGCGTACCGCCCCTTGCGGGCGTAACGGTTTGGCGGCACCATCCCGCCCGTTGGGGCAAGGGGAGGGGTGAATGCCGCGTGCGGTCTGGTTGAAATTTTCTGCGTTGGCCCTGTCTGGCGGCGCGGCGTGGAGCGTTGCGGCCCAGGTGCCGGCACCGCAAACCGCGCCCGCACCCTCGCGGCCTCCTGTACCCGCGGTGCGGCCTCCTGCGCCGATCGAGGCCTTTGCCGAGCTGCCTGAGCTCGAGGATCCCGATATTTCCCCGAACGGCAAACAGATTGCCGCGAAGGTCGCGATCGACGGGAAACAGTATTTCGCCGTGCTGACGCCCGGCGCGGCGGGGCCGCCGCGTTTGCTTACCGCGGGCAAGGCGGATCTCAACTGGTGGCGCTGGATCAATGACGAGTGGCTGGTCGTCGGGGTCGGGCAGGACGCGCCCGTGGAGGGCGATACCTGGTACGTCACCCGCGCGATCGGTTTCCATGTTCCCACCGGGAAAGCGATGCACGTCGCGCCACGTACCGCCGCGCAGAATGGTGACGACATCATCTGGGTCGCGCGTGATGGATCGGCGCGGGTGATGCTCTCCTATCAGACGTCGATCTATTCCAACGATCTGGGGTTCTGGCCGCAGGTCGACGAGATCGATCTCGCCACGGGCAAGCGGCGAACGATCACGGCGAGCAAGCAGGGGGTGTTCAACTGGTATGCCGATGGTGCGGGCGTGGTCCGTATGGGCATCGGTTATAGCGAGGACGGACGGTCGCGCCGTGTCCTCTACCGCGACCGGCCCAATGTCCTGTTTCGCCTTCTCGACAGGACCAAGACCCGCGACGACCGGTTGACGGTGCCCGCGCTGTTTCTGAACGACAAGGGCAAGGCGCTGGTCATCGACGATGACGAGGGGGGCTATTCCGCGCTCTACGAACTCGATCTGGCGACGCTCGAACGCGGCAAGCAGCTATTCGCGCGCAAAGGCTATGACATTGGCGGAATCATTCGTGATTCAAGTGGCTTCGGACATCTGGGTGTCAGCGTTAATGAGGACCGGCCACAGGTCCACTGGACCGACCCCGACATGACGGCGATGCAGACGGCGGTGTCGGGTCTGGTCAAGGGCGCCCAGGTCCAGATTTCATCGCTCAACAGCGACCGCACGCGTGGTATCCTCGCGGTGGGCGGGGCGGACGCGCCCGGTGGCTATTTCCTGTATCACCGCCCTGAGAACGCGATGGAGCTGCTGGGCTACAACAACCGCACGTTCAAGATGCGCCGGATGCATCCGGTCCGCACGATCCGCTACAAGGCGCGCGACGGGCTCGAAATCGCGGCGGTGCTGACGACGCCCGCCGGGCGCAAGGGCCAGCTGCCATTGATCGTGATGCCGCATGGCGGGCCGTTCGCGCGCGACAGCGAGACGTGGGACTGGTGGACCCAGTTCCTGGCCGACCGCGGCTATGTGGTGATCCAGCCCAATTATCGCGGTTCGTCGGGCTATGGCACCGAATTCACCAAGAAGGGCGAGGGGCAATGGGGCCTCGCCATGCAGGACGATCTGGACGATGCGGTGAAGGCGCTGGCCGATCAGGGCATCGCCGATCCGGCCCGCGTATGCATGGTCGGCGCTTCCTATGGCGGTTACGCGGCGATTCGCGCGGCGCAGCGCGACGGCAAGAAATATCGCTGCGCGGTATCCTATGCCGGCGTTTCCGACCTCAATCGCATGCTCAAGCACACGCGCAACTTCCTGTTCGGCGGCGCGCGCGGCGACTGGCTGCGCGAACAGGCGCCCGACCTCAAGAACGTATCGCCGCTCAACTTCCCGGAGGACTTCTCGATCCCCGTGCTCCTGGTCCACGGCGATGAGGATCGCGTGGTTCCGCCGGTCCAGTCGAAGGTGCTGGCCCAGAAGCTGAAGGCGGCGGGGAAGGACGTGACCTATATCGTCCAGCCCGAGGCCGATCACCATTTCAGCCGGATGGAAGACCGGCTGGAATTCCTGAAAGCGCTCGAGGCGTTCCTGGCCAAGCATAACCCGGCCTGACCCAACCGAACCGGAACGCGCCCGGACTTCCATCCGGGCGCGTTCCAGCCATGGTCAGGCGATTACTCGGGATGTTCAGTTGGTGGTCGTCGCCGGCGCGACCGCTTCCGCGACCGGCGCCGTGGCGGGCGTTGCGACTGCAGGCAGCAGGATCGGGATTGCGGTGGTGGTGTGGACCTTGAGCTCGCGGCCCTGCTCGACGACGGCGCTGCGACCGGTGACGAACAGGCCGCCGATCACGCCCGCCGCGGCGACCGCGCCGACCGTGGCACCGGTATTGCCGCTGCCTTCCTGACGGAACTGGCCCGAGACGGGAACCCGCTGCCCTTCCAGCTCGAGGCTGTGGAATTCATAGGCCATCTTGGCGCTCTTGCCGAACGCGCCCTTGCCGGTGCGCCAGGTGACGACGCCGTTCGCGGGCGTTCCCTTGCGGATCACGACCAGGTTGCCGAGCATCACGTCCTGCGCGACCGACGCAACGAAGACATCGCCTTCTCGTGCCTTTTTCGAGCTCAGCTCCGCGCTCATCTTGAGGACGATCTCGGTATTGGCCGGAAGCATGGCGTCGGCTGCGATTGTGGGCGTATCCGCGGTGACTCCGGTCGGCCAGGTCAGCGCAACGGCCTTGGGCGCTTCCTTGGGCGCTGAAATGCTGGCGATGGACGCGGCGACCTTTTCGGCGTCGTCGGGCTCTTCCTTCTTCTCGACCTTGGCTTCCGCCTTCTTGTCCTTCGCCATTGCCGGTGCTGCGGACATAACAAACGCAGCCGCAGTCGCGGCCCAAAGTGCCTTCTTCATGAAATACCCCTCCGAATCGCCTCCCCCCGGAGGCGATGACGGAAGTATTGTTGGTGGCAATTTGTCGCGCAACTCGATTCTGCGCGCGAGGATTTGCGGTTAGACGCTCACTGCTTCCAGCACCGCGGCACGCAGTTCTGCGATGCCGTCGCTCTTCTCACTCGACGTGGAGAGGATTTCCGGGTGCGCCGCGGGGCGCTTGCGTGCCTCGGCGATGGTGCGCTCGGTGACGTCGGCCAGCTCCGCCGGCTTGATCTTGTCCGCCTTGGTCAGGACGATGCGATAGCTCACCGCCGCCGCGTCGAGCATGTCGAGAATGTCGCGGTCGACTTCCTTGATGCCGTGGCGGCTGTCGATCAGCACCAGCACGCGCTTGAGCACGTCGCGCCCGCGCAGATAGTCGTTCACCAGGAAGCGCCACTTCTTGACGACATCCTTGGGTGCCTTGGCGAAGCCATAGCCGGGCATGTCGACCAGCCGGAACTTCAGCGGATCGCCGATGTCGAAGAAGTTCAGTTCCTGCGTCCGCCCGGGCGTATTCGACGTGCGGGCAAGGCCGTTGCGGCCGGCCAATGCGTTGAGCAGCGACGACTTGCCAACATTCGACCGGCCCGCAAACGCCACTTCCGGCACCGTGGGATCGGGCAGGAAGTGAAGCGCAGGCGCGGATTTGAGGAAGGCGACGGGGCCGGCGAAGGTCTTTCGTGCGGCCTCGATCGCTTCGGGTTCGAACTGCGTCACTTCTTCCCCGACTTCCCGTTGCCGCCTGCCGTCGAGGCGGCCGGCTCCTTGAGCGCCGGGTGGCGGCTGTACAGCCACTTCTGCTGCGCGATGGTGAGCAGGTTCGAGGTGATCCAGTAGATCTGGAGACCCGCTGCGAACGGCGCCATCACGAACATCAGCACCCAGGGCATGATCGCGAAGACCTGCTTCTGCATGTCGTCCATCGGCGTCGGGTTGAGCTTGAACTGTGCCCACATCGACAGGCCGAGCAGGATCGGCAGCAGACCGATCGCCAGGAATGCCGGCGGGTTGAAGTCGAGCAGCCCGAACAGGTTGAGCACGTGCAGCGGATCCGGAGCCGACAGGTCCTTGATCCACAGGATGAAGGGCTGGTGACGCATCTCGATCGAGAGCATCAGCACCTTGTACAGCGCGTAGAGGATCGGGATCTGGAGCAGGGTGGGGAGGCAACCCGCGAGCGGGTTCACCTTCTCATCCTTGTACAGCTTCATGATCTCCTGCTGCTGGCGCGGCTTGTCGTCCTTGTAGCGCTCCTGCAGCGCCTTCATCTTCGGCTGCAGTGCGCGCATCGACGCCATCGAGGCGAACTGCTTCTGCGCGATCGGGAACAGCAGCAGGCGGACGGTCAGCGTCAGCGTGATGATCGCCACGCCGAAATTGCCGATCATCCGGAACAGCCAGTGGAGATAGTGGAAGATCGGCTTCTCGAAGACTTCGAACCAGCCCCAGTCGATCGCCTTGCCGAACTGACGGATCCCGCCCTGCTCCTCATACTGGTCAAGCAGGTTGATGTCCTTGGCGCCCGCGAAGAAGCGCGAGGTCTGGGTGACCATCTGGCCTGGGCCGACCTGACGTGCGGCGGCCGGTTCGAACTGGGCCTGGGTCGCGGTGCCGCCGGCGGGGCGGAACTTGAGCGCGACGTTCATGCCCTGATCCGGCACCAGCGCGGTCAGCCAGTAGATGTCGGTATAGCCGACCCAGCCGCCGGTGGAATCGAAGCTCTTGGCGCCTTCGTCCTTCACCGTGCTGTAATTGACGCCATAGTCGACCGTACCGTTGTACGATGCGACCGGGCCGGCATGGATCGTCCAGGTGTCGTGATCCTTGCCCGGGCCATAGCGGTAGAGAAAACCATGGCCGGCGACGCTGATCGGCTTCTCGCCGAGGTTGGCGACGCGCTGGCGAATGGTGAACATATAGCCTTCATCGACCGAGATCTCGATGATGAAGCGCTGCGAGCCGCTGCCGGTGGTGAGCCGGACCGGAGTGGTCGGCGTCAGCTTGGTGCCGCTGGCGGTCCACACGGCATCGGCGGCCGGCGCTGTGAGGCCGTTGCCCGACCAGCCGAAGCCCGCGAAATAGGCGTCCTGCGTGCCCGAGGGCGAAAGCAGGCGGATCGGAGCGCTGTCCTTGGCGATCGTTTCCTTGTGCTTGACCAGCACCAGATCGTCGATGCGCGCGCCCTTGAGGTTGATCGAGCCGCGCACGGTGGGCGTCTCGATCGCGATCCGCGGGGTTTCGGCAAGAACCAGCTTGCGGTCGCGGACCGCCGCGGGACTGTCTGCAGCGGCGGGGCCGGCGCCCGGATTGGCGACCACTTCGGTCTTGCCGCCCTTGATCTCCGTCACCGGCGGATTGGCCGTCGGGAACAGCCAGCCGGTGACCATCGGCCACCCGAACAGCAGCAGCGCGGCGAGCACGGCGAAGAGCAGGAAATTCTTCTGGTCGTCTTTCACGTCAGTCCCCGGTTCAGGAAATCAGGGCACGGGATCATAGCCGTGCCCACCCCACGGATGGCAGCGAAGGATGCGCCGGAGCGCGAGCCATCCGCCCTTGAGCGCGCCATAGCGGGAGAGTGCCTCGATTGCATAGGCCGAACAGCTGGGCGCGTAGCGGCAGCTGGGCGGAAGGATGCGCGACGGGCCGGTCTGCCAGCCACGCGCGATCAGGATCAGGGCGCGGGCGATCATCTGCGGACCTTGCCCAGCGCTTTGGTTAGATCCGCCTTGAGCATGGCGAAATCGCGTTCGATGCCTGAATTGCGGCCGATCAGCACATGATCGGCGCCGGCGACGCCCTCGGCGGGCAGAATCGCACGGGCAAGCTCGCGGAAGCGGCGTTTCATGCGATTGCGCACGACCGCGTTGCCGACCTTCTTGGAGACGGTGATGCCGATTCGCATCGTCGAATCATCATCGCCGCGAACGCGGACCAGCAACACGAACCCTGGCATGGGAGCGCGCTTGCCTGCGTTGGCGGCGAGATAGTCCTTGCGCAGCGTCAGCCGCGCGAGGGAGGCGCCTTCCACATCCGCCAGCAAAGCTGGCGACGGGCTCAGGCGCTCAGCTTGTTGCGGCCGCGGGCGCGGCGGGCGCGAATCACATTGCGACCGCCGGGGGTCGCCATGCGCGCGCGGAAGCCGTGCCGGCGCGCTCGCACCAGGTTGCTCGGCTGAAAAGTCCGCTTCATCGCTCATTCCCTGAAATCTAGAAACTAAAAGGGCCGCCACAGAGGCGACCGCGTGAGCAGGGCCGTTAGCCAAAGGGCAGGGTAAAGTCAATTCGTTGCGATCGATTTGGCGCGTTCGCGGCGCCGTTTCGCGCTGCCGCGGATCAGGATACGGTCGATAAAGGCGCCGACGCGCGGCCATTGCGCCTTCAATCGCACGAAGCGGCGGCGTGCCCAGCGCGAATTGCGCAGGATCAGGATGATTCCCAGCGCGGCGATTACCGTTCCCCCGGGGCCGGGGAGCGGGGAGGCGAGCGGCGCTACCACGAGAAAGAGCAGCACGCCGGTCACGAGCAGGGTGATTCGGATGATCGGATGCGGTTTGCGGCGCATGGGCCCGACGTGGGGTGCGTGTGTTGGCGGTGCAAGACGCCGATGCGATCAGCCGTTCCCTGCCGCGTAAAAGCCGTTACAACAGGCGAACAAATGGGGGGCATATGGTCGCGAGCGTATCTACGGTTGCGTATCTGGGGCTGGAGGCGCGCGCCGTGGAGGTGCAGTGCAACCTCGTCCCCGGCCTGCCCAATTTCGTCGTGGTCGGCTTGCCCGACAAGGCGGTGGCAGAGAGCCGTGAACGGGTACGTGCGGCCATGGCGGCGATCGGCCTCGCCCTGCCGCCCAAGCGGGTGATCCTGAATCTCTCGCCCGCCGACCTGCCCAAGGAAGGGTCGCATTTCGATCTGCCGATCGCGTTGGCGCTGCTTGGTGCGATGGGCGTGGTCGACGCCGAGGCGCTGAGCGAGCATGTCTTTGTCGGCGAACTCGGCCTCGATGGGCGGATCGCGCCGTCGCCAGGCGTGCTGCTTGCGGCGCTGCATGCAGTGGAGATGGGGAAGGGGCTGGTCTGCCCCGTCGCCCAAGGGCCGGAGGCGGCCTGGGCGGGGACGACCGGGGTGATCGCCGCGCCCGACCTCATCGGACTGATCAACCACTTCAAGGGCCAGCAATTGTTGGGTGCGCCGCAGGCCGGTGAGGCGGATGAGGCGTTGCACGGCCCCGATCTCAAACAGGTGAAGGGACAGGAGACCGCCAAGCGCGCGCTTGAGATCGCGGCGGCCGGGGGGCATAATCTGTTGATGGTCGGGCCGCCCGGCGCGGGCAAGTCGTTGATGGCGAGCTGCCTGCCCGGCATTCTGCCCCCGCTCGATGCCACCGAGGCGCTGGAGGTGTCGATGGTGGCCAGCGTCGCGGGGACGCTGCAAGGCGGCAAGCTCACCCGCACGCGGCCGTTCCGCTCGCCGCATCATTCGGCCTCGATGGCGGCACTCACCGGCGGAGGGCTCAAGGTGAAGCCGGGTGAGGTCAGTATGGCGCATCTCGGCGTATTGTTTCTCGACGAACTGCCCGAATTCCAGCGTGCGGTGCTCGATTCGCTACGCCAGCCGCTGGAAAGCGGGACGGTGAGCGTTGCGCGCGCCAATGCGCATGTCACCTTCCCGGCGCGCGTCCAGCTCGTCGCGGCGATGAATCCGTGCCGCTGCGGGCATCTCGGCGACCCCGCTCTTGCCTGCGCCCGCGCGCCCCGATGCGCTGCCGACTATCAGGCCAAGGTATCGGGACCGTTGCTCGACAGGATCGACCTGCATGTCGAGGTGCAACCCGTCACGGCTGCCGATCTGGTGCTGCCGCCGCCGGCCGAGGGGTCGATGGAGGTCGCAGCACGGGTTGCCGCGGCGCGGAGAGTGCAGGCGGCGCGCTATCGGGATGCGGGCACGCGTACCAATGCCGAGGCGGACGGTCCGGTGCTCGACGCCGCTGCGACGCCCGACGAACCGGGCCGCAAGCTGTTGGCACAGGCGGCGGAGGCGATGCGCATGTCCGCTCGCGGCTATACCCGCGTGCTTCGTGTCGCGCGGACGATCGCCGATCTGGCACAAAGCGAGACTGTCGGACGCATTCACGTCGCCGAAGCATTGAGTTACCGTCGTCAGCCGCCGCGTGCCTGAGGCGAGTCGTTAGTGTCGCAGAAGAAGAGGTCGTAACCGAACAACAAGGGGAACGAACATGGAGTGGATGATCCTGCCGTTTAAGCGCTTCTTCGATTTCAAAGGGCGCTCGCGACGCAAGGAATACTGGATGTACGTCCTGTTCGTTCTGATCGTGTACATCGTCCTCATGTTCCTTGATTCCGCATTGGGTCTTGGCGGCAGTGCAACTGGCAATGCAGACCTGAACGGAACATCGGTCGGCGTCGGCGGCGCGCTGAGCGGTGGCTGGCTCACCATGATCTTCGCTCTCGCCAATCTGATTCCGAGCATCGCGGTATCGGTTCGGCGGTTGCACGATACCGATCGCACCGGTTGGTGGATTCTGCTGCCGCTCGGCTTTTATCTGGCCGGAACCGTGCTGGCGCTTGCCGGGGTGGCGCAGGTGGCGGCCGGTGGCTCAAGCGGAATGGCCACGACCGGCGCGGGCCTGGTACTGTCCGGCATCGCCATGCTCACAGGAATCCTGCTGATCGTCTGGTATTGCATGCCGGGCACGGTGGGGCCGAACCGTTTCGGCGAGGATCCCAAGGGCCAGGTGACCAACGCCGATGAGGTGTTCGGTTGAGACAGGGTGGCCGGGCCAGTGCGGCCCGGCCACGTTGTCAGATAGTAGCCGGGCGCGCCTTGCGAACCGGCTTCGGCTTGGGGCGTTTGAACCAGAAGGTCCATACCGCCAGCGTGCCCAGCATCGCCAGGACCAGACCGGTCGCCGCAATCAGGGACTTCCACACCAGACCTCCGACCTTGGCGGCATGGAGCGGGTAGAGCGCGTTATAGGCGCGAACGCCCTTGGGCATCGCCTGAACGTTGCGCGTATCGACAAGCTGGCCATTCTCCGGCCGGAACCACAGCAGGGTGCGGCCATTGGGCAGCCATTCGGGCTGCTGACGCAGGCGCATCAGGATCAGTCCGCCGGGTTTGCGGGGGAGCGACACGAGGCGAACCTCCGCATCGGGATATTGCGCACGCGCTGCCGCGAACATTGCCGCCCAGTCGAGTTTGGCGGCGAGCGGGCCGCCCTCGACCTTCGGCGCATCGAATGGGGCGCTGAGGCCTGTGTCGGGCGCGAACAGCGCGTTGCTGATCGGGCGGAACACCATCAGCGATCCGGTCGCCAGCGCGAGGAACAGCAACGGTGCGAAGACCACGCCGATGTCGCGGTGATGCGTGACGATCGCCGGGCGGCTCATCCGCTTGGGGATCAGGCGAAACTTGAAGGTCTTGCGCAGTCGCCACCACAGGATCGCGCCGGTGATGACGAACAGCAGCCCGATCAGCGCCGCGATTCCCGCCACCGTCTCACCGGTGTCGCCGAAGAACAGGTGGTGGTGGAAATCGAACAGCCACAGCTCGACCCGGTCCCATTTGCTGCCCCATTCGGTGACGATGCGCCCTGTCTGATCGGCATAGGCGCCGGCTCCATCACCGCGCGACAGACGGGTGAGGCCAAAGTCGTGCGAGGCGAACAGGATCGACTGAGGCGGCCCGCCGGGCGCGGCCATCGCCGTATCGACCTGCGCCGCGAGCGACGCGACGTCCTGTCGTTGCGCATCGCCCGCGCCGGGCAGGTACGCCAGCCACCCGCTCTTGAAGACAAGGATCGCGCCGGTGAGGCCGAGCAGCCCGAGCACCAGCCCGATAATCCCGCCCGTCCAGCGGTGGAGAAGGTCGATCCACTTCATCGCCGCTGCCCTTAGAAACGATAGTCCCAGCCGAGCGTGAAGGTTCGCCCGCGCCCCGCGAAGAAGGCGAGATTGTCGGTCGGCAGCCGGGTGTCGCTGGAATAGTCGATATATTGCTTGTTGAAGAGGTTCTGGACCGACAGGCTGAGCGCGCCGATGCCGGTGTCGTAGCGGAGGTTGGCGTCGGTCAATGTGTAGCCGCCGAAGTCGTTGTCCGCCAGCTTGAGCGGTCCGCCCTTGGCGTCGTCCGCGGCGCGCGCCTTGCCGCCGAAACGACGCGCAAGATAGACCTGGGTCTGCATGCGCGCCGAGAAGGGGCCGTTCACATAGCTGGCCGCGAGGTTGATGCGGTCAGGAGAGATGTTGACGCCGTCGAGGTCGCTGTCGACCTTGCCATCGGGCACGGCGTCACTGTCGAACCGGCCGTTGAGATGTGCATAGCCGAGATTGAGCTTGAGCCCGTCGATCGGCGTCTGCAGGCCCAGATTGACCTCAAGCCCCTGGATTTCGACACGCAGCCGTTGAACATCAAAGATGCGATCCGGGCGTGCGATCAGCAATTGCCCCTTGTCGCTTGACGACCAGAAGTAGGTAGCGCTGGCATCGAGCGGCCCGCGCTTCACCTCGATTCCGATCTCGCGGTTGTTGGAGATGATCGGCGAGATGTCGACATAGGTATCGATATCCACCCCAGTGCGGTTCACGGAGCGGGTGATGCGGCCGATATCGGGAACGGTGAAGCCCTCGGCATAGCTCGCATAGGCGCGGATGCCCGCGACCGGCTCGAAGATCACACCGCCGTTGAACAGCACGTCGTCGAATTTCGGGCTGCCGCCGCCGACTGCGACGCCGCCATAGCTCGCCAGACCACAGGGAGTGACCGGTGCTGCCGGCGGGGTGGTGCAGGCCGCAAACGTGGTCGACGCGAGCGTGTGATAGTCGTCGACCGTGATCTTGACATTCTCCCAGCGCGCGCCGCCCGCAAGGCGCAGCACGCCGTCGAACAGCTTGAGGTTCGCCTGGCCGAACGGCGCCAGGCTCTGGAAGTCGCTCGGCGGCACCCAGGTGCGCCCTGTGGCGATCAAGCGTTGCTCGGTCCGGTCCCACAGCGCATCGAAGCCGAGCGTGACGGTCAGATCCTCGAACCCGGGCAGGCCGCGCTCATAGCTCAGCTTGCCGCCGATCTTGCGGCTGCGGTTCTCCGACTGGTCGAACAGATCGTTGACCGGGGCGATGGCCGGATCCTGGAACGTCGCCGTGTAGCGGCCCAGCGCATCGCGCACCTCGCCGCCGAACGTGTCGTGGCTGCGGTTGAAGAAGATCTGGCTGACGAAATTGCCGCCCCACAGGTCGCGGTCGGTGAGCGACAGCGCGACGCTCTCCACACGGTTGGCGGCGGGGATACCCGGCGGGGTGCCCTTGATCGACGTGGTCGGGATGCCGAGCGTGCGGTTGCCCGGCGTCGCGATATAGTCGCCATCGCCGTCGAGCTCGAAACGGCTGGCGATCAGGTCGAGGCGAGCGCTGGAGGACAGTTCATAGCCGAAGCGCGCGAACAATGAGGTCGCGCGCGAATCCTGCGTCTCACCCTGCGTCAGGTTGAGGCCGATGCGGCGGCCCTCGGCGTCGTAGAAGGCGCCGCGCTTCTCATAGGCTGCGCCCACCGTCGCGTCGAAGCGGCCGGCCTTGTACTGGATCAGCCCCGCGGCCTTGTAGCCGAGACCGTCGCTCTTGAAGTCGCCATCGGCGGTGCCTTGGAGAAGCACTCGGCCCGAAAGACCCTCGGTCTTCGGCGCGCCGACGGTCACCTGGTTGACGATGCCGCCAGTGCCGCCAATCCCCTGCAGCGCGTTGGAGCCGTAGATCAGTTCGACCCGATCGACGAAGAAGCCGTCGATGGTGAAGCCGTCGCGGCTGCTGTCGCGCATCGGGGTCGATTGGGGGATGCCGTTGATCGCGTAGAGCGGCGAGCGGCCGCGCAGCGTCTCGCCAGCGCCTGACAGCTTCTGGCGGGTGGGAGAGAAGGAAGGGGTCAGTGTCGCCACCGCGTCGGTGACCGATCCGGAGATCGCGAGCTGCTGGTCGAGCGCCGCCTTGTCGATCACGTCGATGGTGAGCGGCAGTGCATTGGGCGGCAGCACCGTGCGGGCAGCGGTGATGACGACCTGGCCCTCGTCTTCGATCTTGTCGGCGTCCTCCGGCGCTCCCGCCGCTGCGGCGGGCGCTGCCTCTCCGGCATGCGCGACAGCGGGGGCGAGCCACACCAGCGCGACGAGGGGCAACGGCGAACGCAAACGACGGATCATTGGAATCTCCTTTGCTGCGCGCGCTAACAGCGAAAGGATGGTAATGCAAACTAGTCGCATTAACTGCATTGGACCGGTGTGCTATCGGCCTTGATGGGCCAGCGCTCGACAAGATGGCATGGCGCAAGCCGCCGCCCGGATGCCGGACGGCGGCTTGACGCTGCCGATGCAGATGTCGCTACATCGCCGGATCGATGCCGATCAGGCGTGCGCTGAACTGGTTCCAGGGATAGCTCGTCCACGACGTAGAGCTGACCCAGGTTGCCGGGTTGCTTCCGGTCAGCAGTGCGATGTTTCCGGGTTGGTCCAACTCGTTCGGCGGACCATAGGGGTCGCGCCAGTGCATCAGGGCATAGATCGCGCTGTCGCCGTTGCCGTCCTGCCCGACCTGGTAATAGAAGCGCATCTGCTGCGGCTCGTCACCGCCCTCGGGCCGCGAGTGATTGACCGCGCCGAGTTCGGTGAGCACGCCATTGGCCGGGACGAGCTGCTGCGAGAAATGGTTGGTGTCGCCGTAGAAGGCGCCGTCGAGCGACCAACGGAACTCGACATAGGCCAATCCGGTTGAAATGTTGGCGACCAGCCCCGCCAGCCGTGGCGAAACCGTCAGCGCGTTGAGATCGGCACTCGCGAGCTGCGACATCGTCAGCGCGGTGATGCGCGCACGGTGATTCCCGCACACATTGGCGATCTGCGTCAGCAGCGTCGTATATGCCGGCAGCGCCAGATTGCCGTGCGCGAGCAGGTCGGTGCAGCTGTTCTGGATATAGGAGAGCTCGCCATATTCGGCGGCCAGCGCATTGAGGTTGGGCTGCAGCGTTTCATATTGCAGCGCGTTGGGCTGGTTCATCGTGTTGAGCGCAGTCTGGATCGCCGGAATCTCGTCCCAGGTTCCGCACACGAATGCGATCGCGTCGCCGGTCGTTCCGGCGCTGGCGTTCGGGACCAGGCTGAAGTTGTTCCAGGCGGCGATCATCTGGTCCAGCGTGCTGGCGTGCGAGCTGTCCCCGTCGCCAACGGTGGTCAGATCGACGGTTGTGGAGGCGCTGTTGCTGGCGTTGCTGACCTGGCTCGAGAAGCTCGCATCGACCGATCCCGAGACACCGAAGCCCGATATCGAGCCATGCACTGCCGCCGCCACATTCGTTTTCTCGGTTGATGACGACGTCAGGATCTTGAGGCGCCCGGCGAACGAGCCGCCATAGAGCACGCCCTTGACGTAATGCGTGCCGTATTTGTCAGCAAAGCCGAGCGGGCCGAGCGTCTGGAGATCGGCGATCACCGCTTCAGAGACGGTGGCATTGCTCATATTGGCGACGCGAAGCTGCGAACGATGCACGCGCAGCCCGACGAACGAGATCGATGTCTCGCTGCCCGTCTGGTCGCGCAGGAACGACATCGATGCGGACGCCGACCAGGTCAGCCCCGACGCGGAGAGGGTGGCGGCGGTCTGGAGCAGCGAGGCGTAGCTCTGGCTGTCCTGCACCACGAGCAGATGGCGCTCGTCGAAGCTGCGGTCCTCATAGCCGCCGGCGGTGACCCCGCTGAGCGCAGCAGGCGCGGTCACCGCGCGTCCCGAAATACAATTGATGCCGCTGCCGAAGATATCGGCCTCGCGGCCGTCGATCGGCGCCAGGTACATTTCGGTCATGTCGTGCCTCCCGGTGATGGGACAGACGACGGAACGCGATTGCTCACCGCGGACGAATCACGTTCCGTACTCGTTACAATCGCGAATGCCCTTGGGCGGACGTATCAGGAACAAAACCACAGCTCCGTGGCACTGCTGGTGCGGTGCCACGGGGCGTCGGATCAGCTGGCGGTTGGTGGCACCAGCGTCACGGTGATCTGGTTGTAGGGATATTCGGGCCACGCCGCGGTGGTGGAAAGGGTAGAGGTCTGGTTGAGATAGACCGGAGCGCTCGGCCAGTCCTGTTGCTGCGTCGCTTCGGGCGCATAGGTATCCTGATAGTGCATGCGCGCCGCGATGTACGGCGTGCCGTTGCCGTCGCGATCGAAGGTGTAGAGTATGGTCAGGATCTGATTGCCGCCATCGGGCGTGCCCTCTGCCCGATAGTGATTGAAGTGCTGGTAATTCACCTCGCCGGTATAGCCAGACTGGCCGGGCGCGACCGGTTTGTGCAGCACGTTGAAGGTGTTGCTCGCAACCTGGCCATCGATGTTGAATGCCCAGTCGAGCGTGTAGTTGACCTGAATCTGCCCGTAGCCACGCCCAATCCAGTCGGTTTGCGGCTGGAGCGTCGGTGAGAGGATGAGGTGATCGGCAGTCCCTGCAGCGTATGAGCGGAGGTCCGCAAGCGACAGCCGCGTGATCCGTTGAGCCATACCATTGGCGGCATTGGCGGCGCGTACGAGCGTCGGGCCATAGGCCGGAATGATCGTGCTCGATCCCTGCAGTTGCGATGCCGTGCCGCAGATATAGGTGAGCTTGCTATATTCGGCCGACAGCTTCGACAGAGCCGGTTGCAACCCGGCCAGCGACAGATCGCCGGTGGACGATGTGAGGGCTTCGGCGATGTCGGTGAACTGATCCCAGCTCACGCAAAGCAGGGCTACCGGTACCCCGGTCACGCCCGGCAGCGGCCCGTTGGCGCTGGGGGTGAAGGCCGCCGCCGCCGCCCTCATCCCATCGGGGTCGAGGGTGGCGAAGTTGATCGGTGTCGCGCCCACCACTTTGGTGTCCTGCGTGGAGGAATAGCTGACATTCGAACTGGCGAGGTCGCTGCCGAAGCTTGCCGAGACCGACCCGCTGATACCGAAACCGGAAGCCGATCCCTGAATCGCGGTGTTGAGCTTCTCCTTGTCCGAGATCGAGTCGGTCTGGATCTGCGCGTAGCCGGAGAAGGAGCCGCCATAGGCAATGCCCACGATGCAGTGCGTGCCGTACTTGTTGATGAAGGCGTCGGCGCCCTGTTTGAGCGTGTCGAGCGCCTCCTGCGAGACCGTCGCCTTGCTGCAGTCGAATATCCGGTCCTGCGTGCGCACGACGCGCGTCCAGGTGAAGGTGATCGACGTGTCGTCCTTTGCCTGCTCGCGCAGGAACGAGACCGACGCCGATGCCGACCAGCTGACTCCGGAGGCGCTGGCGGTGGCGACGGTGTCCATCAAGGTCGAATAGCTCGCGCTGTCCTTCACCATCACCGTATGCATCTGATCGCCGCTGCCCGACGGCAGCCGGATCGCCGGATCGGGATGCGTAGCCAGCGCGCTGATCGGGATACGCTCACCGGTCAGCTGGCTGATGCCAAAGCCGAACAGCGCGCCGTCCGCGATATCGATCGGTGCAACCATAATCGTCGTCATGACGGGCCCCCTCCACAGATTTTCGGAAATGCCCGGAATTGTATCGCAATGGGTAGGGGGCGTCTGTCGCTACAAATAGTGACAGGACCGAAATCATCCCCACGAGAGCTGGGCTCCTGTGCGTTCGGCGAGTCGCACGACGGCGATTGCTGGAAGGGTTCCTGACCGTCCTTGCGTTGCAGCCGCACAAAACAAAACCGCCGCCCGGATGGTCCGGACGGCGGCTTGTTGTTTTCACCGAAGGGCGCTGACGGGACCGATCACTCGGTCTCGTTCAGGTAACCGCCCGCGGCCGCGTCGCTGCCGTCGCCCGAGACTTCGACCTTCTCCAGCGCATCGCTGGTGGCCATCGCCTCGATCGGGTCCTGCGCCAGCTCGGCTGCACGCTCCTCGGCGGCCGAGTTCGGCGCGATGAGGACTTCCTGCAGACGGCGCTGCTGGGCGCGCAGGGCGACGTCGCGGCTGGTGGCCGCCACGCGCATCCGGTTCATGCCCGCGCCGGTACCGGCGGGGATGAGACGGCCGACGATCACGTTCTCCTTCAGGCCGATCAGCGTGTCCTGCTTGCCCTCGACCGCAGCCTGGGTGAGCACACGCGTGGTCTCCTGGAACGACGCCGCCGAGATGAAGCTGCGGGTCTGCAGCGACGCCTTGGTGATGCCGAGCAGGATCGGCTTGCCCTGTGCGGGGGCCTGACCGGGCTCGAGCTTCTCGTTGGTCTCGTCCATCTCGTCGCGATCCACCTGCTCGCCGGGGAGCAGGGTGGTGTCGCCGGCGTCGGTGATCTCGACCTTCTGCAGCATCTGGCGAACGATCACCTCGATGTGCTTGTCGTTGATCTTCACGCCCTGGAGTCGATAGACTTCCTGGATTTCCGCGACGAGATATTCCGCGAGCGGCTCGATGCCGAGCACCTCGAGAATGTCGTGCGGATCGGGCGAGCCGCCGATCAGGTTGTCGCCACGCTTGACGTAGTCGCCTTCCTGAACGTCGATC
>Ga0247822_10000691_pt1 | contig 18926 bp, 16 predicted proteins | sample 13C_Cellulose_Da_FD_192423 | JGI IMG/M metagenome (GOLD analysis project Ga0247822, IMG submission 192423) | Soil microbial communities from agricultural site in Penn Yan, New York, United States - 13C_Cellulose_Day30 | ecosystem: Environmental > Terrestrial > Soil > Agricultural land | place...
GTACGGGGTGGCGTCGTCGGCGACGGCGGCAACCGCAAGTCGATCGTCTACGTCGACAACCTCGCCGACCGCATCGTCGCCACGGTCGGCCGCCGCGATCTGGCCGGCGCCTGGGTGGTCGCCGACGATCCGGCGCCGACCCAGCACGAGCTGCTCGGCGCGATCGCCGGCGCGCTCGGACGGCGGCCGCCGCGCGCGCTCCCTCGCGCCCCGACGCTGGCCGTCGCCGGCGTCGTCGATCGGCTGATCGGATCGCGCTTCCGCGAGCGCGTCGCCAAGCTGGCGCAGAGCACGGAGTCCCCCGGCTTTGCGCTCGATTCGGCCCTCGGCTACGCTCCGCGCGTCGCGTGGCCCCAGACCATGCGCACCACCGTCGCGTGGCGTCAGCGTCATCGGCAGGCTCATCGATGGACATCGCCGTAGCGATCTGGCAGAGCGACAACCACTCCGACGGCGGCGTCGAGAGCATGACGCAGATCCTCGAGCGCATGCACCGCGCCCGCCCGGTGGTGATCACCCAGCGCGAGACCCCGCGCACCGAGCGCTGGCGCCGGCGCGGCCTCGAGGTCCACGTCCTGCCGGTCGCCTACGAGGCGTGGTCCGAGGAGCCGGCCGGCATCCGCCACCTGCCGCGCAACAACGCGTGGATGGCCGCGCTGGTCCGCCGCCGCCGGCTCAAGGTCGTGCACATGAACGACCTGCGCGCGTTCGTGAACCTCGGCGCCGGCGCGCGCGCCGCCGGGGCGCGGCTGGTGTTCAACGTCCGCGACGTCAAGCCGCCCGGCCAGCCCTACAAGATGACCTGGCGGGTCGCCGCCACCGTCTGCGATCACGTGATCGCGCTGTCGCGCGAGATGGCCAGCGATCTCGAGACCCGGCTGAGCGGCTTCTTCGGCCGGCCGCCGGTCAGCTACTTCTACAGCGTCGTCGACCTCGATCGCATGTCGGTGCCGGCGCCGGCCGAGCGGGCGGCGCTGCGGGCGCGGCTCGGCCTCGCGCCCGACCGGTTCGTGCTCGCCTACGTCGCCGCGTTCAACGCCAAGAAGGCCCAGCTGCCGTTCCTCGACCAGACCGTGCCGGCGCTGGCCGCGCGGCTGCCGTCGGCGCAGGTGTGCTTCGTCGGCGACTTCCGGCCCGACACCGACGCCTACGCCCGCCAGTGCGCCGACGTGGTCGCCCGCCGCGGCCTCGACCGCCACGTCCGCTTCGTCGGCTACACCCCGTCGGTGGCCGACTGGTACGGCGCCGCCGACGCGGTGGTGCTGGCCAGCCGCAACGAGGGCCTGGCCCGCTGCATGATCGAGGGGCTCGCCCGCGGCACGCCGGTGGTCTCGTTCGACGTCTGCTCGGCGCGCGAGGTGCTCGAGCAGCACCGCTGCGGCCTGGTCGTGCGCCAGGGCGATCACGCCGGCATGGTCGACGCCATCGCGCGCCTGGCCGCCGAGCCCGACCTGGCCGCCGAGCTCGGCCGCAACGGCGCCCGGGTCGCCCGCGAGCTGTTCGAGCCGACCCGGGTGGTCGCGCGCTACGAGGACCTGTACTTCGCCGTCGGCGGCGCGGAGCCACCGCGTGCGTAGCGCGGCGGCGCCCGGCCCCAACCCGTTCGTGGCCATCAATGGTCGTCAGCGGGCCATGCTGCTCGGGGCTTTCTCCGCGTACCTGGTGCTGATCGCGATCGCGCGCACCCGGGATCCGACCCCGACCGACGACTGGATCCCGGCCGCGCTGCTGCTCTACGTCGGCCTGGTCGCCGCGCCGTTGTTGCTGCTTCGACGGAACCTCGGCTGGTTTCATCCGCTGGTGTTCTCGTCGCTGCTGCGCCTGGTCGACCTGCTTCGCCGGGCCGGCATGTACGCATGGGGGCTCGACTGGCACCGCGCCCTGCCGGCCGGCCGCGAGGAGCTCAGCGACCTCATCGAGTTTCAACTTCTGCTCCACGCCCTCGCGGTCGCCTCGCACTACGCCGGCTACTTTTTCGGACCGCGGCTGCCGATGCCTCAGCTCTGGTTCGGGACGCCCCGCGCGATGGTGCCACGGCTACTGATTGTGTTCGCGATCTCGCTTGTCGTGTTCCTGATGTACATCGCCCGCCAGGGCGGCCTGAGCGCCCACATCGGCAGCTGGGCCGGAGGACGCCACGAACAGATCGCCGGGCAACACTATCTGTTTGCGCTCGCCCAGCTCGGCATCCCCGCTTGCTGGACCTGGCTGGCGGTGCGCCGCAACGCCCTGCGCTCGCCGCTGTTCTGGGGCGCGGTGCTCATGACCTTGTCGATGGCGTTCCTGATGACCGGCAGTCGCGGCACCGCCATCTACGGCGCGATCGGCGGCCTGATGATCTGGATGCTGCGCGACCGGCGCATCTCGTACGTGCGCGTCCTGGTCGTCGCGGTCGTGGCCATCTACGCGATCACCGCGCTCGGTAGTTTCCGCCGCAGCGGGTGGTACGGCGACTCCAACCTCGAGGCCGCGCGCGAGGAGTCTCTGTTCGAGAGCGTCACCAGCGGCGCCGGCGGCGAGCTGGCCGAACGGTCGACCACCGCCGACGGCGGGCTCCCGATTTTCGCCAAGGTGCCGGATGACGTCCCGCTCCTGTACGGCAGCTCGTACCTGGCGATCGTAACCTTGCCGATCCCGCGCGGGATCTTCCCCGAGAAGCCGACGATGGTCGACGGTCAGGTCGGACGGGTATTTTTCGGCCTCGACGCGGGCGTGCCGCCCGGCGGCGTCGGCGAGGCGTACTGGAACTTCCACATCCCCGGCGTGGTCGCGGTCTACTTCCTCTTCGGAGTGTTCCACGCCTGGTTGGCACGCCTGTTCCTTCGCCATGGCCAGCAGCCCGCCGTCATCGCCCTGTTCGCCTCGGCGATGCTGCTCTTCCGCGAACCGTCGGGGCTGTCGTTCGTACAGTGGCTGATGACCCAGGTTCCGCTTCTGGTGATCCTGGTGTGGGTCGGCGCGCTCGGCTTTGGCCGCGGGCCTGCGCCGCGCGGCGCGGCCTTCGTGCGGACATGACCGGGGTCGCCTGGCTGATCGCCGCTGCGGCGGTCGGGCTGGCCGCCGGGATCGGCGGCGCGCGGTGGATGCTGGCGCGCGCGCGGCGGGGCCGGGTGCGGATCGACTTCCCGGATCCGCGGCGGCTGCACCGGGTGCCGACGCCGCGCGGCGGCGGGATCGGCATCATCGTCGCCGGCCTGCTCGCGGTGCCGCTGGCGCTGCCGGTGGCGGAGCGCGCCGAGCCGGGGATGCTGGTGGTGCTCGTGCTGGCGTGGGGCCTGCCGCTCGGCGCGCTCGGCGTGGTCGACGATCACCGCGAGCTGGCGCCGCGGTTCAAGCTGGCGGTGCAGCTGGTCGCGGCGACCGTCGCGGCCGCGCTCGGCCTGCGGGTGCCGGAGCTGGCGCTGCCGCCGCTCGGCACGATCGCCCTCGGGCCGCTCGCCCTGCCGTTCTCGGTGCTGTGGCTGGTGTGGATGGCCAACGTGTTCAACTTCATGGACGGCATGGACGCGCTGGCCGCCGAGTGCGGCGCGCTCTTCGCCGCCGGGCTGGCCGCGCTGGCGGTGAGCGGCGGCGCGCCGGCGCTGGGCGCGCTGGCGCTGGCCGTCGGCGGCGCGCTGCTCGGCTTCCTGCGCTACAACGCGGCGCCGGCGCGGATCTTCATGGGCGACGGAGGCAGCCTGTTCACCGGCGCGGTGCTGGGCGGGCTCGGCCTGGCGCTGGCCCGCACCGACGTCGCCGGGGTGCCGCCGGTGGTGACCGCGTTGCTGCTGGGCAGCTTCGTCTTCGACGCGACCTTCACCGTCGTCCGCCGCGCGCTGCGCGGCCAGGCCCTGCGTCCGCACCGCACCCACTTCTACCAGCGGCTGGCGCTGGCCGGCTGGCCGCACCACCGAGTCCGCGCGCTCTACGTCGGCCTGAGCGCCGGTGGCGTCGCGGCGGCGTTCGGGTTCTGGCACGCCTCGGCCGCGGTCCAGGCCGCGATCCTGCTCGCCGCGGCGGTGGCGCTCGGCGCGGTCGTGGTGGTCACCCGTCGCTGCGAGCGAGACGCCCGGCGCTTCGGCGGCTAGCGGACCTGGCGCGCGACCACGAACGGCTCGGCGTAGGCGCGGCCGACCAGCTGGCCCCAGTAGGCGGCGCGGCTGCGCAAGGCCTCGAGCGAGCGCGGGTGCGGGGGCGGGCGCAGCTCGGTGGCGTAGCAGGCCATCGCCTCGAGCTTGCGCTCGATCGTCGCGGTGACGTCGACGAAGTGGTTGGGCACGAACGCCGACGCCGGATCGGGCCAGCTCCACTCGGTCGACGACGGCGTCTCGAACAGGTAGACCGCGCGCGGGTAGTCGTCGCCGACCGGCCGGCACGCGACCATGACCGCCTCGTTGACGACCTTGTGGTCGCGGTTCACGTCGCCCCAGTGGTGGGTGTAGACCACCTCGGGCGCGACCTCGCGCACCACCGCCTCGATCGCCTGGATCACGGTCAGCACCGGCTGCGCGTCGAGGTGCTGGTCGCGCATGCCGAGGAAGCGCAGCTCGCGCACGCCGAGCAGCCGCGCCGCGCGCTGGCCGCTGTCCTGCAGCGTGCCGATCGCGCCGGCCTCGTAGCGCGCGGTGGCGCCCTCCGAGCAGACCACGCAGGTGACCTGATCGCCGTCGGCGGTGTGGCGGGCGATGGTGCCGGCGACGCCGAGCAGCTCGTCGTCGGGGTGGGCGGCGACGATCAGGACGCGGGTCACGGGGCGGCCTCGGCGGAGCGCGCGTTGCTCATCGACGGTGGACGCAGTATACCCGCCGGCACGCGATGACGGCGCCGGTAGCATCGTCGACATGCCCGATCTGCGCGGGAGGCTCGACGGTGGTCCTCGCCCGGCTCGGCGCGCGGCCGCTGCGCCGCTGTCGCGGCTGCGAGCACCGGTTCCTGCAGATCGAGCAGCCGGCGACGGTCGAGGCGCTCTACAACGACCACTACGCCGGCTTCCGCGACGATCCGGTGTTCCGCCGCGAGGCGGACCGGCTGGTCGCCGAGGAGCTGGCCCCGCGCTGCCCGCCGCCGGCGCGCCTGCTCGACGTCGGCTGCGGCAACGGCGAGTTCCTCGCGGTCGCGCGCGACGCCGGCTACCACGGCGTCGGCGTCGACGTCTCGGCCGCCGCCGGCGAGCTGTGCCGTCAGCGCGGGCTCGAGGCCCACGTCGGCGACGTCCGCTCCGACCAGGTCATCGCCGCCGACCGGCGGTTCGAGCTGATCACCTTCTGGGACGTCGTCGAGCACCTGCCCGATCCGGCCAGCTTCCTGCGCCGCGCCCGCGACCTGCTCGCTCCGGGCGGCCACGTGCTGATCAAGACGCCGCGCACGTCGACGACGACCGTCGCGGTGTCGGCCGCGGTGCCGCGCCTGGCCGGCGCGCTGCTGCAGGCGCCGAGCCACATCCAGTACTTCCAGCAGGACGGCCTGGCGGCGCTGCTGACCCGGGTCGGCTTCGGTCCGATCGAGTTCTTGCGGCCGCGCGGCATGCGCTCCGCCGCCACCGGCGGCACGCTGCGGCGGCGCGTGATGCGGTGGGCGATCGGCGGCTTCCAGCGCGCGGTCGGCGACCACAACCTGCTCGTGCTGGCGCGAAGGACCTGACGTGGCGCCGATCCGGGTGCTGTTCTTCACGACCCACCTCGGCGGCGGCGGCGCCGAGATGCAGGCGGTGCGCGTCGCCAACCAGCTCGACCCGGCGGCGTTCGAGGTCCACGTCGCGGTCTGCCGCCGCGGCGGCGCCTACGAGCGGCTGCTGCGGCCGACGGTGCGGCTCCACCACCTGGCGCCGGCGCGGATCCGGTCGAGCACCGCCGGCCTGGTCCTCGGCGCCTGGCCGCTGCGGCGCCTGGCCCGCGCCCTCGCTCCCGACGTGGTGTGCTCGTTCATGGACGGCGCCAACGTGGTCGCCGCGCTGGCGGTCGGCCGCCGCGGCGACCGGCCGCGCGTGGTCGCGTGCGTGCAGAACACGATCAGCCAGGAGCTGGGCACCAGCCGGCACCCGGTGAAGCGGACCGTGCGGGCGCTGATCCAGCGCACCTACCCGCGGGTCGACCGCATCGTCGCGCTGTCGCGCGGGGTCGCGGCCGATCTGATCGACAACGTGCCCGACACCGCCGCCCACGTGTCGGTCATCTACAACGCCGGGCTCGACGATCAGCTCGCCGCCCGGGCCGCCCAGCCGCTCGACGACGACGCGCCGGCGATCCCGCGGCCGCTGGTGGTCGCGTGCGGTCGCCTGGCCCACCAGAAGGGCTATCCCCACCTGCTCGACGCCTTCGTGCGGGTCCGCCGCGAGACCGGGGCCCACCTGTGGATCCTCGGCGAGGGTCCCGATCGCGCGGCGATCGAGGCGCAGATCGCGCGCCTCGGCCTGGGCGACGCGGTCCGGCTGCTCGGGTTTCGCAAGAACCCGTACCCGTACATGGCCGCGGCCGACCTGTTCGTGCTGCCGTCGCTGTACGAAGGTTTCGGCAACGTCGTCGTCGAGGCGATGGCGGTCGGCACCCCGGTGGTCGCGTCGGACTGCCCGCACGGCCCCGGCGAGATCATCACCGACGGCGTGAACGGCCTGCTGGTGCCGCCGGCCGCGCCGGCGCCGCTGGCGGCGGCGATGATCCGCGTGCTCGGCGATCCGGCGCTGGCCCGCGCGCTGGCCGAGCGCGGCCAGGCGCGCGCGCAGGACTTCCACGTCGACAAGATCGGCGCCGCGTACGCGGCGCTGCTGCGCGGCGTGACCACCGGCACGAGCCTCGACACTCCCCCGGCTTTCACGTAGGCTGCCGTCATCGTCGGCAAGCTCTTCAACGAAGGCATGCGCAGCCTCTTCGCGAGGCTCCAGCCCCATCGCGCCGTGCCGGCGCCGCTGGTGCGGGCCGCGCGCCAGTGGTCGTACCTGATGGAGATGTCGCGGTGGATCCGCGGCCATCGCGACCTCGACCTCGACGTCGGCTACGACCGCTTCCAGCTGTTCGGCCACGTCGCCGACGCGCAGGGGCTCGACCGCGAGGCGATCGACTACCTCGAGTTCGGCACCGCCGGCGGCGCCGCCCTGCGCTGGTGGCTCGAGCGCAACCGCAACCCGGCGTCGCGGTTCCACTCGTTCGACACCTTCACCGGGCTGCCCGAGGACTGGGGCGGCATCAAGGCCGGCACGTTCACCCAGGGCGGGCGGCCCCCGCAGGTCGACGACGCGCGGGTCACGTTCCACGTCGGGCTGTTCACCGCCACCCTGCCCGGCTTCCTGCGCGCGCCGCGCGGCCCACGCCGGCTGGTCGTCCACGTCGATCCCGACCTGTACAGCTCGACGTTGTACGTGCTGACCATGCTGGCGCCGCGCCTGGCCGCCGGCGACGTGCTGCTGCTCGCCGATTTCTGCTCGATGCGCCACCCGACCCATGTGTTCCGCGCGTTCCACGACTTCGTGGCCGCGTACGGGCTCCAGTACGAGGTCCTGGTTTCTTCGAACTTCGGCCACCAGGTCGCCGCGCTGGTGTCGACCGCCCCGGTCGTCGTCGCCGGCTCAGGCGAACCGGCGCAGCCATAGCTCGAGCAAGAGCGCGGTCCACAAGATCCGCCGCCAGTTGGCGGTGCCCGCGCAGTGCTCGCGGTACATGCGGGCCAGGGTCTCGGGCCGCAGGTACGCCGCGACCCGCGCGCCCGGCGCCAGCACGGTGTCGCCGACGAGGTCGCGCAGCTCGGCGCCGAGCCAGCGATCGAGCGGCATGGTGAAGCCGTGCTTGGCCCGCTGCCACACCGCCGGCGGTGCGGTCCGGGCCAGCACCCGGCGCAGCACCTGCTTGGTCTGCCGGCCGCCGATCTTGAGGTCGGGCGACAGCCCGGCGGCCAGCTCGGCCAGGCGCAGATCGAGCAGCGGGCTGCGCGACTCCAGGCTGGCCGCCATGGTCGCCAGATCGGTCTTCATCAGCAGGCGATCGGCGAGGAAGCGATCGCCCGAGGCCGCGAACAGGTCGCCGCCGTCGCCGAACAGGTACGGCGCCGCGGCCGCGCCGTCGACCGCGCGCAGGAAGTCGGCGGTGTACAGCTCGGCGCGCAGGCCGTCGGGGACGGCGGTGCGCATCGCCGTCACCGCCGCGCGCCAGCTCGGCGCTGACAGCGGGCCGAGCACGCGCCGGGCGCGGTCGACGCGCGGACCGGCCCGGCGGGCGGCGCGCAGCAGCAGGTCGGCGGCGACCGCCCGCAGGCGATCGAGCGGGGCCAGGCGCGCGAGCCAGTAGCCGACCAGGTGGTGCTCGTAGCCGCCGAACAGCTCGTCGCCGCCGTCGCCGGTGAGCGCGACCTTGACGTGAGCGCGGGCGTGGCGGGCCAGGTGGGCGAGCGGCAGCGCGGCGACGTCGGGGAACGGCTCGTCGAACATCTCGATCAGCCGCTCGGGCCGCGCGGCGTCGGCGGCGCGCATGACCACGACGTGGTGATCGGTGGGCTGGCCCTCGGCCGCCCGCCGGGCCGCGTCGACCTCGCTGTAGGCCGCCTCGTCGTAGCCGAGGGTGAAGCTCTGCGGGCGGCGGCCGTCGACCGCGCTGGCCGCCAGCACGATCGACGAGTCGATGCCGCCCGAGAAGAAGACCCCGACCGGCACGTCGGCGACCAGCTGCTCGGCCACGGCGGCGCGGCATAGGGCCGCCGCTTCGTCGACCGCCTCGTCGAGGCCGATGCGACGCCGGGGCGCGTCGGCCAGGCTCCAGTAGCGGCGCAGGCGCAGCGGCCCGTCGCCCTCGCGCACGGCGACGTGGGCCGGGGGCAGGCGGCGGATGTCGGCGAAGCAGGTCGACGGCGACGGCACCGCCTGGATGCGCAGCAGCAGATCGAGCGCGGCCGGGTCGGGGCGGGCGGGCACGCCGGCGGCGAGCAGCGCCTTGATCTCCGACGCGAACAGCAGGGTCTCGCCGACCTCGGCGTAGAACAGCGGCTTCTGGCCGAAGTGATCGCGGGCCAGCAGCAGGCGGCGGCGAGGGGCGTCCCACAGCGCGAACGCGAACATGCCGCGCAGCGCCTCGACCATGGCGTCGCCGCGCTCCTCGTAGAGGTGGACCAGCACCTCGGTGTCGGTACGCGAGCGGAAGGTATGGCCACGCGCGACCAGGTCGTGGCGCAGCTCCTGGAAGTTGTAGATCTCGCCGTTGAAGGCGAGCTGCACGGTGCCGTCCTCGTTGGTCATCGGCTGGCGGCCGGCCGCCGACAGGTCGATGATCGATAGCCGGCGATGGCCGAGCGCGCAGCCGGCGTCCTCGAAGGTGCCGTGATCGTCGGGGCCGCGGTGGTGGATCGCCGCGGTCATCCGGGCCAGGGTGGCGGTCCGGTCGGCGGCCGGGCCGACGATGCCCGTGAACCCGCACATCTCAGCGGTGGTCCATGCCGCGGTACTGACGGGTCAGCTCGGCGTCGGTGAGCACCTCGGTGCCCTTCTTGCCGAGGAAGTACACCGCCGACGCGGCGTCGAGCGTGGCCGGGCGATCGATCAGGAACGGATCGAGGTAGCGCAGCGGGAACGACGCCACGATGCCGACGGCGCGCGCGACCCGGCGCTGGGCCGGGGTGGCCGCGAAGCTCTGCAGGAAGTAGGTGAACGACCACGCGAGGGCCATCGCCGGCCCGCACGCGGCGCCGCTGTCGACCTCGTCGAAGGCGCGGAACAGCCGGCGGTGGCCGAGGTGGGTGAACCGGGTGAAGTCGTAGGCGCCGGCGTGGACCTGCTGCATGAACGGGGTCTCGGCGTAGACCAGCCCGCCCGGCTTGAGCACGCGGTGGATCTCGGCGACGCAGCGGGCCGGCTCGACCACGTGCTCGAGCACCGCCTGCACCACCACCCCGTCGAAGGTCTCGTCGGCGAACGGCAGGGAGTGGGCGTCGCACACGAGCTGCGTGCGCGGCCCGAGCGCGACGTCGGTCTCGACCAGCTCGAGCCCGGCCTCGGCCAGCGCCTCCATGCCCTCGCCCAGGACGCGGCCGCCGACCACCAGCACGCGCCGGCCGGCGAGCAGCGACGCGAACCGGCGGTAGTTGCCGGCCGCCTTGAGGTTGTCGCCGAGCTCGGGCAAGAACCGCCCCAGGCCGGGCTTGCGCGCCCGCTCGGGCGCGATGTCGGCGGCGCGGAACACGCTGACCGCCTCGTCGAGCAGCACCGGCACGTCGCCGGCCTTGGGGTAGCTCCGACCGCAGCCGCGACAGGTGAGATCGTCGAGCGCGCCCCGGCACACCGGGCAGCGCAGGCGCGAGAGCAGTTCGGGCGACACGGCCATCGCGGGTGATCCTGGTCGCCGACGGCGCTCGCGTCAATGCGAGGGTGGACGGCGTGTGCGACGGCGCGCATACTGGCCGGCCATGACGACCGGCCGTGCGGCACGACGGGGCTGACCCGGTGCGCGTGCTCTTCTTCGGCGACACGCCCCACCGGCTGGCCGGCGCCCAGCGCAGCCTGCTCGCGGCCCTGACCCGCATCGGCGCCCACGGCGTCGAGCCACTGGTGATCTTCCCCGGCCCGGGCGCGGTCGAGGAGGCCTACCGCGCCGCCCGGGTGCCGACCCGGATCGTCGAGGCGCCGCCGTCGCTGCTGCTGTTCAACAAGCGGCTGCTCGCGCTCGGGCCGCGGCAGCGCGCCGAGCTGCTGGTGCGCGAGCACCTGCCGTACACCCGCCGCCTGGCCCGGCTGATCCGCGACGAGGGCTACCGGGCGGTCCACTTCAACACCTCGCGCGGCATCCTGATCGCCGGGCCGGCCGCCAAGCTGGCCCGGCGCGCCACCGTGCTGCACCTGCGCGGCGCCCCCGAAGGGTTCGGGCGCGGGTTCTGGGGCGCGGCGCAGCTGCTCGCCAACCGCATCGTGCTGGTCGCGCGCGCGCTCGAGCCGGGGGTGTTCCCGCCGTTCCGCCGCCGCTGCGCGGTGGTCTACAACGGCGTCGTCGAGCAGCCGGCGCGCGACCGGGTCGCGGCCCGGCAGGCGATCGCCGCGCGCCTCGGCCAGCCGGCGCTGGCCGGCTCCGACGAGACGCTGTTCGTCGCGGTGTCGTCGCTGACGCCGTTCAAGGGCCTGCACCACCTGCTCACCGCGGCGGCCACGCTGCGCGCCCGCGGCGTGCGCGCCCGCTACGTCCTCGCCGGCGGCGGCGGCGACACCCGCTACGAGGCGTGGCTGCGCGCGCGGTGCACGGCGCTCGGGCTCGACGACGTGGTCCACATCGTCGGCTTCGTGCCCGATCCGCTGGCGCTGATGGCCGGCGCCGACGCGGTGGTGGTGCCGTCGGTCCATCGCGAGCAGCTCGCCCTCGACGGCGACACCATCGACGTGCACGGCACCGAGGGCCTGCCGCGCAGCATCCTCGAGGCGCTGTCGCTCGGCGTCCCGGTGGTGGCGACCCGGGTCCAGGGCGTCGTCGAGCAACTCGAAGACGGCGTCACCGGCCGCATCGTGCCGCCCAGCGATCCCGACGCGCTCGACGACGCGCTGGCCCAGGTCGCGGCCGATCCGGCGTGGCGCGACGCCGCGTCGCGGGCCGGACGCGAGACCGCGCGGGCCCGCTTCACCGTCGACGCCGCCGCGGCCGGGCTGGCCGGCGTGCTGCGGGCGGCGGTCGAGGCGCGGTCGTGACCCGGCCGCTCGACGAGCGGGAGGCGCTCGAGGTCCTCGAGCAGTTTCCCTACTGGTTCCACGCACTGCGCGGCGCGAGCCCGGGCCAGGTCGCGCGCTTCGCCGCCGCCGGCCTGCGCGGCGCCCGCCTGCTCGGCTGGCCCGACGATGGCCCGGCCGCGGCGCTGACCGCGCTGCAGGACGCGCCGTGGGACACCGCCAAGCTCGGCGTGACGTCGGGGCGGCTGTACGTGTGCGTGCCGCCGGCCGCGCGCGCCGGCGCCGCCGCGCTGATCGCCGACACCCTCGCCGCCGCCGACGCCGCCGGCTATCGCTACCTGGTCACCCGCCTCGACGCTGGCGACCTGCACGTCGTGCAGCTGCTCGAGCAGGCCGGGTTCGTCGTCGTCGACGCGATCCTGTCGCAGTACGTCCGCACCGCCGAGGCCGCGGCCCCGGCAGCGCCGCCGGACGTGGCGGTGCGCGCGGTGCGCCCCGACGACGCGGCCGGGCTGGCCGCGCTGGCCGCCGCCGCGTTCACCATGAGCCGGTTCCACTCCGACCCATCGATCGGCGTCGACCTCGGCCGCTCGATCTACCGCGAGTGGGGCGCCAACCTCGCCGGCGGGCTGAACGATCTCACCCTGGTCGCCGAGCTCGACGGCGCGCTGGCCGGCTTCCTGTCGTGCAAGGAGATGACCGCGGCGAGGGCCTCGTACGGGTTCGGATACGGACGGATCGAGCTGGTCGCGGTCGCCGAGGCGGCGCGCGGCCGCGGCGTCATCGACGCGCTGACCGCGACGCTGCTGGTCGAGGCGCGCGCGCGCACGTGGGAGGTGCTCGGCATCGGCACCCAGATCGCCAACGTGCGCGCGATCCGCGCCTACCAGCGGGTCGGGTTCGCGCCCGGTGACAGCATCTTCACCCTGCGCCGCCGGGTGTGAGCGAGCTGAGGTAGAAACGATGAGCATGTGGGGCTACCTGCCGCCCGCGGTCTCGGAGGTCTTCCTGCCGGCCGTCGTGGTCCGGCTGCTGCGCGGCGACCGCACGTCGCTCGAGGACGCGATCTGCGGCTTCCTGGGCAGCCGCGCCGCCGCGGTCGGCTCGTCGTGGGTCGTGGTGCTGAGCGTGCTGCTCGAGGAGCTGGCCCGGCGGCGCCCGGGCCGACGCGAGGTCGTGCTGCCCAGCTACTCGTGCAACGAGTTCACCAAGGCGACGCTCCTGGCCGGGCTGCGGCCGCGCTACGTCGATCTGCGCGCCGACCTCGCCACCGATCCGGACGCGATCGGCGCGGCGATCGGCCCCGCCACCCTGGCCGCCTTCGCCATCAACAACGTCGGCCGCGAGTCGGAGAACGCGCGGATCCGCGCCATCTGCGACCACCACGGCGTGATCTGCGTCGAGGACGCGACCTACACCTTCCTCGGCCGCTCCGATCACGACGGCCGGCGGTTCGGCAACTACGGCCACTACGCGGTGCTCAACTTCTCCGAGGGCAAGATCGTCCCGGTCGGCGGCGGCGCGGTGGTCGGCAACGTCGACGACGCCGCCGAGGTCATCGCCGCGGTGCGGGCGCGCATCGACCGGCAGCCGCCGCCGTCGACGGCGCGCGAGCTGATCAGCCTGGCGGTCTACCGCGCCGGCTCGTCGCGGCTCGGCTACACCGCGTACCGCCTGCTGCGCGAGCTCACCGGCGCCGACCTCAAGAAGCGGCTGTCGATGGAGCCGACCCGCGCCGACGAGGTCGGCCACGATCTCGAGCGCGACGCCACCGGCGAGGTCGCGTTCCGCCCCGGCCGCGGCGAGGCGCTGCGGCAGCCCGGCGTGCTGCGCCCGCTCGGGCGGGCCAAGCAGCTGTGCGGGGTCGAGATCATCGCCAACGCCGACCGCGTCCGCGGCCTGCGCCTGCACCGCTACCACGCGCTCCGCCGCGCGCTCGCCGCCGCGCCGCGGATCGACGTGCTGCCGTTCCCGACCGAGGGCACCTGCATCAAGGCCCCGGTGGTGGTCCGCGCTCCGGTATCGGCGGCGCAGCAGCGCGCGCTCGATCGCATCGGCGTGATCCGCGGCTACGCCACCGACTATCCGACCTACGGCGATCCGGCGTTCCCCAGCTCGAACCGGTTCTTCGACCTGCTGTTCACCCTGCCGCTCCACCGCGCCATCGACGACGCCGCGATCGACGAGATCGCCCGCGCCCTGGCCCAGGTCACCGAGGCCGCATCGTGAAGCCGCTCACCATCCTGCGCACCGGCGCCGGCTCGGCGGTCGCGCCGTTCGTGATCGGCGCGCTGCGCGCCGCCGGCGCCCGGGTGATCGCCGCCGACATGAACCGGCTGTCGGTCGGCTTCGCGTTCGCCGACCGCGCCCTGGCCATCCCACCGGCGCGCGACCCGGGGTTCGTGCCGGCGCTGCTCGACGCCTGCGTCCGCGAGCAGGTCGACGTGCTGTTCCCCGACGTCGACGAGGAGCTCGGCCCGGTCGCCCGCGCCCGCGCCGCCTTCGAGGAGCGCGGCGTGCGGGTGCTGCTGTCGCCCGCCGACGTCCTGGCCCGCTGTACCGACAAGCGCCAGTTCGCCGCCGAGCTCGGCCGCCTCGGCCTGCCGTCGCCGCGGGTGTACGCCCCTCACGAGGTGACCGACGAGGTGAGCGGCGACCTGCCGTTCCCGCTGTTCGTCAAGCCGCGCGCCGGCCGCGGCAGCGCCCACACCTACAAGGTCCGCGACCGCGCCGAGCTCGAGATCGCGCTGGCCAAGGTGCCGGAGCCGGTGGTGCAGGAGTACCTGCCCGGGCGCGAGTACACCATCGACACCCTGTCGACCCTCGACGGCCGCTTCCTGTACGCGTCGGTGCGCGAGCGCCTGGCCACCGACTCGGGGATCTCGATCAAGGGCCGCACCCTCGACTGGCCGGCCGGCGAGGAGCTCGCCCGCCAGGTCGTCGAGGGCCTCGGCATCGTCGGGCCGTGCTGCCTGCAGGGCATCCTCGACGGCGACGGCGCGCTGCGCTTCACCGACTGCAACCCGCGGCTGGGCGGCGGCACCGTGCTGTCGATCGCCGCCGGCGCGCCGATCCTCGATGACCTGGTCCGCCTGCTGCGCGGCGAGCCGCCGGTCGGCAAGCAGGCCTACCGCGCCGGCCTGATCATGCTGCGCAGCTGGCACGAGACCTACCTCGATCCGCTCGCCCAGGTCGGCGCGGTCGCCTTCGATCTCGACGACACCCTGTTCGATCGCCGCGACCACCTCGCCGGCGCGCTGGCGCGCGTGGCCACCGCGATCGCCGACGCCACCGGTCGCGACCGCGGCCCGGTCGAGGACAGCCTGCGCGCGACCTGGGCCCGGCTCGGCACCGATCACGACCACGTCTTCGACGTGTGGCTCGAGGCGCTCGGGCTGGTCCCGGCCGAGCACGTCCGCCGCTGCGTCGAGGCGTTCCACGCCCACACCCCGGTGACCCTGGCGCTGCGCCCCGGCGTCGCCGACGCCCTCGCCGCCCTGCGCGCCGCCGGCGTCCCGATCGCCATCGTCACCGACGGCCGCGCCGCGACCCAGGAGGCCAAGGTGCGCGCGCTCGGGATCGAGCCGCTGGTCGACGCGATCGTCTACTGCGGCGCCCTGGCCGCCCCCAAGCCGGATCCGCGCGGCCTGGTCGAGGCCAGCGTCCGCCTCGGCGTGCCGGTCGAGCGGGTGCTCTACGCCGGCGATCATCCGCGCTACGACGTCGTCATGGCGCGCACCGCCGGCGCGATCGCCGCCCGCGTCTACACCGGCGAGTTCGCCGGCCGCCCCGACGAGCCCGGCGCCAGCCCCGACGTCACCGCCGGCGACGTCGCGACCCTGGTCCGCCGCGTGCTCGACGCACTGGGGCCGCGCTGATCCCTAGTTGCTCGGCACCAGCTCGACGTCGCGCAGCAGCTCGCGGAACTGGAACGGCCGCCGGCCGAACGGCAACAGCAGGGTCTGAGCGACGATCTTGGCGTCGATCGCCAGGCTCCACTCGGCGACGTAGCGCAGGTCGATCGCCATCCGCGTGCGCCACACGATCTCGTTGCGGCCGAGCACGGCGGCCAGGCTGGTCATCCCCGGCCGCACCACCAGCTTGCCGCGCTCGGCCTCGGTGTAGGTCGCGGCGTGCACCGGCAGATCGGGTCGCGGACCGACCAGGCTCATGTCGCCGCGCAGCACGTTGATGAGCTGGGGCAGCTCGTCGAGGCCGCCGCGCAGGAACCGGCCGATCCGCGTCACCCGCGGATCGGCCGCGGCGACCCGGGTCGAGCCGTCGGCGTTGAACTGTACCGGCGCGCCCGCCTGCATGGTGCGGAACTTGATCATCTCGAAGGTGCGGCCGTCGCGGCCGACCCGGACCTGACGGAACAGCGCGCCGCCCGGGCTGTCGAGCCGGATCGCCGCGCCGAGCAGCGCCAGCGCCGGCGACAGCACGGCCAGGCCGATCGCCGCGCCGGCGACGTCGACCACGCGCTTGACCGCCCACTGCACCGGCCGGCGCGCTGCGGGCGGCGTCATGCCAGCCCCCGCTCGCGCAGCAGCCGATCGTAGACGGCGAACACCCGCGGCACCACGGCGTCGAGGTCGTAGCGGGCCCGGGCCTCGACCGCGTTGTCGGCGCCCCACCGCGCCCGCTGCTCGGGATCGGCGGCCAGCGCCAGCATCGCCTGCGCCAGCGCACCGGCATCGCCGACCGGGACCAGCAGCCCGTTGCGCGGCGGCTTGACGACCTCGCGACAGCCGCGGACGTCGGACGCGAGCAGCGGCTTGCCCATCGCGGCGCCCTCCATCAGCACGCGCGGCAGGCCCTCGCGCCAGCTCGCCAGCACGACCACGTCCGACGCGGCGTACAGCCGCGGCATGTCGGCGCGCCGGCCGAGCAGCAGCACCCCCGCCGCCCGCGCCTCGTCGAGCACGGCCGGATCGAGCGCGTCGGCCTTGCCGATGTCGATGTCGCCGGCCACGGCCAAGCGCACGCGGCGATCGTCGCGGCGGGCCCGCGCCGCTGCCGCGAACAGCTCGACGAAGCCCTTCTCGCGCACGAGCCGGCCGGCCGACAGGAACAGGACGTCGTCGTCGCGCACGCCCAGCTCGGCGCGCACCTCGCGCCGGGCCTGCGCCGCCGCCGGGCTGGCCGGCTCGAACCGGCGCAGATCGATGCCGTTGCCGATCCACGTGACGCGCTCGGCGGGGACCGCGCCGGTCTCGATCAGGGTCCGCCCGTCTTCTTCGCCCTGGACCAGGATGGCATCGACGCGGACGCTGACCAGCCACTCGATCGCCGCCAGCAGCTTGCGCCGCAGGGCCGGCGTCTCGAGCGAGTACGGCTGGCCGTGGACGGTGTGGATCACGATCGGCACCCGGGTCGCGTAGGCGAGCACGCGGGCGAGGTGACCGGTCTTGAACGCGTGGGTGTGGACGATGTGCGGCCGGTCACCCCGGAAGTAGCGCACCAGCTGGGTGGCGCCGATCACGTCCGACGGCGGATGGAAGTCGCGGCGCAGCGCCAGCGGCTGGACCCGCATGCCCTCGCGGGTGGCGAGCGCCCCGTGCTCGCCGGGTGGGCAGATGAACGAGATGTCCCAGCCGCGCCCGACCAGCGGGCGTACGAACGGCAGCGAGGCGGGAATGCCGACGTCGTGCGACCACACGTGGGCCAGCCGGATCCGCGGCGCGGCGATCGATGCGACCCGGTTGGCGACCATGAGCCCCCCGCAGGTATAGTCGACAACCTCGACATGACGCCACCCCGTGCGAGCTTCCTGCCGTTCGCCCTCCCCGACGTCGGCGACGAGGAAGCCCGCGAGGTGACCGAGGTGCTGCGCTCGGGCTGGGTCACCACCGGCCCCAAGGTCCGCGAGTTCGAGCAGCAGTTCGCCGCCTACGTCGGCGCCCGCCACGCCGTCGCGGTCAACTCGTGCACCGCCGCCCTCCACCTCGCGCTCGAGGCGATCGGGCTCGGCCCCGGCGATCGGGTCGTCACCACGCCGTACACCTTCGCCGCCACCGCCGAGGTCATCCGCTACTTCCAGGCGACCCCGGTGTTCGTCGACGTCGAGCCGACCACGCTCAACCTCGACCCCGCCCGCCTCGACGCGGCCATGGCCGGCGCCAAGGCGGTGATCCCCGTCCACGTCGCCGGCGAGCCGTGCCGGCTGGCCGAGATCCAGGCGATCGCCGCCCGCCACGGCGCCAAGGTCATCGAGGACGCCGCCCACGCCCTGCCGACCCGCCTCGGCGGCCGCCTGATCGGCGCGCTGTCCGACGTGACCTGCTTCTCGTTCTACGCCACCAAGTCGATGACCACCGGCGAGGGCGGCATGCTGTGCACCGACGACGACGCCGTCGCCGATCGCTGCCGGATCATGAGCCTGCACGGGATCAGCCGCGACGCGTGGAAGCGCTACATGGCCGACGGGTCCTGGTACTACGAGATCGTCGCGCCCGGCTACAAGTACAACCTGACCGACCTCGCCGCCGCGCTCGGCGTCGTCCAGCTCCGCAAGGTCGACGCCATGTGGGCCCGCCGGCGCGACATCGCCCGCCGCTACCACGACGCCTTCGCCGGCCTCGCCGAGCTCGAGCGGCCGCACTTCGACCCGGCCCACCAGCACGCCTGGCACCTGTACATGCTGCGGCTCCACCTCGACCGCCTCGGCCTCGATCGCGCCGCCTTCGTCACCGAGCTGAAACGCCGCAACATCGGCGCCAGCGTCCACTTCATCCCGCTCCACCTCCACCCCTACTACCGCGAGACCTACGGCTACCGCCCCGAGGACTTCCCGGTCGCCTGGCGCGAGTACCAGCGCGAGGTGTCGCTGCCGATCTACAGCCGCATGACCGACGCCGACGTCGACGACGTCATCGCCGCGGTGACCGCGATCGTCGCCGAGCACCGCCGCTGACGCGCGCACCGCGCCAGCGCGGTGCGGCGCTCCGCCGTGGTCACAGCCCGGATAGCACGCGCTGCGCCCGCGCGCGCCACGTGTGCGCCTCCGCGTCGGCACGCGCCCGCGCTGCCAGCCGCGCCGCCGTCACAGGGTCCGCGATCAGCGATGCCAGCGCATCGCGCAGCTCGTCTGTCCGGTCGGGATCGACCAGGCGCGCGTTCTCGCCGTCGATGAGCACCTCGGTGAGCGCCGGAAACCGGCTCGAGACGATCGGCCGCCCGGCGGCAAGGTACTCGAACAGCTTCGACGGCGAGGCCCACTCGATCGACCTCGTCACCCGGTCGGAGGTCGTGGTCCCCGTGGTGTACGGCATGGCGAGGACGTCGGCCGCGAACAGGAAATTCGGCAGCTCGGCGAGCGGGCGGTGTC
>Ga0247822_10000693_pt1 | contig 18917 bp, 22 predicted proteins | sample 13C_Cellulose_Da_FD_192423 | JGI IMG/M metagenome (GOLD analysis project Ga0247822, IMG submission 192423) | Soil microbial communities from agricultural site in Penn Yan, New York, United States - 13C_Cellulose_Day30 | ecosystem: Environmental > Terrestrial > Soil > Agricultural land | place...
TTCCGAATCAACGCGGAAGGGCCGTTGTCCTTCTCGGTGCCGATGTCCGCCACGTTCGGAAAGCGGGAGATCCTCGACTACCTATATCCGTGGAAGTATTCGTTCGGTGTGCGCATCGGATCGTTCATCATCCAGTACGGACCGCTGACGGTTAATCCAGAATACGATCCGGTGGCCGAAGAGTGGACGTTCGACTGCACGGGCATGTGGGGTTTCTTCAACAGAAAACGCATTCTGCGGACCTCGCGTTACTACACCGGAGCGTCTCGATTCGATGTCTTCCGTCGTCTGCTCGCCGACGACCTGGCGCAGACGAACGGTGACCTTCCAATCGACCTGCCTGCGAACGACAACCTGCTGGGTCCAGGCGCCGAGTTCCCTGCGGGCAAGCTCTCCCCCATCGGTGAGCTGATTCGCGACCAGACCGACGTCGGCGATGTCTCGCTCGAGGCGGAGTTCCGTCCGTACTTCCCCGATGAGCTGAGCATGAGTCACGTACGCCACCGGCTGGACCTGGCCCCGTACCTGGGCCGCCAGGGGTTCGTCCACCGATGGACCAGCAAGGGCAGTCTCGTGATGGCGGTACCGATCGGTGGCGGCGAGCGCATCGCCGACGTCTACCTGGTTCCGGGCCAGAGCAACGGCGACAATGCTCTGGTCGGCCAGTACGACGTCAGTGCGTCCTTTGTGGATGGACTCCAGAACCAGAACTGGCCGCTGATGATGGACCTGGACACCACACACACGGCCAGTGGCGACGCTGACGAGCTGAACTCGTTCGCTGAAGGGAACTACAGCGCGTTCCATCGAGGGGCTCGTGCGGTCAAGGCACGTGTGCGGATCAACCCGCCGCAGGGGCAGGGACCGCGCATCGTCGACTGGAAGCTGGGCGACTACGGCGCGTTCACGGTGACCGGCCTGCTCGGCATACCGAACGGTACGTACGTCTGCCGCATCATCGGCGCCACGCTGGCCACGCTGGAGGACATCGACCTTGATCTGGTTCTGGTGTCGGAGGTGATGGACTCGTGACGATCCCGCTGCCCGAGGGCGCGCCGCCCGGTGTGCCGCGGCGTCACCAGATGGCCACCGACGAGATCACCGCACTGCGCAACGAGGTCTCCCGCCTGCGTCAGACATTCTTTGGTCTGGTGCGCGACCGGGACGGTGCGGGAAATCCCACGTTCGCGTCTGCGGCACCGAACGAGGGCTTCGGCGTATCGCGGCCGAGAGTGCACGTGCCGGGCTACCAGACCGTGCCCTACCTGGCGACCGCCGGAGCCACTCCGACGACCTGGCAGCAGCTCTACGCGCACACCTTCAAGCCCGAGCACGCACAGATCAACATCGGTATCCGGTGGGCGGTCGCGGAGAACGCCGCGCTGAACATCGCGGTCGGTGACTTCGAGTGGCGTTGGAGTCTCGGTCAGTTCCCGGTGACGAGGCTGTCGGCGAACCTGATCGACGCCTGGGACTCCGGCGCCGGCGGCTCCAAGGGATCAACGGGAAATCTGGTGCGTAACAGCACGTACGTGTGGCCGACGTCGGGTATCGCTCCGGTGCAGTACTGGGATCCGTCCTATGTCACGGTCGCGTTCTGGGCCCGGCTCAAGCCAGGTGCGTCGGTGAATGACGTCGTGCGCGTGGCCCCGCTCGGTCTCTACCAGTCCGGCTACAACCAGGGGTGATCGCATGCCGTTTCCGCCAGGACTCTCCACATGCCACGTCTACGGGACCTTCTACGACTCGACCGGTGTGCCGGACAGCGGCATCATCACGCTGACCCAGACGCCGCCCGCGCTGGTCGTCGGCAGCCCGGCCTACGCGATCGACCAGGCGCCGATCGAGATCGAACTGGACGCGGCCGGTGTCATCTCGAGAGACGTCACCGCCACGAACAACTCCGGTGCCGGGCCGACCGGCTGGACCTACCGCGTCGACTACGCGTTGCGCTCCCGATCGCAGACGCTCTACACGTTCGCTCCCGCCGGCGGCTCTATCGATCTTGTGACCATCGCGGGCGCCGAGCCGGTCGAGGGGCGGGCCACCCTCGTGCTGACCGTCGGCGGTGTCGGTCCCGACGTGAACGGCAACATCCCGGTTGAGTCGATCCCTGGCACACCTGGTGCTCCTGGTCGCGGTGTGACAGGGACTGCGATTGTGTCGGGGCACCTGATCGTGTCCTATTCCGACGCCACGCAGCAAGATGTCGGTCAGGTGGTCGGGGCCAACGGCACAAACGGAACCAACGGGATTAATGGAACAAATGGTGCAGACGGACAGCAGGGTCCTCCTGGCCCGTCGCCTAAGGTCCGGCATACCCGCATCACCAGCGGCAACATAGCGATACCGAACACAGCGGGAGCCTGGGAGGTGCTGGCCGGCGTCTCGCTGTCGCTGCCTGCGGCGGTCGGCGACTACGTCGAGATCGGCATGGCAGGCATGCGCAGCCCCACCAGCGGGATGTTCCTCGATGCCTGCGTCGTCGTCTCCGGCGCGCCAGCGATGTTCCTGACCACGGGCACCGGCTCGCCCGCGGTGGAAGGCGATCCGTCCTGGTATCCGCCCGAAGGTGGGACGGTTCCCTACCCGAGCCAGGACGCGCCACGCGGCTTCGTGGTCGAGGCCGGTCACCTCTCGGCGGGATCCGTGGTGTTCGGCATCGCAGCCAAGGGATCAGGATCCGGCACGCTGTACGCGTCGACGTCGTTCCCGTTCTACCTCAATGCCAAGAACTTTGGCCCTTGCGACGTGGCCTGAACCGCAAAGAGCCCTCCAGCAGTCAGCACCTGGAGGGCTCTTTGTTCGCTGCGTCTCTACACGAAGTGTCCGATGCCCTCGCCGCGCGTCACCGATGTGACCCACAGCGTGTCGTTGCCGTCGAGGAACACCTGACCGTTCACCGCCGAGTCCGACTTCGTGCCCCACACGCGAGTGATGATCATCGGGAACACGTCACCCTCCATGACGTTGTTGCCGCAGTGGATCTGCGCTCCCAGCTCCCGGCGCGCCAGGGTGATGCCGTTGCTGTCCTTGTTCAGCGCGTCCCTGCGCCGCTTGTTGATCGCGTCTGCGTCGTGCTCGCGGAGCGTGTACAGAACGCGCTCTCCGACCGTCGGCATGCTGCCTCCCCCTTCGTCTGTGGAACTACCAGCGATCAGGCAGACCGCTGGTGTTGTTCGAGTGATGGTGCCAGAGCCAGGTGACCTCGGGCACGTGGCGCATCGCGTCGAGCGGCACAGCCGCGCGGCAGCGCAGGGTGAAATCCCAGTCCTCCCCCGCGCGCTGACCGTCGATCTCGTAGTTGCCGTCATCGCCCACATGCACGTGATCAGGAGCGTCGTCGCAGCCCCCGACCTCGCAAGGGACAAGCGGTCGGTTGTGTGGCGCGAAGCCACCGACCGCACGTGCCAGCTCGGTACTCACCAGTGTGGTGATCGTGGTCTGCGCGGGCTGCTCGTCGTTCCACTGCTCGAACGTGCCGGCACCGAGCGGTTCGGGTCCGTCGCGCAGCTCGAACCCCGGCTCTCCCCAGGGCTTGATCCCGCGGCGCGGCAGGGCGACCTGGAAGCGCGACCACACATACAGCGCGTCGTGGTCGACGGCGGCCGAGAACAGAGCCTCCAGGTGATTGGGCTTCAGTTCGTCGTCATCGTCCAGAAACGCCACCCAACGGGTGTTGACCGCGTCGAGGGCTCGCTGACGCGTCACCGCGGCTCCTGCGCGGTCGGAGTCCACCACGACGGAGAGCGCGGCTGCTGGCATCGTCTGCCCCAGCACACTGGCGACCGCGCGCCGGAGCAGCTCACGGCGCGGCGGGATGGAGGGGATGACGACGGTGATTCCGGGGCGGAGTGTCATGTTCTTGTCCTGTCTCTGTCAGCTACTTCGGCACGACGCCGGAGCCGAAGCACTTGCCGCACCAGCCGCCGGGCGCGCTCGGATTGGTGCCGGATCCACCACATGATGGGCACGGTTTCATCGACTACTCCTGTTCGTCGCTGAGGTCGCCCGACATCGCGGGCGGGTCCTCGGGGTTACTGACTCTCGCCGACAGATGAGGCAACCACGGGTGCTGGCCCCACTCGGCGACAAACGCCGCCATGTCGACCTCGGTCTGCTCGCGCAACACACCGACGGTCGACTCGTCCGGGTGTCGATGCTGGAGACCGGCGACCTCGAAGTCGCGCAGCCCGATGCGTACCGAGCCCCGGCCATGTGTTACCGCCTGGGCCTGGAGGTCGTCGTCTCCGCACCACCAGCGAAGGTTCTCGTTGGCGCGCAGGCCGCTGGATCCACGGACCATGAAACACCAGCCGGTCATGCGTAGCTCGGTGCCGGGAAAGGGGAGATCCCGGTTCACGAAGTCCTTGGTGCCGACCGGTCCCGGAAACGAGATGTCGACGTCGTGCCGGATCAAACCGGCGGCCAGCGTGGTCAGCAGGCCGGGCGAGAGAAGCACATCGTCGTTGAGCACGGCTACGCAGTATTCGTCGCTCCTTCCTAGTGGATTGCTCGCGTACTTGGCCGCGTATCGGGTGTACTGCTCGGCGGCCCAGTCGAGGCCGATGTTCCACAGCCTGGACAGGTTCGGCGGCTGCTCCTCGTCGCGGCACACAAGCGGTCCGTCTGGACTGCGGCGTGCCCAGTGACCGTCTGCGATTTTTTCGGCCACCGGCGGATCACTGGCGTTGTCGATGACGAGCACATCCACCCAGTGCGGAATGGTGGCGAGCAGTTCGCCCAGCTCGGTGTGCCGGTTGTGCGTCGGGATGACGGCGTAGATGCGCATGATCAGTAACCGCGGCACATCAGCTGGGCGCGGTCCAGCGAAGCACCCTGCACGACAGCGGACATCTGGCAGGTACGCCGTTCGCTGTCCTGGTCGGTGCGCGCGGCCTCGTCGGTCTCCACAACCGCGAAAACGCCCAGCATGCCCAGGATCAGCACGATCAGGAACGCGACGGCTCCGTTGCGGTATCGGGTCAGCTCTCGGTCCATAGTGGTCAGTCCTTCCTGATCCAGGCGTACACGTCGCCTGGGTTAGGTCGTGCAGTGACGCCGAACGCGCCCAGTCCCTCGGTTGCGTGGTCGATCGTCATCGTGAGTTCCGAGACGTTGACGTTCTGGTAGTGCTCGCCCTGCGGCACGTCGTGCTCACCGCGGGCGCCGTGCGGACGACGCGCCCAGGATCCGCCATCGGTTGCCGCCGCAGTGATGAACGCGTAGCCGCCGGAGCCCAGCAGTAGCCAGATGTTCTTGATGATCGCGCGCCAGTTCTCGACGTGCTCCAACACTTCGGTGCACAGCACGACGTCGTACGCACCGACCGTCAGGATGTGGTACAGACCTACAGTGTCGGTAGCGTCCCACACCGTGTCGACACCAGGTCCGGGTGCGACATCGAGACCGGTCCACACGTCGACGCAGGGGATCAGCGGCCTGGCCGAGCCGTTCACGTCGGCACCGCCGATGTCCAGACCCTGTCTTGGGTGCAGCAGCGTGCCGGATACCAACCGGGTGTAGCCGGATGCCGCGGTCATCCGTCTCACGGCTTCGAAGGCTTCGGGGTGCATCGCGCTCCAAACACGGGTGTGGGTCCCGGATTCTATCCGGGACCCACATTACACCACGCCTTGCGCACCTACGGGTAGCTGGGTGGGTCCTGTGGTACGAGCAGGTTGCCGTACTCGTTCTGCGGACTGATGACCGGAGTCACCAGCGGCTCACCGCTCTTAACCACACCGAACGAGGTGAGCACCGTGCCCACAGCAGCGATGACACCGGGAACCAGTGCCAGCAGCGCGGAGGAGGCCGCGCCCTGATCGGTGGTCAAGAATCCGAATGTGGTGCCCCAGGCCACCAGACCTGTGAGTGCGGCGAGCACACTGCCGACCGAGCGCACCTTCCCCATCAACGGGCGTGGCCGTCCGTGCAGATCAGAACCTGCCATCAGTTCCCCTCCTTCTTCAGCTCGGCCACGACCAGGCGGGCGATGTCGGCCTTGTCCTCGGCCGACACCACCATGCTGACCGGAACACCAGAGGTGGCCAGCTGGTCGACCTTCTCCTCGATGTTCTTGACCCGGTCGCCGATGGTGATGTCGGTCGCGGAGTCGTAAGCGTCGCCGAGTGCCTTCTCGACGTAGCCCAGCCGCTTGTCCATGTCCTTGACCCGCGTGCCGATGGTGCGCTCTCCGTCCGGAGTGTTCTCGTAGGCGTCACCCAGGACCTTGAGAATTTGCTTTTCGCCCTCTGCCGACATGTCGTCTGCTCCCATCGGTAGGTACTGCTCGTTGACGTCCACGGCCACGCCACTCACGATGTCGGGGCCGTTCGGATTCGTGCGGTAGTTCCGCTGGTAGTGGTGGATTCCCGGACGAACACCGGACTTGTCACCGCACAACCAGAACCGATCGGCGTGCCCACCGTCCTGCGCGGCGTAGATGAAATCCGCGAAGCCGTAGGCACCCGTGAGATAGCCGGCGGCAGACAGCACCGATCGTGCACCGTCCAGAAAGGACATGGCGGTCGCGACTGTGATGCCGTGCCGGGACAGCCACGCGTCCGCGCACATGTAGATCGTCGTACCCGCGGGGAGACCGACCTTGATGGCCGACTCGACGGCCTGCCGAGCCATCCGGATGCCCGCTGGCCAACCGCCGGCCGGGTCGCCTGAGTCCTCCTCGTAGACGGCGTGGACTTCCACACCGTTGGCAGTGAGGTCGCGGTATTCCTCCGCGTTCAGGTAGGCGTGCCCCTGGCCCATGAACCACAGATACCTGTTCACGAACCTGAAACCGGCCGCTCGGATGCTCGCTCCGGAGATCCGGGCGGCCGAGTAGTCAAGACCCAGTGCGATTGCGTCCATCAGTTGTGGTGCTCCTTCCTCTCGTCGGCTGCGCTGTGCTCGGAGCGTGGTCGCTGTCTCGGCAGCGGAGGCAGCGTCACGTTGTTGGCCGCGGCTATCTGCATCGACTTGATCGTCCAGTCCCACAGATCGATGAAATCCGCACGGAGTCGATCATTGTCTTTTTTCAGGTCCGCGATGTCCTCCTGCTGCGCGTTGATGTAGTTCAGCTGGTGGCCGCTCATGGTGAGTTTTCCGCTGCGTCGCTGGTTGAGCCACATACCGAAGCCGCCGAGGACGGTCCCGGCCGCGCTCATCAGTGCGGCGATCTGAGCATCGATAGCCACTAGCGATCCTTTCTTCGCGCTACCCGAGCACGGAAGCGCCGGAGCCATGTGCGTGTCACCGGGCGGCCGAGCTGCAACCACCACACCACCAGCGACATGATCGAGAACGTGTAAAGGAACGCGCTGAACGCGATCGCACGCCCGCCCGAGTTGAGCAGACCGAGGGTGGCGAAACAGAACCAGTCGCCCGCCAGGGCGAACTGCCCGATGGCCTCCAGCCGCGGCCACCGACGCAGCGTACCGACGAGCGAGACACTACCCGCGACGAAGAGCAGACCCAGGTACACCATCGCCGACCAGCGACTGTCCAGGGCCTTGATGGAGGGGGACGCGATGTCGTCGAACGCGAACAGCGCGAAGCCGGAGTAGAGCACGCACATCGACGCCAGCGCGAGGCGTTCGGGAACGATCGGGGCGCGTGCGGCGTGTTCTTCCGCTGTTTGTGGCACGAGGTGTCCTCCTCAGTGTCGCCGATGGCGGGCGACGCTATCACTCGGTTAGGCCAAAAGCCTTAACCCAGTCTGGCAGCACGAGAGGGATGGTGCGGGTCGCAGCCCAGCGACGTCCCTGCTCACGCAGCGTCCGGCGCATGTCCTCGTCTCCGGCCACGGCCGTCAGTGCTTCGTGCCACTCGGCGGTGCCGCGCACGCGCAGACCGCCGCGTGCCTGCTCTCCGACAGCGTAGGGGCCCCAGTTCGACGCGATCCACGGGATGCCGAGCGCAGAGAGTTCGAGCAGCCGGAGATCGGACTTGGACTGGTTGAACGCGGTCGGCGCCAGCGGGGCCAGGCCGATATCGAACCAGCGACTCAGCCGCTTGTAGTAGCGGCGCAGGTCCGGGGTGCCATTCGCGTGGTGGTGCCACACCTTCGCCTGCTCGAACGCCTCGTGCAGAGGCGCCGGCAGCGCGCCGAACGTGCGCAGCAGCCACCCATCGTTGAAGACCGACCGATCGAACCAGTTCAGGATCTTCTCCGCTGTCTGGTCGTGCGCCCAGTCCCCATCATGTGTCGCGCTGCCCGACCAGCCGACGGTGTGCGGCTTGCGTCCCATCGGCGTTGCCATGTCGAGCAGGTATTCGGGTACTGCGTTCAGGACCACGTGCACGGGTGCGGAGGTATGTGCGCTGACGACGTCGGCGAGCACGTCGGTCGACACGGTCACCGCGTCAGCGCACGCCAGGTTGGCACGGACGTTGTCGAGCAGTGCCGGCCACACTCGGTGGTTCGGGTTGCTCGGCTCGTTCGCCAGGGCGAACACATCGTCGTCGAGTTCGTAGACCATCCGTGCGGTGCGGTGCTTGTCGCGGGCAAGAGCCTGCCATAGTGATGACGGACCGGTCTTGGCCACTCGCTGGCCGACCAACACGTCGGCGCGGTCGATGAACCCCATCGTCATCGTCTCGTCTGCGATGACCTCGTGACCGAGACTGGTCAGCTCGGCACCCGGCAGCAGACACCGGTACTGACCACACGCCGTACGGTCGGCGAGCCAGTAGACGATGGTGCTCATTCGCTAGCCAACTCGCAACGAGCCGAGCAAACCGGATTTTGCGTGAACTGCTCGATTGGCATGTTGCACATGGGGCAGTCGTCGCGGAACGGGTTGTGCGGATGTCCGCACAAATCTTCGGTGTGCTGGTGCGCGATCGGCGCCGGAGTCGTGTCGGCGATCGCGGATGGGGGCATCGCTGAGATAGTCAGCGGCTCAAGCAGGTAAGGCTGCGGCACAGCACCGAGTTCCTTGGCCTGGAGAGCGCTGCCCAGTCCAGTCCACGCGTTGGCGATGTAGGCCGCCGCGTAGGCCTTCTCCGTGGCGCCCGCGTTGAAGAACCGCTCGGCCGCACGCAGGTTCTGTGCCGCCTCACCAAACGCGACGTCAGATTCGATCGTCTTGTCCGTCATCTACCTGTCCTTTGTAGAGCGTGAAGGCGCATCGGATTGACGATGTCACCGAGGGTGGTCCGGATCAGGAAGTCAGGTTGCGCCACGAACGCGGGGACACCCGTCACGAGGAGCACGAAGTCCGACGAGCGCAGCCACACCCACCACAGCATCGGGTCACCCCGGCCTACTCGGTGGTTCACCAGCAACGGGATCCGACTGGTACCGGCCTGGGTAACCGTCTCGTCGAACGTCCGGTCGAGCACCAGGCCGGGCACCAGCTCGGTCTTCAGTGCCTTCAGCTGAATGCCGAATCCCGGCACGCCGTCGATGTCGCCCTCGTCGTCGGCCTGAGTGACGGCGTTGCGGTATCCCGTGCGCACGGTGCGACGAGCGTTCGGGAATCCGGCCGCTTTGAGCGAGTTCACCAGACGCTGCTCGAACTCACGCCCTTTGCGCTGCTCGGATGCACCCACGCTGTTTCCTCTCCAGGTATGGGTAGAGCGAGGACGACGGAGCCCACGATCGCGTCGTCCTCGCTCTGGTTGGTGTGGACCCTAGAACGGGTTGTAGCCCGCGGGCGGTCCACCCTGGACCTGCTGACCGTGCTCGGCCACGGCTTCGGGGCTCAGCCCATAGGGCTGCTGCGCCGCCGGGGGCTGTCCCTGCGGCACGGGGTAGCCCTGCCCGGTCGCGGCCTGGGGCGGCTGACCCTGCGCCGCCGCGTAGGCCTGGCCGCCAGGCGCCTGGGCGGGCTGGTGACCGTAGCCGTAAGGGTTGCCCTGCGTCTGAGCAGGAGCGGCCTGCTGGGGCGCGTACTGCGGCTGTTGCGCAGGCGGTGCCTGGGGCGGCTGGCCCTGCGCGTAGGGGTTCCACGCGGGCTGCTGTCCGGGCACCGGGTAGTTCGGCTGCTGGGGCGGCACGAACGCGGGCTGTGCGGGGGCCTGAGGTGTCTGTGTCGGAGCGACGTAGGCGGCCATGTGACCCAGCGGGTCCGCCTCGCCCGGACGAGCGTAGACGCAGTCGAACGTGTTGGACTTGCCGTTACGTCCGCCGGTCTTCGACGTGTTGGCCGCGTAGAACCAGGAGCCGATCTCCAGGTCCTTCGCGCCCTTGGCCTCGAACGCCGTACGCGCGGACTTGAGCATCGCGCCCTTGACGTAGAGCGTCCTCTTGCCGTCGTCCGTGGCATCGGTGCGCTCACGCGTCTGGACCGTGACGACGATCTGCATCATCGGCTTGTTGCTGCCCTCGTAGAACCGGGGCTGCTTGGTCTCCGCGTTGGTCTGCTGCGTGACCTTCTTGGCCACGATCTGACCACCACGCGGGGTGCCGAGAACGTAGCCCTTCTGGAGGTCCCAGGAGATCGACGGGGCGCCACCGAACATGCCCGAGGTGTCTTCCACGTCCGGTGATTCCGGCATCGGCGGCTGGGCCGGGAACTGCTGCTGGTTGTAGCCCGCGGGCGGAACGAACTGGTTCGGCGGGACCTGCCCGTACTGGCCGGGCATCGGCGGCTGGGCACCGTAGGGGTTCGGCTGCTGCGGGAAGCCCTGCTGTCCCGCGTTGGGGTCCACGTACGCCTGCGGAGGCGCGCCGTACTGCGCCGGGTTCGGCTGACCGGGTGTGCCGTAGCCCTGTGGGGGCTGCTGCGCGTAGGGGTAGCTCATGTCTGGATTCCGTTCTCTGATTCTGAGTCTTGATCTGTGTCTTGTTGCGATGGGCCGATGCGACGTCCGGACCTGGGGGACGTGAGAGGGGGACGAACGTCGCATCGGCAACTGCCACTCTACGCCTGCTGTGGTGCAGTTTGTCCAGCGATGTTCCCGGTCAGTTCGAGCATCTTCGCATCGGAGCGCTGCTGGAGTGCCGGCGTCCATGCCGCGGGGTCGGTGTTGTTGTTCGTGGCCTTGCGCCAGGCCAGCGTGAGCGTCTGCGTGCTGGTCGCCCCGTCGATGATCTGCTCGACGGTCAGACCGGTCTGCTGCTTCTCGGTCTGCGCGTGGATCTCTTCGACGCGCACCCGTGCCACCTGCTGGTGGTCGTCGGTCCAGCGATCGCCGAGCTGCGCCTGGTACTGCGTCAGGCCTTCGACCGTCGGCATGCGCCTGATCTGGTCCAACTGCACCGTCAGCCGCTTCTCGTCCTCGGTCTCCGGGGTGTCCGCACGCGAGCGCGAGGACGGGGCGAACGCGGGTAGCTCCACGCCGAACCTCACCGCGGCGGCAACGATGTCCCGTGCCAGTTTGATCTGGTGCTGGTTCAGCTTGAACTCGACGTTGCCACCCGTCCGTTGCATGATGTGCGCCGAGAAGTCCTTGGCTGCCTGCTGAAGCTTGGCCTTGCCCTTGGCCCCGTCGACGAGCGCCTGCGCCGCGGCTTCAGGGTCGTCGATGATGAGCGGGGGCTCACTGCCAGCAGCCCCAGCAGCCGGGGTCGTCGGCACCGAGACAGCCGCCGCAGGTGCGTGTTCGGCCACGGAAGCAACGGGAGCAGGTTCCTGGGGCGCAGGAGCCGTCACAACCTGAGCCCCTGGTGAAGGGTCCTCGTCTTCGTACTGCTCCATTTCGATGTAGAACAGATCGGAAGTGTCCACGCCGTCGACAAAGACGTCACCACCGGGCGTGATTTCTCCGTAGGTCACGCCCTGGTGCTGGACCACAGCGCCTGCGTTCGCGAGAGACTGCGCGATGTCCTCGCGGCTCGGTGCTCCGAAGTCACGCCCGGCACCCTCCGACCACCCGATCGCGGCAGCGTCGACGGTTCCTTGTGCCGCCACTCGCTGCGGAGCAACCACGTCGGCAGCTGCCTGCATCGAACCACCAGCCACGTACGGCGTGATGACGTTCTTCGTCTTGCGGATGTCCATCACCTCCGCACACGTGCGTGCCCAGGCCCAGCCCCACGCGATGTTGACGCGCATCAACTCGGTGTTGCCGTTGACCACGTGCGCGATGATCGCGTAGTCGGTGGCGATCTCGGGAAGCGGCTCGTAGCTGTTCGTGCCGTAGTTGCGCAGCGCCTTCGCGTTGGCGTACATCGACAGCTGAACGGCGAACTCGATGGAGGCGTAGTCCAGGTTGCCGGTCTTCTTGTCCAGCACACGGATCTTACCGTCCGGGCACAGCACGTAGTTGTCGGGCGTGCCGGCGACGCGGTACTGCGGCACGATCACGACGCGTTCGACCAGGTTCGGCAGGATCTGCAAGTTCGCCGCAGACACCGCGTTGAAGTAGCTGATCACGTCGCGGCGCAACTCATTGGGAACCGCCGCGATAGCCACAGTGAAATCGGGTGCTTGCTCGACCGCCTGGATCGCCGCATGCACCGCGGTACCTCGGTTGGCTTTGGCCTGGGTACCGGCCGCCTCGTGTGCGGAGTCGACGATGGCACCGAGTGCTTTCTTGTCCTCCGGTCCGGCGATGGTGGATGCGAGCGTGGCGAGGTCAGGACGGCGACCCATGCCCAGCGCGACCTGGCGCTGTTCGTAGATGCGCAGCCCGTGCGACTCGGCCAGGGTGGCGGCGAACGTGGTCGCCCGCGTCCAGCCGACGTTGTCACCGTCCTCGCCCGGCAGCAGGTAGCGGCCCCACTGGTCACGCGGTACGTCCGCGCTGTGCTGCTGGAACATCGCGCTGGTGTCGTTCACGTTCGGTCCTCTCGGTGGCGTTTCGTCTCGGTGCACTTGCGCTGGTGTTTCTCGGCCGCGCTCCACGGCGGGGTGGCCCCGCACTTGTGGCAGACGTACCGTCGCCTGTTCTGCTGGCCGCGTCCCCGCCTCATCATGACGCTGACCTCATACCGACGTCGCGCAGGGCCACGCATGCGCGGCGCCACGTGATCCGGTCGGCGAGGTCCCCGGAGGTGTCGCCGGGCATGATCGGACAGCCGATCGACCGGGCGACGCGGGTCTGTGCCGCGCTGACGGGCTTCTTGCGCCACCGCGCGTCGTGTGATGCGACGTGTTCGTCCTCGTCGACGGCAATGATGGAGGCGTAGTTGAGCGCCTCCTCGGGTGCCATGCCCTGGCGCAGCCAGGACCCGCCGCGCAGGCCTTCGATCGGACAGGATCCGACGGCCCAGGCACCCTCGTAGCCGAACAGGAAGTAGAACCGGCTGCGTGTGGCCACGAACGGCACACCGAGATCCGTCGTTTGCCACACGGCGGAGGTTCCCGCGAACAGGTCGACAGCCTTGGTACCCTTGCCGACACGGAACATCAGTTCCTGACCGGACGGCAGGTGTTCGCGCTCTTCCTGCTCCTCCTCGCTCAGCTCCTCTGCCGGATCGTCCTGTTCGGACTGTCGCAGAATGGCATCGAGGTTGAGCGACATCCCTTGTGCTGCACCGACGAAGTCGAGCACGAGAGCTTCGGTCTTACCCGGCCACGGTCGCAGCACACGACCCACCTGCTGGATGTAGAGACCCTTGCTTTTGGTGGGGCGCACCATCATGGCGACGTCGCACCAGGGAGCGTCCCACCCCTCGGCCAGCGCGGTGCATGTGGTGAGCACCGAGATCCGGCGCTTGCGGTAGGCATCAAAGATAAGTCGCCGCTCACGTGCCGGCGTACCTGCGTAGATCCCCGCGGCCGGGATGCCGACCGACTGGAGTCCTTCGCGGAAGTACTCCGATGCGGCTCTGGTCGGGGCGAACAGCACGGCGAGACGTCCGCGCGTGTGTTCGCCGTAGCCCCGAATCACGTTGGTGCGAATGGCTTCCACGCTGACGGCCTGGCCGAGATCGGATTCCACGTAGTCACCACCTCGGGTGCGCACGTCGTCGAGCAGATGTTCCGGAGCGCCGATGGAGATGCCGCGCGGCGGCACCAGGTGGCCCTCCCGAATGGCCCAGCGGATCGACCGGTGAAAGACGATCTTCTGCCAGATGTCTCCCAGCTGCTTCTTGTCCGACCGCGTCCACGTAGCGGTGAAGCCGGCCAGACGAGCATCCGGGTAGCGCTTGAAGATCGTCAGGTACGTCTCCGACATCGAGACGTGTGCCTCGTCGACGATGATGAGATCCGGCCTGCGCATGCGGGACAGACGTTTCTCCGACCGGAGCGTGTGCACCGACACCACGACGATGCTCGCGTTGACGACGTCACGGTCTCCTTGCACCACACCGACCGTGGTTTTGCTGACGGCCTGGTGGCGCGGTGGATGCCGGTGCGTGTCGGCGTCGCGTACGTGCTCGCGCATCTGCTTCTCGGTCTGGATCACCAGCTGGTCGCGGTGCAGCAGGATCCACACGTGCTGTCCGGCCGCGGCGTAGCGTCGGGCCAGCTCCGTCATGATGATCGTCTTACCGACACCGGTCGGCAGGCCGATCCCCAGGCGCAGCAGGCCGGACGCGTAGCCCTCGTGGAGCCGGTCCAGTGCGGTGATCTGGTAGTCGCGCAGGACGATGGTCACGCGACACCGACCAACGGGCCGAACAGGTTTTCGATCTCGAACTTGGGGTTCCAGGCGCTGTACTCAAGCTCACCACGCGGCGACCAGATGACTCGGATGAGTTCGGGCACCTCGGGGTGCTCCTCGTGAAGGAAACCGTCGCGATCCCAGTACGCGCGAGGCGTCATTCCGCCACACTTCCTTCCACCACAAAGATCTCCTTGGGTCGCTGCGACATCGCCGCACACTCGAAGTCGTAGGCGACACGCTCGAACAGTGCCCGGTCCTCCGCGATGCGCTCGTGCCGGGCGACCAACAGACCGGCGGGGATCAGGAACGGGACCGTGGCCGCGTCGTGATGCCCGTGCCCGATCGACCGGGTCTCGTGCTTCTCGTCGATGATGAGGCGGAACTCGTTACCCAGCAATGCGACGACCACGACGAGCAGTGCGTCGATCAGCAGAGTGGTCAGCATCAGACCGACACCCCCATCACGAACTCACGGCCGAGCCAGCTGGTGTATGCCGGCGGGATGGCCTCGTTCAGATCGTCGATGTCGTCCATCCAGTGAATGCCCAGAGCGCGCTGTGCGTCCGGTACCGAGGGTTTTCCTCCGCCTTTTCCGTACACGCCGTAGACCGTACCCCTGCACCAGCGCCGGTGTAGTGGACATGTAGTGGGTTCGATCGTGCGCAGACATCCGTGACGCCACCCGATAGTCAGCTCTCCAGGGTGGTTCAGGGCGCCGGGGTGTTCTGGCTGTGTGGCCGACCAACCTCCGAGTTCGAAGGCGCGGTGACGCAGCAGCGGGAGGCCGAACATCAGACCGCATAGCTCCACGTCAGACCGGAGGTGCTCGGACGGACCGTTCTCGATGACGTACGGAACCCCGACGTCGTCAAGCGCAGCGCGGGTGTCCGGGATCAGGTTGACGTGCTTGTCGGTCCAGCCATCGCGCTTGCGGTTGGCTTTGGTGATCCGGATCTGACCCTGGCATGGCGGTCCGGTGTGGATCAGGCTAAACAGGTGGCCGTACCGACGAATGAACGCGATCGCGTCGCCCTGGACAAACTCGTGACCGGCATAGCCGTCTGAGCAGTCCTTTTTGTCAACGCCGATCACGCGAGCCCCGGCAGCCACGTAGCCTGCGGACGATCCACCCATGCGACAGTATGCGTCCAGCACAAGGAATTCCTTACTCACTTCTTCCCTGCCTTACATGCGTCGCAGTTGCCGCAACGGCACGGAGGAGGCGTGTTGTACTTCCGGCCGTCACGGTCCTTGTGGGCCTGCTCGTCGTGCTTCTGCACTTCTTTCGGGTCCGGTGGCCAACTCACGACTGCCTCCAGGCGCTCTGCTGCTGTTTGAACTTGTCGTTGGTGCGCTTGCGTTTCCGAGCGTCCGGATGTTTGCAGCACCGAGTTGGGTCCTCGGTGTGCGCGGACATCGCGGCATCCGCTGACTCGGTGCGTGACCAGCGCACGACCGAGCCACAGCGCGCCGGGCAGTAGTCACCGAACCTGTACTCGGAGTTGGCGGCTTCAGCGGCGAGAACAGCCTCATGGTTCCCGCGTGCGACGCCGCCGCGCTCCCAGGCGTGGAGCATCGAACTCCACGCGTGCGTGTTGGTCACCGCCACCACCCCGATGCGAGCAGCAGACCAACGACGAGGCCCAGGAGGGCCCCGCCGATGAATGCCGCTGCGATCACGCGGTCTCTCCGGCGATGACGCGGTCGAGGTGCGCGTGCAGGTGGTGGATCGCCGTGCTGTAGCCCAGCTGGTCGTCCAGACCCAGCATGCCCAGCTCGGCGTGCAACGACAGCCCGAACGCGGGGGCGCGGTGCTTACCACCACGGCACTGCACGTGGATGACGACCGGGGTGTCGGACTGCGTGTTGCCGATCAGATTCACCGTCGCCAGGAGCAGGTCCTCAGCACCCTTGGTGCTCATGACGAACTCGACGACCTCCAGGTCCTGGTCGCCGCGCATGTCGAGCATCGCGCCGGACGGCACGTGGGCGGGGTCGCGCAGCAGGCGCGAGAGGTTCAACGTGATGTCCGCATCAGGCGCGGCCGACCAGTCGTGCAGCACGCCGCCCGTGATGATCAGGATCTTGTTCTGTGCGGCCTCACGCTTGAGGTGCTCGGCCAGGGCGACAGCGTGCGCGACCCCGCGGTTGTTCACGTACGCAGCAGGCAGCGGACGGAACACCGGCGCGGTGTGCGTGACCTGGTTGCCGTTTTCGTCCTCGGTTCCGCATCCGAAGCACGTCTCAATCTCGTGGATATTTCCGTAAGCGCAGCGCCCGTCGGTGTCGGCGATCGGGCCGAGGATGTGCGCCTCGTTCAGCTGTTCGCGCTCTTCCTGCTCCTCCTCGGTCAGTTCCTCTGCCGCACCGACGAAGTCGAGCACGAGAGCTTCGGTCTTACCCGGCCACGGTCGCAGCACACGACCCACCTGCTGGATGTAGAGACCCTTGCTCTTGGTGGGGCGCACCATCATGGCGACGTCGCAGTTGTTCTCGCTGCTGTCGATCTCACGCTGTACCTCGTCAAGCCTGGTCTGCTCGGGCAGCACACCGAGGTCCTGAGCGACCTGGATGTCGCGGGCGATGTCGGTCTCACGCTCGTCGTGCATCTCCAGCGCGTCCGCGTGCTCGATCTCGATACGCGCCTGCGCGGTGTTCTCGTTGCCTTCTGCGTCCAGCAGCTCACCCAGGAGACGCGCCCGGATCTCCCGGACCTTGTCGACCTGAGCCGCGTAGTCGGGTTTGTTGGCCGCGCAGTCGGCGCAGAACGTCTGCGGCGCGGTGCCGTGCTCGCAGTTCGACAGCGGACTGGTGGTGGTGACGCGGGTGTCGGACATGTGCAGCCTCCTGGCGCTCGGTGCGAGGTACGAGCGCCACACTACACACCGATAGACATGTGCGCAACGCGGTGTAGTGTGCTCGGCATGACCATCGCTGTCACCGGGTCACGGGCACCTGAACCAAGCTCGCGCACGATCGACCTCGCCGCCGGCGTCCGCATCATCACCTGTGAGTCCGACGCGTCACTTCTGGACTTCGCGTGGTGGATGGAACAGCGCCGCGGGTACGTGCTCGGCATCGACTGCGAGAGCAACGGACAGGACCAGTTCAGCCCGCGCTACCGGCTGCGCACCGTCCAGATCTCCGACGGCTACGAGTCCTGGGTGATCGACGTCAGCAGGGTCAGCCTGCGCAACCTGGCGGTACTGATCTCCCGGCACCCGCTGTTCGTCGCCCACTACGCCGAAGCGGACATCCGATTCCTGGTGCGGGGCTGTCCGGGTTCGGTGCGCGTCGATGACCACGCCGTCCCGCACATCATCGACACGCAGACCGTGCTGGCCTGGTTCGACCCCCGCACCGTCACCAGCCAGGACGACGCCTACGGCGCGATCCCTCTGCCCCGCGGCCTCAAGCCGACCGTCGAGCGGCTCATCCCCGGACAGCTGCTGGTCTGGGCTGAGCAGCAGATGCACGAGGAGTTCCGGCGTCTCGCACCCAAGGGCATGCGCAAGGAGGAGGACGTCCGGCGCCACGGGTTCGCCACGATCCCGTTCTCGGACAAGCGTTATGTGATCTACGGCGGACTGGACCCGCTCTACACCGTACGTCTGTACCGGATGATGATGGACGTCATCACCGGGCGTGGGCAGCGTGACGGCCTGGCGGCTGACCTCAAACTTCAGTGGGTGTGCGACCTGATGACCCTGCGCGGGCTCGGTGTCGACGGGCCGTACGCGGGGTGGCTGGACCAGCAGCTCTCCGACGTCATCGACATCGCGGCGGGCGGCCTGGCCCTGCACGGCATCAAACCCTCGGGCATGGGTGCCAGCGTCGGACACGCGTTCGAGCGACTCGGTGCCAGCTCGCCGAAGGTCTCCCGCAACACCGGGGATGCCAGCTGGGACAAGAGCGTGCTCATCGAGCTGGTGAAGGGCGCCGGTCCGGTCGGCGAGCTGGCGCGCACGGTCGTCGCGGTGCGCAAGGCGACCAAGTTCCGATCCAGTTATGTCGCGCCGATGCTCGACGCACTGCCCCGCGACGGCCGGGTGCACTGCTCCTTCCGCGCGTGCGGCACTATCACCTCCCGCAACTCCGCCATGCGACCGCCGGTACAGCAGCTGCCCAAAAAAGACACACGGGTGCGGGCGGCCATCCGGGCGGCCGACGGGTATGTCCTGGTCGGCTGCGACCTCTCGCAGGGCGAGCCACGCACGATGGCCGCGCTGTCGGGCGATCGCAACCTGCTCGCCGACATCCTCGCGGGCGACCTCAACTCGGCCATCGCGGTCGCCGCGTTCGGCGACGCCTACGACCCGGCGTTCGGTCAGGTCGCGGGCACCACGCACTACCTCATGCGCAACGGGGGCAAGGCGGGGTTCCTCGCCTGGTGCTACGGCGCCGGAGACGACAAG
>Ga0247822_10000694_pt1 | contig 18915 bp, 16 predicted proteins | sample 13C_Cellulose_Da_FD_192423 | JGI IMG/M metagenome (GOLD analysis project Ga0247822, IMG submission 192423) | Soil microbial communities from agricultural site in Penn Yan, New York, United States - 13C_Cellulose_Day30 | ecosystem: Environmental > Terrestrial > Soil > Agricultural land | place...
GACGACGGCAGGTCGTCGTCACCGGGGCCGCTGCGCAAGATCCTGCTGATCGCCGGCGGCGGCCTCGCCGTGCTGGTGATCGCGGTGCTCGCGTTCGCCGGTGGCGGCGGCGACAAGGGCGCGCCCAGGCCCGCGGCCGGGACCGGCGGCGAGCACGCCGCCGCGGCGATCGACGCCGGCGCCGAGCCGATCGTCGCGCCGGCGGCCGCGGTCGACGCCGGGGTCGCGAGCGACGCCGCGGCCAGGACCGCCGTCGCGCCCGACGCGCCGGCGCGGACGGTCGCGCGCACCGCGACGCCGGCGGTCGAGCGCACGCCGGCCAAGCCCACCGAGCGCACGCCGGCGCGGACGCTCGAAGATCAGGTCCCGCCCGGCGGCACCGGCCGCACCGGCGCCGTCGACGAAGAGGCGATCAAGATGGCCGAGTTCTACGCCAAGGCCGGCGAGGCCGCGCTGCGCGGCGGCGATCCGGTCGGCGCCGCCGGCAACTTCCAGAAGGCGCTCGCCTCGAACCCCGGCAACGTCGACGCGGTGATCGGCCTCGGCGACGTCGCGCTGCAGCAGGGCCTGTACAACGACGCTCTCCGCCACCTCAAGACGGCGGCCAAGCTGGCCCCGCGCCGGGCCCGGGTCCACACCCTGCTCGGCGAGGCCCACCTCAACAGCGGCAACGCCGCCGCCGCCGAGCAGGCGTTCAAGAAGGCGCTGCAGATCGATCCCGACGACGCCCGCGCCCGCAACGGCTACAACGAGGCCGCCGGCCGCCTGCCGCCGCCGATCGACGACGACTGACGCCGGTGCCGGCGCTCAGTTGTTCTTGGCGCCCTCGCGGATCCACACCAGGATGGTCTGGTAGTCGCGATCGGCCGGCCCGGTGAAGGTGACGTTGGGGTGGCGATCGGGCGGGTCCTCGGCCGACGGCATGGTCAGGACCAGGCTCCGCTCCGGCATCGCCAGGTCGACGCGGCGCGGGCCGGCGACCGCGGCCTGCTCCTCGGTCAGCTCGCGGTGGATGAGCTGGTTCGAGCCGTCGAGGGTGAGGTTGCCGAGGTCGCGGCCCGGGCCGGAGCCGGAGTGGCAGACCTTGCAGCCGCGCCGTTCGAAGATCGGCCGCACCTGCGTCGCGAACGAGACGTTGCTCGGCAGCACCTGCGCGCCGTCGGTGACCACGACCCGGGCCACCGTCGCCGCCGCCGGCGCGACCGGGCTGGCCGCCATCTCCATGGTGACCGGCGCGCCGTTGGCGGCGGTCAGCCCGACCAGCCCGGGCGCGAGCTCGAAGAACACGACCCAGCCCGACGCCGAGGTCGCGGTGGCGTTCGGCGCCGGCCGGAGCTCGGCGTCGAGGAAGTACGGCCCGCTCGCCCCCGCCGGCACCGCGAACGCGGTCGCCGGCACCCCGGCGCGCGGGGCACCGGCGGCGTCCTCGACCCGCGCGAACAGCACGCCGCGGGCGGCGGTGGCCGCGACGCCGAAGCCGGTGGTCAGCTCGCTCAGGTACGCCTCCGACACCGCCGGCACGTCGACGCCGTCGCGCGACGCGTCGGTCATCACCACCTCGCCGTAGGTGGCGCGGTGGGTCGGCGGCACCGCGGCGAGGACGTGGAACACCGAGTGCGCCGGCACCGGCTCGACGACGTAGGTCGGCCCGTCGACGGTGACGATCGGCGCCGGATCGAGGCCGCGGGTCGAGACGCTGGCGCCGCCGCCGATCGGGCTGCCGGTCGCGAAGTTCACGACCCGGCCGCTCAGCCGCAGCGCGTCGCCGTCCTCGCCCTCACCTCCGTCGCTGCACGCCGTGACGGCGATCATCACACCGAAGAATGCGCAGGTGAGTCCCCTCATGGTCAGGAGACCAGGAGCAAGCGTCGATCCAGCGCGAACCTCGCGATCGTTCGTCGAACCGCGGCCGGCGCGGCGACTCGACTCCCCACATCGGCGACCGGCGTGTCCCGGCGCCGATCTCCGACACGGTCACACCTGCTGGCGGCGCACCGACCAGATGAAGCCGTCCCACCAGAAGTGCATGAGCGAGACGACGACGGTCAGCGCCCACAGGCTGGTCACGCCGGCGTCGAGCAGCTCGGCGCCGACGCCGTAGATCGCCACCGAGCCGAAGAACACCAGCGCGGCGATCCGCGCCGCCGCCGCGCCGCCGCCGAGGCGCGCGACCAGGGTCGGCTTCTCCATCGCCCACACCAGCGCCAGGTACTGCACGGCGTGGAACAGGTTCATGATGAAGAACGCCTCGCCCCAGCTGTTGAACCCCCACGTGTAGATCGAGCACAGCCCGGTGGTGGCGAGCAGGAAGACCTTGAGCGGCGCGACCCGGTGGCCGCGGCGGTGCAGGCGGAGGTGGGCGAGCACGTAGGCGACGACGAACACGGTGCCGCCGATCAGCACGGCCCAGGTCAGGTAGCGCTGGTGGCCGGTGACCTCGGCGGGGATGCGGGTGAAGAACGTCGCGCCGACGTCGCGGTAGCCGTCGAACGCGTCGACGTGATCGACCAGGGTCGCGCCGGCGAGGATCGGCCCGGCGTAGAGGAGCTGGTTGAGCCAGTAGTCGAGGCGGCGGCCGGCGTCGCCGGCATTGCCGGCGTTGCGCTCGTAGATGCGCGCGAAGCCGAAGGTCTGCGCGCCCGAGTGCCATACGTCCCAGAACGTCGCGACCACCGAGGCGGTGATCGCCACCCACGTCGACGCCGTGATCGCCGCCCACAGCACCAGCGGCACGACCACGAACCGCAGCCTGTAGCGACCGAAGATGCGCGGGTTGACGTGGCTGCGGAACACCACCGCGACCAGGTGGGCGTGGACCAGGCTGCCCAGCACCAGCGCGGCCACGGTGGTGTCCTGGCCGGCGACGACGAGCTCGCCGTCGGTGACCGGCGTGCCGGCGATCAGGATGCCCAGCACCAGCGCGTACAGCGGCGGCAGCAGGAAGAACGCCCAGTCGTAGGCGGGCGAGACCAGGAACGGCGAGCGCGTGGTCACGGCGCGGCCTCGGCCCGCTGGTCCCACCGCGCCGCCAGCACCAGCAGGAACCAGCTCGCCCCGGCCAGCTCGAGGGTCTCCTCGACCCAGTCGATCAGCGCGTAGCCGCCGCCGCCGTCGCCGTGGCGCGCCGTCCACCACCCGAGCGGCAGCTCCATCGCCAGCGCGCCGCCGAGGTAGAGCGCGGCGGCGAGCAGGACGTCGCGGCGGCGGCGCGGCGGCAGCGCGCGCAGGAACGGCACGAACGCGATCGCGATCGCCGCCACCGCCACCCCGGCCGGGATGACCCAGTCGAAGTAGAGGACGTCGCTGGCCGGCGCGATCAGGCCGCCGAGCCGCTCGTGCAGCTCGGACACCTCGTCGAGCGACATGGCGGCGAAGCCGGCGGCCAGCACCCACCAGTGGCGGTGGAAGCGGCGGCGGCGCGCGCCGGCGTCGTCGGCGATCGCCGCCAGCAGCGCCGCGCACGCCAGCAGCAGCGACGACGCGTACCAGGTCGGCAGGTTCTGCTCGTAGCTCAGCGACAGCAGGCCGACCGCGGCCTCGACCGCGTCGGTGTGCCGGGCGAGGTGGACCAGCTCGACGGCGAGGCCGAGCGCGGCGACCACCACGGTGACGACTGTGATCGGCGTCGCGAGCCGGGCCCGGAGCCCCATCGGCGCATCCTACGACGAACCGATGTGGGCCTTGCGCCCACGCGGGGGGGGCTGCGCTACCGTCGACGACGATGGCCCTCGGCAAGCGCGCGATGCTCGTCGTCTTCCTGATCGTCGCGATCGGCCTGGCCGCCTGCGTGGTCCGGAGCCGGCCGGCGCACCACCACCATCACGGCCGCCCGGCAGCGAAGCACGACCACGACAAGCACAAGAAGCACAAGCGGCACAAGAAGCATCACAAGCACCGCGGCCGCGATCGCGACTGATGTAGGTGGGCCGGCGACCGCGCGACCGCCATCACCGGCCCGGCGGCCAGGTGTGGAGGCCTGCGCCGGACCGGCCGTATGCTGGAGGGTATGGGGATCCGAGGGCTCCTGGCCTGTGCGCTGGTCGTGGTCGCCGCCGCCTGCGAGGGCCCGACCGGGATCCGCGTCGACGTGACGATGTCGAGCGCGCTGCAGGGCGCGCTCGAAGAGTCGGGCGAGGACTTCGACACCCTGCGCATCTACGTCGGCACCACCACCGACGTCGGCCGGCTCTACCTCAGCAACGACGCGTTCCACGAGATCCGCTCCGATCGCGACGCGCTCCGCCCCGGCTTCCGCTACCTGCTCGAGCCCGACGGCGCGCTGCAGGACATCGGCCCGATCATGGTCGCGGCCGCGATCGGCTCCGAGCCCGAGGGCGGCCGCTTCCACATCGTCGGGTTCGCGGCGACGCCGGCGCCGACCCGCTTCGCCACCGGCGAGGTCCGGGTGCTCGAGCTGTCGCTCCGGCCCGACTCCGACGCCGAGTCCGGCGCCGATCGCGAGTGCGTGCGCTGGGGCGGCGGCCAGATCGCGCCGCCCGACGACCGCGACTGCGACGGCGCGATCGGCGACGACGACTGCGACGATCTCGACCCCCACCGCAACCAGCTCGACCTCGACGGCGATGGGATCACCAGCTGCGACGGCGACTGCATGGAGCTGCCCGACGTCGAGCTGCCGTGGGTCGACCCCGCCGACGTCCACCCCGGCTCGACCTTCGAGACCGACGGCCAGGTCTGCGCCCACATCGACTACGACTGCAGCGGCGCGTGCGGCGACCCGGCCGCCGACGCCGACGGCAGCGGCACGTCGCGGTGCGGCGCGGTGATGGCCAGCGGCGTGGTGTGCGCGCCGACCCCGGCCGACTGCGACGAGCAGCGGCCCGGCCACAACCCGGCCGGCAACGCCGGCGAGGCATGCAACGGCCAGGACGACAACTGCGACGGGTTCTTGCCGCCGCCGCTGCCGTGCGTGTTCCTCGACCCCAACGACACCACGAAGTGCCGGATCGGCACCGCGGTGTGCGACGAGCTCGAGGGCGAATACGCCGGCGAGCGCGACGGCGAGCTGAAGTGCAAGCCGGGGCCGTTCGGCGACCTCGCGGTGTCGGACCGCGGCTGCATGCTGGCGACCGACGAGGTCTGCCTCGAGAGCCCGGATCCGGTCGCGTGCTCGTCCGAGCGCGTGGTGGCGCCGCGCCTCGCGTGCACGGTCAACGCGCGTGGCCCCGGCAACGAGTGCCGGCCCGATCGCCGGGTGCTGGCCCCGCCGGTCCCCGACGTGGCCGAGTGCGGCTGGTACGTGGTCGGCGGCACCCGCCAGGCCGAGTGGGAGGTCGGCTTCGTCGACGCCAACGCCCCGGTCGACGCCGTGCCGGAGCCGACGTCGACCGCGTGCACGCCCAGCCTGGCGGTGCGCGCCAGCGTGCCCGAGCCGGCGACCCGCAGCGTGCTGATCCTGTTCAAGGGCCCGCTCGGCGCCCACCTCGAGCCGGTGATCGTGAAGCTGCAGCCCGGGGGCGAGGTGTGCGACGGCACGCTCGAGTGCAGCGGCCCGGCGATGGTGCCGCCCGGCGGCTGAGCTACGCGAGCGCGTCGGCGGCGGCGGCGAGGACGGGCAGCGCCATGGCGGCGCCGGTGCCCTCGCCGTGCCCGAAGCCGGCGGCGACGATCGGCGCGAGGCCGAGCGCGGCGCGGGCGGCGATCGCGGCGGCGCCGCCGCCGGCGTGGGCCGCGACGACGTAGCCGGCGGCGGCCGGGGCCAGGCGGGCGGCGACCAGCGCCGCGGCGGTGGTGACCGCGCCGTCGAGGACGACCGGGACGTGGAGCGCGGCGGCGGTGAGCACCACGCCGGCGAGGACGGCGAGGTCGCGGCCGCCCACCGCGGCGACGACGTCGAGCGGGGTCGCGCCGGGGACGACGTGGCCGAGCGCGCGGGCGACCAGGTCGCGGCCGTCGTCGGGGGCCAGGTCGGCCCCGCCGCCGGTCAGCGCGGCGGTGACCGCGGCGGCGGCGAGATCGCCGCCGAGGCCGAGCGCGCCGAGCGCCAGCACGTCGACGCCGTCCTCGATCAGCGCGGTGGTTGCGGCGATGCCGGCCTCGAGCGCGGCCACGACCTCGACCGGGGTCAGCGCGGCGCCGGCGGCGAGATCGCCGGAGGCGCGGCCGGGCGACAGCGGCAGGGTCGAGGCCGGGACGTGGGCCGGCTCGGCGACGCCGGCGTCGACCGCGAGCACCCGCGCGCCGGCGCCGCGCGCGACCCGCACCACCGCGGCGTCGCCGGCGGCGATCGCCGTCAGCGCGGTCGCCGTGGGGTGGGCGGCGCCGAGGGCCAGGCCGGGATCGAGGACGCCGTGGTCGGCGGCGACGATCAGCACCAGCCGGCGGGCGACGGTCGGACGCGGCGCGTGGCGGGCACCGGCCAGCCAGCCGGCCAGCTCGCCGGCGCGGCCGCGAGCGGCCGCGGCCATCGCCGCCGACGCCGGCAGGATCGACGACGCGACGTGGTCGACGACCAGGCTGATCATCCGCCGCTCCACAGCCCGGCGCCGCGCTTGCCGCGCACCAGCAGGACCAGGAAGAACGGCCCACCCAGCAGCGCGGTCATGACCCCGACCGGCATCTGGCCGAGGACGCGGGCGAGCGTGTCGCACACCACCAGCAGCGCGCCGCCGCACATCATCGACGCCGGCAGCAGCACGCGGTGGTCGGGGCCGCACAGCGCGCGCAGCGAGTGGGGGACGATCAGCCCGACGAACCCGATCGGCCCGGCGACCGCGATGCTGGCGCCGACCAGCAGCGACGCGGCCGCGAACACCAGCGTCGAGGTGCGGCCGGCGTCGACGCCGACCGACGCCGCGGCCTCGGACCCGGCCGCCAGCGCGTTGAGCCCGCGCGCGTGCCACAGCAGCACCGCGGCGGCGAGCGCGATCGGCGGGGTGGCGCGCGCGACCGTGCCGTAGCGGGTCCACTCGAGGCCGCCCATCATCCACCGCAGCATGCGGCCGACCTCGGTGAAGTCGGCGGTGTACTGCACCACCATCGACACCGCGGCGCAGAACATCGACACGGTGACGCCGGCCAGGACCAGCGTCGCCGGCGGCAGCGCCTCGCCGACCCGGCCGAGCTGCCACACCACCGCGACGGCGAGGAACGCGCCGACGATGGCGGCGCCGGCGGTGCCGGTGGTGCCCATCACGCCCTCGAGGCCGACGCGGATCGCGATCACCGCGGCCAGCGACGCACCCGACGACACGCCGAGGGTGAACGGCTCGGCCAGCGGGTTGCGCAGCACCGCCTGGAACGCGCACCCGGCCGCCGACAGCGCCGCGCCGCACACCAGCGCGGCCAGGATCCGCGGCATGCGCCAGGTCCACAGGATCTGACCGTCGGGCCCGTCGTCCCAGATCGCCGACGGCGGCAGCAGCGACAGCGGCTTGCCGACCTCGCCCGAGCCGACCAGCGGCGCCAGCAGCACGACCACCCCGCAGATCGCGGCGCACGCCAGCAGCGCGGCGGTCAGCCGGGCCGGGGTCAAGCGCCCGCCGCCGACGAGGAAGCCCGAGCTCATCGCCGCCTGGCTCCGGGCCTCATCGGGCCACCACGAAGCGGCCGCCGTCGGCCAGCGTGCCCTGGTGGAGGGTGACCCCGAACGCGCGCGCGACCGCGGGGGCGGCCAGCGCCGCCGCCGGGGTGTCGTCGGCGACCAGCCGGCCGTCGCCGATCACCACGATGCGATCGGCGAAGCGCGCGGCCAGGTCGAGATCGTGGGTGACGATCAGGATGGCGGCGTCGCGGGCGCGCTCGGCGGCCAGCGCGGTCATCACGCCGATCGCGTGGGCGGGGTCGAGCGCAGCGGTCGGCTCGTCGAGCACGATCGCGCGCGCGCCCTGGCACAGCGCCTGGGCCAGCACGACGCGGCGGCGCTCGCCGCCGGACAGGGTGTCGAAGCGCCGGCCGGCCAGCCCGGCGACGTCGCAGCGCTCCATCGCCGCGCGCGCCGCGGCGACGTCGTCGGCGTGGTCGAGCCCGGGCCCGCGCTGGTGGGCGTAGCGCCCCATCAGCACGACCTCGAGGCCGGTGAACGGGAAGGCCAGCTCGTAGCGCTGGGGCAGGTAGGCGAGGGTGCGGGCGAGGGTGCGGCGCGGCACCGCGGCCGGATCGACGCCGTCGACCCGCACCGTGCCGGCGCGCGGGCGCATCAACCCGGCGGCCACGCGCAGGAGCGTGGTCTTGCCGGCGCCGTTGGGCCCGACGATCGCGACCAGCTCACCGGCGGCGGCGGCGAACGAGACGTCGCGAGCCACGGGGGGAGCCCCGGCGTACCCGCAGGTGACGTCGGCGAGAGCGATCACGGCAGGCTGGTAGGTACCACGGCGGGCCGCGCTTCACGGAGGCGGCGGCGCCAGCGCCGCCTCGAGGTCGGCCAGGGCCTCGGCGATGCGCGGCGACGGCCCGAGGAAGTACGGCTGCTTGAGCACGCGCACCCGCCCGCGGGCGACCGCCGGCACGTCGGGCAACGCGCGCCAGGTCGCCAGCGCGCCGGCGGGATCGGCGGCGTAGGAGACGTCGAGGATCACGTCGGGGCGGCCGCGCACGATCTCCTCGGCCGAGATCTTCGGGTAGCGCACCGGCGAGCCGGCCAGCACGTTGCGGGCGCCGGTGGTGGCGACCAGCTCGTCCATCCAGGTGCCGTCGGCTGCGCCGATCATGTTGCCGAGCCCGCCCGGCTCGCGGTCGATCACGATGAGCACCCGCAGGTCGGCGCCGACCCGGCGGGCGCGGGCGGCGGCGATCGCGTCGTCGATGGCCCGGGTGCGGGCCTCGGCGATCTCGGGGTGGCCGAGGCGGGCGCCGAGGGTGAGGAAGGCGGCGCGGAGATCGGTCAGCCGGTGCATCGGGAGCAGCAAGGTGTCGATGCCGGCGCCGCGCAGCGCCTCGGCCGCCTCCTTATGGATGTCGTCGGCGACGACCAGATCCGGCTGGAGCCGGACGATGGCCTCGGGGTTGGGGCGCAGGAACGTCCCCACCCGCGGAAGGCGGCTCACCTCAGGGGGGCTAACTGAATAGTCGTCGACCCCGACCAGACGGTCGGCGGCGCCGAGCGCCGCGACCAGCTCGGTCGAGCTCGGCGTCAAGGTCACGATCTTGTTCGACTTCCCGCCCGACGGCGCCCGGGAGTTGCCGCATCCTGCCGCGATCAGGCCGGCGAGCAGGCACCCCAGGAGGGCGATGCGGGCGGCGGCCGAAACCCCCTCTTCCAACGCGTCCGCACCTTCGGTGCAACTTTTTTTGGGGAGGGATCTCCCCCATGACACGACGCGTTGTGCGGCGAGATCGAGCACGGCCTGTGGACGCGGAAAATAGAGAAGTTCCGTCGCTCTGGCACGCGTGACGGACAGGAAATCCACAAGCAAGCCACTGCTTGTCATGGTAGCAACCACACTACCGCTTGTGGTCTCCCCGGATGTAGCCCCTAAATCTAGTGCTGTTTTTGTTGCCCTCAGAAGCCGACGGGACTAGAACCGACCTCCGCCGGGCAGCAGTGGGCTGCCGGCGTGGTCCGACATTGATCGCGCTCCTGGGGTGGCTACCCCGATTCCGTCTGCACCGGGATCGGAGTGGACCGGGATCCGTCTTTCCTGTCGGTGGGTTGTCACGTTTCCGAACCTGAAGATCAGAGGAGGTGGCCATGCTCCCGCACACTGAGGACTCGATGTCGAACGACGCGCAGCAGAAGCCCAAGGCCGAGCAGGGCGGGGTGGCGCGTGACACCCGCGTGATCCGCGACGCCCGGCCGGGGCTGGCCGTCGAGCGCTACTTCACGCGCGAGGGTGTCGACCCGTTCGAGGAAGTCGAGTGGGAGCTCCGCGACGCCGTGATCAGCGGCGCCGACGGCAAGGTCTACTTCGAGCAGCGCCAGGTCGAGTTCCCCAAGGTGTGGTCGCAGACGGCGACCAACGTCGTGGTGCAGAAGTACTTCCGCGGCACGCTCGGCACCGCCCAGCGTGAGCGCTCGGTCAAGCAGATGATCGCGCGCGTCGCCGACACGATCTACGGCTGGGGCAAGGCCGACGGCTACTTCAAGAGCGCGAAGGACGCGCTCACCTTCCGCGACGAGCTCGTCCACCTCCTCGTCGAGCAGAAGATGGCCTTCAACTCGCCGGTGTGGTTCAACGTCGGCGTCGAGGCCGAGCCGCAGTGCTCGGCGTGCTTCATCAACTCGGTCGACGACTCGATGGCGTCGATCCTCACCCTCGCCAAGACCGAGGGCATGCTGTTCAAGTACGGCTCGGGCGCCGGCTCGAACCTGTCCAAGCTGCGGTCGTCGAAGGAGCACCTCAACGGCGGCGGCACCGCGTCGGGCCCGGTCTCGTTCATGCGCGGCTTCGACTCGTTCGCCGGCGCGATCAAGAGCGGCGGCAAGACCCGTCGCGCGGCCAAGATGGTCATCCTGAACGCCGACCACCCCGACGTGGTCGACTTCATCGACTGCAAGGCGCTCGAGGAGAAGAAGGCCTGGGCGCTGATCGACGCCGGCTACGACGGCGGCTTCAACGTCGTCGGCGGCGCCTACGACTCGGTCGGCTACCAGAACGCCAACCACTCGGTCCGCGTCACCGACGACTTCATGCAGGCGGTCCTGCGCGACACCGAGTGGTCGACCCGGTCGGTCACCGGCGGCGGCAAGGTGGTCGACACCTACAAGGCCCGCGACATCATGCGCAAGATGGCCGACGCTGCGTGGATCTGCGGCGACCCGGGCATCCAGTACGACACGACGATCAACGACTGGCACCCGTGCATCAACACGGACCGGATCAACGCGTCGAACCCGTGCTCCGAGTACATGTTCCTCGACGACTCGGCGTGCAACCTGGCCTCGCTCAACCTGCGCAAGTTCCAGCGATCGGAGCCCGGGGCGAAGGGCGACTTCGACATCGAGGCGTTCCGCAAGGCGGTCCAGATCACCATCACCGCGATGGAGATCATCGTCGACAACTCGAAGTACCCGACCGACAAGATCACCCAGAACAGCTACGACTACCGCCCGCTCGGCCTCGGCTACGCCAACCTGGGCGCGCTGCTGATGTCGCGCGGCCTGCCGTACGACAGCGTCCCCGGCCGGGCCTACTCGGCGGCGATCACCGCCATCATGTGCGGTGAGGCGTACCGGCAGTCGGCCAAGATCTCGGCCGACGCGACCGGCCCGTTCAAGGGCTACGCCCGCAACGAGCAGCCGTTCCTGCGCGTCATGCGCAAGCACCGCGGCGCGGTCGACAAGATCGACGCCACCGTCCCGTACGACATGGTGTCGGCGGCCAAGGAGTCGTGGGACGAGGCGATCGCCCTCGGCGAGCGCTACGGCTTCCGTAACGGTCAGGTCACCGTGCTCGCGCCGACCGGCACGATCGCGTTCCTGATGGACTGCGACACCACCGGCGTCGAGCCCGACATCGCGCTCGTCAAGTACAAGCGCCTGGTCGGCGGCGGCCTGCTCAAGATCGTCAACAACACCGTGCCCGACGCGCTGCGCCGGCTCGGCTACGACGACCGCGAGATCGAGGCGATCACCGCGCACATCGACCAGCACGACACCATCGAGGGCGCGCCCTACCTCAAGGACGAGCACCTGCCGGTGTTCGACTGCGCCTTCCGCTCGAGCAACGGCACGCGGTCGATCCACTACATGGGTCACATCCGCATGATGTCGGCGGTGCAGCCGTTCCTGTCGGGCGCGATCTCCAAGACGGTCAACCTGCCGACCGACTGCACGGTCGAGGACATCGAGGACGCCTACATCCAGGCGTGGAAGCTCGGCCTCAAGGCGATCGCGGTCTACCGCGACGGCTGCAAGCGCACCCAGCCGCTGTCGATGAACCTCAAGCAGGCGACGTCGGACGGCCGCGCGGCCACCGAGGTCGACCCGCTGACCCTGCTGTCGCCCGAGGAGCGGCTGGCAGTCGAGGAGATCCGCGCCCGCAAGAACCGTCCGGCCGGCCCGCCCAAGGCGATCCGCAACAAGCTCAAGGACGAGCGCGCGTCGTTCACCCACAAGTTCTCGGTCGGCGGCCACGACGGCTACGTCACGGTCGGCCTGTACGAGGACGGCACCCCGGGTGAGATCTTCGTGCGCATGGCCAAGGAGGGCTCGTCGATCGCCGGCCTGATGGACAGCTTCGCGACCGCGGTGTCGCTGGCGCTCCAGCACGGCGTGCCGCTCCAGATCCTGGTCGACAAGTTCAAGGGCACCCGCTTCGAGCCGTCGGGCTTCACCGGCAACCAGGAGATCCCGATCGCCACCTCGATCATGGACTACCTGTTCCGCTGGCTGTCGATCCGCTTCCCGACCGACGGCTCGGTCGCCGAGCGCCACCCGGCCGCGCGCCTGGCCCAGCTCGACCTGCCCAAGGTCCCGCTCATGGCCAAGGACTTCGTCGACCAGAAGCTCGAGGCGTCGCCCATCGCCATCGAGGTCAAGGACCGCGCCTGGGTCCAGGAGACCGACGCCCCGCCGTGCCACGAGTGCGGCACCCTGATGGTCCGCAACGGCGCCTGTCACAAGTGCCCCAACTGCGGATCCACCAGCGGCTGCAGCTGATCCCCGTCTCCCGAGTCGTCGTAGAAGTTGTAGTGGTAGCGACAACGCTGCCTTCGAACCCTCCGGCCACCAGGCTGGAGGGTTCGCTGTTTTCGGGGGGACAGGATCCGGGGTCCCAACCCGGCGCGATCGCTAGCGTTCTGGACCGAACCGCGAAACTCCGCTCCAGGTACCCACCGCCCTGGCCGTGGCTGACGAGCGCGGTCCCCATCCGTTCGTGCGACGCTCCCCGCCGGATGACCCCTGCCGAGCTCCGCCGCCTGTTGATCGAGATCCCCGACGTCGAGGTGCCGGCGCAGCTCGAGGGGATCGAGGAGTCGATCGAGTACCTCGGCTCCGACGAAGCGGTCGCGAGCCTCGCCGAGGATCCGTACTGGCCGAAGTGGGCGTCGCCGTGGTGGCAGATGGTGCTGCTGTTCGAGCTGGGCGAGGCGCGCCGGATCCCCGAGCGGGCGGTGCGGGCCATGGTCGCCGCGCTCGACGCGCTGCCGATGCACACGTTTCCGCTCCGGCCCGAGGACTGGCCGGCCGGGTTGCATCCGGCGCGGCACGGGTCGTGTCACTGCGCGCTCGGCTCCATCGATCAGGTGCTGACCGCCTGTGGGGTGGACGTCGACGCCGAGCTGCCCTGGATCCGGGCGTGGTTCGTCCGCTACCAGATGGCGGACGGCGGGCTCAACTGCGACGAGACCGCGTACCTGGTCGCGGACGAGTGCCCGAGCTCGATGGTCGGGACCATCGCGCCGTTCGAGGCGATGCTGCGCCGAGGGCCGAGCGACTTCGTCGAGCGCGCCGCGGGGTTGCTGGTCGCGCGCGAGCTCGTCCGTGGCTCGGACACCCGGCACAACGCCGAGGAGCGCGAGGCGGCGAAGGTGTGGACCGCGCCGACGTTCCCGCGGTTCTACTTCTACGACGTGCTGCGTGGCGCGACCGCGCTGGTCCGGTGGGCGACCGAGCTCGGGCGCTCGGTGCCGCTGCACGCGATCGCGCCGGCGGTGACGCACCTGGCGACCATCGCCGGCGATGGCGTCGTGCGCGTCGGACGGCAGGCGTACGCCCGCGCGGGGACCTGGACGCGCGACGCCGGCGGCGCGTGGGGCCGGGTTCCGGCCGCGGACCGCTTCCCGCTGCTCGAGGCGGTGAGTCGGGTGGACGCGCCCAGCGCGCGGCTGACCGCGGAGTGGCGCGCCACCCGGCGCGCGCTCGTCGAGCTGATCGACGCTGGACGGGTGACCGCCTGAGGCTCAGTGCTTCTCGCCTGATCCGATCGCGATCTTGCGGGGCTGGGCCTCCGCCTTCTTCGGGATCACGACCGTCAGCACGCCGTCGCGCAGGTCGGACGAGATGTGCTCGAGGTCGGCGGTGTCGGGCAGCGTGAAGGCGCGGGTGAAGCTCCCGAGGTCGCGCTCGCAGACGAAGTAGGTGTCGTCGCGGGTGTCCTCCTCCTCCTGGCGCTTGCCGCTGACCTGCAGCCGATTTCCGACCAGCGAGATCTCGATGTCCTCCGACCTGGCGCCGGGCACGTCGGCCTTGAAGACGTACGAGTCCTTCGTCTCGCGGACCTCGAACTGCGGCATCCACGGGCGCGCGGCGACGCCCCACCCCGGCGCCAGCTCCTGGAACGGATCCCATCCCATCAGCTGGTTCATGAGCTGGAACGGGTCGCGGGCGATCGTGCGGCGCTCCGGTTGCCCCTGCGCTTCTCTCTTGACGATGTCGGCCATGACTTCCTTCCTCCTCGTTGGGTGTGCTGCCACCGATGGATCCACCCGCGAGCGAAGGCAAGGATCAGGACTTCGGCAGCGTGATCCAGAAGTGGCAGCCCTCCGGGCCCGGTGACTCGGCGTGGATCGATCCGCCCTGGGCCGCGATCGCGCGGCGGGCGATGGCGAGGCCGAGGCCGGTGCCGCGCTTCTTCGTCGAGCCGCGGCGGAACGGCTCGAAGATCGTGCGGAGCTCCTCGGGCGACAGGCCGTGGCAGGCGTCGCGGACGTGCACGGTCCAGGTGGTGTCGCGATCCTCGACGGCCACCTCGATCCGGCCGGCGTCGGTGTACTTGACCGCGTTGTCGACCAGGTTCTGGATCGCCGACCGGGTGAGGTCGGGATCGAGGCGGAGCCGGCGGTCGGCGACGCCGTGGACCTCGAGCGCGAGGCCTCGTGCCTCGGCGACCCGGCGGGCGGCTTCGGTGGCGGCGTCGAGCAGGTCGCGCTCGCCGATCTCGGCCTCGTGGGGCTCGACCTGTCCGGCCTCGACCCGCTCGGCGTCGAGCACGCCGTCGATGAGCTCGCTCAATCGCCGGTGGCCACGGTCGAGCGCGTCGAGGGCGTGGACCTGCGACGGCGCGGCCCGCAGCCGGAGCACGGCCGCGGCCTGGGCCGCGGTCGTCAGCGGGTTGCGGAGCTCGTGGGTGAGGAACGCGACGTTCTCGGCCTGGACCCGGCGGGTCTCGTAGTCGCGCGCCGCGACGTAGGACCGGACCGACTCGGCGACCGCGGCATCGAACAGATCGGCGACGACCAGGTCGGCCACCGCCGCCGGGACGCCGTCTTCGTCGGCGACCTCCCGGATCACGCGGCGCAACGCGATGAACTCGTGGACGAGCTGGTCGATGTCGAAGCCGATGCGGACGCGGGTGATGGCGTGTCCGCGCGCGATCGTCGTCCACGCCTCCGCGCCGGACGACACGGCCTTGGTGCCGCGCTCGGTCAGCAGCCGCGCGAGGGCGGTCAGGTAGTCCGGGATGGCGTCGCGCAGGTGGGTGGGCTCGACCGCCTGGGCCTGCGCGACGTGGTCCTGGACGCGCTGCAGCCAGCGCCGCTCGATCTCGAGCCTCCGCGAGCCGATGATCCTGCCGACCGCGCGTGCGGCTTCTTCTGGGTCATACGAACAGACGATCGCCATCGTCTCCCTTGTGGGATCGTCTCGGTGTCGCGGCAAGCACGCTCGGCGGGCGACCGAGCCGCGCGCGGGCCACGCTGGACGACCGGCCGCGATCGTGGTTCACGAAAGTCCGGATGCATCGGTCGCGAACAGCTCACGTTCATCCGCCCCCGACCCGAGGGAGGGGCGCGCGCGCGCGCTGGTCGAGCTGGGTCGAGCTGCTCCGCGGCCGGCGCCGGGCGATCCTGGCGGCGTGGACCGACGACGAGCGGTCCGCACCGGTCACCGAGCCGGCGGCGTGGCTCGACGACGCCATCGCGTGGGCGATCGAGATCGACGCCGGCCGCCGGCCGGTCGGCGGCGACGGCCCGGGCGTCGAGGCCGGGCTCGAGGTCGGGCAGCTGGTCGGCGCCTACGCCGGGCTGCGCGACGCGATCACCGGCGTGCTCGAGCGCGAGCCGGCGTCGCCGGGCCGCGGGCGGGCGCTGCGCGCGATCGGCCGCGCCATCGACGAGATCGTGGCGGCCGCGCTCCAGCGCCACGAGCGCGCCCTGCGCGAGGCGGCGGCCCGGACCGCGGCCGAGCTGCGCTTCCTCGCCGACGCCACCGCGGTGCTGTCGTCGTCGCTGAACTACGACGACACCCTCGATCGGATCGCGCGGCTGGCGGTGCCGGTGCTGGCCGACTGGTGCGTGATCGACCTGGTCGAGGACGACGGCACGCTGCGCCGGGTCAGCGTCGCCCACCGCGATCCGGCGATGACCGAGCTGGCCCGGGCGTGGGCGCGCGAGTACCCGACCAACCTCGAGCTGGCCCGCGGCATCAACCACGTGATCCGCACCGGTCGTCCCGAGCTGGCCCGCGCCGTCAGCGACGAGGCGCTGCGCGCGGCCTCGGTCGACGTCCGCCACTACGAGACGCTGCGCGCGCTCGGCGTGCGCTCGTACGTGATCGCCCCGCTGGCCACGCACGACCGGACCCTGGGCGCGGTCACGCTGGTGAGCGCGTCGTCGGGGCGCGGCTACGGCGACGCCGACGTCGCGCTGGTGGTCGAGCTGGCCCGCCGGGCCGCGCTCGCCATCGACAACGCGCGGCTGTACGGCGCGGCCCGCGACGCGATCCGCGCCCGCGATCAGCTGATCGCGATCGTCGCCCACGACCTGCGCACGCCGCTCGCCACGATCGGGATGCTGGCCGAGCTGCTGCGCCAGCGGCGCCCGGACGACGCCGGCGACCTCGACATCATCGCCCGCTCGGTCGAGCGGATGACGCGGATGATCGCCGATCTCCTCGACATGTCGCGGCTCGAGGCCGGTCGGTTCTCGATCGAGCGCCAGCCGATCGCGGCGGCGGCGCTGGTCGACGAGGCGATCGCCACCGCGGCGGTGCTGGCCGCCGAGCGCGGCATCGACCTGCGCGCCGGCGACGTCGCCGCCGACCTCGTCGACGGCGATCCGGTGCGCCTCGGCCAGGTCCTCGGCAACCTGATCGGCAACGCGATCAAGTTCGCCCGCCGCGGCGACCGCATCGTGGTGAGCGCGCGGCGTGACGGCGACCAGGTCCGGTTCGAGATCGCCGACACCGGTCCGGGCATCGCCGCCGACGCGCTGCCTCGCATCTTCGACGTGTTCTGGACCGGCCGCCCGGGCGCCCGCGAAGGCCTCGGGCTCGGCCTCTACATCAGCAAGCGGATCGTCGACGCCCACGGCGGGCGGATCTGGGCCGACAGCGAGCTCGGCCGCGGCACGACGATGTCGTTCACGCTGCCGGTCGCCGCTCACGACCCGGCGGGCGCGCAGGCCGAGCGGACGAACGCCAGCAGCGCGGCGTGGTCGACCGGCTTGGGGAAGACCTCGTAGCCGGGCGGCGCCAGCTCCGGCGAGCCCGAGATGATCGCCACCGGGATCGCCGCCAGGTCGGGGTCGCTGCGCATGTGCTCGAGCAGCTCCTGGCCGACGATCCCCGGCATCAGCAGGTCGAGCACGACCGCGCACGGCGCCTGGTGCTCGACCGCCTCGATCGCCTCGACGCCGTTGGCGGCGAGCCCGACGTCGTAGCCGTTCGCGGCCAGCAGGCGGCAGAGCGCGACGCGCAGGTCATCGTCGTCTTCGACGACCAGGACGCGAGCAGGACGGGCGGGGGCGGGCATGGCGGCCTCCGGATCAGTGGCGGTCGACCGGCGCCGGCTCGTCGCCGGCCGCGCGGTCGCCGTGGTCGCCGCGGTCGGCGGCGTGGAGGTGGTCGACGAACGGGCGCAGGATGCTGGTGAGCTCGAGCGGCACGAGCAGCTTGGTCGACGGGTTGGCGCCGATCGACTTGAGGGCCTCGAGGTACTGCAGGCTGAGGGTCTTGCTGTCGAGGTGGCGGGCGACCTCGAAGATCTTGTCGAGGGCCACGGCGTAGCCCTCGGCGCGCAGCACCGCGGCCTGGCGGGCGCCCTCGGCCTCGAGGATGGCGGCCTGGCGCTGGCCGTCGGCGAGGCGGACGGCGGCGTCGCGGCGGCCGTCGGCCTCGATCACGGTGGCGCGGCGGGTGCGCTCGGCCGACATCTGGCGGGTCATGGCCTCGGTGATCTCGCGGGGCGGCGTGATCTCGCGGATCTCGACCGCGGTGACCTTGATGCCCCACCGGTTGGTCACCTCGTCGAGCTTGGTCCGCATGAGCGCGTTGATCTCCTCGCGCTTGGCGAGGACATCGTCGAGCAACATGCCGCCGACCACCGCGCGCAGCGTGGTGATCGCGATCCCGCGCGACGCGCCGAGGTTGTCCTCGACGTTGATCACGCTGGGCAGGGCGTCGACCACCCGGCTGTAGACCAGGAAGTCGATCGACAGGTTGGCGTTGTCCATGGTGATCGTGCTCTGCGGCGGGACGTCGTAGTAGCTCTCGCGCAGGTCGACGCGGACGGCGCGGTCGATCACCGGGATGAGCAGGACCAGGCCGGGGCCCTTGGCGCCGATGACCCGGCCGAGGCGGAACACGACCAGGCGCTGGTACTCGGGGGCGATGCGGATCGCCATGCGGGCGATCACGACGACGGCGGCGACGATGACGGCGACGACGATGAGGTCGGTCATGACGAGCTCCCCGCCAGCGCGGGCCGGCGCGTGACCCACAGGGTGACGCCCTCGACGTCGACGACGGTGATCGGATCGCCGAGGTGGATCGGCGCGTCGACGGCGCGCGCCCGCCACTCCTCGCCGGCCAGCCGCACCGTGCCGTCGGGCGCCAGCTCCGAGGTCGCCGCGCCCTCGCTGCCGACCAGGGCCTCGATGCCGGTGGCGACCGGCTCGCGCCGGGCGCGCACGACCGCGCGCAGCACGCCGCCGAGCAGGCCGGCCAGCAGCGCGGCGACGATCCCGATCAGCCACGGATCGACCTGCAGGGCCGGCAGGGTCACCGCGTCGGGGCCGCCGCGCTGGTAGAGCAGCAGCGAGCCGGCCACGAACGCGACCAGGCCGCCGACCGCGAGC
>Ga0247822_10000695_pt1 | contig 18897 bp, 19 predicted proteins | sample 13C_Cellulose_Da_FD_192423 | JGI IMG/M metagenome (GOLD analysis project Ga0247822, IMG submission 192423) | Soil microbial communities from agricultural site in Penn Yan, New York, United States - 13C_Cellulose_Day30 | ecosystem: Environmental > Terrestrial > Soil > Agricultural land | place...
AACGCGGCTCCTGTCGTGCCGCAGGGCACCGGTGGCTGGGGCACCATCGAGATCTTCGAGACCTACAACACCGTCGCGCCGGCCATGACGCTCAGCTGCGAGGACTACTCGCTCGTCTTCCGTCTCGCGGAGAACGGACAGAAGCCGATGGTCCGCATCGACGCCGACGCGGAGCTGCTCGGCGAGGTGCCGGCCTTCAACACGATCGGTACGATTCGCGGTCGCGAGAAGCCCAACGAGTACGTGATCCTCTCGGCCCACTTCGACTCGTGGGACGGCTCGTCCGGCGCGACGGACAACGGTACCGGCACGTTGATGGCGATGGAAGCGATGCGCATCCTCAAGAAGGTGTATCCGAACCCGCGGCGCACGATCATCGTGGGTCACTGGTCGAGCGAGGAGCAGGGCCTCAACGGCTCGCGCGCCTTCGCCAACGATCACCCCGAGGTGCTGCGCGGCCTGCAGGCGCTCTTCAATCAGGACAACGGCACGGGGCGCGTGCAGTCGCTCTCGGCGCAAGGCGTCACCGCCACCGGACCGCACCTGCGCGACTGGTACGCCAAGCTGCCGAGCTTCTTCACCGACAGCGTGAGCGCGAACGTGGTGTCGTGGAACTTCCGTGATACGCCCACGGGGAATCCGGGCGGTACCGACGGCGCGGTCTTCGCTTGCTACGGGACGCCGTCGATCGGCATGGGCGCCGTGGGCTGGAACTACGGGAGCTACACCTGGCACACCAACCGCGACACGTATGACAAGGTCGTGTTCGACGATCTCAAGCACAACGCGACGCTCGCGGCGATGATGGCCTACCTCGCGTCGGAAGATCCGGTGTTCATCGATCGCACGAAGTCGCCGGGCACGTGGCCGGCGAACTGGCCGGCGAACTGCGGGAATGCGCCGCGGAAGACGAATCCGAGATACTGAGCTTTGAGTGCGGCGGGGCGCCGAGACCTTGCGCGGCGCCCCGACGAACTCGCGGCAGGAACGGCAGCTGCCGCTCCTATGGTCCTCTTGGCGATGCTTACGCGTAACGGAGATTCGGATGTCCGTTACGCGTTCGTCATCCTGCGCTCAGTCCCGCGCTGCGCGACGCCTGTTGAAGTTCAGCGCCACCGTCATCACGACGTCGTTGCGCGCGTCGGACTTGCCGGCACCGACAAGTGGCTTGAAACCGCTCACATAGTCCCGCGCCTCGAAGCGAACGCCCACGCGGCCCACGCCGAAGTCGGCGCCGACGGCGCCGTATCCAGCGAGGTTGTGCGTGGCGTCGGCGTCCACCTTGCGATAGTCGTAGCTGCGTGCGCCGGCGCCGAGCCCGGCGAACGGGCTGATCGACACTCGGCGGTCAGCGAACCAGTGGGTGGGACGGACCTCGACGCCGAGGTCCGAGGTGAAGACGTTGAGCTTCGGAGCATTGAGCGACGCGCGGTCTCGGCTCCGCGCCCAGCCGAAAGTGCCCGTGACCGCGACCGACGGGCGCACGAGCCAGGAAAGCTGCGCCGCGCTGATCTCCGCACCCTTGAGCGAGTTCCGCTGGTTGCCCGTGGGAACGAGCGCGCCGCTGGTGAGGCGGAACTCCCACGCGCTCGCCTGCGGGGTCGATGCCTGCGCCTCCGACGTGCGCGTCGATGAGGCGAGCATGCCAAGCGTACCGAGGGCGGTGACCATGCCACGCGCGATGACGTAGCGAGTGGTGCTGCGCGGGTGCTTCACGACGGCGAGCGCGGGTGTGATTCTCATGAGACCTGCCAGTGTGTGATCGATGGGATCCGAATGGATCCTCGTGCGTGGCGCACGTGTCGCAGCGTTGGAGGTCACTGTACGCGTGCGTGATTCACACAGTTTCAGGTGCGTGCTTAGGCACCCTTGTTCTTGTCATCCCAAGCCATCGGCTCCCACAGCTCGACCTTGTTGCCGTCCGGGTCCATGATCCACGCGAACTTTCCGTTCTCGTGTGATTCGGGTCCTTGGATGACTTCCACGCCTCCCGCGCGCAGCTGCTCGATCATCTCGCCCAGGTTGTCGACCCGGTAATTGATCATGAAGGAAGAGTTGCTGGGGCTGAACCACTTGCTGTCGTTCTTTGCGACATGCCAGACCGTGAGGCCCTTATCGTCGGCCTTGTCGTCCGGCCATCTGAGGATGGCGCCACCAAATCCTTCCAGCGTCAGGCCCAGGTGCTTCTGGTACCACGCGGCCAGTGCAGCGTTGTCGCTGGTGCTCTTGAAGAAGACACCGCCGATCCCGGTGATCCTTGCCATCGTTGTTCTCCTGGCTATTCAGGCTTGAACGTGAGTTGCGCTGCGGCCTATGCGATGTCAGTCGTCGATGGGCTCGAGACCAGCGATGCCGTCCTTCATCGCCTGAATAACCTCCGGTGAGTGTCCCTGCCAGTCCAGGTGTTCGCTCACGACTCGAAGCGGCTCACGCGAGCGATATGACTTCGTCGGATTGCCGGGAAACCTCTTGTCCGTCAGGTTGGGATCGTCCATGAACGAGCCGGTCGGTTCCACGACGTAGATGCGGCCTGGCCCTTCGCCCTTAGCGAGCTCTGCTCCCCAGGTAGCCGCTTCCAGCGTCTCGCTGAAGTAGACCCATGGTGACTTCCGTTCGGTGTAGTTGGACGAATAGCCGGGTTGGATCAGGTCGCCGGGACTCATGTTCGCCCGGGTACCATGGTAGAAGCGTCGTGAGCTGCCGCCGGAGGACATCGAAGTTGTCGGATCGCTCACGCGTGGTCAGGTTCGTGGCGCGAGATAGCCGGGCAGGGCAGCGGCCTGCTTCACCCAGCGCTCGAACTGGGCCTCGTCGATCTCATCGTCCTCGTGGATGTCGAGGTAGCGCGTGTCCTTGTCCTTGCTGGGGCCTGGAGGGATCGGCCGCAACTCCGACCCTCGGAAGAAGGTCACCTTGACGTAGCGCGTGAAGGTGTGGAAGCCGAGAAACCAACCCTGGTCCTCGATGCCGTACAGCGGTGTGTTCCACTTCACCGCCTTGCGCAGCTTCTTCTTCGACAGCGTCCGCACGATGAGCGCGTCGAGGTGCTTCCCGATGTCGCGCTTCCAGCCCGGCATCGCGGCGATGTACGCCTGCACGGGAGCGTCGCCGTCCGCCTTCGCGATCTGGGGGTTGCCGCCGGAGAGCAGAACGACCTCCTCCTTCGCCTTCTTCTTCCTTGCCGCCGGCTTGCGTGAGGCGCTGTTCGCGGCCACCGCGGCCCTGACGAGCGCCTTGAACGCGCGCGCGTCGACCTTCTCACCTTCGTGGATGTCAATCGCCCGCCGGGTGTTGCCTTCCAGGCTGGAGTTGAAGAGGCGCTTCGGATCCGGGAGACTGGCACCGCGGGCGAACGTCAGCTTCACGACGTTCCTGTACGACTCGCCGGTGCAGACGTTTCCCTCGTGCGACCAGACGGGAGTGCCCATCCACTTCCACTCCTCGGTCATCTCGGGGTCGGCCTCGAGGATGAGCGAGCGCATGCGGGCGAGGGTTTCGCCGCGCCAGTCGGAGAGGCCGCGGATGCGCTGGTCGATGAGGCGAGATGCAGGTTCGCTCTTGCCTGCGCCAGTCGGCGACTTCGACTTCGACTGCGACTTCGACTTGGTCTTGGTCTTGGTCTTGGTCTTGATCTCGTGCGCCACGGTTCGTCCTCCGTCCAGTTGTTCACTACGCCACAGAGCTAGGTCGTTGGAGCGCCGACGCGAGTCGGTCCGATAACCCACCAGGGTGAGTCGGTGCGGGTGTAGAGCCAAGTCGCGACTGCCAGCGTCGCAGCGCCTTCGAGCTGCAGGATGAAGCGAACGTTTCCACTGACGGCGCCACCAGGATCCTCCATTGGTAACCTGTCGTCGACGTGTGAATGAGTGCCCCGTCCGCATCATGATGGATCGGTGAGTGGCCTCGCGCAAACCTCCCGGACGCACTCGCGAAACCAGCGATGCGCGGGATCGGCCTCGAGCCGCGGATGCCAGAACAAGGAAACCGTGATCTCTGGTGTGGAGACCGGAAGAGGAAAGGAGAACATGCCGGCCCGCAAATTCTCGGTGTGCCGTTCGGGAACGCCAGCGATCAGGTCGGAAGTTCGCGCCAAGGCCAGCGCGGCCGAAAAGCCACCTACGATCGTGGCGATGTTCCGCTTCAGTCCGAGCGGCTCCAAGGCTTCATCGATTGGCCCCTCGCCTGCACCGCGCCGCGAGACGAGGACATGCGCGCCGGCCGCATAGCGGGCGGTCGTAACCTCGCCCTGGCTCAGCGGGTGCCCGATCCGCACGACGCCGATGAATCGATCCCTGAACAAGCCGCGCGCGCGGACCTCCGGACCCATCGACTTCCCGACGACGCCGGTTTCCAGATCGACGCGCCCGTCGCGAAGCGCCGAGCTGTCCTTGTCCGTCTTGGACATGAAGCGGAGCCGTACACCTGGCGCTCGGCTGCCCACGCGAGCAATGAGCTCCGCTCCGAAGTTCTCCACGAAGCCCTCGCTCGTGCGCAGCGTGAAGGTTCGGACGAGTTGCTTGAGATTGAGCTTCCTGGCGGGGCGCAGAACAGCCTGTGCCTCCTGCACAAGTTGGCCGACTGGCTCGCGTAGTTCGAGTGCTCGAGGGGTGGGAACGAGACCGCGTCCAGCCCTGACCAACAGCGGATCGCCCGTCGTCTCACGTAGTCGCGCCAGCGCCCGGCTCATCGCGGACGGGCTGAGTCTCAAACGCTGCGCCGCGCGCGCGACGCTGCCTTCGACGAGCAGCACATCAAGGGTGACGAGCAGGTTGAGATCGGGCGTCGACATGCATCCGCCATGGCGCAGTGTGATCGCTACATGTGGCGTTGGATGCACGAATACAATGCAGATGGCGCGCGTTCCGCCATCTCTGGTCTGGGACTACGCTCTCAGGAGCTCCGATTCCGGAGTCCCTTTAGAGCGGAGCTCCCGTTGACAGTCGCTATCGAAAGAACCGAAGAACCGGCCATCGGAAGTGCGAGAAAACTGGCACCATCGGAGCGGTGGACGCTGGTCTGCCTTTCGCTGTCCATGTTGATGCCATCGCTCGACACCAGCATCGCCAATGTCGGCCTGCCAACACTGGCCCATGCATTCGCGGCTTCGTTCGCGGAAGTCCAGTGGGTCGTCCTCGCCTACCTGCTCGCGATCACCACCCTGATCGTGAGCGCCGGACATATTGGCGACATGGTCGGCCGCAAGCGGCTGCTGCTGTGCGGGATCGGTCTGTTCACGGTGGCTTCGCTGCTGTGCGGCGTGGCACCCACGCTCGGGCTGCTGCTCGCGGCCCGGGCGGCACAGGGCCTCGGCGCGGCCATCATGATGGCTCTCACCATTGCCTTGGTCAGCGAGACGGTTCCGAAAGCAAGAACGGGCAGCGCCATGGGGCTCCTGGGGACGATGTCCGCGCTCGGCACCACGCTCGGTCCGTCGCTCGGTGGCGTCCTGATCGCCGGATCCGGCTGGCGGATGATCTTCCTCATCAACGTGCCACTGGGGATTCTGAACTTCGTCCTCGCGCTTCGGACCCTGCCCGTTGATCATCGGGCGGCGAAGGCGGGTCGGGCCGGCTTCGACGTCGTGGGCACGCTGTTGCTCGCCCTGACGCTCGCAGCCTATGCGCTCGCCATGACGATCGGGCGGGGCACATTCGGCTTGTACAACTTGGCCTTGCTCTCGACCGCCGTCTTTGGCCTCAGCCTCTTCGTGTTCTCTCAGTCGAGAGCCGCATCGCCCTTGCTCCGCATGGCAATGTTCCGCAACGCAACACTGAGCGCGGGCCTCGCCATGACCGTGCTCGTCTCGACGGTGATGATGGCGACCTTGGTGGTCGGGCCATTCTATCTCTCTCTCGGGCTCGGGCTCGACACGGCTGTTGTCGGGCTGGTGATGTCGGTCGGACCGCTCATGGCGGCACTGACCGGCGTGTTGGCCGGCCGCATTGTGGATCGTTTCGGTGCTCCGCGAATGACGACCGTCGGGCTGGTCGGAATGTCGGCCGGCTTGCTGGCGCTCTCAGTGGCGCCAGGGAGGTTCGGCATCGCCGGCTATGTCGCCGCCATCGTCGTTGTCACCGCCTGCTACGCGGCGTTCCAGGCGGCCAACAACACAACCGTCATGACCGACGTGCGACCTGACCAACGTGGCGTCATTTCCGGAATGCTTGGCCTGTCGCGCCATCTCGGCCTCATCACCGGCGCGTCTGTCATGGGGACGATTTTCGCGTTCGCATCTGCGACGACCAATATCACGACGGCAGATCCTGCGGCCGTGGCCGCAGGCATGCGAGCGACCTTCACCGTTGCGGCGCTTCTGATCCTCGTTGCGGTCGTGATTGCGACGGCAAGCGGTGTACAAAGCGCGCTACTGCGCGCGACAATTAATTCGAGGAGATAGGAACGGAGTTCATCGAGAGAGGCGCCCTGGGAGTGCGCTTGCGCAGCGATCACCGCGCCGAGGAACCCTCACTCAAGCCACAGTCCGCGCCCACCTCGCATCCCGCCGCGGCAACAACTCACGCGGCGGGACTCCAACAATCAGCTAAACCCCCTTCTCCTCCAACAGCGCCATGAACTCCCCAGGCTGCGAAATCTTCAGCAGCCGCTCCGGCACATCGCTCTCCTTCGAGAACTGCGCGATTTTGCCGAGCACCGGCAGGTACTGGTTCGACACCTCGAGCGGCGGCGCGACGATCAGGAAGAAGAACTGCACCGGCTTGTCGTCGATCGCCTTGAAGTCCACGCCGGCACTTTTGCGCCCGAACGCCACGCGGAGCTTGTTCACCACCAGCGATCGGCAGTGGGGGATCGCGATCCCGCGACCGATGCCGGTCGAGCCCAGGTTCTCCCGGCGCTTGAGCATCTTGAACAGCATGCCCTCGTCCTTGTCACCCAGCTTGAGGAGCGCAATCAGCTCCTTCAGGATGTCGTCCTTGCTGGAGCCGTCCAGATGCAACTGCACCGCTTCTTCGGAAAAGAATTCTCTTAGTTCCATCAAGCGAACCTAACCGCGGGTGAAAACGCTGTCAAATCGTGCTGTTGCAAGCATTTGGACGCTCTCGTAGCTTTCAGGTAACATGCCTTTTCCATATCCGGTCGACCACGCCATCCCGCTCTTCCTCGCTCCCATGGCGGGGGTGTCGGAGTCGCCCTTCCGCCGGCTGTGCCGCGCCTGGGGGGCGGATGTCGTCGTGACGGAGTTCCTCTCGGCCGAGGGCATCCGGCGCGAGAACGAGGCTACGATCTCCAAGCTGCGCTTCGGCGCAGATGAGCGGACGATCGGCGTGCAGATCTTCGGCGCCGACCCGCAGGCCATGCAGGAAGCCGCCGCGCTCGTCACCGACCTGTTCCAGCCGGAGTTCATCGACATCAACTTCGGTTGCCCGGTGAAGAAGGTCGTCCGGCGCAACGGCGGCTCGGGCTGCCTCAAGGACCTCGACCTCGTGCAGGAGGTCATCCGTGCGGTCATTCGCGGCACGCACCTGCCGGTCACCTGCAAGATCCGCAGTGGCTGGAGCGAGGAGATGCGTGACCCGGTCAAGATCGGGCTGCGCTGCCAGGATGCGGGCGTGAAGGCCATCGCTCTCCATCCGCGCACGCGCACGCAGATGTACTCGGGTGCGGCCCGCTGGGAGGAGATCGCTGCCGTGAAGGCGGCACTCGAGATCCCGGTCATCGGCAACGGCGACATCAAGACGGCCCAGGACGCCTACCGCATGTGGCGCGAGACGGGCTGCGACGGCGTCATGATCGCGCGCGGCTCATTCGGCCAGCCGTGGATCTTCCAGCAGACGCGCGCGCTGATCGATGGCACGCCGATGCCGGCCACGCCGAGCGTCGAGGAGCGTTTCAAGATCGCGCTCGACCACGCGCGGATGGTGCAGTCCTACGAAGTCGATCCTATCGGTGCCGCCATCGAGTTCCGCAAACACCTCGGCTGGTACGTGAAGGGCCTCGCGAACTCGGCCGACCTGCGCAAGAAGCTCCATGCCGTGAACAGCTTCGGCGAGGTCGAGGGCATCTTCGAGGAGTATCTCGCGAGCGCATGGATGCGAGAGGCCGAAGCCGCGTGAGGCGCGATCGCGTCCGCGCGCTCCTCGATGAGGTGGCCGCGGGCCGACTCGCGGTCAATTCCGCACTAGACCAGCTCGACGGCGCGCCCGTCGAGGAACTCGGCTTCGCCACGCTCGACCAGCATCGCGCGCTGCGACAGGGTTACCCGGAAGTCGTCTTCGGCCAAGGGAAGGAGCCCGCGCAGGTGGTGACCATTTGTGAGCGCCTCGCCGCGCAGGGCGATGGATTCCTCGTCACGCGCGCTGCCCCTGAAGTGCGAGAGGCGCTCACGCGCGCGTTCCCGGCTGCCGAGGTGAACAAGCTCGGGCGCACGGTGCTGCTGCGCGCCACGTCGGCGCGCGCGCGCGGCACCCGCAGCGTCGCCATCATCACCGCGGGCACGAGCGACCTGCCGGTGGCGGAGGAGGCGGCGGTCACCCTCGACGCCATCGGGCACGCGGTCGTTCGCATCACGGACGTCGGCGTGGCCGGCATCCATCGCATCCTCGCGCGGCGCGAGACGCTCGCCGGCGCAGCGGTGGTGATCGTGATCGCGGGGATGGATGGCGCGTTGCCTTCGGTCGTTGGGGGGATGGTGCGCGTGCCGGTGATCGCGGTGCCGACGAGCGTGGGTTACGGCGCGGCGTTCGGCGGGCTCGCGCCGCTGCTCACGATGCTCAACTCGTGCGCGGCCGGCGTCACGGTCTGCAACATCGACAATGGATTTGGCGCCGCGGTCGCCGCCGCGCGCATTCTCGATGCGCCGGCCAGTGCCGGCTGACCGCTCGCGCGGCCGCGCGCGCCGGATTTCATTTCCCGCATGATCACGGTATTGGTGGCGCTCGCTGCACTCGTCGCGCTCGGGGCCCTCGCTTGGTCGCGAGCCGGGGAGAGAGCACGTCGTCCCGTCGGCGGCAACATCCCGTACGAGGTCGCGGGTCTCGCCGACGAGTCGCTCCCGGCGCCTCTCGGGCGCGCGATCCCGAGCGGGCATGCCGACGACTCGCTGCTCAATGCGCTCGTCCAGTCGCCCGACCCTGAGGACGCGCTTCGCGACGACCGCCGGCTCCTGGTGGACGTGCTGCGCATGATCGCCGACCAGCATGGGGCAGCGGAGGCGAGTCTCTGGCGTGGCGAACCTCCCATGCCGCTGGCCTGGAGCAGCGGCAAGGACTCGGCGCTCGGCGGCGAGCGTGAGCTCTCGTTGGTCTCGTGGGTGATGCAAAGCGATGTGATCGCGTTCGACGGCGCCGATGCGGCGGACACGCCGACCTTCGCGGCGGCCGCGGTGAAGGATGGCGAGTTCGCGGGCGCCATCGCCCTGACGTTCGACGCGGCGAACGCACGCAAGATCCTTCCCACGCGCGAGCAACTCAGGTACTGGCTGCCGCGGCACGCCACGCGAGTGGGCGCGATGCACGAGCTGCTGCGCACTCGCGCCGAGGCGGCGCGCGGGAACTTCCGGCTGCGCAACGCCATGCGCACGGCGATGGTGTTGCAGGGCACGGACGATCCGCTCGAGCTGGAGACGGTATTGGCCGTGCAGTCGCTCGAGGCCACGGGCGCCGAGTGGTCCGTGCTCGTGCGCTGGGACCGGTCGAACGAGACCGGTGAAGTGCGGAGCGTCACGCCGATGGGGCCGTCGCGCGATGGCGTGTCGATGGTGCGTCCGGGCACGTTGCTCGGCGACGTCTGCCTTGATGGCTCCCCGATCGCGTTCACCGACGCGCGCAAGATCGTCGAGGCGGGCGTTGCGCTGCACGACGACATGCCGATCCCGGCCGATACCGGCTCACTGATCCTGGTGCCGATCCGGCGCGGCAAGGCGCAGCCGGTGCTCGGCGCGCTCGCCTGCGGTCACCGGACGGCGCACGCGCTGACGATGTCGAACGCGCGCTTGATGCGCGACCTTGGCGTGGTCGCCGCCGGTGCGCTCGAGACGGCATGGGCCGTCGAGGACCAGCGCCGCACCGCGCGCCGGGATGGACTCACCGGCCTCGCCAACCGTCGCGCCTTCGAGGAGGAGTACGCCAAGGCGGTCGATTGGACGGATCGCCAGCAGGGCGGCGTGATGGCGCTCGTGCTCGTCGACATCGACCACTTCAAGAACGTGAACGACACGTACGGTCACGAGGCGGGCGACAGGGTGCTGGTGGCGGTGGCGGAGGGGCTGCTGCGCGACCGTCGAGCGATCGACGTGGTGGCGCGGTTTGGCGGCGAGGAGATCGCGCTGATCCTGCCGTCGATCACGGTCGAGGGCGCGAGTGAGGTGGCTGAGCGCCTCAGGGCACGCGTGGAGTTGCTGCGCGTGCAGACGAATGCCGGGGAAGTATCCGTGACGGCGAGCTTTGGCGTGGCGCTGTACAGGCATCGCGGCGGCGACGCGGACGCGGTGTTCGAGCGGGCCGATGCTGCGCTGTACCGGGCGAAGAACGGCGGGCGGAACCGGGTGGAATTCGCTTGAACTGCGGGCGCGCCGGGGACTTCCCGGCGCGCCGGTCTTCATGACCCACGGTTGAGAAGGGCTTCCCGAACGGCTATATTCCAGTCGTATCCACGGGGGCGACTGGTTTCGATTGTGTGGGTGGCTTCGTGGCTGCGCGCTCAGGTCCTCGGGTCCCTGGCTAAACCCTCGAGAACGTTCCAACTGCGAACAACAACTTCGCTCTCGCTGCGTAAGACCTAGTCTTACCGTAGCAGTGCTTGAGAGGCAGCCCGCCCGGGGCGGCGCTCAAGTAACGCAAATCCGGGCTGGCCCAAAGGTGCGTCTGCCGCCGGCGGGTGAGATTCTAGCAGAATCATCTGAACGTGGGCGGCCTGTCGGCCAGCGTTCGGAAACATCAATCGACAGGACACGCGCGTAGACGCTGCGGAAGATCTTATGCAAGACGGGAGTTCGAATCTCCCCGCCTCCACTCTGTACCACGAAGTTGCGTTGCGCATTTGAAAGCCCGGGTTCCGTGACACTGCCAGACTGACTGGTAGTGTGAGCGGTGACCCGGGCTTCATTTGCTCACTTTCTTCCGGCGGGGACTGCTGGCGCGAGCGGTGGCCCAGGCTTCAGCTTAGCCCGCTCTCATCAGGCCAACGTGAGCGCGAAGCGTGCGCCCCCCATAGGCGAGTCGTCGATCGTGAGAACGCCGCGATGAAAATCCGCACAGGCCACGACCGAGGCCAAGCCGAGACCCGTGCCGTCAGGCTTCGTCGTATAGAACGGATCGAGCACACGCGCGCGCAGCGCCGGTGGTATGCCCGGTCCGCTGTCGTCCACGACGAGCCGATAGCGACCATGCTCGACCTGCGAGAGCTCGAGGCGGACGCGCTGTCCGGCGCCGGCCGCCTGGGCAGCGTTGAGCAGGAGGTTGAGGATCGCGCGCTGCATCAGGGCGGCGGAGCCCCGGAAGGGCGCCGACGGCGGCAGCGCCTGGTCCAACGTCACGCGCTGGAGAGCCTCGTGCCGCTGCGCGATGTCGCACGTTGTTCGGAGCATCGGGACCAGGTCGAACGGCCGCACCTCCTCCAACGGACGTTCCGCGCCGAGATTGAAGAACCGCCGGTTCCAGTCGGCAATGCGCGCCACGGCCGCGCGTGCCTCAACCACGAGGCCGGTGAGCTCCACGTCGCCCTGCGTGCGATCCTGCAGCTCCTCAAGCGCCATGCTTGCGCTCATCAGGCCGTTGTTGATGTCATGGGCCACGGTCCGCGCAATGGTGCCCGCGATCGCGCTGCGTTCGGCCTGCTGCAGCGCGCGGTCCATGCGGCGGAACTGAGCGTCGCGGCGGCGCACGCGGACGAGCTGCCGATGGTTGAGGACCCAGAGCGCGACCGTGGAGACCGCGATGAAGCCGAGGCCCTTGAGCATCTCAATCTTCGCGAGATCCTCGGTCGAGGCGGCGTACCGGGTTGCGAGACGACTCGAGAAGAAGACGTAGCCGCCCGCCACCGCTAGGTAGAGCGCGGCGAGCCGCGAGGCCTCGAGCCATGGCGGACGGACGGCGACGCGTTCGATCGGCGCTGCGGGATGAGGAGCGGGTAGCGTCAACGGCGTGGGATAGCGAGGGCGGTGGCTATCTGACGACTCGTCGCGCGCGACGCGTCAGGCGTGCATAGTGCACACGCCTTCATGACCTGACCAGTGCGAATTCGTGCCACTTCGCGACCGATGTGATGGGCATCGGTGACGCGTATCATCACATCAGGGTTCGAGCCACATCACCACCGCCGAGTCCGGGCATGCACCCTGGAATTCCGCTGATGCGTGCAACGCCTGCGGCACCTCCGCGCGCGTGATGCGCACGAAGCCGAACCTGGGGAACCACGCATCGGCTGTCGTCGTGAGGAGCACCAGCGTTCTCACTCCGTCCGCTCGCGAGCTCTCGATGAGCCTCTTCACCAGTGCTTCGCCGATGCCGGTGCCGCGCTCACTGGCGCGGACGGCGGCGGAGCGGAGAAGGGCGGCGTCACCATAGCGCTCGAGCCCGACGGTGCCGAGGAGCGTCCCTTGGCCGTCGCGTTCAGCGACGAGGAAGTTCGCGAGATCGTCGGGCACGCCGGCCGTCGGGAGCGCCGCATCACGAAGGAGCATCCGCACCGCGTCGGCGTCCTTCTCCGAGGCGGTGCGGATGCTCCACGATGCGTGTGACTCGACTGCTGCCGACTGCTTCGTCACTAGGCGACCTTCTGCTCCGGCTTCCCCGGCTTGATGGCCCGCACGAACGCGCTGCAGAACTTGCCGTCAAGATCGTCAGCCACGCGCGCGGTGTCGAGGCCGGCGTCCTTGAGGAACGCGCGCGCGTCCTCTGCCTTGTACACCCGTGTCGGCTCGATCGACGGGCTCACGAAGCCGGACTCGCCGAGCAGGCGGAGGAACTGCTGTTCCTCGAGCGCGCCGGCGATGCAGCCGACCCAGAGCTCCATCGACCGTCGCACATCGGCCGGCACGTCGCCGCGCACGATCACATCGCTCACGGCGAACCGTCCGCCCGGCTTGAGCACGCGGAACGCCTCGCGCAGCACCTGCGGCTTGTCGGCGGCGAGGTTGATCACGCAGTTGGAGATGATGACGTCGACGGAGTTGTCGGGGAGGGGGATCTGTTCGATCTGGCCCTTGAGGAAGGTCACGTTCTTCGCGCCCGCGGCGTCGGCGTTGCGGCGCGCCAACGTCAGCATCTCGTCGGTCATGTCGAGACCGTAGGCATGCCCGGTGGGGCCCACGCGCTGGGCAGAGAGCAGCACGTCGATGCCGCCGCCGGAGCCGAGGTCGAGGACGGTCTCACCCTCACTGAGCGAGGCGAGGGCAGTGGGGTTGCCGCATCCGAGCGAGGCCAGGACGGCGGCAGCGGGGATGCCCTGGACCTGCGCGGCCTCGTAGAGGTCGGATGTGATGGGATCCTTCTCATCGCCGCAGCAGCTCGAGCCGCCGCAGCAGGAGGATGAGGCGCCTTCGGCGGCGCGGGTCGCGGCGGCGCCGTAACGCTCGCGGACGATCGAGTGGATGTCGTCGGCAGCGGTTGTGGCAGGGGCGGTCGTGGCAGCGGCGGACGTGGAGTCGTCCGTGCTGCAACAGTCGGGGCCGCAGCAGGAGGCAGCATCGCCGGCGGTGGCGGCGGGCACGAGTTCGCGCAGCGAACGGAAACTCTTGTCGGCGGTGGCCATGTCAGTGATCCTCAGCCGCAGCAGCTCACGGGGAGCCGGCGGCGCTGGTGGGTGGGAACGCGATACGCCGCCACGGCCTGCTCGGCGTGCTCGAAGGCGGATTCGGCGAGCTGGTAGTGCGACCAACGACCTTCCTTGCGCATCGTCACGAAGCCCGCGTCGCGCAGCGTCTTGAGATGGAAGGAGAGCAGGGACTGACCGATGTCGAGGTCGGCCTGGAGATCACAGACGCACTGCTCGCCGCCGCGCAGGAGGTCCAGGATGCGGAGCCGGCGCGGATCGGAGAGGGCATGAAAGAACGCCGCGTGCCGGGCGAGGCTCTCGTCCGGCGCGGCGGTGTCTGTGGGACGGGTGTTGATGAGCGTGGAGGCCATGCATCAACGTATCAAGATACGTTGATGGACGCAAGGGGGTGTTCCGACGGGGCCTCGGAACGGTGTGTGCGTGGGCTCTCGGGGGCGGCGGCGCGGGCCGGCGCCACCCAGGCGCTTCCTACCGCTTCGCCACGATCTCGATCTCCACCCGTGCTCCCAGCGGGAGCCCGGCCACCGCGACCGTGGTGCGCGCCGGGTAAGGCTTGGCGAACGAGGTCCCATAGGCCTCGTTCATCTGGGAGAAATCGGCCATGTCGGTCAGGTACACGTTGCACTTGATCACATGATCCATCGACAGGCCTCCATCCTCGAGCACGGCGCGGAGGTTGGCGAACGCGCGCAGGGTCTGCGCGTGCACGTCGCCGTCGATCAGCTTGCCGGTCGAGGGATCGATCGGCGTCTGGCCGGAGAGGTACAACAAGTCGCCGGCCCACACGGCGTGCGAATAAGGACCGATGGCGGCGGGGCCGCGGGCACTCACGACTGGCTGTCTGATTGTCTTGGTCATGCGGGAAAGTTGCGTCGCCCGCGCGGTTCGCGCGAATGCTACGTTCTTGCCCTGCCAGTCCTGGGCGCCGTCGATCGTACCCCCCTCACACTTCTCCTCGCATGCGCAACCTCCTCGCGTTCCCGCTCCTTCTCGCCGTGGCCGCCGAGCCCGCCGCCGCGCAGGCCCGGCCCGCCGCCGGCACTCCGACAGCCACTGCCGCCGCCGCGCCGCGCACGCGCGAGATGAACGACCTCAACTGGATGGAATTCGCGGAATGGGTGCCGGCGCGCGTTCGCACGGTGATCCTGACCGTGGGCACGCTGGAGCCGCATGGCGTCGCGAACAACGGCGCCGACAACACGGCGCCAGTCGCCATCGCCCGCGCCATAGCCGACGACGCGGGCATCAATGCCTTCATCGCGCCGCACGTCCCGTATGGCATCACCGGTTCGATGGCGCCGTACCCGGGCGCCGTGCACATCCCCGAAGCCGCGTACCGCGCCTACATGCGAGCGCTGCTCGACGAACTCGCGCGCAACCGCTTCCGCGACATCATCATCATCAACGGGCATGGCGGCGCGCAGACGGCGGTGCTCTCGGAGATCGCCCGCGACGTCGCGCTCGAGAAGGGAGTGAACACGCTCGTCGTGAACTGGTGGTCGCTCGCGAGCGACGTCACGCTGCGCGTCTTCGGCACGGACGGCGGCCACGCGGGCATCAACGAGACGGCGTTCATCCAGGCCATCGACTCCTCCCTCGTGCAGAAGTCGCGATACACGGGGCCCGGCATGGCCACCGCCAACCCCGCGCCGGGCGCATGGAGTGCGGTGCCGTTTCCCTCGGCGATCACGCTATACAAGGCAGGATCGGGATGGCCAACTGACTTCAACCAAGTTGTGGCGGACCGCTACTACCGCGAGGTCGTTACTGCGGTGCGGGAGTTGGTTGCGGGGACAATCGTGAAATGGAAGGTTGCGGGGTTTTGATGCGGGGATGCGAGGTGGAGGCGGTACGGGGTCCGCGGTGTGATGCGGGATGATGGATGCGTCCCGCATCTCCCCCGCACCTCGCATCGTGCATCACACCGCGGACCCCGTACCGTCTCCCCCCGGCATCCCGGAGCCTGCATCATCTCTCGCGAGAAGGGTCGTTGCGCCCAGCTGCCCCGTAACATTGAGCAGAGTCTTGAACACATCCGGAATCAGGTCCAGCGCGATCAGCACGCCGATTGCCTCCGGCGGGATCCCGACGCTGGCAAAGAATGGCGCCACCACGAACAGGCTCGCACTCGGGATGCCGGGCACGCTGAAGCTCATCAGCACGGATGTCACCGCGAGCGTCACGACCGCGGTCGCGCCGAGGTCGACGCCATAGAGCTTGGCGGCGAAGATCGCCATCACCACCCAGCTGACGGCCTGGTTGAGCCGGAACGTGGAGACGGCCAGCGGCAGCGCGAAGCTGGTCACGGTGCGCGGGAGCTTGAGCGTCTCCTCGGCGCTCGTCACCATCGCCGGCAGCGCGGCCATCGACGAGCGGGTGGTGACGGCCACGATCTGCGCCGGCAGCGCGGCCCGCGCGAACTTCGCCAGCGGCACGCGCGAGAAGAGCGCGACCGCCGCGTAGACGACCACCGTGGCGAGGATCAGCAGCGCCGAGTACGCGACGATGTAGAAGCCGACGGCGCCCACGATGGAGACGCCGAGCCGCGCCGCCACGGTGAAAGCCAGGGAGAAGACGCCGAACGGCGCGAGCACGAGGATCCACCCGACGAGCGCCGTCATGGCGTCGGCGACGGCGCGGAAGAGCGAGACGACGGCCTCGCGGCGCTCCGTCGTCACGCGGCCGAGCGCGAGCCCGAATGCGAGAGTGGCGACGACGAGCGGGAGCATCGCGCCATCGGCGGCAGCCTTGATGGGGTTGGCCGGCACGATTCCCACGAGCCAGTCGGAGAAGGTGGGCATCGCGGGCAACGCCGCGCCGGCGGCCACGCTGCTGCGCACGGACTCGGCCGCGGCTGCGTCGACGACGAGGCGGTCGAAGATCATCGGGGCGGCGAGCGCCGTGAGCGCTGCCGTGACCGCGAGCAGCAGCGTGAAGACCACGAACGCCATGGTGCCGAGTCGCCCCATCGTGCGCGCGCCCGTGTCGGCGACGGCGACGATCAGCGACGCGACGATGAGCGGGATGACCGTCATCCGGATGGCGTTGACCCAGAGCAGGCCCGCGGGTTCGACCCACGCAACCGAAGCGAGGGCGGTGGGTGAGCCGGAGAGCGAGACGGCGATGCCAAGGGCGAGCCCGAGGAGCAGGGCGATGAGCGCGTAGATCACCGCGCGGCTGGAGGAACTCGTCATATCCGGCACTATGCGACGGCGACAGGGGATACGGAAGGGCTGTGCAGGCCTCGCGCGGCGCGACAGGTTACCTCGGGATTTTTCTGCGTTGGTGGTCGGACCACGGGGAGAGCGTGACGATGACGGAATTCCACAAGCTCGAACGGGCCGCGCATGAGACCGTGCTGGCCGCTGTCACCGCGGCGCTCGGGCGCTTCATCGCGGACCTGAACGCCGAGGGCCATGCGTTCGAGCGCGACGAGACCATCGGTCCGTTCGCCTTCCGCACGGCGCTCGATCCAGAGCGCGTGCTCGTGCTCGAGTGGTTGCTCTCGGCGGCGGCGCAGGTGCGCGTGGTGCGTCCCGCCGATCTGAGCCTGACGGGCATCCTCTCTCCGGCCGAGCATGCCTACATGAAGGCGCTCGCGGCGGCGCGAGCGCGGGAGGCGGAGGTGGGCTACGCCAAGCTGACGGCGAAGCAGCGTCAGCTCGTCTGCGTCGGCGATTTCGAGGAGGAACTCGCGAACGGCGGGTTCTCGCAGTTCTTCCTGAACTCGCCCGGCGACCACGCCGCAGACACGTTGCGCGCGCTACGCAAGATCGGCGCGAACAAGTCTGCCGGCATGCTCACGGAGGCGATGGCGCTCTTCCCGGGCGGAAGTCCCGCCCAGGATCGTGACGAGCGCGGCAAGCAGTTGCTGGCAGTGCACACGGCTCACGAGTCGGAGTTCGAGGCGCTCGACCGCCGGCATGCGCGGTCGGGCGACCTCGTTCCGTTCCTGGCGGGCCCGTTGATCGGGTGAGCGCTCGAGAACGGCGCTAGCGCAGCGTCCTCCACGCGTTCACCCAGCCGTGACCGTAGTACTCGTCCTTGCCCGGCTGGCCGAGGTCCGCGGCGCCCTGCTGCAGTCGTGCGAGAACCTGTGACGGATGCATCGCGCCGTGCTGCTGCGTGAGCAGTGCGACGATGCCACTCACCGCCGGCGCCGCCATGCTCGTGCCCTGCGCCCAGGCATACGAGGTGGTCGAGGTACCTGTGCCACGCGAGGTGCTGATGACCTGGTCGAACACGTAGCAGGCGGTCGCGAACACGGTGGTGCCCGATCTCATCGAGCAGCTGGAAGTGTTCCCCTCCACGACGATCAGCCCGGCGTTGCCGCCCGGCGCGGATAGCGAGAGCAGCGACTTGCCGTGATCCGAATAGTAGGCGAGGCGGGAGAACTCGCTGCGACCGAGCGCCCAGCCGTGCGGTCCGGTGGCGGAGACGGAGATCACGTGCGCGTTCTGCGCCGGGAGCTTGAGCAGGGTCTTCTCGACGTCCCAATTGATGCCGGTATTGCCGGCCGAGACGACGACGGTGGTGCCGAGCTGGTACGCGTAGGTCGTGGCGCGGTCGACCGCCTTGCTGAGTTCGCGCACGGCGGCCTTGATGGCCGGGTCCTTCTCGTCGAACGCGGCGCCCAGGCTCATGTTGATGACATGCGCGCCGGCGCCGCCGTCCGCGATGGGCGTCGCGGCGTACACGATGCCGTTGATGATGGCGCTGAAGGGTCCGGAGCCGTTGTGCAGCACCTTCACGCCGATGATCGTGGCCTCGGGCGCGATGCCAATGGTGCCGATGCCGTTGGCCGAGGCGGCGACGATGCCCGCGACGTGCGTGCCGTGCCAGAGGTTGCCGAGGTCGGTGTTGTAGGCCCCGGTCGTGAACGAGCGCGAGCGCGCCACGTCCACGCGGTCCACCAGGTCACGATGCAGGTTGTAGATGCCGCCGTCGAGGACGGCCACGCGCGCGCCCTGCCCGGTGATGCCGGCGGCCCACGCCGCCGGTGCGTCAATGGACTGTGGCGCCCACTGGAATCCGTAGAAGCTCTCGGCCTGCGGGTCGAACGCATGCGACTCGCTGCTCGCGTCGGCTTCGACCTCGACCTGCGGCAGGTCGCCCTCGCCGAGCCAGTCGACAACGAGATCCGGCGCGACCGACTCGGCCCAGGCG